>OLOE01001309.1_pt1 | contig 10980 bp, 8 predicted proteins | sample 1673201 | NCBI WGS metagenome assembly OLOE01 (sample SAMEA3136765, study PRJEB25190) | human gut metagenome | biome: human gut; feature: human-associated habitat; material: faeces | place: Austria | collected 2013
CGATCTGGCGGCACAAAGCTTATTGGACTCAACATCTTCGATTTCTCGCAGCCGTTCGTTCCTTTTTTCACTGACAAGGTCATTGAATACGCAAAAGAACGCCATTACGGTGTAGTCATCAACACATATGGTTCCGACGGTGAAGGGTTGGTTGCCAGCGTTGACGAGTCCTATCGTTTAGGGGCGGAAGGATGGATTCTGTTCGTAATGTCGCCGCTCGCGGATGAAGGGGCCGTTCTGGAGCAGCCATATCCGATTGTAACGACCGGAGACCATCTGGCCTACGGGAAAAGCGATTGGATCACCATGCCCAACATTGAATCCATCTCCACGGTTGTAGGAAGATTTTTGGATGAAGGTGCCCAAACGGTTGCTCTGATGGGTGTTCTTCCTGAACTGGTGGATGAGGCAGTGCTGCGTCGTCAGACGGAAGGGACCCAGGCGTTACGCGCCCAAGGATATGTGAAGGCATTTGAAGAGCGCGGATTATCGGTGAATTGGCGGTATGTGATTCCGGCAGAAAGCATGAATCAGCGTGAAGGTATGCGCGTGACAAAAGCTATGCTAGACAAGCTCCCATGCCCGGATGTTGTAGTGTGTCTCAATGATGCCATTGCTTTAGGCGCAATTCATGAATTGCAACGATGTGGTTTGCATGTACCTGACGATGTACAAGTGGTCGGCTTCGATAACGTGCCGGAAGCCGAGTACTCGGCGCCGGCGCTGACCACCATTGATCCACATATCGACGATTATGCCAAGCATGCCGTTGACATGCTTATCGACCGCATCGAAGGATACTCAGGCCCGGCCCGTACGTACACCACCGATTTCACATTGGTGGAACGTGCCTCAACTCGACTTGCCCACTAGCATCCAACAAGTTCGCATCGGCTTCGTGAGGAGTGTGTGTCTACTCGAACAATGTGGCGTCAGTCGCTGGGTAGCCAAGTTGGAACGCGGTGTAGGCGTGCTTGGCGGCCAGTGCGGCGAGGATGAGCAGCGTATCGCTCTCGGTGGAAGATTTCGATTCGGTCACGGCCTTGATCTGCGCGCGGGCGCAGTCCATTTCGATGGCGGCGGCGGTCGGTACGGTCTGGCCGCTTGCCTTGTCGGCGATGGTGGTGGGGTTGGCCAGTAGTTGGTCGATGGCATAGACCTTTTGGCGGGGGTCGCTCTGGCCGGAAGAACTGGACTGTGCGCCGGAATCATCAAAATTGCCGTTCGCCAGCGCAACCAACTGCTGCCCGGCGGTCTTATGCATATCGCTCAACGCCAACGTAGCCCCAGCGGTCTGTCCTCGTGCGGCCAAGACCTCGATAGCGAATCCGGCGCGATCCTCGGCCACGGCCATCGCATCCAATACCGGTCGGTCAACGTTGGCGGACGTGACGCCATCAAGACGCGCCGGCGTCACCTCAGGCGCGGACTGCCCGAATTTATCGGCCAGAAAAGCCAGCCATTGCTTGGTCTGCGCGTCACGTAACGTTCCCTCGGCAAAACGACCCGAACAATACCCGGCAACGTCAATCCAAGTCAGGGGAGCGGCCAGGCCGGTGGCATACTGCTCTAATAACGGCGTGCCTTCAGCCGGATGGGTGGCGTAGTCCGCCAACGTCATCGCTTTCTCGCAAGGGCTCATTTGAGCTTCCGCCTCGGCCCGTCCGGCCAGTCGCGGCATCGAACACGCCGAAAGCGAACACAGCATCGCGCTCGCGCATAGTACGGATGCCAAGCGCCGGGTAAACCGTCCTGAAGAGAAGCGTGTCTGCATGGAAACCTACACTAATAGCTAACTGTGACCACTCATAGGCCATGCGCCACATAACTTCATAGGAGGTACGGATCGATGGAACTGGACCTGACAGGAATACACAAGCTCGCCGCCGAGCAAGGAATCGACCCCGGAACCCTGGATGATGCGCTGGCAGAGGCCCTGCGCCTCGCCTACCTCAAGACCCCGCACGCCGCCAGGCACGCGCGTGTGGAGCTTGACGAACGTTCCGGCAACTTCACCGTCTGGGCCGCCGACGAAATCCCGGTCGAGCCCACCGAGGACGACCCGCACCCCGCTCCCAAGCTGGGCGAGGAATACGACGACACCCCGCGTGACTTCGGCCGTCTCGCCGCCGCCACTGCACGCCAGGTCATCACCCAGCTGTTCCGCCGCGCCGAAGATGAGAAGGTATTCGGCGCGTTCTCCGGCCAAAAGGGCAAGCTCATCACCGGCATCATCCAACAGGATGCTTCCGACCCCTCCAACGTGCATGTCGCGATGGGCGATGTCGAAGCCATTCTGCCTCGCCGTGAGCAGGTGCCCGGCGAACGTTACCGCCACGGCGAACGCATCCGCGTGTACGTGGTGAACGTGGCCCGTGGCATCAAGGGCCCGGAAATCGTGGTGTCCCGCTCCCACCCGGAGCTGGTTCGCAAGCTGTTCGAGCGTGAAGTGCCGGAACTGGTCTCCGGTGCCGTGTCCATCATGGCCATCGCTCGTGAGGCCGGCGCCCGCACCAAGATCGCGGTCAAGGCCAACACCGATGGCGTGAACCCGAAGGGTGCGCTGATCGGCCCCGGCGGCGCTCGCGTGCGTGCCGTTATGGAGAACCTTGGCCCGGAGAAGATCGACATCGTCGACTACTCCGACGATCCGGCCAAGTTCGTGGCAGCCGCGCTGTCCCCGGCTGTGGCCACCGGCGTACAGGTGATCAGCGAGAAGAACAAGACCGCCATCGCCTTCATCCACGACGACCAGCTATCCCTGGCCATCGGCAAGGAAGGCCAGAACGCACGACTCGCAGCCAAGCTGACCGGCTGGAAGATCGGCATCGAATCCGCCGAGGCCCATGCCAAGAAGGTCGCCGCTGAAAAGGCCGCCCAGGCTGCGGCCGAGGCTGCTGCTCCGGAAGCCGAATAGGCCGCCGGGCTCGAAGGTGAATGATCTTCAGGGCGCATTATTTCCTGATACGAGCCGCGTCAGCAATGGCGCGGCTCGCTGCGTCTGCGCTATCCAGCGCTATGAGTATGCTTGATTGGCGTATGTGGGCTGGTGCAGTGTGCGCGAAATCGCCCACACCAGAGACGAGGTAACACGATCATGGTCGCACGATGAGACAGGGTAGGCTTGCCGTCATCACCAACTGACCACGCCCATGCACGCGCGTGGTCACAGAATAGGAGTAATTAGTGGCGAAACCACGCGTATACGAACTGGCTAAGGTTTTGAATGTCGATAGCAAAACCGTGCTTGAGAAGCTTAAGGACATGGGAGAATTCGTCAAGTCCGCTTCTTCTACGATTGAACCGCCGGTAGCCCGGCGTCTGAAGGCAGAGTTCGCCAAGGACAACGCCAAGGGCGATTCCAAGCCCGTGCAGCAGCGCCGCCCGGCCGCACCTTCGGCCCCGGCTTCCACTTCATCTTCCGCACCGACTCCGGCCGCTCCCGCACGTCAGGCATCGCCTGCCTCGGCACATCAGCAGGCTCCGACTCCGGGTGCACCGACACCGCGTCCGCAGGGCGGCGCACGCCCCGGCATGCCGACCCCCGGCCGCCACGGTCAGAACGACAACCGTGAGAATGGTCGCGATAATCGCGAAGGCCGTGAGAACGGTCGTCAGAGTCGCCCGAACGATCGCCGTAACAACGATCGTCGTAACAACCAGGGCCGTCCGAACAATGGCCAGCCGGTTCAGCATCAGAACAACCGCGGCAATGCTTCGGCTCCGCGCCCGCACGCTCAGGGCGGCGCCGGTGCCAATGGCGGCAATGCCGCTTCAAATGCGATTCCGCGCCCGCACGCTCAGGGCCCGCGCCCGGGCAACAACCCGTTCTCCCGCAAGCAGGGTATGCACACCCCGACGCCGGGTGATATTCCGCGTCCGCATCCGATGGCTCGTCCGACTGCTGATAACGGTCGTGGCGGTCGTCCGGGCCGTCCCGGCCAAGGCCAGGGGCAGGGCCGCGGCTTCCGTGGCGGTCGTCCGGGCCAAGGTGGTCAGGGCGGTCCGCGTCCCGGCCAGTGGGGCCACAACCGTCCGGGTCAGGGCGGCGGCTCCCAGGGTGCCGGTCAGGGCGGCGCACGCGGCGGCTTCCGTGGGGGCCAAGGCGGCGGCAATAACTTCCAGGGCGGCGGTGCACCGAGCAACGGTCCCGCACGTGGCGGCGGTCGCGGCGGTCGCGGCGGTGCCGCAGGCGCATTCGGACGTCAGGGCGGCAAGTCTTCAAAGGCCCGTAAGAACCGTCTGGCAAAGCGCCATGAGTATGAGGAGCTGAAAGCACCGACCATCGGCGGCGTTCGCATCCCCAACGGCAACGGCCAGACCATCCGTCTGCGTCAGGGCGCGTCCCTGGCCGATCTTGCGGAGAAGATCAACGTCAACCAGGCCGCGCTGGTCACCGTGCTCTTCCACCTGGGTCAGATGGCTACCGCCACCCAGTCCTTGGATGAGGAGACCTTCCAGATTCTGGGCGAAGAGATCGGCTGGAACATCCAGCTCGTCTCCGCAGAAGAGGAAGACAAGGAACTGCTCCAGCAGTTCGACATCAACCTTGACGAGGAAGAACTGCAGGATGACGAGGATCTCAAGCCTCGCCCGCCGGTCGTCACCGTCATGGGCCACGTCGACCACGGTAAGACACGACTGCTGGATACCATCCGCAAGACCAACGTCATCGCACGTGAGGCCGGCGGCATTACCCAGCGCATCGGTGCCTACCAGGTCACCGTGAACCTTGAAGGCGAACCGCGCAAGATCACCTTCCTCGATACCCCTGGCCACGAGGCGTTCACCGCCATGCGTGCCCGTGGTGCCGAGCTCACTGACGTCGCGATCCTCGTGGTCGCCGCCGACGATGGTGTGATGCCCCAGACCGTTGAGGCCATCAACCACGCTCAGGCCGCCAAGGTGCCGATCGTCGTGGCCGTCAACAAGATCGATGTGCCCGGTGCCAACCCGGAGAAGGTCCGCGGCCAGCTCACCGAGTTCGGCTTGGTCCCTGAAGAGTATGGTGGCGACACCATGTTCGTCGACATCTCCGCCAAGCAGAACCTGCACGTCGACAAGCTGCTCGAAGCCGTGCTGCTCACGGCTGACGCTGAGCTGGACCTCCGCGCCAACCCCGACATGGACGCCCGTGGTGCCACCGTCGAAGCCCGACTCGACAAGGGTCGTGGTGCCGTGGCCACTGTGCTGGTTCAGCAGGGTACGCTCCACGTGGGCGATGCCATCGTGGCCGGCACTTCGTACGGCCGCGTGCGTGCCATGCTCGACGAGAACGGTCAGCCGATGGAAGCGGCCGGTCCGTCCACACCTGTTCAGGTGCTGGGCTTGACCTCCGTGCCCACCGCCGGTGACCTCTTCCTGGTCGCCTCCGATGATCGTGCCGCTCGCCAGATTGCCGAGAAGCGTCAGGCCACCGAGCGTGCCGCCCAGCTGGCCAAGCGTCGCAAGGTCGTCTCCCTCGAGGACTTCAAGAAGAAGTTCGCCGAGTCCGAGATCGACATGCTCAATATTGTCATCAAGGGCGATTCGTCCGGTTCTGTCGAGGCGCTCGAGGATTCCTTGATGAAGATCGAGGTATCCGACGAGGTCGGCATCCAGGTCATCCACCGCGGCGTCGGTGCGATCACCCAGAATGATGTCAACCTGGCCACGGTCGACAAGGCCGTTATCATCGGTTTCAACGTGCGTCCGAACCGTCAGGTCGCGGACCTCGCCGAGCGCGAGGGCGTGGAGATCAAGTACTACTCGGTCATCTACCGTGCGATCGAAGACATCGAGGCATCCCTCAAGGGCATGCTCAAGCCGGAATACGAAGAGGTCGTCACCTCCCACTCCGAGATCCGCGAGATCTTCCGCTCCTCCAAGTTCGGCAACATCGCCGGCGTTATGGTGCAGGACGGCGAGGTCAAGCGTGGTACGAAGTGCCGTATCCTGCGCAACGGCGTGGCCACGGTCAACGACCTCGAGATCTCCTCGCTGCGTCGCTTCAAGGACGACGTTCAGTCCGTCAAGGAAGGCTACGAGGCTGGTATCAACCTCGGCACCTTCAACGACATTGAACTCGGCGACATCATCGAGACCTTCGAGATGCGGGAAGTCGAGCGCAAGTAGTCATTGTTAAGCCCCCTCTGGCGAGGGGGCTGTCAGCCGCAGGCTGACTGGGGGAGAGACATGGTAGTTCCATGATTTTCTCTCCCCCAGCCTCACTGCGTTCGGCAGCCCCTCGTCAGAGGGGGCTCAAGTCTAGAAAAGGAAATTCCTATGGCAGGAACCAACCCGCGCGCCGCACGTATTGCGGCCTTGATTCAGCGTGTCGTCGCCTCCTCCATTGAGCGCGAACTGCATGACAAGCGACTCGCCAGCATCACCGTCACCGAAGTCCGTGTGACCAACGATTTGCAAATCGCCAAGGTCTACTGGACCCAGCTCGGCCACGAAGGCCATGAGGAAGGCGAACGCAAGCGCGCCCAGCAGGCCCTCGATCAGGCCAAGGGCCACCTGCGTTCTCTGGTGGGCCACAAGGCTGGCCTGACTCCGCAGCTCCAATTCGTGTTCGATGAAGTGCCCGGCGAGGCTCACGAGATCGAAGACATTCTCGCCGTGGCCAAGAAGCGTGACGAAGAACTCGCCCGTGCTCGCGCCACCGCCCAGTACGCCGGCGACGCCGATCCGTACAAGCATGACGACGAGCCCAGCGACGACTTCGAAGACGACTCTGACGAGGAGTAGTGTGCTTCATACAACCCCCAGCGGTCTGCTCATCATCGACAAGCCGCAAGGCGTGACCAGTTTCGACGCCGTCGCCGCCGTGCGCGGCGCGTTGCACATCAAGAAGGTCGGTCACGCCGGCACCCTTGACCCCATGGCCACTGGCACGCTGGTCATCGCCTTCGGCCACGCCACACGACTGCTCAACGCCATCGTGGCGCATGACAAAACCTACGAGGCTACCATACGCCTCGGCCTGCGCACCACTACCGACGATGCCGAAGGCGAGGTGCTTGTCGATGACGAAGCCCGCTCCCGCTGGCAAACGCTATCAGCGCAGCTGACTGAGGGTGGCCAGAGCGGCGAACCAACGGCGTTACCAACTGCCTCATGGCAAGACCTGCTCACACGCACCATCGCCACCAATTTCACCGGCGATATCGAACAAGTCCCCAATACGTTCTCCGCCATCAAAATCAACGGCCAGCGTGCCTACGACTTGGCTCGCGAAGGCAAGGATGTGGAACTCAAACCCCGCCCGGTCACCATCAGCGAATTCACCGTGCTGGATATCCGCAGCGGATTCGTAGCAGGGGAGCAGGCCGCTGAACCATTGCGGGAAGACGCGAACACGGGAGCGATTCCCGCACTTGATGTTGACGTGCGGGTCAGCTGTTCATCGGGCACCTATATCCGCGCGCTCGCCCGCGACCTCGGCAAAGAACTTGGCGTCGGCGGATACCTGACCCGTTTGCGCCGTACGCGAGTCGGCCGATTCGCGTTGCCGGACGATGCCAGCGGACTTATCGCTCCTGAGGCGATGCTTGACACGCGAACCCATACCGTCACCGCACATACCGATCAGAAGACGTTCACTAATCGGGAAGGGCAAACCGTCACGCGCAACAAGTGCGTATTGGACACTCCTGAAGGTCTTGCCGGTGACGAGCGCCGCAACTGGCTGCTTGACCATGCCCTTACCATGGAACAGGCCGCTCGAGGTGCGATGCCGGCGCTTGACATCACTCCTGAGGAGGCCAGCGAATTACGCTTCGGCCGCCGTATTGAGCGTACAATCAGCGAGCCCACTGCCGCCATTGTGCCGCAAACGCATGATGTGGCGGCGATTATCGAGCGTGCAAACGCTCATCAGGCCAAGCCGGTCACCGTATTCCCCCTCGCGTAAAGTAGACGCGGTGAAAAGTGCAGCTTGATACAGGCCGCGCACAACAACGTCTATATTGCATGAATAACATCGCACGGATAAAAGGAACAGCACACTGATGGATATCACGCACCTGACCCCTGACGCCGAAGGTTCGATTGAATGGCCCTCGTTCAGTAACGATAAGAAGGCCGTGGTGACATTGGGCGCATTTGATGGCATGCACTTGGGTCATCAGGCGGTGATCAAGCGTGTGGTGGAACTCGCGCACCAGCATGATGCTTTTTCCGTGGTGATTCTGTTTGACCCGCGCCCCGCATTCGTGCACGGCTGGGTCATCTCGCACCATGGCGAAGAGCCCGCGGTTCAGAACGTGGATGCCGAAGCATTGACCAGTGTGGATGATCGACTGCACCGCATGGAACAGTTCGGCGTGGACCATGTGCTGGTGGTGCACTACACGCTGGCCTTCGCAGCTATGTCATACATTTTCTTCCTTGGCCGACTCACCGGCAAGCTGGGTATGCGCACGTTGGTCCTTGGGCAGGATGCCGCCATGGGCAAGGGTCGAGAAGGTGATGTGAAGCATATCGCCAATCTTGCCGCCGCCACCGGTGTATTCGAACTTGATGTGGTCGATGACCGTGGCCCGGGTGAAGTGCGTATTCCGCGCGATTTCAAGCCGGAAGCCCCGAGCGAATGGGGAGAGCCCGTCGATCCGCTGGCCAATGCCACCAAAGCCGAGCGCCGCGCATGGAGCAAGAAGAACCAGGCCAAGGCAATGCGCGCCTGGAGCTCCACCAATGTGCGCTACCTGCTGGCTCATGGCCGAATCCAGGACGCCAACGCCATTCTGGGTGCTCCGCACTCCATCGAGGGCGAAGTGGTGCATGGTGAGGAGCGTGGCCGCACCATCGGATTCCCCACCGCCAATCTTGGCTCCGACATTGCAGGCTACATTCCGGTCGACGGCGTCTATGCCGGTTGGCTGGTAGATGGTGAAAACCGTTGGCCCGCCGCCATCTCCATTGGCACCAAACCCACCTTCAGCGAGAAAACAGGGCTCAACGAACGTGTGGTGGAGGCCTACTGCATCACTGAAGAATGGATCGACCTGTACGACCACAAGGTTCGCGTCGAATTCGTCGGCTTCCTGCGCCCGCAGGTCAAGTTTGATGGCCCCGACCAACTCGTCGACGAACTCAAGCGCAACGTCGAGGAGACCAAGCGTCTTACCGCCTGAGGCATATCTCAGGGCTATTTACGCACTCCCAAGGCGTCTAATGCGTCGGACAATGTGTTGGACTCCACCAGCTGAAGTCCCTCGACATGCACCGGCTTGCGCAGTGGCGGAATGACCGCCGTGGTGAAGCCGAGGCGTGCGGCCTCGCGAAGGCGATATTCCATACGCGGTACCGGGCGCACCTGACCGGTCAGGGAAATCTCACCAATGGCGCACGTGGCTCGCGCAATGGGTTTTGACGTGGCGGCGCTCGCCAGTGCCGCCACTATCGCCAAGTCGGAACCGGGCTCCTTGGCCTGGCCCCCGGCAATAGTGGAGATATACAGGTCGTTGGACAGCAGGTTGAGCTTGCTGTGACGGTAGAGCACCGCGACCGGCATGGCGATACGGCTGGGGTCCACGCCATTGACCGCACGACGGGGTGTGGGCAGCACCGACGTGGTGACCAGAGCCTGTACTTCGATAGGCAGACTGCGATGCCCATCCAATGTGAACGTCACGCAGGTGCCTTCCACGGGTGCCGCGTTGGCCGCATCAGGGCCGTCTCCAGACAGGAACAATCCGGCGGGATCGGTGACCTCTTCGATGCCTTCACCGCTCATGTCGAAACAGCCGACTTCATCGGTCGGGCCAAAACGATTCTTCACCGCTCGCAGCATTCTCAGCGCAGTCTCGCTGTCGCCTTCGAATTGGCAGACCACATCGACCAGATGCTCCAATGTGCGCGGGCCTGCAATCGAACCGTCCTTGGTCACATGACCAACCAGAAATACTGGAATGTCAAGTGTCTTAGCGGTATCTATCAGCGCGCTTGCCACTTCGCGCACCTGAGTCGAACCGCCGGAAATGCCATCGACCTCCTGCGAGACGATGGTCTGCGCCGAATCCACAATGGCCAAGGCCGGCTTGTTCTGTTCGATCAGCCCCAATACTGTGGACAGGTCGGTGGTGGAGGCCAGTAACAAGTTCGGCTCCACCGCATTGATGCGGGAAGCGCGCAAACGAACCTGCGCCTGTGATTCCTCGCCGGAAATGTACAGCACGGTGTTGGCGTGTGTTGATGATGCGTTGCCCCGCATCGGCACCGTGTTCGATGCGTTGCCCTGCGCCCGGCCCGACTGTTGGGCAGACCGCTGACCTGCCCCTCGGAACGTACTGTCTCCCGCCACAACGCGCGCGATATTGCCGGCCGTCTGCAACAGCAATGTCGACTTGCCGATACCCGGTTCGCCCGCTATCAGCGTTACTGAACCCGGCACCACGCCACCGCCGAGCACACGGTCGAATTCGGAAAACCCGGTACCGAGCCGCTCGACGCTTTCCGTGCCCACTTCGGTAATCGGACGGGCTGCAGATCTGGCGTTGTTGGCAACCGTAACCGACTGCGTGCGTGATGTTCGGCCGGGAGCGGCCGTGCGAGAGCCTGCCGCCGGCCGAGCCTCGTGAAATTCCTCGACCGTGCCCCACTGACCACACTCGGGGCAACGGCCGTACCACTTCGGCCCGTTCCAACCGCATTCGGAACATACATACTGCACACTTGATTTCGCCATGGTCTCACCCTAACCCAAACACCAGCGGACGGTAAATTTTTACCGTTCACAAGAGTTTCACGCGGCTTGCGCACAACGACTAAAATTACGGCCGCCTAGCGTCACGCGGCTGTGAGAGAATCGGGGCATGACTAATAGTGAGAACTCCTCGACCACGCAATCCCATGGCAAGTTGATTGCAGTGGTGGTTGCCGCAGCTGTTGTGATTATCCTGGCAGTGCTTTCGGCCTTTGTGTGGCCGGGTTGGGCCATCCAGAAGAATGATGGCACCTCCACTACCACCCAAAACAGCCAGCAGAAAACCGAAT
>OLOE01001310.1_pt1 | contig 10976 bp, 9 predicted proteins | sample 1673201 | NCBI WGS metagenome assembly OLOE01 (sample SAMEA3136765, study PRJEB25190) | human gut metagenome | biome: human gut; feature: human-associated habitat; material: faeces | place: Austria | collected 2013
CGCACCACATCAAACTGTTTCAGCGCTGCAATCTGCCGACGAATAATTTGCGCATCGTAGACCCACACCGGGCAGCCAAATTCTGCGGGCAAACGCAGCAGATTTTCGGCGGTGAGATCGGTATCAGTGCTGAACAGTGAATGTGGCATAACAAACTCCAGATAAGTGCTTTTTTATGATTACGCCACATCATAAAAAGAATAAAAAATATCGATTTATGTTGAGTCTATGCAAAAATGATATGGATTACCGGATTGCGAGAGAGCGCTAATGGCCGCCGTTAACTTACGTCATATTGAAATTTTTCATGCGGTAATGACCGCCGGAAGCCTGACTGAGGCGGCACACCTGCTACACACCTCACAGCCAACTGTCAGCCGCGAACTGGCGCGCTTTGAGAAGGTGATCGGGCTGAAATTGTTTGAGCGCGTACGTGGACGATTACATCCTACCGTGCAAGGACTGCGTCTGTTTGAAGAAGTGCAACGATCCTGGTACGGACTGGATCGCATTGTTAGCGCCGCAGAAAGTCTGCGCGAGTTTCGTCAGGGAGAACTGTCTATTGCCTGCCTGCCGGTCTTTTCGCAATCTTTTTTACCGCAGCTCCTGCAACCCTTTCTGGCACGTTATCCCGATGTCAGCTTAAATATCGTGCCCCAGGAATCACCGCTACTTGAAGAGTGGCTCTCGGCCCAGCGTCATGATTTAGGACTCACTGAGACACTCCATACGCCTGCGGGAACAGAACGTACCGAATTACTCTCTTTAGATGAAGTGTGTGTGTTACCTCCGGGCCATCCGCTGGCGGTAAAAAAGGTATTAACGCCGGATGATTTTCACGGTGAAAACTACATCAGCCTTTCCCGTACTGACAGCTATCGCCAGTTGCTGGATCAATTGTTTACTGAGAATCAGGTTAAACGACGCATGATCGTAGAAACCCACAGCGCCGCGTCAGTCTGCGCAATGGTACGGGCGGGGGTAGGTGTTTCGGTAGTTAACCCACTCACCGCACTGGATTATGCGGCAAGCGGTTTAGTGGTGCGGCGGTTCAGCATTGCGGTTCCATTCACCGTCAGCCTGATCCGCCCCCTGCACCGCCCGTCATCAGCGCTGGTGCAGGCGTTTAGTGAGCATTTACAAGCGGGATTACCGAAACTGGTCACTTCTCTTGACGCTATTTTGTCGTCAGCTACGACAGCATAAAAGCGACAGCATCCTCGGCATGGATCGCCGCGGTATCAAACACAGGCAAAACACTGCGCTCTTCTGGCACCAGTAAACCAATTTCTGTGCAGCCAAAAATAACGCCCTGTGCGCCCTGTTCTGCAAGGCGAGCAATCACTTGCGCATAATAAGCGCGTGACGCTTCGGTAAATTGCCCCAGACACAGTTCTTCAAAAATAATCTGATTAATTTTCGCCCGTTCATCCGCTTCAGGAATGAGACAGTTGATGGAAAATTGTTCCGTCAGCCGCCCGCGATAAAAATCCTGTTCCATGGTGTAACGCGTACCCAGCAGCGCCACACGAGTCATTCCAGCCCGGATAATTGCACGTCCAGTGGCATCCGCTATGTGTAAGAAAGGCAGAGAGCAACGAGACTCAATGGCATCCGCCACTTTGTGCATCGTATTGGTACATAACACAATACCTTCTGCGCCCGCCCGCTGTAAGCCAAGCGCCGCCTCAGCCAGAATATCCCCGGTTTTGTCCCACTCACCGCGACGCTGGCACTCTTCTATTTCATGAAAATCGACGCTATGTAGCAGCACTTGCGCAGAGTGAAGCCCACCAAGCCGCTGTTTAATACCTTCATTTATCAAACGATAGTAAGGAATGGTGGATTCCCAGCTCATTCCTCCCAGCAAACCAATTGTTTTCATTCCTCTCTCCTGATGTGTGTTACCGCAACAAGGCTGAATAAGGAACGAGACAAACGCCTCAACGGCCAGGTGCCCAATCTCTATTAACGAAAAAAGGGCTGGATGTACAGCACATCCGGCCCGTGAAATCAGACGCCGATATTTCTCAACTTCTCGCCTGCCATCAGTTTGCGTTCGATATGTTCCAGCGTGACATTTTTGGTTTCCGGAATGAGCCAGAAAGTAATGCCCACAAACGCAATGTTCAGCCCAGTGTAGAGCCAGAACGTACCGGCAGCGCCAATGCTATCAAGCAGTGTCAGGAAGGTCGCGCCGATAATCATATTCGACACCCAGTTTGTCGTCGTTGAGCAGGTGATGCCAAAATCGCGGCATTTCAGCGGCTGAATTTCAGAGCACAAGATCCACACCACTGGCGCGGCGCTCATCGCATAACCGGCAATACACATCATCGTCATGCCAACAGAGAGCCAGGACAAGCCACTGGAAGCCGTACCGTTATCAAACTGCATCAGGCAGTAACCCAGCACCAGAGTGCCTAACGCCATCACGCTGAAACCAATTTTCAGAGCCGGCTTACGCCCTGCTTTATCTACCGTAAAGACCGCAATGAAGGTGGCGAACATAAAGGTCAGCCCCACGACCAGAGTCGCAATCATCTGTTGTTCTGTGGTCGTAAAGCCCGCCATTTTGAAGATACGCGGCGCGTAGTACATGATGATGTTCATACCGGTAAACTGCTGCATCGCCTGCAACAACATACCGAGAAATACAGCACGACGGACGTTACGGTTGATCTTAAACAGTGCCCAACCGCCCTGTTTTAACTTCAGGCTTTCACGAATTTCGTTGAGTTCTTCTCGCGCTTTTTCCGACGTATCGCGCAGCATACGCAATACTTCTTCCGCCTCAATATGACGCCCTTTTTCCGCCAGCCAGCGCGGGCTATTTGGCAGGAAGACAACCAGAATAATCAGCAGGACTGCTGGTAAAGCAAGAACCCCCAACATTGCGCGCCAGTTACCGCTATAACTGAACGCTGTATCGGATAAAAACGCCAGCACGATGCCGAGTGTGACCATCAACTGGTACATACTGATCATCTTACCGCGAACGTTTTCACTTGCCATTTCAGAAAGATACAGAGGAGCGGTGTAAGACGCGATCCCGACAGCAATGCCCAGCACCACACGAGCGGCGATTAACATCTCTACGCTGGTCGCAAAAGCGGACCCTATCGAGCCGAGCACAAACAGGATGGCCCCCGCCATCAGGCTGTATTTACGCCCCAGGCGGAACGACAGCCAACCATTAAACAGCGCACCAATTGCCGCGCCGAGCATCATGCTACTGACCACCCATTCCTGCAAACGGCTGGTCAGCACAAAGTGATCGGTAATGAACGGCAACGCTCGGCGATTACGCCGATATCAAGACCAAATAACAATCCTGCGACCGCAGCAGCTACCGAAACAAACATATTCATACGCCGCGTATCCCGCAGAGGACGTGGCGTTAAAGCAGATTCCGTATTGATAGTAACCATTTTTTCCTGCCAGCAGAGAGTAAGACATAGTGAAAAAATACGTGAACAATTCACACAGGTGTCAGGTCGGAAATAGCATAAATATGGATTAAATTGCTACGACATGTCGTTATGTGATGGATATTCCAATTTTCAAATTAAGTTGAATTATTGAGATTATTATTAACCACCTAATTTTAAAGCAGATAAAATTCATAAAGTTCATCAATTGATAATTGATATGGATTATTTCATAACCATGATATGGATTATGATGATCTACAGGTATAAAAAACCCTGCCATGCGGCAGGGTCATAAAAGTAAGAAGAATGGATTAACGAGCCAGCCAACCGCCATCCACGGCAATGGTATAACCATTCACATAATCTGAAGCGCTGGAGGCAAGGAACACCACCGGCCCCATCAGGTCACTCGGCAGTCCCCAACGGCCAGCTGGAATGCGGTCGAGAATTTCCGCGCTACGTTGTTCATCTGCCCGTAGTTGTTGAGTATTATTGGTCGCCATGTAACCCGGAGCTATCGCATTAACATTAATGTTGTGTTTAGCCCATTCGTTCGCCATCAATCGCGTCACACCCATCACGCCGCTTTTTGATGCGGTATAAGAAGGCACACGGATCCCGCCCTGGAAGGAGAGCATTGACGCGATATTGATAATCTTGCCGCCATTGCCTTGCGCGATAAAGTGTTTCGCCGCTGCCTGAGACATGAAGAATACGCTCTTGATATTCAGGTTCATGACATCGTCCCAGTCTTTTTCGCTGAACTCGAGAGCATCTTCGCGCCGAATCAATCCGGCGTTATTCACCAGGATATCAATATGACCAAACTCCGCTACCGCGCGATCCAGCAGTCCAGGAATACCATCAATCTTTCGCAGATCGGCGGTCAGGCTTAAAAAACGACGCCCCAGCGCCGTGACCTGCTTGATGGTTTCAGTCGGTTCAACGATGTTAATGCCAACAATGTCACAGCCCGCTTGCGCCAGCCCCAACGCCATCCCCTGACCCAGTCCAGTATCACAACCAGTGACGACCGCAACTTTACCTTCGAGAGAAAATGCACTTAAAATCATAACAATACCTTATTCGTTTATGCCCACAACTAGCGCAAATCTTTAACGGCCACATGGTCCATATCATCAAAGACCTGGTTTTCACCGACCATGCCCCAGATAAAGGTATAAGCTTTGGTTCCGACACCGGAATGAATCGACCAGCTCGGGGAGATCACCGCCTGCTCGTTATGCATCACAATATGACGCGTTTCTTGCGGCTGCCCCATCATGTGGAAAACGCAGGCGTCATCATCCATATTGAAATAGAAATAAACTTCCATCCGGCGCTCGTGGGTGTGACACGGCATGGTGTTCCACAAGTTACCCGGAGCCAGCTCCGTCAGCCCCATACTCAATTGGCAGGTTTCCAGTACATCCAGGACAAAATATTTGTTAATCGTGCGACGGTTACTGGTGAGGTTATCGCCTAACGTGACTGGAGATACTTCGTCCGGTGTGACTTTTTTGGTGGGATACGTCGTATGCGCGGGTGCGCAATTGTAATAAAACTTCGCCGGAGTGGCGGTATCAATACTGGCAAAGACAACTTCTTTTGCACCTTTACCAACATACAGGGCGTCGCGGTGACCGATTTCATAGCATTGACCATCGACAGTAATCGTACCGGCACCGCCAATATTGATAACACCTAACTCGCGACGTTCCAGGAAATAGCTTACGCCGAGTTGTTTACCAACTTCCCCGCCAACGGAAACCGTTTTAGTTACCGGCATAATGCCGCCAACAATTATACGGTCAATGTGGCTGTAAACCATGGTGTACTCATCGGCGACAAATACCTTTTCAACCAAAAATTCATTGCGCAGCCCCTGGGTATCCAGCGTTTTTGCATGCGCACTGTGGATGCTCTGTCTTACGTCCACATCAACCTCCGATAATCAGTGAAGCGTGAAAATAGAAAACGATAGTGAAACGCTGTTTCGTTTTCTCTATAAGGGGATGATATGCCCACGGGATAGGGTTTTCAATTAAAAATAAAACATTGTTTCATTTTTAAGTTAAGGACTGAAAAAAGTGCAGTGTCGATCACGAATATGTCATGAGAATGGGAAAATCAGGGAGCCCTGAAAATGTATGTCGACTCGCCAGCCACCATTATTCAACAGATTAATGACGGCTGATATTTATCGGTAAGGAGGAAATGCAGAGCTATTCGTCACGTTCAATGGTCAATGCCACGCCCTGGCCCCCGCCGATACAAAGCGTAGCCAGTCCTTTGCGGGCATTACGTTTCACCATTTCATGAACCAGAGAAACGAGGATTCGGCAACCGGAAGCGCCTATTGGGTGACCGAGTGCGATCGCGCCACCATTGACATTGACCCGACGCTCATCCCATTCAAGCATCTTGCCAACCGAAAGCGCCTGTGCAGCAAACGCTTCATTAGCCTCGATAAGATCGACATCAGCCAACTGCCAGCCAACACGCTCCAGGCAACGGCGGGTCGCATACACCGGCGCAATTCCCATCAATGCCGGATCTACACCAACGCTGGCAAATGCGCGGATGCGGGCCAGCACGGGTAAATTCAACGCTCGTGCTTTGGCTTCGCTCATCATCATTACTGCAGCTGCGCCATCGTTTATGGATGATGCATTACCCGCTGTCACAGAGCCGAGACTATCAAATGAAGGATTTAAACGGGCTAAGCCTTCTGCACTGGCGTCAGTGCGTGGCTGTTCATCGGTATCTACAACCAACGTCTGACCGTTACTTTGGGTCATTACCGGGACGATCTCATCTTTAAATCGTCCGGCGTCAATCGCCGCTCGCGCTTTTTGTTGCGAGCTAAGTGCGTAAGCATCCTGCAACTGACGGCTGATGCCATATTCGCGAGCCAGATTTTCGGCGGTGACACCAATATGATAATCATTGAAGGCATCCCACAACCCATCGTGCACAAGACTATCAACCAACTGGCTATTACCAAGCTGTGCACCGGTGCGGCTATCAGTCAGAACATGTGGTGCGCGACTCATGTTTTCCTGACCACCGGCGATGACAATATCAGCCTCGCCACACTGTATCGCCTGAGTAGCCAGATGCAGTGCTTTAAGCCCGGAACCGCAAACGTCATTAATCGTGATTGCAGAAACGCTATTAGGAAGACCACCTTTAATAGCCGATTGCCTTGCCGGATTCTGCCCTGCCCCTGCAGTCAACACCTGACCAAGAATCACTTCATCCACCGCATATGCAGAAACACCGGTACGTTCTATTAACGCTTTCACGACCAGGCTGCCAAGTTCCACGGCGGAATGACCCGCTAACGCACCACGAAAGCAGCCGATAGGTGTCCGTAACGCCCCGACAATCACAACGTCTTTCATCACAACCTCGCACCAATTAACAGTGCAATAGTAAATGATTGTTAATTACAGTTATCTTAATTGTTTAAAAAAAGTGATTTTTATCACAAAGGAAATACGCCTGACCAGCAGTCAGAGACATAACTGGCACGTAAGGTTTGCAACCACTAACCCACCAATAGAGAGGTAGAAAGGGCGTTAATCTCCCATACTTAACCTGGTTTATGGTAAATTGCCCTCCATTTTGTTTAATTTGTAGATGATACGTTCAGATAATGTCTAATATTTGGTCAAAAGAAGAAACTCTGTGGAGTTTCGCGCTCTACGGCACAGCCGTTGGTGCAGGCACGCTCTTCCTTCCTATTCAGTTAGGTTCGGCAGGGGCTGTGGTCCTGTTTATTACTGCTCTGGTCGCCTGGCCTTTAACATATTGGCCACATAAAGCCTTATGCCAGTTCATCCTCTCATCAAAAACATCAGCAGGTGAAGGGATAACGGGCGCAGTAACACACTACTATGGCAAGAAGATTGGTAATCTGATTACCACGCTGTACTTCATCGCCTTTTTTGTCGTCGTGTTGATATATGCCGTTGCAATTACCAACTCACTTACGGAACAGCTGGCAAAGCATATGGTTATTGATCTTCGCATCCGTATGTTGGTGAGTCTGGGTGTTGTATTAATCCTGAATCTCATTTTTCTGATGGGACGCCATGCCACTATTCGGGTAATGGGATTTTTGGTATTCCCATTGATTGCCTATTTCTTATTTCTTTCTATTTACCTGGTCGGTAGTTGGCAACCTGAACTATTAACTACCCAGGTAGAGTTCAATCAGAATACCCTTCACCAGATATGGATATCGATTCCCGTGATGGTTTTCGCCTTTAGCCATACGCCCATTATTTCTACGTTTGCCATAGACAGACGTGAAAAATATGGCGAACATGCTATGGATAAATGCAAAAAAATTATGAAAGTCGCTTATCTCATCATCTGCATAAGTGTACTGTTCTTTGTCTTTAGCTGCCTGCTTTCTATTCCACCTTCGTATATTGAAGCGGCTAAAGAAGAAGGGGTTACCATTTTATCGGCGCTTTCTATGCTGCCGAACGCCCCAGCATGGTTGTCAATTTCCGGGATTATTGTCGCAGTAGTTGCGATGTCGAAATCATTCCTGGGTACGTACTTTGGCGTTATTGAAGGTGCCACAGAGGTCGTCAAAACAACACTACAGCAGGTTGGTGTAAAGAAAAGTCGTGCATTTAACCGCGCACTATCAATTATGTTGGTATCGCTCATTACCTTCATTGTTTGTTGCATTAACCCGAACGCGATTTCGATGATTTACGCGATCAGCGGCCCGCTCATTGCCATGATACTTTTCATCATGCCTACGCTGTCAACGTATCTCATCCCGGCGCTTAAACCCTGGCGTTCCATCGGAAATCTGATTACGCTGATCGTGGGTATCCTGTGCGTATCGGTAATGTTCTTTAGCTAATATCCATTGTGAATGGTTCAAAATTGCTACAATTTTGAACCATTCCAGTTTTCATAATGTTCATTTGTTATAATTCCGCTCTATCACTTCTCTCGTCATATTCTAGTATTATCAGTTAGTTAAACACACAAAGAGATCTGAACATCTTAAATAAGACTATTTAAGATGCATAACTTAGATTCGCAAGATATCTTCTGGTCATTCAAAAACAATTTGCGATATAGATATTCTCATACCATGAGATAGTTATCTGAACCACCATCAACCAGGTAAGATTAAATCAGTGAAACATAATCATATTTAATAACGAGAAATGCATTTTTAAATGCTTTACTCAGAATTATAGCAAATACAGATTAATCGCAATTTTTCCCAGCAAAATTACAAAATCATGGTGTATTGACATCATCAATAACCAATGAAATTATGCAATTATATACGGATAGGGAGGTTCTTAACATGGGGCTTTGTAGTCGTTATAAAAGTCTTACATGCAATAGTTGCTCAATGCATTGCCAAATAATGCCAGAAGAGTCACCGCGTTTGCAGTATTGCGCAAACTCGTGTTTTTGTATGTGGCCCGAAGAAAGTTCATATTTTAATCGTGGTGTGGTGGAAGGTATCTTAACAAAAAACCACAATGCGAGATTAAGCGGATATATTTTTGTCGATTTTTCAGTAAGTTTTTTACGTCTATTCCTTGAAAAAGACTGGATTGACTATCTTGCAAGTACTGACATGGGGATTGTTTTAGTCAGCGACCGAAATATGCAATCGTTAGCTAACTACTGGCGAAAACACAACTCTGCAATATCTGCTGTCATATATAATGATGATGGTCTTGATGTTGCCAATGAAAAGATCAGACAACTATTTATTGGTCGTTATTTATCATTTACCAGAGGGAACACATTAACTCAGATGGAATTCACCATAATGGGATATATGGTTTCTGGTTATAATCCATATCAGATTGCTGAAGTTCTGGATATGGATATCCGTAGCATCTACGCGTACAAGCAACGAATCGAAAAGAGAATGGGTGGTAAAATAAACGAGTTATTTATTCGTTCACATTCGGTCCAACATTGATACTCAATAATCTGCCAGAATCATACTCTGCTTATACGGGCATCTATTGAAATGCCCGTATTTTACAAATAAGCAGTACCCCCAAGAGTAAACAACATGGTATTTAAAACCATCACACGAAAAATTCAGAAGCATTACGAAATATGAATTTACAAACAATAGTGGCATAAATGTTAATCATGTTAATTTACGTAAAGTTTTACGTTGCGACATTAAAGCCTCATTTCAATCATTATGATAAATATAAAATTAATATATATTTATGCCGTAAATACCAATATACTTAGCAAACTATGTGATTTCCATTTCGATTGATTTAGTGTCTATTGACGTATGTACTGGATTATTAACGATAATATCGAGTTCTGGCCTGAGCACCGAAAATTAATATCGGTACATAACGCCGATCTTAACGTCGTTCTGACAACGCCAGCCAGTCGTTGTTTATCACTTCTACTTGAAGCTTTTCCTGATGTGGTTGCACAACAAGATTTTTTCACCAGAGTCTGGGAAGAAGAAGGTATGCGTGTGCCAACTAACACGTTATATCAGAACATATCCATTATCAGACGCGGATTTCGCGCTGTTGGTGATACCACCCACTCGCTTATTGCAACCGTGCCGAGAAGAGGATTCAAGATTCATAATGACATTAACATACAAAATCATGCAATAAACTCTTCAACAGACGCACATACACACAATGCCCCACCTGCCGTAAAAGGTAATGCGGGGTACAAAGAGAGCATTGGAAGCGCAAACAATTTCAATAACAAAATCCTCAAACATATAAAAAGTTATCTAATTATGTTGAGCATATTTGCTATAGGCGTATATTCTGCACATTGGCTATGGAATAATAATCAACCGAAACCTTTCTTCAAGGATTACAAGACTGTTGCGGAAATTAATGGCTGCCATTTTAATGTGACAGAAGATACAATTGATGGGTTGAAAGAGTTCGATAAATATAAGACACGGATACTGGATTCGGGGATTAACTGTAAAAAATATCCGTGGTTATACTTCCCTCTTGCAAAATCCTCACCAGGGATGATTGTTATGGCATGCAATAAAAACTATAACCAACATGAAGTGGCAGGCTGTTTAACCCTGTCTTACCGTGAGGTTAATCGTGATTGATTATAAAAAAAACTTATTATTTATTTTAGTTTTTATCAGTGGGTTTATTCTCTTCATTGTTTACTCTTATACTGCAGAAAAAATGATATATAATGAAACATGCACTGCAAATTGGGTAATTTTTAATGACAAGGGGCGAGCAAATCTTACCATCGACTTTATGTATAACCAAAAAAATAAAACAGGAACTGTTGCGTTGAGCGGAACCTGGCAACAAGGTAACAGAGAAAGTAAGTCAATACGGCGAAATATTGAATACACATGGATTGAAAACTATGACACAGCCCATTTAACATCAAAGAAAGTTAATAAATTTGAGATCATGGATCAAGTCGATGATGATAGACTTGCAGAACTTATTCCTGATTTTTATGTCTTTCCAGAAAAAAGTGTAAGCTATAATATACTAAAGCAAG
>OLOE01001314.1_pt1 | contig 10947 bp, 9 predicted proteins | sample 1673201 | NCBI WGS metagenome assembly OLOE01 (sample SAMEA3136765, study PRJEB25190) | human gut metagenome | biome: human gut; feature: human-associated habitat; material: faeces | place: Austria | collected 2013
AATACTTCAATTATTTTAGGACATTTTCAAAAACGCTTGACAGTATTCTAAGCTAATAATGCAATTTTCACAATTTATTCACTCTTTTTTTAGAAATATCGTCTAAATTTTAGGCATTTTTGACTTTTATGAAAAAAAATGGTATAATAAAAAAGTTTTATAAACATTTTACGTAATAATTTGAAAGGAAAGAACTCTGTATGAAGTCAGTCAGATTTCTGCTTCCTCTTCTTTTGCTTCTCTGCACTTTTTCACTGTGCGGCTGTACCAGCAAAGAGGAGAAAAAAATCGAGGACGCAGTAAAGCAGGAACTGGATCAGCTAAAGAATCTGGATTCCGTTACCACACAGAAATACATCTCCTACCAGGAGCTTTTCCCCGGTGAACCCGAAGATATCGCTATTTCTTCTGATATTGAAGAAGTCTTTTCTCTCTTTTTCCAGGATTTTGACTATAAAATTCTGGATGTTAACGTAGACAAGGACAAACAATCCGCACAGGCGAATCTCAGGCTGGTCACTCTGGATGCCCATGCGCTTGCCGAAGATTTTTCCAAGGCGCAGCTGAAGCATGAAATTTCCCAGTCCGCTTCCTCTGAAGAAGCCACGGAACAGACCATTTCCCTTGAAGAGCGCTACACGCTTCTGGATGAACTGCTTAAGAGTAATGACTACCAGACTGTGGAGCGTAACTGCACCATCTCCTTAGACGCCTCAGATAAAGACGGCGAAACCAGTTGGGAGATCCGGCGCACCAATACACTGGAAAACGACCTTGTCGGCGGTCTTATGAACAATCTCACAGACCCGGATATTTTATCACCGGAAGACACAATCTTAGTTTATCTGAATACCCTGAAAAATATGTCTGCTGAGGAACTGAGCAATTATTTAAATGCAGATTCCATTATCAGCACGGAAGATCCTGCAAAAATCAGCCTGGCAGAAGCACTGGTAAAACAGGTTCACTCCACCTTTGATTATTCTATTGGGGAAACCACTGTTTCCGGCTATACAGCCACAGTTACAGCCAATATTACCACCTTTGACAGCGATGCTATTCTGGAAAATTATCAGAAGGAGCTGGATACCTATCTTGCCTCTGTGGATGCTGTTATCGATGGTTCTCAAAAACGATATGAAAAGTCCTACAGTCTGCTTCTTGAATATATCGAAGAAAATACAGCTACTAAAACAGTGGAAACGACTTTCACACTGATCAACGACGGTGCTTCCTGGAAACTGGAAGACGCAGGAACTGTGTTTGGACAGGCATTGTTTGGAACTTTAAGTTCCAGCCCGGTAGAAGACAAGCAGGAAACCAACGGATGATATAGTTAAAATTTACGCCTCTGCAAATTTGTGCAGAGGCGTTTTTATTTGTGCTGACAGCGGGCCCAAAGTCCATGCCTGCCGGAGCGTGACAACAGTCTTCCAAAAGAAAAATCCCACCCATTTTTGCAGGCAGGATTTTTCAGTCAGCTTATTCCAAATCATAAACTAAGTTATCTCTTGTTGTATTTCTTTTCTTATTCCTCAGTTTCTGGAGCAGCTTCTTTCTCAACTTCAAGTCCCAGCTCGTCCAGCTGTGCTTCGCTTACACGCTGCGGTGCCTGAGTCATCAGACAAGATGCATCTTTTACCTTCGGGAATGCAATTACGTCACGAATGCTGTCAACCTTGGCAATGAGCATAACCAGACGGTCAAGACCGTAAGCCAGTCCGGCGTGAGGCGGAACTCCGTATTTGAATGCGTCCAGAAGGAATCCGAACTGCTCATAGGCAGCTTCCGGGGTAAATCCAAGCTCTTTAAACATTCTCTCCTGAATGTCATCCTGATGGATACGAACACTGCCGCCGCCGATCTCGTTACCATTCAGTACAATATCGTAAGCCTTCGCACGAACAGCGCCTGGATCTGTGTCAAGAAGCGGGATATCCTCATCCATCGGCATTGTAAATGGATGATGCATAGCTGTGAAACGGTTTTCTTCCTCGCTCCACTCAAGAAGTGGGAACTCCGTTACCCATACGAAGCGGTATTCGTTCTTGTCAAGAAGATCCATCTGTTTTGCAAGCTCCAGACGAAGTGCGCCAAGAACATCATAAACCAGTTTCTTCTTATCCGCTGCAAACAGAAGCAGGTCACCTGCTTTACCGTCCATGGCAGCTACAAGAGCATCCATCTCCTCATCTGTCATAAACTTGGCAAAGGAAGACTTTCTGGTGCCATCTTCTGCGATTGCAATGTATGCAAGACCTTTTGCACCATATCCCTTGGCAAACTCTACTAACTTGTCAATTTTCTTACGAGGCATGCTGCCCTGGCCTTCTGCGTTGATACCACGAACGCTTCCACCAGCTTCAAGAGCACCTGTGAATACGGAGAATCCACAGTTCTTCACAATATCGCTTACATCATGAAGCTCCATGCCAAATCTCATATCCGGTTTATCAGAACCGAAACGATCCATTGCTTCCTGCCATGTGATTCTCTCGATTGGAAGTTTCACATCGATACCAAGAACCTCTTTGAACAGGTAGGAAAGATATCTCTCATTTACATCGATTACATCATCTACATCTACGAAAGAAAGCTCCATATCGATCTGTGTGAACTCCGGCTGACGGTCAGCACGAAGATCCTCATCGCGGAAGCATCTTGCAATCTGAATGTATCTGTCATATCCGGAACACATCAGAAGCTGTTTGTACAGCTGCGGTGACTGCGGCAGACCATAGAAGCAGCCAGGATGTACACGGGATGGCACCAGATAATCTCTTGCGCCTTCAGGAGTACTCTTTCCAAGCATAGGAGTCTCAATCTCCAGGAATCCCTCGTTTGTAAAGAAGGATCTTGTCAGCTGCATTACACGGCTCTTCAGGATCAGGTTTCTCTGGAGATCCGGACGTCTTAAGTCAAGGTAACGGTATTTCAGACGTACATCCTCTTTTGTTTTGCTGTTCTCCTCAACCGGGAATGGCGGAACTTCTGCCTCGGAAAGAACACGGAGAGATTTTGCTCTCACTTCGATCTCACCTGTTGCAAGATTCTCATTTACTGCACCACCACGTTTCTCAACAGTTCCGGTAACTGCGATCACAAACTCACTTCTCAGCTTGCCGGCTTTGGCAAAGCCTTCCTCATCAATGGAGCCATTTTCAAAGATCAGCTGCATAATACCACTGCGGTCACGTAAATCTACGAAAATGATTCCTCCTTTATCTCTTGCTTTCTGAACCCATAAGTGTTACTTCGCTGCCTACCATCTGTGTGGTCACTTCTGCACATCGACAGGTTCTGTGCAGTCCCTGCATACTCTCAGCCATTTTAAGGCGCCTCCTTATTCTATGGGGTTTCCCCCAGCTTTCTCTGATTATGAACCATTCAGCTGTATTGCTTTAAATAATCCATAAAATATCATTGACGGCTGTTTTTCAAAAACAACACGTTAAATCTCTTTATCAGCGTTTAAAGAATTCTACAAATTCCGTATAGCCTTCAGCTGTCATCTGGTCTTTCTGGAATTTCTTATTCTTCTTCATAATAGAGATATTGACCTGAACCCCGGTCTTTCTCTCTTCTTCTGCCTGACGGAAAATCTCAATCAGCTTGTCTGATGGCATATTTTTCTCAATAAGATATGCCTTCTTAGCCTTTGCTGTGGGAATCTGGTATCCTCTCTCAAGAAGGAGCATAACAATACGCTCAAATCCAATAGAGAATCCGCATGCACTTGTATTGTTTCCTGTAAATTTACCAATCATCTCATCATAACGTCCGCCGCCGCCAACGCTGCCGCCAAACTCATCCATGGAAATTTCGAAGATCGGACCGGTGTAATAAGACATGCCGCGAACCAGTGTAGGATCAAATGCCATCTTAAAGTCAGCAGTCTTCACAGCTTCCACAGTGGAAATGATCGTCTCAAGATCTGCTGCAATCTGTTCGTCAAGAACATCTGCCAGCTTCTCCTTGCAATATCTTACGCCCTGGATATCTGAGCTGATTTCTTTAAACATTGCAAGATAAGTATCAATGCTTTCTTTTGCAAAGCCTTCCTCTTCCAGTTCTTTCGCTACGCCCTCAAGACCAATCTTATCCATTTTGTCAAGAATGATAAATACAGTATCAAAGCTTTCCTTCGGAAATCCGCTATACTCAGCCATAGCCTTCAGAATACGGCGGTCATTGATACGGATAGTGAAATTATGGAAGTCAAGCTTGCCAAGAAGTGTAGTAGTCGCAAGTACCAGCTCGATTTCTGCCATATAAGTAGGCTCACCTAAAATGTCAATGTCACACTGCATAAACTGACGGAAACGTCCTCTCTGCGGACGATCAGCTCTCCATACGTATCCCATCTGAAGTGCCTTAAATGGTCCAGGCAATTCATTAGAGTTATTTGAATAATATCTGGAAAGAGGTACTGTCAGATCATAGCGAAGACCTGAATCCACAAGATCAGCTTCTTCTTTTGCCTGATCAAGCTTCAGCTTCTCACCTCTTTTTAAGATTTTGAAAATCAGCTTCTCATTATCACCGCCCTGTTTGCTGCACAGGTTCTCAATGTGCTCCACTCCCGGAGTCTCAATTGAAGTAAATCCAAAGGAACCATATGTCTCACGGATCAGTCCTGTAACGTAGTTACGGACTTCCATCTCCTTTGGTAAAATATCTTTCATGCCGGTAACCGGCTTCTTCTTTAATGCCATGTGTCCTCCTTATTTACCAGCCTGGCTGGCGTGTACTACTCTTTGAAATGCAAGAAATACTTCCAGATCAAAGTTTTTTATTTCATCTATCATCAATTCCATCACAGTATGCTTATCAAAAGCCTTGCGGTAAGACCGCTCCTGACTCAATGCACAGAATACATCGCATACACGAAGAATCCGGGCACCAATGGGAATCTCCTTCCCTGCCAGATTGGACGGATAACCGCTTCCATCGTAATTTTCATGATGATAAAGAATACTCTCAAGAACAAAATCCGAATAGCCCTGGTCTTTCAGTTCCTCATAGCCAAGTGTAGAATGCATGCGGACATATTTCAATTCCTCAATTACCATGGGATTACTTTCCTGCCCGTTGATATAGCTTCTCAGTTTCAGCTTTCCTATGTCGTGAAGCATTCCTGCAATTGCAAGATCGTAACACTGCTCATGAGGAAGTCCAAGCTCCTTACTTAACGCGTACGCCAGATTACTCACTGCGATTCCATGCCTTAACTCTGCTGATAAATCAAATTCCAGAACTCTGTCGGATGTTTCTGACTGTTCACTGGAAAGCTTTTCCAAGAATTTTCCCTCCCTCCTACAACCAGGTTCCAATTCCTGTTCGCTTTCTTTCAATCATCTCATCAATACGGGCAATATAGCTTGTGACATCTTTCACATTCTCCACCCGCTCAATACGTTTGCCATGGTCAAAGACCAGTTTGGAAGAACCGCCTGCTCCAAGAGCAATGATCGGTTGTTTTTCTTCCATAATCAGTATATTGTAAATCCCGGCTTTGTCAACCTTTGCATAGCCTACATTTTCAAAATTTCCCTTCATATTCTTCTGACGGTACAGATAGTAAGGTCCCATTTCCATGGAATATGCAGTCTGCTGTGTCAGATCCATGATCTCCTGGTTATTTTCAAATGTCATCTCCTGATATTTGTCCTTAAACATATTCAAGCGTGCTGCACGCTTCACAGCCAGAGAATGTACGGTAAGGCTGTCCGGGGAAAGCTCTTTTACTTTCTCCAATGTGTATTTCACCTTGGAAATATCCTCTCCAGGCAGTCCTACAATGAGATCCATGTTAATATTGTTATAATTCAGTTCTCTGGCAAGATGAAAAGCTTCTATGGTCTGTGCTACAGTATGACGTCTTCCAATAATTTCCAGAGTATCCTGATTCATGGTCTGGGGGTTAACAGAAATTCTGGTTACAGGAAATTCTTTGATCGTCTCAAGCTTCTCCCTTGTAATACTGTCTGGTCTGCCAGCTTCAATGGTAAATTCTACAAGTCCATCAAAACCAAAGGACTCTCCTAGCTGTTCAAGAAGCCTTTTCAGCTGATAAGGCTCTAACGTGGTAGGTGTGCCTCCGCCGATATAGATCGTATCCAGCTTGTAGTTCTTCATCATCCTGGCCGTTTCGCGAATTTCCAGACATAAAGCATCCAGATATTCATCTACTCTTTTTGCCCAGAGCTTCAAAGGGTAGGAGCTGAAGGAACAATACAGACAGATACTTGGACAAAAAGGAATACCTACATATAAGCTGTAACCATGCTCATAATCAATATCCTGAAGAAGTGCCCGCTCCCTGTTTGCTATGGTGATGGCAAGAGCAGTTTTCTTTGCGCTTACCAGATAACGCTCCCGCATTTCCTGTGCGATCTCGGTATTTTTCATACCACTCTCGATCATCCCCATGGCAAGCTTGGCCGGACGGATTCCCGTAAGATTCCCCCATGGAAGGGTTCTGCCGGTAAGCTTCACCAGAACATTGTACAGTGCATATTTCAGACTGTCCTTGTTGGCTTTACGAAGCTCATGGGCATCCATGAGTTTCTCATGAGTTTCCTGACTGGAATCCCTGTCTGCCCCCCGGATCACCTCTGCGCTGGCAACACCTTTTTGATCCTTCGTCTCATATTTTATAACAAAATTGTCATTTTCTTTTTTCACAGTAAAGAAGATATCGTACTCCTCTTCGTCTTTTTCGTAGAGGCTGTGGATATCTCCTTCCGGATAAAATGCTTTTATTAATTCATATATATCATGCTCGAAATCCCTGTCAAGCAGCAGGATTCCTATTTTACACAAATGGATTGTACCTCTTTTCGTAACCGATAGTTGTAGATGTATCATGCCCCGGATAAACATTTGTTTCATCTGGAAGGGCATTTAACAGCTTATGAAGGCTCTCCCGGATTTCACGGGAACTGCCGCCTGGAAAATCCGTTCTTCCAACAGAGCCACAGAATAATGTATCCCCACTGAACAGAACCCTTTCGTCTTTCAGATAGTAGCAACAGCTTCCTTTCGTGTGTCCTGGAGTATGGAGCATCTGAATAGAAAATCCAGCAGCTTCAAATACCTGCAGGTCCTCCAGAAAAACATCAGGACGCACAGAACATGGTTTATGCATCCGGTCAGTCATATTCACAGAAGGCTCCCGAAGCATTTCCTCTTCCTGACGACAGGCATAAACCGGAATCTGATACTCAGCTTTCACAGCCTGTACTGCCATAATGTGGTCAAAATGTCCATGAGTCAGAAGGATTCCTACCGGCTTTGCCCCCATATCTTCCACCTTCTGAAAGATTCTCTTCGGTGAATCTGCCGGATCAACAATCAGTGTTTCACCAGTTTCTTTATTTTTTAAAAAGTAGCAATTGGTATATACAGGGCCAAGAACCATCTGCTGTAATTCAAGTTTTCCCATAGATTATCCTTTCATGGCAGCTGATATGCCATTTATGTTATTATTCCGTTATTGTCCGTGTCCTGACCGGTAACATACCATCCAATGCTCAACGTACTGTATATCTCCAACCAGTTCACATTTCCATTGTTTCTCAGCCTGTAGTTCTTTCTACATCCAAAACACTTTCCAGCTGACGTATCTTCTCGATAAGGGAATTCAGTTCATCCTTACAGCTGACGTTAAAGCTTACAGAAATAGTGGCCTTCTCCTGCTTGTTTGTTCGGCAGTTAATATTTCGGATGTCAATCTTACGCTCTGTAAAGATCTTGGAAATATCAACCAGAAGACCGGTACGATTATTAGCATATACATTGATCTCAGCCATGTAATGCTCATCCGGCTTGATCTCCGGATCCTGCCACTCTGCTTCCAGAAGACGGCTTCTGTCCATTTCAGACATATTCATCACATTTACACAGTCAGTTCGATGAATGGTAACACCACGGCCTCTTGTAACATATCCAACAATTTCATCACCGGGAATCGGATTACAGCATTTGGAGAAACGTACTGCAACGTCATGAATGCCCCGCACTACAATGCCGCTCTTGCTCTTGATATGATGCTTCTTGTCCTGATTCTCTGCGGCTGCTGCCTCCAGAACTTCTTCATCTGTGAGATTCTTTTTATTCTCTTTATCATAAGCTTCTACAAGCTTATTAAATACCTGTCCCTCTTTCAGTCCGCCATGTCCGATGGCGGCAAGTACAGAATCCCAGTCACGGAAGCCATATTTACGAAGGACCGCGTCCAGATACTGAGTCTTGGTGTAATTAGCGAATTTAAAGCCCTTACTCTTGGCATACTGGGCAAGCATTTCCTTGCCCTTCAGAATATTATCTTCCTTCAGTTCTTTCTTGAACCACTGATTGATCTTATTTCTGGCCTGTGTACTCTTGACCACCTTCAGCCAGTCACGGCTTGGTCCCTGGGAATTCTGGGAAGTAATGATTTCAATACGGTCACCATTCTGGATCCGGTACTCAATGGGCACCAGTTTGCCATTTACCCTGGCACCTACCATTTTGTTTCCTACAGCACTGTGCACGCTGTATGCAAAATCAATGGGGGTGGAGCCGTTAGGAAGGGTTTTCACATCTCCCTGTGGAGTAAAGCAGTATACACTGTCTGCAAACAGATCCAGATCATTTTTCAGAAGACTCATGAACTCTTTATTATCAGACATGTCTCTCTGCCATTCCAGGATCTGGCGCAGCCAGTTCAGCTTCTCCTCCTCACGATTGCCTGAGGAAGCCTTACCGTCAGAAGCCTCTTTATACTTCCAATGTGCAGCAATACCGTACTCGGCAGTCTTATGCATCTCAAAGGTTCTAATCTGAATTTCAAAAGGCTGTCCATTCGGTCCGATCAGCGTGGTATGCAAAGACTGGTACATATTTGGTTTGGGCATTGCAATATAGTCCTTGAAACGTCCTGGAATTGGCTTATACATCTCATGGATCACACCAAGTGCCGCATAACAGTCCTTCACTGTATCTACCAGGATACGCACTGCAAACAAATCGTAAATCTGATCAATCGTCTTATTCTGATTTACCATCTTTTTATAGATACTGAAAAAGTGTTTTACACGGCCGTCAACCTGTGCCTTAATTCCGGCTTCTACCATATGCTGATGCACAGTCTTGACAATATTCCCTACGAATTCCTCACGGACGCTTTTACGAAGTGCTACTTTCTCAACCAGATCATAATAAACATCTGGTTTCAGATATTTCAGGGAAAGGTCATCCAGCTCTACTTTGATCTTGGAAATACCAAGACGCTGTGCGATAGGCGCATAGATGTCCATCGTCTCTCTTGCCTTCTCCTTCTGTTTCTCAGGAGTCATGTACTGAAGAGTACGCATATTATGAAGACGGTCTGCAAGCTTGATCAGAATAACACGGATATCCTTTGCCATGGCAAGGAACATCTTGCGAAGGCTCTCTGCCTGTAGCTCTACTTTATCCTTGGAATAGGACAGCTGACCGATCTTAGTTACCCCATCTACCAGAAGCGCAACCTCAGGACCAAATTCTCTGGTGATCTCATCACAGGTCATCCAGGTATCTTCAACAGCATCGTGAAGAAGGCCTGCTACAATGGTCTCCTTGTCCAGTTCCAGATCCGCCAGAATAATGGCAACACATAAAGGATGAATAATGTAGGGTTCCCCGGACTTTCTCTTCTGATCCTTGTGGGCTTCCCTTGCAGTCTCGTATGCCTTCTGGATCATGGTTATGTCCGTAGAAGGATGATATTTCTTTATGCTGGCAATCAGCTCATTATATAATACTTCAGGGCTTGTAAAGTCGTGCATGGATTTTACAGCTGCATCTGCTTTCTTCACAGACTCCAGCTTCTCCATATCCTCTTTTGATACTTCAGGCTCCTTGCCCTGCTCGTTAACAATATCAGCCATATTTCACACCTGCCTGTTTAAATACTATCTGCGTCAGCATCCGCCCACCTGTTTCCCCGGGGGAATCTGGCGAAACAGACACATCCTTTATTTACCTTCATAACGGATTACAGAAGCAACGTCATATTTCTCCAGTTTCTTACGCCCCTCAAGACCCGCAAGTTCCATCAGAAATACGATCTTCACTACCACTCCACCAAGCTGCTCTACCAGTTTCGCTGCAGCTTCAACTGTACCGCCTGTTGCGATCAGATCATCAATGATAACTACCTTCTGTCCTGGCTTAATGGCATCCTTGTGAATCTCAATCTCAGCTTTGCCATATTCCAGATCGTAGCTTGCAGAAACGGTCTCACATGGGAGTTTCCCTTTCTTACGTACTGGTACAAAAGACTTATGAAGATTATAAGCAATTGGCATTCCAAAAATGAATCCACGGGATTCTGTTCCCACTATTACATCCACATCCACATCCTTCAGACAATCCTGCATGGAATCAATTGCAAGCTTCAGTCCGTCTGCGTCCTGAAGGATACTGGTAACATCTCTGAAAATAATGCCTGGTTCTGGAAAATCAGGTATACTTCTTACATATTCTTCTATTTTTTTCATAATAACCTCCAATGATTTAATTTGTCAATCAGATGTTAGATAGTATAGCACTTTTTCTGTAGGGAATCAATGTGCAACCCGACAGAACTCGCGGAATTACGACAGGCCCTGGACTGCATATTGCCCAGTACAGAGCCTTCTTTCCTGTTTTACAGTCAATTACTCGCTGTCAGGATCTGCATTTTAGTGATACCTTCTCCTGTTATTCTGTAATATAATTTCGGATTACGATCTGTAAGGTCTCTCTTCCCTGATAACGGTTGATCTCAGGATAATATGTGACCGCAATACTTCCACAGTTTTTTATTCTATCAACAAATTCATCTGCTTCTCCAAAATATACTGCTTCCACTACACAGCCGGTACTGTCTGACAGCTGAAGCTTTGCCACATTCCTATTTTTGCCAAGAATACGGCTGCT
>OLOE01001319.1_pt1 | contig 10921 bp, 7 predicted proteins | sample 1673201 | NCBI WGS metagenome assembly OLOE01 (sample SAMEA3136765, study PRJEB25190) | human gut metagenome | biome: human gut; feature: human-associated habitat; material: faeces | place: Austria | collected 2013
GAAGGCGCTCCCTACGATCAAGAGTAAGGAGTCGGCCCTGCGTTCCGAAGTGAAGAAGGCGAAGGACACCGCACAGGATTTCCGACGGCAGTTGGACGCGCTCACGGCGCAGTACGACTACATGGTTTCCCTGTGGGGTGAGTTCGATGCGGACCTGCTGCGCATCGCCGACGTCGATCTTGCGGAGCAGAAGATCGCGGGCGTGCGTACGCCGGTGTTGCAGGACATCCGTTTCGAGGAGAAGGATTACGACCTCTTCTCGGCTCCCGTGTGGTTCGCCGACGGAGTCGATATTCTCAAGCGCCTCGCGCGCCTGGGTATCGAGTTCGAGGTGTTCAACCGCAAGATGGAGTTGCTGGATTTCGCACGCCGCAAGACTACTCAAAAGGTAAACCTCTACGAAAAGGTGCAGATACCCGGGTACGAGGATGCCATACGCAAGATCAAACGCTTCATGGAGGATGAGGAGAACCTCTCCAAGTCGGCTCAGAAGATCGTGAAAACCAAACAACAGCAAGCCGGGGAGGGCGCGATGTTATGATAGCGAGAATGTCGAAATACGACCTGGTACTCTATGCGGGTCAGAGCAGCGACTTCATCGAGAAGCTGCGCGGCCTGGGGCTGGTCGATATCACCACTACGGGTTGGGAGCCTTCGGACGAAGACCGTCAGCTGCTGCTTACGATCGACAACCATCACAAGGCGGTCGATGCCCTGACGCGGTTTCTCGAAGACGAACGTTTCGTTCGGGACGAGCAGCCCATCGCCGACGGCGGCGAGGCTTTCGACCGCTACATGGCCGCTACGCAGCAGGCAGCGGCGCTCCGTTCGGAGATCGCACGCTTGCAGAAAACCGCCGACGAGCTGCGTCCCTGGGGCGATTTTTCGGTCGATACGCTTCGCAAGTTAGCGGACAAGGGCGTGGTGTTGCGCTATTTCTTCACCAGCCGTGCGGCTTACGAGAAGGATATCGAGGCGTGGTCGGAGCGTTATACGATCGCTCTGGTGCACGAGGGTGAAACCTTCGATTACTTCGTGGTCGTGACCCGGCCGGGCGAGGAGGTGGTGCTCGATGCGCAGGAGGTCAAGGCGCCGACGATGGACTGTCGTCAGGCCGAAGCCCAGATCGCCGAGGCTCGCAGGAAGCTCGCGGAGCTGGATCGGGAATTTTCCCGTGCGGCTCTTTCGGTGGAGGCGATCCGCCGGCATGGGATCGAGCTCAAGCGGAAGTTGGAAGAGATTCGCGTGAAGAATACTGCGCAGCCTGAAGCCGACGGTACGCTGGTTATTCTGGAGGGGTGGGCCGAGGAGTCCGATTCCGCGAAGGTAGATGCTCTGCTGGCCGAATACCCCAATCTGATTTTCCTGAAGAGTACGCCGACCCCCGAGGACAATACCCCGGTGAAGCTGCGCAACCGTCCCTTCGCCCATCTGTTCGAGGTGATCGGCGCGATGTATGCGCTGCCCAAATACGGCACGATCGATTTGACACGCTTCTTCGCGCCTTTCTATATGATCTTCTTCGGCTTCTGTATGGCCGAGGGCGGTTACGGACTGGTCATCATGCTGGGCGGTTTGGCCGCAGTGATGCTGGGTCGCAAGAAGGGGAGTTCAGCCATGAAGGAGATCGGTATGCTGACGATGCTGTGCGGATTTTCGGGCATGGTCTTCGGCCTGATGTCGGGCTCGTTCTTCGGATTGCAGCTTTCCGAATGGGAGTGGCTGGGCAGCCTGCGCGATCACCTGCTGACACCGGACATCCTCTTCCCGCTTTCGATCGGACTGGGTGCCGTGCAGGTGCTTTTTGCCATGATGATCAACGCTTATGTCACGGCCCGCAGCTTCGGCCTGCGCTATGCGCTGGGGCTGATCGGCTGGATCATCGTGCTGGTCGATAGTGCTGCTGCGTTCCTGTTGCCCGAGAGCGTGGGCTTCACGTTCCATTCGGTCGCTTATCTGGTGATCCTGGGCGTCGGCCTGGTGCTGATGTTCTTCTTCAATTCGCCGGGCAAGAATATCTTCGTGAACTTCGGACTCGGTATCTGGAATACCTATAATAATGTGTCGGGGCTGGTGGGCGATCTGCTGTCGTACATCCGTCTGTTCGCCATCGGCCTTTCGGGTGGTATTCTGGCGATGGTCTTCAACCAGTTGGCCGTTGGTATGAGTCCCGATATTCCGGTCGTGAAGCAGCTCGTGATGTTGCTGATCCTGCTGCTGGGACACGGCATCAACCTCTTCATGTGCGTTCTCTCGTCGGTGGTGCATCCGCTGCGTCTGACGTTCGTGGAGTTCTACAAGAACGCCGGGTTCGAGGCCGCAACGCGCGTCTTCACCCCGTTGAAAAACGAATAAACTAAATGATAATCAATATTAACAACTAAAACAAAATTCGATTTATGGAACCTATTACGTTGGGCTATCTCGGTATGGCCATCATGTTTACTCTGGCGGCCGTAGGCAGTTGCTATGGTACTACTATCGCGGGCAATGCCGCAGTCGGTGCGATGAAGAAGAACCCGAATGCCTTCGGTAACTACATCATCCTGTCGGGTCTGCCCGCTTCGCAGGGTCTTTACGGCTTTGCCTCGCTCTTCCTTATCATGAATTACCTGACCGATTCGGTTACGATGCTGCAGGCGGCCGCTATCTTCGGTTTGGGTATCTTGGTCGGCCTGGTGAACTTTTTCTCGTCGTATCGTCAGGGCCAGCTTTGCGCCAACGGTATCGCTGCCGTAGGTAACGGTCATGACGTGGGTACCAAAACCCTGATCCTCGCCGCTTTCCCGGAGTTGTACGGTATTTTGACCGTGGCGATCACCTTCCTGGTAACCGGTCTGATGAAGTAATCGAAATCCCGGATTTCGAAAGAACAGGCGGAGCTTCTGCAGCTCCGCCTGTTTGTGTTTTGTGAGGAAGAGGGTGTGTGTGGAGGGGTTTTGGAGAAGGCATGAGAGGGGACGGTTCGATTCGAGGTGGAGTAAATTGCGGGGTTCGGCAATGTTGCTGTGTCCCGGCAGATCGGACGGTTACGGGGTGGAAACCGCTGGAATTCCGGGGTGTCTTCGGAATCCGGTCATGTCAGTCATAGACGGCTGTTTTGTGTGGTCGGCTTTGTTGGGTATGCTGCTTTATTCTGTTGTTTGGAGCGCTTGTTCGATTTGCTCGATCAGCAGGCGTTGTATTGTTGCGTCGTAGTCGGTTTCGGAGAGCAGGATTTTGCCATTGGGACTGATGATAAAGTTGCGGGGAACGTATCGGGTGGCGTAGAGCGAGTAGATTGACATGTCGGGATCCAGACCTACGGAGAATGCGATTCCCAGCTCGCGGCAGAACTCTTGAACGGTCTGCTGCGTTTCGCCTCGATTGATTGGAAGGAAGCGAAATTTCCGGTCAGCAAAGCGATCGACGATTTGGGTTTGCATCTGCTGCATTTGTTTCCGGCAGGTCGGGCACCACGTGGAGAAGAAGGTAAGCAACACCACGTTGCCTTGCAGGTCGGACAGGGTGATCGCTGTGTCGTCGAGCATTCCGACCGTGAAGTGAGGGGCCTCCTCTCCGACGCGGACGAGCGTGGTTTCCTTTTCCGTCGGGATCTCTTCGGAAAGGCAGCCCGTTAGGGCGAGTACAAGCAGGAACAGCACAATAGTCGGCTGTACGGTCCGGTATAGAAGTCCGAGATGTCGTGTAAGTCCGGATCGAGAGAAGAATCTTGTCTGTCGAAGAGCAGGCCGTAAATATGCCGTCATAGGGAGTTGGTTATAATCGTCGGGTAGAGTTCAAAATTCGTTCCGAATAAAAAAGCCGGAATTTTCCGGCTTTTTTTCGTGCAGGGAAATACCCCTCTTCAGTTGATATGGCTTGCCGCATGGGGATCGTTACCGCATTCGGTAAAGCTGGTCCCGCAGACGAGGCGTGAAGCCCGCCTCGCGGATCGCTTGTTGGATGCCTGCGGCATCGAACTGGTTGTGCGCCCCGGCCGAAGAAACGACGTTCTCCTCGATCATGATCGAACCCATGTCGTTGGCGCCGCTGTGCAGCGCTACCTGAGCGGTGGCCTTGCCGACGGTGAGCCACGAAGCCTGGATGTTGCGGATGTTGTTCAGAACCAGTCGGCTGACGGCGATTATGCGAATGTATTCCAATGGTGAAAAGCGGGTTGCAACTCCCTGCCGCTCCAATTCGGTGCCCGACGAGCGAAAAATCCAAGGGATGAAGGCCAGAAAGCCGTAATGTCCTTCGGGACAGCGGGCCTGCAGGTCGCGGATGCGCAGCAGGTGGTCCACACGCTGACGGGATGTTTCTACATGGCCGTACATCATCGTCGCCGAGGTCGGCAGGTTGAGGCAGTGGGCTTCGTGCATCACCTGGATCCACTCCTCGACCGAAGGTTTGGCGGGCGAGATGGCTTTCCGCACGCCGGGATCGAGGATCTCGGCCCCGGCACCCGGCAGGGAGTCCAATCCGGCGGCGATCAGCCGTTTCAGGGTGTCGAGCGTGGTGAGGCCGCTGATGCGGGCGATGTGCGCCACTTCGGGCGCTCCGAGGGCGTGCAGGCGTACCTGCGGATAGAGGCTCTTGAGTGTCGAGAAGAGCTCCTCGTAGAAATCGATCCCCAGCTTCGGGTGTAGACCGCCCTGCAGCAGCAACTGGTCGCCGCCGAGGGCGAGCATCCGCTCGATTTTCTCCTTGTATTCATCCAGCGTAGTGATGAAAGCCCGCTCCGTCTGGTGGGGTTTGCAGTGGAAATTGCAGAAGTGGCAGCCCGAAATGCAGACGTTGGTGATGTTCACGTTGCGGTCGATCTGCCAGGTCACGACCTCCAGGTCGGGCACTACGGCACGGCGCACGCGGTCAGCCGTGAGAGCCAGCTCCTGCAGGGGGGCCTGTTCGTAAAGCCAATACGCCTCCTCCGCCGTGAGGGGATCACGCTTCAGACATTTTTCGTATATCTCTTCCGCACGGTTGGGGCCGGTCCCGGCGGTTCGCTGCGTCTGTTCCCGGATCATCGCTTCGATCCTTTTTTGCCCCCTTTGCGGGACGTTTTGCCGCCCTTACCCGGTCGGGACGTGCTTTGGCGGCGTACCGGAATCGCTGCGTGCCCCTTTACGTCGTTCTCGCGGGAGTCGGCCGCCGCATCGTGCACCAGTTCGAAATCGAGCTGACGGCGTTGCAGATCGGCCCGCTTGACGCGGATGCGCACGGCATCGCCCAAGGTGAAGACCCGTCCTTTGCGGCGTCCATAGACCTCGTAGCGGTTCTCGTCGAACTGGTAGAGGTCGTCCTCCATTTCCCGCAGCGAAACCATGCCTTCGATGTGAGTTTCGTCCAGCTCGACGTACATGCCCCAGTCGCTCATGCCCGAGATATGGCCGTCGAAGAACTGGCCGATTTTATCCTGCATGAACTCCACCATTTTGTACTTGATCGAGGCGCGTTCGGCTTCGGCAGCGATCACTTCCCGCTCCGAGGCGTGTACGCAGAGTTTCTCGAAGGTGTCGCGGTCGGCCGATTTGCCTCCTTCGAGGTAGCGGGCCAGCAGCCGGTGGACCATCATGTCCGGGTAGCGGCGGATCGGCGAGGTGAAATGCGTGTAGTAGGGGAAAGCGAGGCCGTAATGACCGATGTTATCGGTCGAGTAGAAAGCCTTGGACATCGCACGTACGGCGAGGTTCGAAATGACGTTCTCCTCGATGCGTCCTTTGGCCTGTCCCAGCAGCTTGTTCATCTCCTTGGCCACGGCGCGTCCCTTGTCGGCCTTGAATACGTAGCCGAAGCGCAGAACGAAGGTCCGGAATTTTTCGAGCTTCTCCTCGTTCGGAACGTCGTGTACGCGGTAAACCATCGTGCGCCGCACGGCACGGCCGTTCACTTTGTGATGTCCGCAGAATTCGGCGACCTGTTTGTTGGCCAGCAGCATGAACTCTTCGATGAGCTGGTTGGCCTCCTTTTGCTCCTTGAAATAGACGCTCAGGGGTTTGCCTTCGGCGTCGAGTTTGAACTTGGCCTCTTCGCGCTGGAAGCTCACGGCTCCGTGCTTGAAGCGTGTTTTGCGCATCCGCTGTGCCAGACGGTTGAGCGTCAGCACCTCTTCGGCGAAGTCGCCCTTGCCGGTTTCGATGATCTGCTGCGCCTCCTCGTAGGTGAAGCGGCGGTCGGAGTGGATGACCGTGCGGCCGAACCATTTGTCCAGTACTTCGGCTTCCTCGTTGAGCGTGAAGACCGCCGAGAAGCAGAGGCTCTCTTCGTCGGGGCGCAGCGAGCAAAGCTCGTTGCTCAATTTTTCGGGCAGCATCGGGATCGTGCGATCGACCAGATAGACCGACGTGCCGCGCTCCTCGGCTTCGGTGTCGATCACCGAGCGGGGTTGAACGTAGTGGGTCACGTCGGCGATATGTACGCCCACCTCCCACACGCCGTCTTCGATCTTGCGGATCGAGAGGGCGTCGTCGAAGTCCTTGGCATCCGCCGGGTCGATGGTGAAGGTCGTTATCTTGCGGAAGTCGCGCCGGGCGGCGTAATCGGCTTTGGTGATCGTCGAAGGAATGGCCTGGGCCGCATCTTCGACCTTTTGCTCGAAATGGTAGGGCAGGCCGTATTCGGCCAGGATGGCGTGCATCTCGGTATTGTTCTCTCCGGCGCGGCCCAATACCTCGACCAGCTCTCCGGCGGGGCTTTTGGAACCCAGCGCCCAGTCCGTGATGCGGATCACGACTTTGTCGCCGTGCTGTACGTTAGGGTTGTCCCGCTTGGAGAGATAGACGTCCATCGGCATGCGCCGGGGATCCATCTTGACGAAGATGGCGTGGTCGCTCACGTCGGCCGTGCCCACGTATTGCTTGCGGCTGCGCTCCACGATGCGGGTGATCTCGCCTTCGAGGGACCCGGCGTGGGAGCGGCGGGTGATGACGAACTCCACGCGGTCGCCGTCCAGAGCATTCAGCGAATTGCGCTGGCTGACATATACGTCGTTTTCGAACTCCTCGGAGCGGATATACATCGCTCCTGTCGAGATCATCTGTACGATGCCCTCCTGGCGGGGACGCTCCTTGCCGCTGAGACGGTACTTTTCCTGCCCGCACTCCTCGATAGTGCCCTGGGCGAGCAGTTCCGTGATGATTTCACGGGTACGAAGACGGCCCTCCTTGGTGGCGCCGCCCGAGGCCGAAGCCAGATGCTTGAGGGAGAACTTGTTGTTCGGGAATTCCCGGAACAGGTTAATGATCAGCGAAGAGCGGTCGAATGCGGCCGACTTCTTCGTATTTTTCAGTTTATTCATCGGTTGAAATAGTTACGGGCGAGGAGTTCCATGAACCGGATGCCGGTCGGAATGGCCGCCTCGTCGGGATTGAAGGTGGATGTATGCAGTTTTCCGGCTCCGGGACCGACGCCCAGGCGGTAGAAGATCGCCGGGTAGCGGGTGCCGTAGAAGCCGAAATCTTCGGAAGTCATGCGCAGGGGCAGCATTTGAAAGGGAATTCCTTCGGTTTCGGCCAGTGCGACGGCCTGCCGGATCAACTCCGGGTCATTGACCACGCACGGGTAGCCGGGGGTGAAGTGTACCCGGGTTCGTATGCCGTACGAGGCGTCGTTCGCGGCGGCGAGTTCTTCGATCCTGCGTTTCACTTCGGCCCGTTCCCGTTCGTCGAAGGTACGCATCGTTCCCTCCATATAGACCCGGTCCGGGATGACGTTCGTAGCGCCCGCAGCTTCGACCTTGCCGATCGAAACGACCCGTTCGGGCGTGTTCAGGGCCGTGAGGTGCAGGATCAGTTGTGCGGCGGCGCTCACCGTGTCGCGGTGTTCGGCACGCATGGCCGCGTGGCCGCCCGCGCCTTCGAGCGTGAGGCGCAGTTCGTCGTTGGAGGCCATGTACTTGCCCGCGCGGAAGCCCAGCGTGCCCGCGTCCAAAGCGGGTTCGACGTGCTCGCCGACGACGGCCAGCACCGTATAGCCTTCGAAGGGGTTTTCGGCCAGCACTTTGGAGGCTCCGCCGGGATTCGATTCCTCTCCGGGTTGGAAGATTCCGAAAAGAGTACCCTCGAAATTCCGCTCGGCGGAGAGCCGGAGCAGGGTGCCGTAGAGCACCGCTGCGTGGATGTCGTGCCCGCAGGCGTGCATCACTCCGTCGTTCTCGGAACTCCACGCCGCGCCGCTCTGTTCGCGGATGGGCAGGGCGTCGACGTCGGCTCGCAGCACGACGGCTCGCCGCAGGTCGCCGCGTCCTTCGATTTTGGCCAGTACGCCGGTTCCGGCGATCGGACGGCAGGGGATGCCTGCCTCGCGGAGCGCCTCGGCGATGAAGCGGGCGCTCTCCGTTTCGCGGAACGAGAGCTCCGGGTGGCGGTGCAGGTGGCGGCGAAACTCTACGGGTGTCATGGTTAAGCGTTTAATAGCAATTACTTTGCCCTATTCGGAATTAGAATACGTTGCGGGCGATCTTGCGGATGTTGTCCGTGCGTCCCATCGTGTAGAAATGGATGATCGGCACTCCGGCCGCCTTGAGCTCCTTGGCCTGGTGGATCGCCCATTCTATCCCGACCTCGCGGGCCGCCTGTGTGTCCTCGCCGCAGGCCCGGACGGCCTTCACCAGCTCTTCGGGCAGGCTGACGCTGAAGGTGCGGGGCAGGATCTCCAGGTGCTTGGGCGTCGAGATCGGCTTGATGCCCGGGATGATCGGTACCGTGATGCCCGCTTTGCGGCAGCGCTCCACGAAATCGAAGTACTTGCTGTTGTCGAAGAACATCTGCGTCACGATGTAGTCGGCGCCGGCATCGACCTTTTCCTTCAGGTATTGGAGGTCGCTCTGGGGATTCGCCGCCTCGAAATGCTTTTCGGGATAGCCCGCCACACCTACCGAGAACTTGGAGTGGTGGCACTCCTCGACTTCGCCGTCGATAAATTCTCCCCGGTTCATGGCCTGGATCTGGCGCACCAGGTCGGCGGCGTGGGCGTGTCCCTGGGCGTAGGGGACGAAGCGGGGTTCGTTCTGCCGCTTGTCGCCCCGCAATGCCAGCACGTTGTGCAGCCCCAGGAAATCCATGTCGATCAGCGAATCCTCGATGTCGTATTTCGACCAGCCCCCGCAGATCAGGTGGGGAACCACCTCCACGTCGTACTTGCGCCGGATCGCGGCCGAGATGCCGACCGTGCCCGGACGGCGGCGCATGATGTGCCACTCGCGGCTTCCGTCGGGGCGGATGTCCTCTTTGAGGGCTTCGCGGTGGAAGGTGACGTTGATGTAGGCCGGGTTGAAATCCATCAGCGGGTCGATGGCTCCGAAGACGCTGCGCGTGCCGTCCCCCTTCAGGGGCGGGAGCAGCTCGAAGGCGAAACGGGTCGTGCGCGAAGCGACGGCGCCCTGTATGAGATCCGTAATATTCATCAGATGTTATTGGGTATCAGTTTTTCGATCGTTTCTATGTCCATGTTGCGGCGTGCGGCGTAGTCGGCCAGTTGCTCTCGGTCGATTCGTCCGACGGAGAAATATTCGGCGTCGGCGAAGAACAGGCCGCAGAGCGCCTCCTCAGGTGTAATCATATAGTTGTCGTTCAGACGCATGGCGGTCGTCTTGTCGGCGGCCAGCAGGTCGAAGACCTCGCGTTTGAGCGAGTGGTCGGGACAGGCCGGGTAGCCGAAGGCCATGCGCCGACCCCGGTATTTGCTGCGGATGATCTGTTCGGGTGTGAGCGCCGGACCGGTTTCGTAACCCCACATCTGGCGGCGGATGAAGATATGCACCCATTCGCAGAGGGCTTCGGTCAGGCGGTCGGCCAGCAGCTTCGAGAGGATGGCGTTGTAGTCGTCGCCCTCCGCGCGGAACTTTTCGGTCAGCTCCTTGAGCCCTATGCCGCCCGTGAGGGCGAAGGCCCCGATATAGTCGGTTCTGCCTGCCTTTTCGTCGGCGATGAAATCGGCCAGACAGCGGGCCTGGGCTTCCCGGACCGGGGCCTGGCTGCGCAGCATCGGCAGGATGTATTTCTTGTCTTTCGGGCCGGTGACCACGATGTCGTCGCCCCGGCTGACGGCTGCGAAGATGCCCGCTACGCCCTGGAGGGTGAGGAGTTTTTCTTCGCGGATGCGGGCCAGCATCTTTTGCGCGTCGTCGTAGAGCTTGCGGGCTTCGGCGCCGTGTTCGGGGTTTTCGAAGATCTCCGGTACGCGGCCCTTGAGCCCCCACGCCGGGAAGAAGAAGTTCCAGTCGATCAGCGGCTCCACATCGGCGATACTTATGTCCGGAAACACCAGCCGTCCCGTATGGGCCGGAACAGCGATTTCGGACGCGGGTTTCGGCACGCGCAGCTTGCGCACCTGACCGAAGGGTAGGATCGTGCGGATCTCCTCGCGGCGGCGGTACTGGTCGCGCAGGGTCTGTTGCTCCTCGCGCACGCGAGCCAGATACTCTTCCCGGCCGGGACCGAGCAGTTCGCCGAGGATTTTGTTGTTGCGGCTGGCGTTGTCGGCATGGATCACCGGGCCCGAGTAGGTCGGAGCTATTTTTACGGCGGTGTGTACGTCCGAAGTGGTCGCACCGCCGATCAGTACGGGAATTTGCAACCCCCGGCGTTCCAGCTCTTCGCAGACGTGGATCATCTCCTCGAGCGAAGGGGTAATCAGTCCGCTCAGGCAGATCGCGTCGGCGCCCCAGGCGACGGCTTCGTCGATGATGCGGGGACACTCGACCATCACGCCCAGGTCGCGGATCGTGTAGCCGTTGCAGGCCATGACTACCGCCACGATGTTCTTGCCGATGTCGTGTACGTCGCCTTTCACGGTAGCCACCAGCACCTTGCCGGCACTCTTGGCGTTCGCTTCGGAACCTTGCTCGATGTAGGGAGTCAGTACGGCGACGGCTTTTTTCATCACGCGGGCGGTCTTGACCACTTGCGGCAGGAACATTTTGCCCTGCCCGAACAGATTG
>OLOE01001323.1_pt1 | contig 10898 bp, 9 predicted proteins | sample 1673201 | NCBI WGS metagenome assembly OLOE01 (sample SAMEA3136765, study PRJEB25190) | human gut metagenome | biome: human gut; feature: human-associated habitat; material: faeces | place: Austria | collected 2013
GCTGAATGAGGAGATAACAAAGGAAGATATCGATTACGTGGTGGACTCCTTAAAAGAGATCGTAGGCCACTTAAGGGAAATGTCTCCGCTGTATGAAGATTTTATGAACAAGCAGAAGAAATAGCAGTAGATAGATTGGAGGAAGAATTATGTATTCAGAGAAGGTAATGGATCATTTTGAGCATCCCAGGAATGTTGGGGAGATAGAGAATGCCAGCGGCGTGGGAACGGTAGGAAATGCCAAATGTGGCGACATCATGCGCATTTACCTGGACATTGACGATGACCAGATCATCCGCGACGTGAAGTTTAAGACGTTCGGCTGCGGCGCAGCGGTTGCCACCAGCAGCATGGCTACGGAACTGGTAAAAGGCAAGTCGATCCAGGAAGCGATGGAAGTGACAAACAAGGCGGTCATGGAAGCGCTGGATGGCCTGCCGCCGGTGAAAGTGCACTGCTCTCTTCTGGCGGAAGAGGCAATTCATGCGGCACTGTGGGATTATGCCGAGAAGCACGACATCAAGATAGAAGGCCTTGAGAAGCCCAAGTCAGATATCCATGAAGGCGAGGAAGAGGAAGAAGAGGAATATTAATCCGGAGAAGAGTTTATGGAAAAGAAGAAAGTCGTAGTCGGGATGTCCGGAGGCGTGGACTCTTCCGTGGCCGCCTGGCTATTAAAAGAACAAGGATATGATGTGATCGGGGTTACGATGCAGATCTGGCAGGATGAAGAACGCATCATAGAGGAAGAGCAAGGGGGATGCTGCGGACTGAGCGCAGTGGATGACGCAAGGCGCGTGGCGGCATCCCTTGGAATCCCCTATTATGTCATGAATTTTAAGCAGGAATTTAAGACCTATGTCATAGACTATTTCATGGATGAGTATCTGCATGGAAGAACTCCGAATCCATGTATCGCCTGCAACCGCTATGTAAAGTGGGAGTCCCTTCTTAAAAGGAGCATGGAGATTGGAGCAGACTATATTGCCACTGGACATTACGCCCGTATCGAGAGGCTCGGTAATGGGCGTTACGCCCTGCGCACGTCGGCCACCAGCGTGAAGGATCAGACTTACGCGCTGTATAGCCTGACCCAGGAACAGCTGAAAAGGACCCTCATGCCGGTGGGGGAATATACGAAAGATGAGATTCGCAAGCTGGCTGGGGAAATTGGCCTTAATGTGGCGGATAAGCCGGACAGCCAGGATATCTGCTTTGTGCCGGATGGGGACTATGCTTCATATATAGAAGCGAATTCCGGGGCCAGGATCCTGCCTGGAAATTTTGTGCTTTCCGATGGAACGGTGGTGGGGCAGCATAAGGGAATCGTTCATTATACCGTTGGCCAGCGGAAAGGACTGGGGCTGTCTCTTGGACACCCCGTATTTGTGCTTGACATCCGGCCGGAGACGAATGAGATTGTCGTAGGGACCAATGAAGAGTCCATGACCCGCCATGTCAGGGCAGACAGAATCAACTTTATGTCCATAGAGGATCTTGCTGATAAGAAGAGAGTCTGGGCAAAGATAAGATATAACCACCGGGGCGCATGGTGCACGGTGGAGAAGACAGGAGAAGACGAGATCCTGTGCATATTTGAAGAGCCGCAGAGGGCAGTCACTCCGGGGCAGGCGGTAGTCCTGTATGACGGAGAGTATGTGCTGGGCGGAGGAACAATTATAGGAGATGAGTAGAAAGTGATAAAATCTGACGTGCATATGCACACATTATTTTCCCATGATTCTGAGGCCGCGCCAAAGGAGATGATTGAGGGGGCCATTGGGAAAGGGCTTGAGATGATCTGCTTTACCGATCATTATGATAAGGATGACGTGGAATGGGGACCGGAAAGCATCTTTGATCCGCAAGAATACTTCAGGGTCCTTGAGCCTCTTAAGGAAAAATACCAGGATAAGATTGACGTCAGAATAGGCGTGGAATTAGGATTGCGTCCCTATCTGGGGGACTATTACCGGGAGTTTGTGGAAACCTATCCATTTGAATTCATTATCGGCTCCGTGCACAGCATCCAGTCTACGGACCCGGCATCCGGGAAACTGTTCCAGGACAAGACGGATGAAGAAGCCTATCGTATAGCGTTTGAAGAAACATTGACGGATATCCAAAGATTCGACGGATTTGACGTGCTGGGACATCTGGACTATGTGGTCAGATATGGAAAAGAAAGAGAGAAGCAGTATTCCTATCGAAAATACGCGGATGTGATAGACCAGATTCTGAAAGCCTTGATTGAAAAGGGCAAGGGACTGGAATTAAATACGGCGGGCCTGAAATACGGCCTTCCTTTTGCGCATCCGCAGCAGGATGTGCTGAAGCGTTACAAGGAAATGGGCGGCGAGATCATAACCATTGGCGCGGATGCCCACAGGCCGGAGCATATTGCCTATGATTTTCAGAAGGCATCGGACATCCTGAAGGGCTGCGGCTTTAAATATTATACAGAATTTTCCAGACGGAAGCCGCATTTTAAGCAACTTCCATAAAAATGGGAAAAGTCCTTGAATTTTTGTATCAAATTTAGTACAATAAAATACGGTTGATGATTCTTTAACGAAGGTTGAGGGATTTCAAAAATATAAGACTGTGCAACCAGTTAATACAAACTTTAGGAGGAATTAATCATGGCAGTAAAAGTAGCGATTAATGGATTCGGACGTATTGGACGTCTTGCGTTCAGACAGATGTTTGGAGCAGAAGGATATGAAGTTGTAGCGATCAACGACTTGACATCTCCTAAGATGCTTGCCCACTTGTTAAAATATGACTCTTCTCAGGGCAAATATGCTTTGGCTGACAAAGTAGAGGCTACAGAAGATTCTATCATCGTAGATGGAAAAGAGATCAAAATCTACGCAAAGGCTAATGCTGAAGAACTTCCATGGGGAGAGATCGGCGTTGACGTTGTTCTTGAATGTACAGGATTCTACACATCAAAAGAAAAAGCATCTGCACATGTAAAAGCAGGAGCAAGAAAAGTCGTTATCTCAGCACCAGCTGGAAACGACCTGCCAACTATCGTATATAACGTAAACCACGAAACACTGAAGCCGGAAGATACCGTTATCTCCGCAGCTTCCTGCACGACAAACTGCTTAGCGCCAATGGCTAAGGCTCTTAACGACCTTGCTAAGATCAAATCAGGAATCATGTGCACGATCCACGCTTACACAGGCGATCAGATGACTCTTGACGGACCGCAGAGAAAAGGCGACTTAAGAAGATCCCGCGCAGCTGCGCTTAACATCGTGCCAAACAGCACAGGTGCTGCAAAAGCGATCGGTCTTGTTATTCCAGAGTTAAATGGAAAATTAATCGGCGCTGCTCAGCGTGTTCCAACGCCAACAGGATCTACGACAATCCTTACGGCAGTTGTTGACGGAACCGTTACGGTTGATGAGATCAATGCAGCAATGAAAGCAGCAGAGACAGAGTCCTTCGGATACAACACAGACGAGATCGTATCCAGCGACATCATCGGTATGAGATACGGCTCATTATTTGACGCTACTCAGACACTGGCACTGCCATTAGATAACGGAACTACAGAAGTTCAGGTTGTATCTTGGTATGACAATGAGAATTCTTACACAAGCCAGATGGTTCGTACAATCAAATACTTCTCTGAACTGGCTTAACACAGAGCGCTTAGCAATATATTAAGACTCACGCAGGGTCCGGTCTTATTGGACCGGATCCTTTTTATAACCTAGAACCAGTTCTTGGATGATAAGGGACATGCCCTTAAAAATATAACTGAGGAGGCAGCCATATGCTTAATAAAAAATCAGTAGACGATATCAACGTAAAAGGAAAAAAGGTACTGGTAAGATGCGACTTTAACGTTCCTCTTATCGATGGCAAGATTACAGATGAAAACCGTCTTGTCGCAGCGCTTCCGACCATTAAGAAGCTGATTGCGGACGGAGGAAAGGTAATCCTCTGCTCCCACCTTGGAAAGCCAAAGGGAGAGCCGGTTCCGGAACTGTCTTTAGCGCCGGTTGCGGCGCGCCTTTCAGAACTTCTCGGACAGGAAGTAAAGTTTGCCGCTGACAGAGAAGTAGTAGGGCCAAATGCAAAGGCAGCTGTAGAGGCGATGAAGGACGGAGAGGTTATCCTTCTTGAAAATACCAGATACAGGATCGAGGAGACGAAGAACGGAGAAGCGTTCAGCAAAGATCTTGCTTCTCTGTGCGACGTATTCGTAAATGATGCTTTCGGTACCGCACACAGGGCTCATTGCTCAAATGTAGGCGTTACGCAGTTTGTAGATACGGCAGTCGTAGGATATCTGATGCAGAAGGAGATCGATTTCCTTGGAAATGCAGTCAATAATCCAGAGCGGCCTTTTGTAGCTATCCTTGGAGGCGCAAAGGTATCCAGCAAGATTTCCGTAATCGAGAACTTGCTTGATAAAGTAGATACCTTGATTATCGGAGGCGGAATGTCCTATACGTTCAGCAAGGCTATGGGAGGAAATGTAGGAAAATCCCTCCTGGAAGAAGACTATTGCCAGTATGCCCTGGATATGCTTAAAAAGGCAGAGGAAAAGGGCGTAAAACTGTTACTGCCTGTAGACAATGTGATTGCAGACGATTTCTCGAATGACGCTAATACCCAGATCGTGCCACGCGGCGAGATTCCGGATGGCTGGGAAGGACTGGACATCGGTCCTGAGACAGAGAAGATCTTCTGTGACGCCGTTCAGGACGCAAAGACTGTCGTATGGAACGGACCGATGGGATGCTTTGAGATGCCTAACTTTGCACACGGAACAGAGGCAGTGGCAAAAGCCCTGGCAGATACGGATGCGACCACGATCATCGGCGGCGGCGATTCCGCGGCAGCGGTAAACCAGTTGGGATACGGCGATAAGATGACACATATTTCCACAGGCGGCGGCGCTTCCCTGGAATTCCTGGAAGGAAAAGAACTCCCAGGCGTAGCAGCAGCAAACGACAAGTAAAAAGCTTGGCGAGGTATTGTCGAGCCTAGTGCGAGGATTATGAATAGAATAGGAGAAAAGAAGATGGCAAGAAGGAAAATTGTAGCAGGAAACTGGAAAATGAACAAGACTCCAAGCGAGGCGGTTGCCCTGGTGGAAGAGTTAAAACCATTAGTAGCAAGCGAGGATGTCGATGTGGTATTCTGCGTACCCGCAATTGATATTATTCCTGTAGTAGAAGCATGCAAGGGAACCAATATCCAGGTTGGAGCTGAAAACATGTATTTTGAAGAGAGCGGAGCCTATACCGGAGAGATTTCTCCGGCCATGCTTACCGATGCAGGAGTAAAATACGTAGTTCTTGGACATTCTGAAAGAAGAGAATATTTCGCAGAGACCAATGAGACTGTAAATAAGAAGATGCTCAAGGCATTCGAGCACGGCATTACGCCAATCATGTGCTGCGGCGAGACGCTGGAGCAGAGGGAGCAGGGCGTGACCATGGACTTCATCCGCCAGCAGGTTAAGGTTGGATTCATGGGAGTGACCGCTGACCAGGCAAAGGCATCTGTAATCGCTTATGAGCCTATCTGGGCTATCGGAACAGGCAAGACTGCTACGACAGAGCAGGCAGAAGAAGTATGTGCAGGAATCCGCGCATGTATCGCTGAGATTTATGACGAGGCGACTGCAGAGGCATTCAGTACGGCGGCTCTGTAAACGCAGGAAACGCTGCAGAATTATTTGCGCAGGCTGATATTGACGGAGGCCTTGTAGGAGGCGCTTCTTTGAAGGCTGACTTTGGCAAGATCGTAAACTACAAATAGGCAGGAAGAGTGCAATAACATAAGGACCGCTGGTAACTTTGCAGCGGTCCTTATGCTTAGAGGTCTGATTATGAGATATATGGAAATTCCGGTTCGGACAGAATGTTCGCAGCCTTATGCAAGACTAGAAACCTATATACTGGATACGCCTGCCGACAAGATCCGGATTGCCAGAAGGCCTATGGTGATCATCTGCCCCGGCGGCGGATATGAAAAGTTGAGTTACCGGGAGGGGGAGCCTCTGGCTGTCCATTTTATGAACCAGGGATATCATGCCTGCGGGCTTCGATATTCCGTGGTGCCGTCCAGATACCCGGCAGCGCTTCTGGAACTGGGAATGGCCATGAAGCTAATCCATGAGCATGCCCAAGACTGGCATGTGGATACGGATAAGATCATCCTGCACGGAGCCTCCGCAGGAGGCCATCTGGCTGTAAGCCTGGGCGTATTCTGGCATCAGAAGTGGCTCGGAAAGATGCTGAAAGTGGCGCCGGAGACGCTTCGGCCCGCAGGACTGATGCTCAGTTATCCGGTAATCACATCCGATGCTGCCACAGGGCATCTGCCAAGTTTTGCCAATCTTCTAGGAGACCAATATGAGGCGATGCTGGAAGAGATGTCTCTGGAAAAGCAGGTAACAGCAGAAACGCCGCCATGCTTTCTTTGGCATACGGCCGCAGATGATACCGTTCCTGTAGAAAATTCCCTGTTAATGGCGATGGCGCTTAGAAAGGCCGGCGTGCCAGTAGAACTGCATGTATTCCCAGACGGAGAGCATGGACTGAGTCTTGCCAGCAAACTGGTAGAAAGGGCGGATGGCTCCGGCGTTCAGGAAGAATGCCAACAATGGATCGGGCTGGCAGACGCCTGGCTTGGCCGCTTGTGCAAAGGCGCGCAATAGATTTTGGATTGAAGGAGATTAAAGATGAGTAAAAAACCAACAGTACTTATGATTTTAGACGGATATGGGTTAAATGAGAATACTACCGGAAATGCCGTAGCAGAGGGCAAGACGCCGGTTATGGATAAATTGATGGCAGAGTGCCCGTTTGTAAAAGGCAATGCCAGCGGGATGGCGGTAGGCCTTCCGGATGGACAGATGGGAAACTCCGAGGTAGGACACCTGAATATGGGCGCTGGACGCATCGTATACCAGGACCTTACCAAGATCACAAAGGCGATCAAGGACGGGGACTTCTTCGAGAATCCGGCGCTTCTTGCCGCATGTGAGAATGTAAAAAAGAATCATTCTTCCCTCCACCTGATGGGACTGGTGTCAGATGGCGGCGTCCACAGCCATAACGAGCACATTTACGGGCTGCTGGAACTGGCTAAGAGACAGGGAATCGAGAACGTATACGTACACTGCTTCCTGGACGGCCGTGATACGCCTCCGGCTTCCGGAAAGGAATATGTAGAGCAGCTGGCAGCGAAGATGCAGGAGATCGGCGTGGGACAAGTGGCGACCGTTATGGGACGCTACTATGCCATGGACCGTGACAATCGCTGGGACCGCGTGGAAAAGGCCTACCGGGCGCTGGTGTTCGGCGAAGGCGAGCGGGCAGATAGCGGCCCGGCAGGGATCCAGGCTTCCTACGATAAGGATACCACGGATGAGTTCGTGCTTCCGACGGTGGTAGAAAAGGACGGCGTTCCGATGGCAACGGTAAAGAACGATGATTCCATTATTTTCTTTAACTTCCGCCCGGACCGTGCCAGAGAGATTACCAGAACCTTCTGTGATGATAAGTTTGAAGGTTTTGACAGAGGCGAGCGGATCAAGACCACCTTTGTATGCTTTACGGAATATGATATCACCATTGAAAACAAACTGGTTGCCTTCGTAAAAGATGAGATTACCAATACCTTCGGAGAATTCCTGGCAAAGAACGGCAAGAAACAGGCGCGTATCGCAGAGACAGAGAAATACGCGCATGTAACCTTCTTCTTTAACGGCGGTGTGGAAGAGCCAAACGAAGGAGAAGACAGGATCCTTGTAAAATCCCCGAAGGTGGCAACCTATGACTTGAAGCCGGAGATGAGCGCCTATGAAGTATGTGACAAACTTACGGATGCCATCCGGTCAGGAAAATACGATGTCATCATCATCAACTTCGCCAACCCGGATATGGTAGGCCATACCGGCGTGGAAGCCGCGGCGATTAAAGCTATCGAGGCCGTGGACGAATGCGTGGGCAAGGCAGTGGATGCTATCAAGGAAGTGGACGGACAGATGTTTATCTGCGCCGATCACGGCAATGCGGAACAGCTGATTGACGGCGAGACAGGCGAGCCGTTTACAGCACATACCACCAACCCGGTGCCGTTCATCCTCGTAAACGCTGATCCGTCTTACAAGTTAAGAGAAGGCGGATGCCTGGCGGATATCGCCCCCACATTGATCGAACTGATGGGCATGGAACAGCCAAAAGAAATGACCGGAAAATCACTGCTGGTGTAAACTTAACACGTAACATTTTTCACTTTGACACGTAACACTTTTGAAAAGTGTTACGTGTCAAAGTGCATTTTGCTATGTGTCAAATTGTTCAAACCCCTGTGTAAAATTGAAAAAGAGGTGAAATCAATGCATATTTTGATTGTGGAGGATGACGCTGCCATCCGCCAGGAACTGAAGCAATTGCTGGAAAATGCGCTGTATCAGGTGACGGCGCTTGACGTCTTCGGGGACGTGGCCGCCGATATATGGAAGGCGGACCCGGACATCGTCCTTCTGGACTTGAATCTGCCGGAGGAGTCCGGGTTTGATATCTGTACGAAGGTGCGGGCGGTATCGGAGGTGCCCATCATCTTCCTGACCAGCCGTACGGATTCGATGGACGAGCTGACTGGAATGCTCAAAGGCGGGGATGACTATATTACCAAGCCTTTTAATATTCTGGAAGTAAAAGCAAGAATTAAAGCCATTATGCGCCGTGCCGGTAAGAATGCCACACAGGAGACAAAAGCAAAAGTGGTAGAGGTCGGAGAATTACGACTGGACTGTGAAAGCCGTAGAGTCTTTATCGGTACCAGAGAGATCAATCTGACTGCGAAAGAATTCGATGTACTGGAACTTCTGGTATTTAATCCCAATAAAGTGTACAGCCGTGAAAATCTGTTGAATATCGTATGGGGATATGAATATCCCGGAGATGTGCGGACGGTGGATGTACATATCCGTCGATTGCGTGAAAAGATCGAAAGCAATCCCAGCGAACCAAAATACGTACATACCAAATGGGGTGTAGGATATTATTTTCAAGCGTAAGATCCAGAATGCAGGTCAAACACAGCCGGTATGTCAGGCGTGTAAACCTGCATTCTTTGTTTACGCGAGCAACGAGTCAAAGTCCGTATAAAAAACAGCAGTGAGGAACAGTATGAAAGTCAATTGGAAAGTCAGATTTAAGTTTGTAAAAAGTCTGCGATTTCGAATTTTAGTGATTCTGATCATTATTGGTATTGTGCCAAGTATCATTGTGGAAAAGGGAATCGTAAACAGTTACGAGGATCGGGCGGTATCAAACCGACAGCTGAATGTAAAGAATCAGTGTGATATCCTGGTGAATCAGCTGGCAAAAGAGAATTATCTCCAGGATCCGTCCTCAGAGGGAATTAACAGTGAGCTGACAATGCTCTCTAATGTATATAGTGGCCGTATTCTGATTGTGAATCAGGATTTTCAGATAATCAAGGATACATATGATCTTGACAAAGGAAAATATATGATTTCCAAGGAAGTGGTCAAGTGCTTTCAGAAATTGAAAGAGAGCAGCTATTATGACAGGAAAAACAGTTATATTGAGATGACTATGCCGATTCCCGGTGCAGATGGAGAACGGGCACAGGGAGTTCTGCTGATCAGTATTTCAACGGAAGAAATTGTCTCAAGTATCGATATTCTTGAGCAGAAAGGACTGCGGATTCTTGTGATCAGCGGTGTCCTGGTGCTGATCTTCGGATATATTCTGGCCGGAATCCTGATAAAGCCGTTTGCAAAAATCACAAAGGCTATTGAGGATATCACAGATGGATTCCAGGATGAGAAAATTTCAGTTCCGGATTATACGGAAACAGAGCTGATCACAGATGCGTTTAACAAGATGCTTGGAAGAGTACAATCTCTGGATACTTCCCGTCAGGAGTTTGTATCGAATGTGTCTCATGAGCTGAAAACACCATTGACATCCATGAAAGTGCTGGCAGATTCACTGGTTGGGCAGGAAAATGTGCCGGTGGAACTGTATCAGGAATTTATGCAGGATATCGCAGCGGAGATTGACCGGGAAAGTAAGATCATCACAGATTTGCTGACGCTTGTAAAACTGGATAAGAAAGCTTCCAACATGAACATTGAACTGGTCAATATCAATGAACTCCTGGATATGATCCTAAAACGTCTGCATCCGATCGCTGCGAAACGAAATATTGAGTTGATTCTGGAAGGCTTCCGTCCGGTGGATGCGGAGATTGACGAGACAAAACTGTCACTTGCCATCAGCAATCTGGTGGAAAATGCGATCAAATATAATAAGGATGAAGGCTGGGTAAGAGTATCACTGAATGCAGATCATAAGTATTTTTATGTGACGGTAACCGATTCCGGCCTTGGAATTCCGGAGGAATCCATTGATCACATCTTTGAACGATTTTACCGGGTAGACAAATCGCATTCCACAGAGATCGAAGGAACCGGTCTTGGACTGGCGATTACAAGAAGTGCCATCATGATGCATCACGGGGCGATCCGTGTGAAGAGTCAGGTGGGTGAAGGAACTACATTTTCAGTGCGGATCCCGCTGACGTTTATTGACTGATCGAGGATGGTGAGAATATGAAAAAAAGAAAAGTAACAGCATTGGTGATGGCACTGGTGCTTGGGGCTGTTGCTTTTTCCGGCTGTGGAAAGAAAGAGACAGAGAGTAAATACAAAATTTATTATATCAATGAAGAACAGGGAGAAGTCCTTGCGGAAAGTTTTGTACCGTCCGAGGAGACGACGCAGACCATGCTGGAAGAGATGACAGAAAAATTGAATAAGAAAAATGCAGAAGGGCATACACTGCTCCCGGAGAATATTGAGATACAGAGCTGTGTGGATGACG
>OLOE01001324.1_pt1 | contig 10895 bp, 6 predicted proteins | sample 1673201 | NCBI WGS metagenome assembly OLOE01 (sample SAMEA3136765, study PRJEB25190) | human gut metagenome | biome: human gut; feature: human-associated habitat; material: faeces | place: Austria | collected 2013
TCATCTGACGAAGGGGAAATACATTGGTCCGGATACGGTTAGCGGCGCGGTTGTCAACGCGCTTCTGGCGGATGCCAACGGCCTCGCGGTCGGAGATGCCATAGGATTCAAAACCGAAGATGGGGCTGGAGTTGCCACAAAGATTGTTGGCTTATTCCAATCGGGAAATGAACAGAAGCAAACGTCTCAGACCGATTCCGTTCATCGCATTGAAAATCAGATATTTATCGACAATGCCACTTATGCCAAACTATTTAGCAGCCATGGGTACGACAAAGCGGCGGTCTATACGAAGCATCCCCAAAAACTTGCAAGCCTTAAGGGCCGGCTTGAATCAATGCTGCAGGATAAGGCGGCGGTCACGACTTCAGATCTCCTATATAAACAGATGAAAGCGCCTCTTGATCAGGCTGCCAGGGTAATCAGGCTGATGCTCATCCTTTCTACTGCCACGGGAATGATCGTCGTGTCCCTGCTGCTGTGCATGTGGATGAGATCCAGACGGAAAGAAGCCGCAATCTATATAAGCATGGGAAGGAGCAAAGGCGGCATCTGCCTGCAGGCGCTTATAGAAGCATTCGCCGTATTGATTCTGGCGGCTGCCGGAGCCTGTGCCCTGGGCAGTTTTCTGGCAAGAGCCTTGCAGACGCTGTTCATCGGCAACGACACGCCAGGCATTGCCTTAGAAACGGCTTTGCAAGCCAGTGATGTACTCTCCCTGCTCGGGCTGGGCGGCCTGATCATCTTGATCGCGGTTACAATCGCAGTATTTCCAATTCTGAGAGCCAATCCCAAAGATACATTGGCCAAAATGGAGGGATGAATCATGAATAGTATTCAAATGGCTTGGCGCTGTGTTCTGCGAAAGCCTGTAAAAAGCATATTGTTACTTCTTACTGTATTTATCATAAGCCTCTCGCTTACCGCTGGCATGGCCAGCAAGAATGCCAGCATCGCAACCCAGGATACCGCAAGGCAGGCTGTCGGCGCAGGCTTCTTGCTGGAAGAAAACGAGGCAAACCGTCATGCGCGGATCGAGGCATTATCAAAAAAAATCGGTGAGAACAAAGAAGGAAGCCTAGGAGGATATTACCAGAAAAAGACCATCATAAACGGAACCGAGAACTGGCAGTCCGGAACCGATAATTCTTTTGAAACATTATTGATGGAAGATATCCAGAAAATAGCCGAGGTACCCGGAATATCTGCTTACAACATTACAACGGGCACTATGGCGGCAAATCCCGTGAATTTTGAGCGGATTGCGGACGCTGACGTAGATCAGAATGGAGATATCCAGGGAGTAAGCCTGATCGGCAGTCTCGATATGACTATGGATTCTAATGTCCTGTCTGGCAACTTGTCGGTGAAGACAGGACGGATGATCACAGGCAGAGATTCCGATGTCTGCGTCATCTCGGAAGAACTGGCCGCGAAAAACAGCCTGACGATTGGAGATAATCTTGCATTTAACGACTGTCATGACCGGGAGGGCTCGGCTATTTACGAGGCGGAAATTATCGGCATCTATCAGACACGGCAAAAAATGGCCCCCTATATGTCCGGGGATACCTATCGTTCTGAAAACGTGATTTTTACAGATTTAAGATTTCCTGAAAAAGCGGAAGGAAATGAAAATAATCCTCTGTTTGCAAAAGCATATTTTAAAGTGGCGGATGTGGATGAATACGATTCCATAAGAGAGTCCATAAAGCGAGTGGATATTAATTGGGAGCGCTATGACCTGATCGACAATCATGGAAACCTTGACACGATGTCATCTAATTTCCATGACCTGCAAAGCATGAGCAATGTATTGATTTGGATCATCGCAGGCGCAAGCTTTGTGATCTTATGCCTGATCTTCATCTTCTGGATGAAAAGCCGCGTACAGGAGGCAGGCATACTGCTGGCTCTCGGCACATCCAAAATCCGTATTCTCTGCCAGATGCTGCTGGAGGCCCTCATGATCTCCCTGCTCGCGCTTGTCCTCTCTTATACAGCCGCGCCTGCTCTGTCTTCTTTTATGGCTGACTATCTGGTGGAACAGCAGATAGAGCAGGCAAAGCAACAGGATATGGCGGACGAAGGGAAGGTCGCAAAGCCTTATGAAGAGGCAGAACAGAAAGTTGTCGACGTACAAGCTGATATCACGTGGGAAATCATTCTCCTTGATGCCGTAGGGGTGACACTCCTGATTGCCATATCCATCACAACGGCAGGCATCATAATTCTGAGGAAGCATCCCAGAGACATATTAAGCCAGATGAGTTAGGAGGTTAAAAGATGATCTTAGAAGCCAGAAATCTAAGTTATGCGTATAAGTCGCAAAAGTCAAAACAAATATTGGAGCACGTATCCCTGATATTTGAGGAACGAAAATTTTATACGATCGTTGGAGAAAGCGGAGCAGGCAAGACAACTTTTTTGTCGCTTCTGGCCGGACTGGATTCGCCCACCGAAGGCGATATCCTGTACAACGGAGAAAACATTCAAAAGCGGGGATTAAATTATCACAGGAAGCATCATGTTTCTCTGGTTTTCCAGAATTACAATCTGATCGACTATCTCACCGCAAAAGAAAACGTGATCCTGGGCGGGCGAAAGAACCCGGAAGAATTGCTGGAAAAAGTAAACATTCCAAAGGAGGACTGGAACCGCAGCGTCCTGCAATTATCCGGCGGCCAGCAGCAGCGCGTAGCCATAGCCAGGGCGCTGGCCAGCGAAGCCAAAGTCCTGCTGGCAGATGAGCCCACCGGCAACCTGGATGAAGGCACGGCAGAGGGAATCATCGATCTGCTAAAGCGTACCGCCCACGAAATTGGAAAATGCGTGATCGTTGTCACGCATAGCAGGCGGCTGGCAAAAGAGTCCGATCGAATTATCCAGTTAGAGAATGGGACAATTGGGGGCTAGGAGTTACTAAACTCCTGCCCCCTTCCTATAGTTAGGCCTGGAATCTGTCTATAGTTCCAGAAACTGCAAACTATAGATTCTCTTTTAATTCAAACTGACCAAATAAACGTTTCAGCACCAGCGCCTGGCTGGAAAGTTCTTCACTGGCGGCCGCCAATTCTTCAGATGTGGCTGAATTACTCTGTACCACGCCTGATATCTGATGCGCTTCTGATTTAATCTGTACAATGGAATTGCTCTGTTCTTTACAGGAAACAGCAATCTTGTCCACAGTTGATACCACCCGTCTTATACTTTCCACAACTTTTATTAAAGATTCTGCAGTCATGCTTGCGACCTTTTTCCCTTTTTCTACCGCCTGGACCGTCTCTTCTATTAATTCTGCCGTATCTTTCGACGCGGCAGCCACTTGATCTGCTAAGGAACGGACTTCTTTTGCAACGACAACAAAGCCCTGCCCGGCTCTGCCCGCCCTTGCGGCTTCAACTGAAGCGTTTAAAGCCAGTATATTCGTTTGGAATGCAATATCGTTTATGGTTTTTATAATTTTGCCAATCTGGTCAGACCTGTCACTAATCTCCTCCATCGCTCCCATCATCTCCTGCATCTGCCTATTGCTCATAGACACCTGCACGCCTGCCTGATCCGTCTGTATCCGGGCACCATTGGCATTCTCTTCTGTCTCTTGTACATGGGATGCTATGCTGTTTATGGCAATTGCAAGCTCTTCCATCGAACTTGCCTGCTCAGCCGTGCCCATAGCGAGGCTCTGAGCTCCTGAAGATACTTGCTCGCTGCCTAAAGAGACCTGTTCTGACGACTGGCTTATCTGCCACAGAGTATTACTGAGATTCTTGCGCATCTCTCTCAACGAGATTAAAATTCGCTTATACCGGCCTTTATAATACTCCTCTTTCTTTGATCTGACGATAAAGCTTCCTTTGGACATAGATCTTAGAATATGGTCAATATCGTCAATGACAGCCTTCTGATAATCTATCAGTTCGCGAATGCTGCCGGATAGTCCTCCTAGTTCATCTTCCGACTTATAGGTAACGAATGCTGCATCCAATTCTCCCTTTGCCAGTTCCTGGGCAGCATGTTCTATTTCATCTACAGGTTTTCGGATACTGTTGGAGATACGTAGCCCAATCAGGGCTGCCAGTATCGCGCTGAATATAATAATTACAATTACTGCGATCACCGCCGATATCTGCGCCTGCTCGCCTTCCTGCACCATGACAAGCGCATTCTGTCCCGCTACATCCGCTATCTGCTGAAGCGTATCCGCCATTTGATCCAGCAAAGGTATGTAACTGTTTTTCATGACCCGGTAAGCTTCTTCCCCCTGACCGGATTCTATCAATTCAAACACCTGGTCCCGATATACGACTGCCTGCTGCAAAAGTGTCTCCACCCTATCCACAAGCTGAATGTCTCCTTTAAAGGTTTTACGGATAACAGGAAATGCAGCACGCATATCTGCAAGGCTATCGCTGGCCTTTTCTATGTAATTCTTCCTCGTACTCTCATCGGAGTCTAGTATAGCATTTAGAATGTCTCCTCTTGCTGACTGCATTTCCCTTCTTGCAGACCATACATTGACGGTAACCGTATAATTGTTGTTATAAAAAGAGGATAGGTTATTGCCAATCTTATTCAGCATAATCAGCGCGATAATGCTTGCAATGAGGCACATGCCAATTATGATTCCGTATGACAATAGCATTCTGGATTTTATCTTCATGTTTCGTAACATTATATCCTCCTTTTATCTGACGACAAACTATGCTGCTTTTTTATTAGTTCCGATACGGTTCCATAGAGCAGGTTCACATCAATCGGCTTCGCGATATTTCCATTCATTCCAGATGCCAGCGCCTCTTCTTCATCTTCCCGAAAGGCATTAGCCGTCATAGCCAGGATCGGAATATTCAGTGCATCCGCATGATTACTGGATCGAATATGTCTTGTCGCTTCGTAGCCTCCCATAACAGGCATCTGGATGTCCATTAAAATAATATTATAATAGCCACTAGGAGAAGTCGTAAAACGCTCGACTGCTTCTTTTCCGTTTTTTGCACAATCTATCTTTGCACAAGTTTCTTTTAGCAGTTCTACTGCAATTTCCCGATTCAATTCATTATCTTCAGCCAGAAGAATACGCTTTCCTGATAATAGCGGTGTAGAACATATTGACTCTTCCTTCACATCTGAATCCGAAGAAATAACGGATGATAAAGTTTGATACAAAGATGATTCAAACAATGGCTTCGCAACAAATGCATTGACTCCTGCTTTTCTTGCCTCTCCCTTAATGTCGCTCCAATCATATGCAGAGATAATGATTATCAATGTATCCGTCCCCAGTTCTTCCCGAATACGCCTTGTCACTTCAATACCGTCCATATCCGGCATTTTCCAATCGATCAGGCATACATCATAATCGCAGTAAGCTTCATGAGCCTTTCGTACCATCTGTACGGCCTCGCTGCCATGCTGAACCCAGTCCGCGTCAATCCCCATCTTTTTTAGCAGCAGACTGGCGTGCGTGCATGTATTTACATCATCATCCACTACCAGTATTTTGAGATTTTCTAATTTATATTCTTTTGCCTCCATAGCATCCTCCGGAACTTCTAATGGCAATTCCACTGTAAATGTGCTTCCTTCGCCAAGTTTGCTTTTTACATGGATCGATCCTCCCAGCAAGCCGGTTAAATTCTTCGTGATAGCCATTCCCAGGCCAGTTCCGCTATGCTTTCTTGATAACGTGCCATCCTCTTGTTCAAACGGCGTGAAAAGACGATGTAAAAATTCTTCGCTCATGCCAATACCCGTGTCTTCCACGATCAAAATTAGTTTCGTGCGTCTGTTTTTCACAGGAGTCTGCCTAGCAGTCAGGCATATGGTTCCGCCGGCAGGCGTAAACTTAATCGCATTTGATAGTAGATTGAGCAGAATCTGATTGATGCGAAGAGAATCTCCAATCACGGTCTCCGATACAACATCCGTCATTTTACATTCAAACACGGTACCTTTGGCAGATGTCTGCGAATATATAGCAGGGATGATTGCCTCAAACATCTGTGGAAGTCGAAACGGTTCGTAATTAACAGATATTTTTCCTTCCTCAATTTTTGACATATCGAGTACATCATTTATCAATGAAAGTAAATGTTTGGAGGAAAATTCTATTTTTGACAGGCAGTCCTTTATTCGGATTTTATCATCCAGATTTGCCCCCGCTATCGTAGTCATGCCCACTATAACATTCATAGGCGTCCGAATTTCATGCGACATGCGCGAAAGAAAATCCTTCTTAGCATTGCCAGCCTGTTGCGCAAGATAAAGAGCATCCTGTAGATCATGTTCCCTGCGGGATAACTCCTCAATACTTTTCCGTTCTTGTTTATTTGACAGAATCGTTAAGCCAATTACTGAAAAAGCAAGAATCAAAGAAAAGACCATTGACGTAATCCCTGATTTCTGAACCTGTTCATTCAGGCTGCATATCTTGCCATCCGCAAAATCAATGATCGTCGTCAGGGAATCGCTTACCCGGTCATACCATGGATAAACCTTGTTATCCATATATTCCTGTATCTCATACGCTGAGTGGTTATCTGCATAATTGCAGGCTTTTGTCTGGGCTTCGATCAAGCCATCCATAGCAGCGCGCAGGTCATCCACATCTTCAACTGGGCCCAGATACCGTTCGTCAATAATCTCTATATCTGCATTTTGCATATCATAACGTTCCTGAAAAAAGGAGTCTTTATCCTCCTTAGAATCAAAAGCATGCGTTATAAGTATACTGGAAAAACTTTTCATATCCCATAGACGCGATCGCATACCACGCGCGCTATTGGACACTGTATACGGATGCTCATACATGCTCTGGGCATTTCTATTCATTACATAAGTAATAAAAATACTGACGGCGGAAAGCAAAAAAGCTACGATACATATAATGGCTGCTATTTTCGATATCTTATGTTTAGATTTTCTTTCTTCGTTCATCGCGTTGCCTCTGTACCTTCTTTCATTTTTAAATTCTTATCCGCTTCTGTCTGCAGGACATGCATGCCAAGCCTGCCATTAGAACGCATGTATGTGCATATTAGAACCAAAATTATGCTCATGTTAGTCACAATTTTATTTATATATTATAGCACACCCATCTATAAAATCAACAAAAAGATCCCAATCTCCCAATTATGAAATCTTCTTCTATTTTCCAAGGACTATTTATGATAAACTAATGGCAAGTGTTAGAAAACAGATCGCTCAGACTGTTCCGGCGCAATGATGATTAAAACCATCACATAAAAGTTATGGGAGGCTGATGTATTGGAAAAGAATATCGGGCTTAATGAATTAATTTACGATTATTATGAGTCGCGAATATTATTCGGACATTATAAATACGGAGATCCCCTTCCATCAATTTCGCAGATTTGCGATATCTTCCAAGTTGGACGTAATACGGTTCGTGCTGCGTTTAGCCGTTTAAATGAAAAAGGATATATCCTATCAGAAGAACGAAAAGCATCCATCGTTGTATATCAGGGAACTCCAGAAGATTTTGAGAAAAACCAGGCAAGTTATTTTGTGCCGCGGGAGGATGGAATCCGAGACTTTTCTCTTGCCGCTAAACTATTGTTTTTGCCTGTTTGGGAGAAAGAACTAAAAAATTCATCCAAATTGAATCAGATAATTCCCTATCGAAAGAAATACGAAAAATTTATGGATGAGGCACCCTCTATGGTCAAATTCTGTGTTGAAAACATTTTCCCAATGAATAATGGCCTGCTATCAAACCTTTACTGGGAGTGCCTGAGATACGTAAATTTTTTACACTCTGATTGGAAGGCCGAGGATCTTGCTCAAGCGTTAGGAACCCCTATGCCTAGCAGTTTGACGTTAAGCCAGATTCTTCAATTAGAGGAGAACTACTATTCCATCAAAAGACAGGAACTAATGGAATTTATTAATGTGACCCGCGAGAAGTATCATTTGGAGTCTATCAAGCCCATTCCTTTTAAATGGAATATTTACCGGCAGCGCCCCCAAGTCCGATATTCTCTGGCGGCAAAAATTATCGGTGAAATCTTCTGGGGCAGATATCCCATTGGCTCATTTCTGCCACCACTAACAGATATGGCGGAACAATATGGCGTGTCGCTGATAACCGTAAGACGTACGCTGTCAGTGCTTAACTCTTTAGGCGTGACTACTTCTTATCGGGGGAGCGGGACAAAAGTCTGCATGGAATCCAAACCAATTGACTTATCTACATCTGACATTCATGAAGATTTAAGACTCCATCGGGAAAGTCTGCAATTCTTGGCTTTGACTATTCGAGGTGTTCTGCTCTTTACGCTGGAAGCAACGCCAATTGAACGATATCAGAAATTAGCGCAGGATCTGTCCGAGGTTCGTGAAAAAAAGCAAGGCTTTCTTTGCTTTGGCATAATCTTGGACTTTATCTGCGAAGAGTGCCCATCTGCAATGGTACGGGAATGCTATTCAAAATTAGAAGACTTTATTGTCTGGGGATGCATTATGGTATTGCCGCTGCTGAAATCAGAACGATTTACTACTATGCACGATAAAGGCATACAGCAAATGGAGATTCATCTAAGCAGCCATGATATTGAAGCATTTGCCAACGACTGCCAGGCGCTAATGGAAGCACATTTAAAAAACAGCAGCAGCAATATTGAAACTTTCGCAGATGACTGGGATGCGTTTATTCTTGCCGCCAAAGAACCCGAGGTGACAAAGAATGAATCCAGCACATAGACTTAGCGGGGAGTCCTGAACTATAAGGACTCTCCTTTTTTCTATCCTTCTATTACGCTAATACCAAAAAACATTTTTTCATCTCTTTTTATGTACTCGCACATTAATGTCTGACAAAACATATTGTTTCCCAGTAAAAATAGTTAAAATATTAATAATATCGTTAAGATTCAAACTATTATTTAAACTTATTATATTTGGTGCTATGATAAAATTATATTATAGAAAGGAGACATAGCATATGAAGATAAAAGCAGCAGTTGTGCGGGAGAAGGGGAAGCCTTTCCAATTTGAAGAGTTAGACCTGCAGGATCCACGTGCAGGGGAGGTGATGGTAAAGATAGCGGCCAGCGGCGTTTGCCATACGGACGAAGTTGCACAGCAGCAGATGATCCCCGTACCTCTTCCGGCCGTATTAGGACATGAGGGATGCGGAATTGTTGAGAAGGTTGGCGAAGGAGTGACGGAATTCCAGAAGGGGGATCATGTGTTATTTTCTTTCGGATACTGTGGTCACTGTAATAGCTGCCTGGCAGGCAGGCCGTATGCATGTGAGAATTTTAATGCCATTAATTTCGGAGGCGTTATGAGTGACGGTACGAAGCGGCTTTCGAAAGATGGGCAGGAGATCTCTTCCTTCTTCGGGCAGTCTTCCTTCGCGACCTATTCCGTTGTTCACAAAAACAGCATTATTAAAGTAGATAAAGATCTGGATCTGGATATACTGGGGCCTCTGGGGTGCGGAATCCAGACAGGCGCAGGCGCTGTCTTAAACCGGCTGAAACCAACAGCAGGCTCAAGCCTGGTCGTATTCGGCTGTGGTACCGTGGGCATGAGCGCCATTATGGCAGCCCATCTGTGCCCCTGCAAAAATATTATTGCAGTAGGGGGGAACGAGAAGAGCCTTGCCCTGGCGAAAGAACTGGGAGCCACCCACACCATCAACCGGAAAAAGTGCGACTGTATCGTAGGTGAAATCAAGAAGATAACGGGAGGCGGTGCAGACTATGCGATCGACACAAGCGGCGTGCCTGATTTTGTAAAAAAAGCATTAGCCTGCGTGAAATTCCTGGGAACAGCCGTAGTGCTGGGAGTTACTGGAGAACTGACCATACAAGTCCAGGAAGAACTTATGGGAGAAGGAAAGTCTCTTATAGGCATCGTAGAGGGAGACTCTAACCCGAAATTATTTATTCCACAATTAATTTCATACTATAAAGAGGGAAAATTTCCTTTTGACCGATTGATCCGCGTATTTGAATTTGACGAAATCAATGAGGCTTTTGAGGCATCTCACAGCGGGAACGCAATCAAAGCCTTGTTAAAGATGAGATAAAGGAGGTGCCAGGGATGGAGTATCAACTATACATCAATGGAGAATGGAAGAATACCGTAACCGGATATATTTCTCAGGATAAGAATCCGGCGGATGATTCCATATTCGCCCAGGTTCATTTTGCAGGCAGGGAAGAGGTCGACGAGGCTATTGCCTCTGCTCAAAAGGCTTGGAAGCCGTGGGCTAATACGGCGGCTGATGAAAAGGAACGGATTCTCCTTAAAGCTGCAGACTGGATGCAGGAGCACATAGATGAAGTGGCAGACGTGCTGATGGGAGAAAGCGGCTCCGCTTTTGGCAAAGCGTATTTTGAAGCAGGATTTGCAGTGGATATCCTTCGGGCAGCAGCGGGCGAATGCCGGCGGGTATTCGGCGAAGTACAGCAGCAGGCGCCAGGAGAGATCTCCATGATCCGCAGACTCCCTCTGGGGGTCGTCGCGGGCATCGCGCCATTTAATTTCCCATTGCTTCTGGCCCTTAAAAAGGTTGCCTTTGCCTTGGCGGCTGGCAACACTTTTGTACTTAAGCCCGCAAGCGCTACGCCGGTCTCCGGCGTCATGATCGCCAAGGCGCTGGACGCGGCAGGCCTTCCAAAAGGCGTGTTTAATCTGGTTCCTGGTTCTGGCGAGGCGGTTGGAAAAATGCTGGTTGAGGATGAAAGAATACGCATGGTTGCCTTTACCGGCTCTACTGCTGTTGGCAAAGGAATTGCGGCAAAGGCGTCACAGCGTCTTAAGAAATACACTCTGGAGATGGGCGGCAAAAATCCACTGATCCTTCTTAAAGATTTTGATGTGGAGCAGGCAGTTAAGATTGCAGGCTTTGGAGCATTTTT
>OLOE01001328.1_pt1 | contig 10878 bp, 10 predicted proteins | sample 1673201 | NCBI WGS metagenome assembly OLOE01 (sample SAMEA3136765, study PRJEB25190) | human gut metagenome | biome: human gut; feature: human-associated habitat; material: faeces | place: Austria | collected 2013
TGTCCTTTAACTGCTCCAGATCAACACTGGAATCTATTACTGACTGATTCACCATGATGCTCACCTCTTTTCCAACATATTCTTTGTATAAGTCGTCCTATACCTACAATTTTCTCAATCACATCACCTTACCTTTCACATTTTGTTCTCAAATTTTATCTATTACTATGGCATTGCATATTCTGTTCGGCGTGTTGGCTTCCATTTGTATAACCCGTTGTCAACGTCACAGTCAACCTCTATCAGAGTATTTCTGAATACTGCCAGCTTCTTCGCAAGCCTACCAGTCGTTTCCGGAGTATCTTCGACGCTCGCCCATAAAATCATTTACAGGGTTATGGCATCTGTGAGATCAGATTATACAGCTCATGTAATTTTCAAGGTACAAAAGGGTTTTTTTGAATATCCTTTCACTTATTACAGCCTGGAAACACCAAAATGTTGTTCACTTCAAAAAAATCCTCTCACTAATAAAGCCTGACAGAAGGATTTTACCAACCTCATTTTGCAATAATTTGCAAAAAGTATTTATCCTCATCTGTACATTCGCTTTCATGCGAACCTTTATCGTACTGTCATTTTAATTCGCATTCATGCGAATGTCAAGTGTTTTGTTCGCTTCAATGCGAATCTTTCTGTTTACATTCACTGTTTTTGGTAGTAAAATGGATTTATCAAAAAGAAAGTTGGAAATCTGATATGACAATCGGTGATAAAATAAAAAAAATCCGGACATTCCGGAATATGACACAGGCAGAACTTGGTGCTGCCCTCGGTTGGGGCGATAAAGGTGCAAATCGTCTTGCCCAATATGAAACGAATTACCGGGTTCCCCGCAAAGATCTGGTAACTGAAATGGCTAAGATTCTGGACGTAAACCCACTGACACTACATGAGCCAACCACGATGGACGCCTCTGAACTGATGGAAATTCTGTTCTGGATTGATGAATTTAATCCCGGCATGATTAATCTCTTTCAACTAGAGACATATCCAGGTGAAAAATCAAATTCCAGTGACGATGCCGCTATCCGCTACCATGATTCTGATAGCTGGCCTGCACATTCGCCTGTTGGTATGTGGTTTAATTATAGAGTTCTCAACGATTTTCTGAAAGAATGGACTCTTAGAAAAGAAGAACTGAAATCTGGTGCGATTACCAGAGATGAATATTTTGAATGGAAAATTAACTGGCCACAGACTTGTGATGATTGTGGAAAACGGAAACCCTCAAAACAGTGGCGGAAATCAAACGAATAGAATTTAGTGAAACTTAGCAAAACTTAAATTCACTGTATTTTTTCTCTTTGCTCAAAAAAGGCACTGCAAACCAATAATTCTATGGTTTTCAGTGCCTTTTGTTCTATACACTAAGTTTCCAATTTGCTGCTTCCGTCTGCAGATCAACCAGCTTACGATATAGACCATTTTTCTTCATAAGCGTATCATGGTTTCCTTTTTCTGCCACAACACCTTTATCCAGAACAACGATCTGATCCGCTGCTTCAATCGTTCTCATCCTATGAGCGATTACCAGAACTGTCTTCCCACTGACTAGTTCAGATATCGCTTCCTGTATCTGTGTTTCACTGTCCACATCTAAAGAAGCAGTTGCTTCATCCAGTAAAATAACAGGTGCATCTTTTAAAAGTGCACGGGCAATGGAAAGACGTTGGCACTCCCCGCCAGAAAGCGTAGAACCATTTTCTCCGATTACCGTCTGATAACCCTGCGGCAATTTTTCGATAAAATCATGACATTTTGCAGCCTTTGCTGCAGCAATAACATCCTCATCACTTGCACCTTTTCGTCCGACACGGATATTTTCCATAATTGTATTATTGAAAAGAACAACATCCTGAAAAACAATCGAAAAATCTTTCATCAATGCGACCGGATCAATTTTTGCGATATCTGCACCACCAAGTGTAATTTTCCCACCATCCACGTCATAGAATTTAGCTGCCAGTTTTGCTATGGTGCTCTTACCACCGCCGGATGGTCCTACTAATGCAGTCACCTGTCCCTGTTTTGCAGTAAAAGATACATCTTTTAAAACTGTTTTTCCTGTTTCATAAGAAAACTTCACATGGTCAAAAATCACATCATATCCTTTGGTGTGATACTCTGTCTGCCCGTTTTCTAACGGATATTCCTGGATTTCTTTCAAGCGTTTTACTTGTAAATTCACACCAAAAAGTTCTGCCATATTCGCCATAGCTCCAGAAAGTGGATCATACAGACGGGAGGCTGCGATCAAATATAGAATATAAGTAAACAGATCAATTTTTTCCTTTAAAATCAGCGAACTTCCCACAACAATAACCGTTGCCAGTCCAAGCCGTAAGATCATCTGACCGGTTGTAAGAAGACTCGCACTGACCATTTCACTGGAAATCTGCGCTTTTTCTGCTGCATCCAATTTCGCATCCAGTTTCTCCAGATAAGTTTTCTCCTGATTACATGCCTTAATATCCTGTACCGTTTCCAGACATTCCTGTATTCCTTCTGACAGATCAATTCTTGTTGTCATATATTTCTTTGCAAGCAGTTCCTGCCACTTGCGTGAAAGAAGAACAATTGCAAATGCCACCGGTGCAACCCACAAAAGAGCAATTCCCATTTTCCAGTTCATAACAAGAAGTACCAGACACACAATACTTGTAGAAATAAGTGCTCCAAAAAATTGCGGAACTGTATGGGAAAACGCATGCTCAAAACTGGCACAGTCGCCCATAATTGTACTTGTCAGATCAGCAAGGTCACGTTCATGGAAAAATCCAAGCGGTAACGTCCTGAGCTTTTCTGCAAGTGTAATGCGTCTACGTTCACTTTCCTCATAGGTACCAATATAGGCTTTTGTATACTGCAGATAATGAAGGACAAAAATAATCACTAAAATGATAATTCCAACAACTGTATATCCTGCAAATCCTGCCACTTTTTCTTCCATTCCAAGAGCCATAGGAAGCATCGTATTTAATACTATTGCAAGTAGGGCAACCGGGAGCATCAGACTGATATTTGCCAGTACAGAATAAACAATTGCTTTAAAAAGATCCTTTGCACCCTGGACACTCAGAGCGTATTTTTTCTGTAATCTGTTAATCATGATTTTCCTCCTTTCTCACAGTCGTTCCAACCTTCCAGATAATCTGTGTCTGATATTCTTTCCACATGGATGCGTAGACACCATTCTGTTTCAGCAATTCATCATGATTGCCTCGTTCTATTATTTTTCCATCACAAAAGACCAGAATCATATCTGCATCCTGAATCGTGGACAGACGATGTGCAATCATAAGTACTGTTTTTCCGCTGGTCAGTCCTTCAAAGGCAAGCTGGATCTGATGCTCATTTTCCGCATCTGCAAAAGCTGTCGCTTCATCAAGTATAATAATTGGTGCATCTTTCAGAATTGCACGTGCTAATGCAATCCGCTGATTTTCACCACCCGACAGATAGGTTCCTCCACTTCCAACTATAGTATCCAAACCATTTGGAAGTCTCTCTATGATATCCTGACATTGTGCTGCTTCTGCCGCTCTCATCACTTCTTCACGTGTGGCATCTGGCCTGGAAGCTCTGATATTTTCAAGTAAGGTATCATTGAAAAGACGGGTGTTCTGGAACACAAATGCAATCTGATCCATGAGGTCATTTTTAGCAATCTCACGAACATCCACACCACCCACTAAGACGTCTCCTTCCTGCACATCATAAAAACGTGGAATCAGACTGGCCGCTGTAGATTTGCCACTACCGGAAGCTCCGACTAATGCAATTTTCTTACCATCAGGGACTTCGAAGCTTACATGATACAATGCTTTTTTCTTAGCACCTGGATAAGTAAAAGAAACATCCTCGAATACAACAGAAGCATCCTTTGGCTGTTTTTGTGTATTTGATTCTTTAAGCGGTTTTTCCTGCAAAATTGCTTCTATTCTGCTTACTGCACTTTTTGCCGCCATTAACTGTTCGCTTGCAAACATGATTCGATTCATCATTGTTGTACAAACTGGCGTAAACAGACTGTAAAACAGGAAATCTAAAAACAGTTTCTGACGATCCGCCTGTCCACTTGCTGCCGAAAAAAGCATCAGTGCAGTTGGGATCAGCAAAATAAAAGTTCCATTTAAAGTAATGTTAAATCCCGTCAATGGGATACGACAGCAGATTGCATATCCACTGGCATATTTTTTGTATTCTTCAATCGCTGCATGAAAGTTTTTGAATGAGTAAATGGTTTGCTGGAATACCTTTACAACCGGGATTCCACGAACGAATTCTACCGCTTCTTTATTCATATTTTCCAGTGCGGTCATGTATCCCGACATAAAATCGGCATTATCTCCACCCATCATTTTCTTTAAGAAAAATACACTGATTGACAGTGGAATCAAACAACAGATTCCAAGTCTCCAGTCAAAGACAAACAACAAACTGATGACTACAACCGGCATAACAACTGCACCGGTCAGATCCGGCAACTGATGTGCCAGAAACCCTTCAGTCAGTCCAGCATTGTCATCAATAATTTTCCGAAGTCTGCCACTGGCATTCTGACTGAAATATCCAAGCGGTAACGTGACAATATGGTGCATTGCCTCTTTTTTCATATTGGTAGCTGTACGAAATGCTGCCAGATGCGAACAACATAATGCTACAAAATATAATAAAATACTAAGTAACGAAAATGCTACTGCAAGCCACGCATAATGCCCACTGGAAGCTGCCAGTGACAAATCTCCCTTTTTCATCGCATACAAGATATCCCGAATCACAAACCAGATACAGACAAATGGAATAATAGAAAGCACCGTGGATATTCCTGCCAGAATGCAGCTGGCAATAGTCAACCAATGACGTTTCCCTGCAAATCCCCACATCCGGGATAACTCGGCATTTTTCTTTTTGCTCATGACCTTATATCCTCCTCAAAAAGCCGGTGGCATCAGAATCTCTCCGATTTCCACCGACTCAAATTTATTTTCACTATTCAGACAGATTCTCTTTACAGAATAACTGTATACAGTTCTCAACATCGGCTTTCGTATAGTCAACAGAAATTCCTGCTGCCAGCCAATAAGCATATTCACCTGCATCATATTTTTCCAATGCATCCAGGTCACTTCCATATCTGAACTCAATGTGCCATGTAGTTTTCATTGTATCCGGAGCGATACAGAAATAGGTAAACTCGCCGGAATCAGCATCATCACTTTCGTAGATGTACAGACCACGCGTTTCTTCCATACCTACGTAATGATAAGAATGACTGAATACATCATTCCCCTCTTCATCCACACCAGATATTGTTGTTCCGTCAAACGTGAACTGATCTATATTCTGTAAAAATTCACAGTCGTATGCCATATTTCCATCCTTGTAGGTTTCCACTGCCTCTTCACCGGTGACTGTTCCAGTTACCATAGAAGACATTTTTTCAACAGCCGCCTGAGCATTATCCTCTCCTACAATTGCAGCACTGTCATCGAGCCACAGCTGATCGTATTCATCTGCCAGAATAACCGGCCACAGTTCCTGATAAGTACCTTTCAGATCGCATAAAAGCTGATCTGCTGCCTCCTGATTCTCATCAGTTTCACTTTCCTTCTGTACGCTTGTAGTCTGTTCTTCTGTAACACTGTTTTCTGTTTGCTTTGTTTCAGATGTGCTACTGCTTGTATTTCCACATCCCGTCAATAAAGAAATAGACAAAGTTGCTGCTAAAAACAAACTTGTTAATAATTTTCTCTGTTTCATTATAATCCTCCTAAATAAAAAATATGTATTAGTCAGTCTTATCTAACCAATACATATTTTATCTGGTACTAATATGAAACTCAATGACCTGGCAGACTAGTTTCTATCCAATCAGACATTCTTTTTATACTCCGTTGGTGTCATTCCATATTCACCTCGAAATGCCGAAGTAAATTTATTGGGATTTGTATATCCGATTTCTGTTGCGATTTCACCTACAGATAAATTCCCCTCCCGTAATAATTTTTCAGCAATTTGTAAACGATAAGTCCGGAGATACGCATAAACAGGTGCACCATACATTCCCTTAAAACAACGTTTCATTGCCGTTGGTGATATTTCAAAACGCTCTGCCAACTCCTCAATTGTATAATGTTCTTTGATATGTCCTACAATAAAATCATGAATCTGTCTGGTACAGTTCCTTTGCGATTTTGAGAAATAAACATAGTCGTTCTTAATCCTGTCAAAATCCATTTCTGTTAGTATCAATAAAAGCTCCAGAAGCTTTATTCTGATATAACTAGGCTTTATATGTTCCTGAACAGTATATAATTCCGAAAATATATGTTGGACAGTTTCATTTGCACGAACCATATAAAAATCCTGTTTTCCTGCAAACTCTGAAATTCGGGTAAGATTAATAGAAAGAAGTTTCAAGATTCTTCTCATCTCATCTGTAATTTCTTCCAACTCAATCGTTATCGTTATCCCATGATAATGGGAAGTAGGAAATGTTGATGTATGTGATTTTTTATGCAAGGTACAAATGGATAAATTTCCCGCTGCCATATAGCAATAACTACTCTCTCCAAACGCACACTCACACCGCCCCTCCCGACAATAATTAATTTCAATAAATCCAGGACGTGGACTCTGCATCTTATTACAATATTCCATATGCATATCATTATAGACCAGCTCCATTCCTGGAAATGTCTGATATACGGCGATATCTCCTGTACCACTTTCATTCTCAAGATGAAATCTTGAACATATAGCATCTTCTTTTTTTCTCCGGACAGAAGATCCATATAAATCAACACTTCTGAAATCCGATTCCACTTCCGAAGACGCAAAAAGTATATCTCCAGCAACCTTATATGGATTGTCCTCTGTTGTTACTGTTCTCATATTACACTGTCCACTTTCTTCCGCTGCTTTTCTTACTTTTGTCTCCTCTTTCATAAAACATCATAGCTTATCTCCTTCAGCAATTAGTTTCATCTAACTTTCTCATATAAAAAAATGTTACCTTATAAAGCTCCAGTCCCTACAATAGGTAACATTGTTTGAGTTTCTATACTCTTTCAGTGTAACACCGTTAGGACTGACTGACAAGAAAATATAGAAATTCATTATAGCAAATAAATTCGATTTATTGTTCAATAGCCAACATTCTTATTATTCAAATATATTCTAATCAGAACAGCCCCTACATTTATGACAAAAATCACAAACAGCAAATTAAATGGCAAATATTCCCGTATCAAGTTTCCTAATACCGCAATAAAGGAAAAGCTGGCTATCAAAACCATTTTATAAATATCATCCCATATCTTTCGATACCGTTCAATTCCACCCCATACAAGAAATACACCCCCGACAATTCCCGCCATAATCACAGCACTTGAAAATATTCGTTCAAAAACTACCTCTCCCGTAAAATATCCCATATAATCCAGCTGTTCAAACCATATCGCATACTTTCTGCACCAATTAACTGGCAACATGATCAGTTGCATTAAATCCCTTTGAAATGCTCCATTCTGAATAAGTGAAAAGAATATGACACAAAGATATCCCCAAGTCCAGAAAAACTGTATTTCTTTCATATCCTCCATTTCCGATTTTGCTTTTCTCCTGGCTTTTTGTATCTCCATATCTGCCCGTTTCTTTTCCCTTTCAGCCTGATACTCTGCCTGTCTTGCCTGTTTTTCTGCTTCTTCCTGTTTTTGCTGTGCCTGTTCAACCGCTTTCACCGACGATTGGTTCACCTGTGTCTGTAATTTAGAGTTCCGGTCCCGAACGTCTTTTATTTCTTCTTCGAGATGCTCTTGCTCGCTCCTGCTCATCAATCCGTTTCTGTTCCTCAAGTCGTCGTTGCTCTGCTGTAAAGACTGATTGAGTTTCCGCATTTCGGACAGTTCTGCTGTCATCCGCTGAATTTCGGCGTTCGACATTTGCATTTCTTCTTGCATTTCGTGATTCTCGAAGAACAACTTCTGTTTTTCTATTTTCAACTTGTGCGTCCTTTCCTGAAATTCCTGAATAAACTCGTTCATCTTCTGATTTCTCACCTGCAACTCGTCCCTCTCTGCCGTCACTTTCTCCAGCGTTTCTGCCTGCTCCTTCGCAAGCTGCTTCCACTTGTCGGTAGTATCCAGCGAATACATCGTCTGATCCATTTGTTCGTTCTGCTTCGGCTTGTATCCTTTCGTAATTTCCATTAAATTCATTCTCTAACCCCTCCTTGCTGATGTCCAGATGAAAGGTTTTGGACAGATTGCTGTCACGCATTTTCTTTCCATCCTGATTCTGAAACGTGATGTGCTTCCTCTTTTCTGTCCAGTTCACACTCCATCCAAGCTGTTTCATTTTTTCTATAAACTTTTCTTTACTGATACAATTCTCCAGTGCTTTTAACACCGCCATTGCACAGTCAGCCACAAAGCTGTCCTTTACTTGTTGCCGGAACAGATTATATTTATCCTTGCTCCATGCAATGATTTCGCCCTTTTCAATCTGACTGCCATCAAAATGTTTTCCTTTTTCTGCAACTGTCAGCCCACGTTCCCGGCACATCTGGTTGGTAAACTGCTTCATCTGCTCCAGATCTTTTTTCGTAGTATGCAGTTTCTTTCCATCCTCATAACTGACAGAATTCGTCACCAGATGGCAATGAATATGGTCTTTATCCTTGTGAACTGCCACTAAGGTCTGGAATCCCTGGAACCATTTTTCTGCAAACTCTTTTCCAAATTCAAATGCCTGCTCTGGTGTAATCTGCTCATCTTTATGCCAGGAAATGATGTTGTGGGCGTACATTCTTCCAGTGTCTTTATCCCACATCTTCTTTTCTTCCAGAAAGGTTCTGTACACCAGATCATAATTGATTTCATCGTGGCGGTATGGACCTGTTACATAAGTAAGCAGCTCACTGGTCTTATCTGGTCGCAATACATATTCGATGCAGTTTCTCATTGCTCCATGTGTATTTGTCCGCTTATTAATCGTCTTATTAACTGCCATATCTTTTCACTCTCCTTCCGGTAGTTAAGGATATTCTTATTGAGATAATGCAAAATATCTTCTCTTGGTATAAATCCACCAGCATTCATTTTCCGTGCAATCTGGTTGATATTCGTAGCAACACCACGAAGCTGGCTGAGCATCTCTGTAAGCATCAGATTCAGCTTTTTCAATTCTTCCACTTCCTCTGCGGATGCAATTTTTAAACCTGCTATTGCATGAATTACAACCGCCTGCTGAGTCTGTCCAGACTCCTTTACTTTATTTTGGAGCAGATCATACTCTGCTTTATTCATTCGTATCGTTACCGTATAATTTCGTTTTCGCATAAATCTTCGTCTCCTTTCTCCACTCTATCTTTTTTATAAATCAGCCATAACCTTTCCGGCTGGTAGATTAGCAGGGAATTCCATAAGGGGAAATGCAATATTCCTCTTTGGCAGGTGCGGGACAGCGTCCTAGTCAATCAGTAAGTCTTCCGAAGGAATGTCCGGTGGACATTTCGCAGGATTACTTACGCCATTGACGTGCCGGGGTTCCAAGGGGCAGAGCCCTCTGGCAAGTTTAGGAACAGCCCAAAGGCTGGCTCCGGTGCATAGTGGCTTGCCACTTTGCGAAACTTGCCTGTCATCTCCCCACCACTGAACTAGCACCAGTCAAGTAACATTTTTCCTCTGCGTTATCCAACCTAAATAGAGATGACGGTGGTTTTGTGGTGCAGGAACTGACTGTGGAAGAAAGAGAAAAGCTCCCCTTTCGATAGATTTTCTCTTTCTGAAACAGGCTGTTCATGCATCACTCCGATGCGAAGTATCGGACAATCATGTGCCGTATCCGGCACTCTATTCTTTTCTTCGCCTTGCTTGTTCAATCCACCCATCTGCCAACGCTTTTCTGTTATATTTTCCTGTTATTTCTGTCTTTCTTTTTCTGGATCTCTTTCCATTTCTGCTAAAAGACATAAAAATAGCAGTCATAAACATTTCTCCAATTCATAATGTCTGAAATGTCACCACTGCCATTGTCTTTTTCTGCTATTCTGTTTTTGTAAAGCTATTCCTTACTGTCAGTCTGTTTTCCTGTTACTGCTATTTCATAACCATCTAAAAACGGTAACATAATATCCAATAATATTAAGTCAAACCCTTCAAATTCACCAATATTAGTATTGTCAACATAGCTTCTTGTTTCCACTATATAATGTTCATTTTTCAAAACTTCTTGTACTAATTCTAAAATCTTTTCGTCATCGTCAATCACAAGTATATTTTCCATTATCTGCTCCTTTATGTTTTTACTAACTAATAATAACAAAAATTAGTAATTAATCACCCAACATGTAAAAAATACTCATTTACTCGTAAAAAAAGCTCTATTATCAAAATAGAGCTTTTTTATGTATGTACACTAAAACAGATTTATTGACCCTTTAATTTACATGTGCATGTAAGCTGAGTTTTTGGTGGACAAAGAAATCCTGTTAGGCAATTGGGGGTACAAAAAGAGTGTTGACTTGTAATACTCGCAGGTATAATATCTCTTCTTACTTTTTTTTCGATAATATCCAAATCAAAATCATCAAATTTTGCCATTACGCTTCACTTCCAAACTTTATTTACCTGTGATATGGCATCCGCATGTTGCTGTCTTAAGTGGGCATGTCATAAGGATTCCTGTCGGGCATCCTGGGGTACATGCTGATTTGCTCTTATACTTCGGCTCGATCCCGCCCTGTGCTGCTGTCTTTGTTACATCCAAATCGAAATCATCAAATTTTGCCATCTTTTTTTCCTCCGTATTCTTTATTATTTACCTGTGATATGGCATCCGCATGTTGCTGTCTTAAGTGGGCATGTCATA
>OLOE01001336.1_pt1 | contig 10831 bp, 7 predicted proteins | sample 1673201 | NCBI WGS metagenome assembly OLOE01 (sample SAMEA3136765, study PRJEB25190) | human gut metagenome | biome: human gut; feature: human-associated habitat; material: faeces | place: Austria | collected 2013
GCATTATTCATGGATTGACTTAAAGGTTGAAAAAAATGATAAAGCAATCGCTCAAAAGAATTCAGCTTTGATTCATCAATTAGCAGCTTTGATATTTTCAAATACAGATATTATTATATTGACAGCATTTTGTGGATTGAAGGTTGTTAGTGTGTATACTGTTTACAATATGCTATTTAATGTTGTATTAACCGGAATTTCAAACGTAAATTCCGGTGTTGTATTTGCAATGGGGCAAATATATTGTGAAGATAGGAAAAAGTATGAACGCATGCATGATGTGTTTGATATGTGTTATACAGGAATAGGCTGTGTACTATTTATGACACTGTATATAATGATACTCCCATTTATGGAAATATATGCAGGAGGAATTACAGATATTAATTATTTAGATGTCAAATTACCTATTTTATTTGCGCTTATGCAGTGCTTGAGCGTTGCTAGAGGTGCAGCGGGAAATCTAATTAGTATAGCGGGACACTTTAAAAAAACGCAGGGCAGAGCGATTATGGAAATGCTAATTAATCTAATGGTATCTTTGATTTCGGTTTCTCATTTTGGAATATATGGAGTTTTAATAGGTACTATTGTTGCTTTGTTATATCGTACAAATGATATGATTTTATATTCAAATCATAAAATATTGAATCGTAGTGCAAAAAAATCTTATAGAAATTTTATTATTAATTTATGCATGTGTATCGTAATCATGGTACTTAGTAAGAATTTTGTTATTCATGCACAAGGGTATGGTGAATTGATTTTGCAAGCAATTATAGTAGGAGGAATCATTCTGGTATTGTTTGTAATTGCAAATGTATTATGTAATTTGTCTCTTGTTAAAACTTTAGGTGATATGGTAATTCCTATATGGAAACAGACTGTGAAGAAATTAAAAAGGTAAGAGCAATGTTAAAAAAATTTAAGTATTTAGGAACAGTTATATCTGTTATAATGGTAGGATTAGCGATATTATTAGGATTTAGCGTTCGGTGGATGTTTAAAACATGGCCTAATTTGGCAGTAGATGAATTGGTATTCCATCTCACGGAACCTTTAAGTGGCGCCAATCAGGATATGATTATAGAATATATAGTACAGTGTATTGTACCAATGCTTCTTGTTTTAATTTTGTTTTCTGTGCTTTTATTTTTAAAAAGAAAAACAAAGTATTATAATTGTTTTGTTATAACGGGAATATTCTTTTCAATGGGTGCGATTGTGGTTTCTTTGTATATAGCATGGGAAAAAGCGGGAATAGGAGAATACTTATATAATCAATTTGCAAAATCTGATTTTATAGAGGAAAATTATGCAGATCCGAAAAATATAGATTTAGAATTTCCTGAGCAAAAAAGAAATCTTATTTATATTTATTTGGAATCTATGGAAACAACATATGCAGATGAAAACAACGGCGGTGCGTTTACGGAAAATTATATTCCGGAGCTGACGAAGCTTGCACAAGAAAATGAAGATTTCTCGGGAGAAACAACAGATCTTAACGGCGGCTATACAGTAGAGGGAACTACGTGGACAATGGCAGGAATGTTTGCACAGACTTCGGGACTTCCGTTAAAAACAAGCATAAATGCGAATGATATGGATACGCAGGAACATTTCTTCCCGGGTATTACGACTTTGGGAGATATATTAAAAGAACAGGGGTATTATCAAACACTGCTTATCGGATCAAAAGCTGAATTTGGCGGGAGAAAAGTATATTTTTCGGAGCATGGAGATTATTTTCTGGATGACTATGATTATGCAATAGAAAATTCCAAGATACCTTCTGATTATAAAGTCTGGTGGGGATATGAAGATGAAAAGTTGTTTGAGTTTGCAAAAGAAAAATGTACGGAACTTTCCCAGCAAGAAGAACCTTTTAATCTTACAATGCTTACGGTAGATACACATTTTGAAGATGGATATATGTGTGAAAAATGTCCGAATGATTATGGGAATCAGTATGCAAATGTTATGGCGTGTTCAAGTAAACAAGTTTATGAGTTTATTGAATGGGTAAAACAACAGCCGTTTTATGATAATACGACAATCGTATTATCAGGGGATCACTTGACAATGGACAGTGACTTTTGTGTAAAAGTAGATGAAGAAGGGAAGTATGATCGAAGAACATATACGGCGTATATTAATTCTGCTGTTAATCCGGTAAATAATAAAAAGAGAACATATACAACAATGGATAATTTTCCTACAACATTGGCTGCAATGGGCGTCAAAATAGAAGGAAACAGATTAGGACTTGGAACGAATTTGTTTTCAGAAGAGTTGACATTAATGGAGGATATTGGTGAATCTACACTAAAAGCAGAGCTGAAAAAGAAATCTGAGTTTTTGGAGAAAATTTCAGGTGTGAATAAGAAAAATGAAAGAGTGCTCATTAGAGCGGGAGAAAAAGACGGAGCACATGTGGAAGCAAAAGTGGTTACAGGAGAACGGATCGAAGTGATTGTAGATGAAATAGTACCCGAAGTGCAAGAAAATATGAAAGGAATTCTTTTATCGGTGTGGCAGCAGGAAGATCAGAAAGATTTGCAATGGATAGAACCACAAAAGGTCGGAGAAAGTCAATATGAGGCTAATATTGATTTATCAATGTTTGATAATAGGAAAGGTAAATATTATATTAATGTTCTTATTAGAGAGTATTCAGATGTGGAATATATTATAGGAAGTACGGAGTGTAATGTGGAATGAGAAAACAAGAGATCGGTCCTTATATTAGGGGAGGTCTCTTGTTTCTTAGAGTATAATTATTATTGGCAAAAATAAAGGGAAGAGATCGAAACCTCTTCCCAATCATACAGATTTATCTTATTGTTTAATTGCTGAGAAAAAACATAAGGAGTCTGTATGATGAATTCAATGATAAAGGAAAACGGCGTAACATTCAAGCAGTTGGAGAAAAATATTTATGCGTGGGTCTGCCAGTTAGGCAGGGAGTTCACAAAAGAATTCCTGGAACGGTATGACTGGATGCTGTTGGAGAACAGAGACAAAAAGAAGTACAGGAATAAAGGAGGCAGACAGACAACCGTAAAGACCGTATATGGTGAGGTGACCTATCGGAGAAATGTTTATGAAGTGACTGAGGAGGACGGAAGAAAGCGTTTTGTATATCTGCTAGACGAAACACTGGATCTGGATCATGTTGGTTTAATCTCAACGAATATGGCGGAACTGTTGGTAAAAGGGATTACAGAACTATCTTACAGAGAATGTGCCCGTCAGGTCAGTGAGATGACAGGACAGACCATCAGTGCGATGGGAGTATGGAACGTGATTCAGGCGTTAGGGGAAAAGTTTGTGAGGATGAAACTGAGCTGACAGAAGAATATAAGAAAGGGCATGTGAAAGGAAAAAGAGAGGTTCCCGTCCTGTTTGAAGAAGCGGACGGAGTTTATATCCGGCTGCAGGGAAAAGACCGGAAAGAGGAAAAACAGGATAAATCAGAGATTAAGATCGGGATTGCTTATGAAGGATGGAGAAAAACCGGTTCGGATCGTTATGCGCTAGAAAATAAGGTAGTTGTTGCAGGATTTTCCAAAGCAAAGGAGTTTCAGGAATATCGGGAAGCAGCAATCGCGCAGGAGTTTAACCTGGATGAAGTGGATCAAAGAATCTTAAACGCAGACGGAGCATCCTGGATCAAGAAAGTGAAAGATAAAAGCACCTGTTTTCAGTTAGATCCGTTCCATCGGAATAAGGCTGTGAAAGAGAAAATCCATGAACAGGCTGCGAGGGATGCTGTTTTAGAGCTGATAAAAACTGAAGAGATAGAAGAAGTATTCCGGTATCTGGAAATCTATCGAAACAGCTTAAGTGATGAGAGCGAGATTGAAGATGTAGAAGACCTGATTCGTTATTATGAGAACAATCGAGAAGGACTCGTGCCTTATCAGTCTCAAAATCTCAATCTTCCAGATCCACCGGAAGGGTTGGCATATCGGAATATGGGAACAATGGAAAACCATGTATGGAGCGTGATCGCAAAGCGAATGAAGCATGGACATAGAAGTTGGAGTAAACGGGGAGGAAATCATCTGGCGAAGATTCTGGCAAAAAAGTGCAGTGGAAAACTGTATGAAGTAACCGAACGTCTGCGTCGACCGGTATTTGAAGAAGAAAAAGTAGAAGAGTTGTATGGAGAGATTCTAATGTCAGCGAAAGCGCCAAAGAAAGATGGAAAAGGATATGAATATCCGGTAATTGGGCATATGGTTGGGTTAAACGGAAAGATACAGGGGGAGAGAAAAAGACTATTGCATATGGCTGGATATTAAACTTGGATCAAACATACTATTTCAACAAAAAGATAAATCAAAAAGAAAGTTGCCAACGATTACTTGACAGTAACCTCTTGTTTTTTGGGAAAATTTGTAATTGTAAATAAAGAGTATTTTTGTTACTATTAATTTGTATGTTTATACCGTAAAATTGATTGAATTTAAAGGAGTAGTGTTATGAAGAAAAGAAGAGATTTATTGAAGGTCTTATTATATTCATTATTAGTATTATCATGCTTATTCGTAGTTGGGTGCACAAAGAAAGAGAATGAAGAAGGAAGAGATATTCAAATAGAAGAAAATAGAAATGAACTTGAGAATGTAGCTGATGATTCTGTCGAGAAGAATGAAAATATGGAAAGTGGAGATAAAATTGAGAAACCGGGAGAAAAATTAAAAGAAATTAGGGTTTATTATGTTGATGAAATGACTGGAGAGGTGACCGGAAAAACTGTTGCAATTAGAACAGAGGAAGATATATGGGCTGCTCTTCAGGAAACAGGTATTTTAACAACAGATTGTCAGTTGTTAAAATTTGAGATGGATGAAAATGCACGTACGATTGATTTGGACTTTAATGCTGCAACAGGAAATCGTATTCGGAGTATGGGAACAACTGGAGAAATACAGATCATAGGGTGTATTATCAATACATATTTGGAGGCATATGATTGTGATGGAATTAAATTGACTGAAGAAGGGGAAAAATTGCAAACATCACATGGAGCTAATTTTGATGGCTATAGTGGAATAATGTCATTTTGAAATTAAACTTTATTTAGAAGTATAGAAAAATTTGATGAGAAGATACGGGAGAAAAATATGAATTTGTGGACAAAAAAAGTAATTGCAGGAATACTACTCGTAAATATGCTTGTGGGAATTGCCCCAACTTTGAACGTATATGGTTTTGAGCATCAGCCTGAAGAAACGAAATTAGAGCAATCTGTAGATGTGGTATCTATAGATGAAGAGTACAGCAAGAATAAAGAAGAAAAATTGATAGAAAAACAAGGTAGAGTGGCAAATGAATCTGAAAAGGAAGGTGCGTTTAATGATTCAGATAAGGAAATAGCACAGGTGGGAGAAAATAGTGAATCAGAGATTAGATATGGGGAGATAAATTTTGTATATATTGAGAATCCCTACGTACAAACACCTAATATACAAAGAATCGTATTTTCGTTTGATCAGGAAATTACAGGTGCGGAAAAAGTCGCTTTGATAGTTGAGAATGAAAAAGGAAATCAGGAAGAATGGCAACTTACAAAACAATCAGGAAGTTTGTATCTTTTTGAAAAGGAATATGAACAGGGCACGTTGGGAGGAGTGTACAAAGTTGTAAAGCTTGTTTTAAAAAATCATATAGAAGAAAAAATAGTGGTACTTGATGATATTAATGTCAAAGCAGAGTTTGGAGTGGATGCCAGTTATGAAGGTATTGAGGAGTTGAAACCGTTAGAAGGTCAACTGTCGGAAAATCAATCGGGAGTAGAAGCTTCGATTGTAACAATAGATGAGGAAGGAACTACACAAGCACAAAATAATATTGCAGAAGCGTTGAAAGTAGTTAGTACAGAGCGAGCAAATGCTATAGGTACACGAGAGCAGCCTTTAGAATCCAAAAGTGAAAATATTGTGGTAGCATTAGATCCAGGACATGATGCAAATGATGCGGGAGCACAGGGGCATGGATTAAAGGAAGAAGATTTGACGCTAAAGATTGCTAATTATTGCAAACAGGAACTAGAACAATACGCAGGTGTCACGGTATATATGACGCGTACTGGGGCTGCGTGCCCTTATAATAAACCTGGAATTACATGTATGGAAGATCGTGTAAATGCAGCGGTGAATGCAGGGGCTAAAATTTTTGTGAGTTTTCATTTGAATTCTTCGGTGTCATCGGCTGTAAAAGGTGCAGAAGTTATTGTACCCAATAATAGTTGGAAAGCAGAAGTTGGTGCGGCAGGTCGTGAATTAGGAGAAGCAATATTGGACGAACTTGTGGCACTCGGCTTGACAAGACGGTCTGTGTATAGTAAAGATACAACAATTAATGAAAGATATCCTGACGGTTCTATTTCGGATTATTTTTCAGTACAGATTCATTGTAAAGAACATGGGATTCCGGGGCTCATCGTGGAACATGCTTTTCTTTCAAATAGTAGTGATGTAAATAATTTTTTAAAAACTGAATCGGGACTTAAAAAATTAGGAATTGCAGATGCAACAGGAATTGCAAAATATCTAGGATTAGTTAAAGGGTATTGGGAGAAAGTGGGGGATGGATATAAATTTAATATTGGGTCAGGTAAATATTTAAAACAGCAGTGGCTCTTTGTAAATGGAAAATGGTATTATTTAGATGCAGATGGTTACAGAGTGACTGGGTGGAAGGATATTGGAATATATAGATACTTTTTTAATCCGCAAGGCGAGATGCATACAGGATGGTATTCGGAGAAAAGTGTATGGTATTATTTTGGCCCAAGTGGGAATATGTATACCGGTTGGAAACAAATTGGGATTTTTAAATATTATTTTAATCAACAGGGTGAAATGTATACGGGGAGACAAGTAATTAATGGAGAAGAGTATTATTTTGGCCCAAGTGGGAATATGTATACTGGTTGGTTGAAAGAAAATAATAAATGGTATTATTACGATAGTTTAAATGGGAAAATGGTAAAAGGCTGGGCGAAAATCGGACAGTTCTGGTATTATTTTGACAAAGCAGGAAAAATGCTTACAGGCTGGCAAAATATTGGGATTTTCAAATATTATTTTGGCCCAAGCGGGAATATGTATATCGGTTGGCAGGAAATAGCAGGTAAAAAGTACTATTTTGGCCCAAGCGGGAACATGTATACTGGTTGGAAGGAGTTTGACGGGCATGTGTATTATTTTGATGAGAACGGAGTTTTGAATGAAGAAAAAAAGCCACATGCTATTACAGGGGCAAGCGCTGTTACAATTAATGAAATGGAAACTCTTTTTGAAAAGTCTGGGAAAAAATACCCTGGAAAAGAATTAGGAAAGGGCGGGGCTCCTGATATTAGAACATTTTGCCGGATATATTTTGAAGAAGCAGAAATGGAGGGGATAAAAGCAGAAGTTGCATTTGCCCAGGCAATGTTAGAAACAGGTTATCTTCAGTATGGTAAAGATGTAAAAATAGAACAGTTTAATTTTGCAGGTCTGGGAGCAACAGGAAATGGAGCAACCGGAGAAAGCTTCCCAGATGTTAGAACAGGAATACGGGCTCATATTCAGCATTTACAAGCGTATTCAAGTAAGACACCTTTGAAGAATCAACTTGTAGATAACAGATATAAGTATGTAAAGAGAGGATGCGCACCATATGTAGAATGGTTGGGGATTCAAGAAAACCCGGAAGGAAAAGGTTGGGCAACAGCTAAGAGATATGGGGAAAGTATTATGAATATATTAAAAAAGATGTAAAAGCATTGTCCGGCAGTTTTGCCGGACAATTTAATAAAGGAATGACCTATAACAGTTAGATGAATAGTGTGAAAAGAGGAAGAATATGAAGGTAAGTATAATTGTTCCGGTTTATAATATGGAATCTTATATTGAACGATGTTTAAAAAGTTTGGTAGACCAGACGTTGTGTGATATTGAAATTATTGTAGTTGATGACGGATCAACGGATAAATCTGAAATAATAATTAAACAGATGCAGAAAGTGTATAGAAATATTATTTATTTGAAAAAAGAAAATGGAGGGCAGGCTACGGCGCGTAACATGGCTCTTAAAGTTGCACAAGGTGAGTATGTAGGCTTTGTTGATAGTGATGATTGGGTTGATGTAAATATGTATGAAAATATGTATTTGCTTGCCAGTAAAAAACAATATGATATAGTAATATGTAATACAGTAGATGAATATCAAGGATATCAAGTGTTTCATAGACAATCAGATGTGGGAAAATTTAGAAAGTGCGGTTCTGTATGTAATAAGATATTTCGTCGAGAGATAATCGGAATGATTGAATTTCCAGTTGGTTTGTGGTATGAAGATTTGTGTTTTGGTGTGAAAATGTTGATGAAAACAGATAAGATAGGATATGTGGAGGATCATTATTACCATGCATTTAATCGAGAGGGATCAACGATGAACAATAATGATTCTGTTAAAAATCTTGATATGATAACAGTAATGAAAGAAATTATTTCATACGCACATAAAGAAAATTTATATGAAAAATTTTCTTATGATATAGAGTATATGGTGATAGAGCATATTTTAATTACATCAATTAATAGGGTGGCTGTGCAGAAGAATTCGCAAAAACGAATGGTTATAAATAAAATGCGAGAGTTTGTTTTGCAGCAATATCCGACATTTAAAAATGATGATGCTTTTAAAGAATTTTCATCGAAAGAACAAATGATAGCTCGGCTTAATGCAAAAGGATTATATGATGTGGTTAGAGTACTTGTTTTTCTGAAAAATAAACTACGGGGTAAGAATTCATAAGGAATTATGATATATTATAAAATGGAAACGATTCTGAATAGTAATTAGCAGAAAGTGGGCGAGTTTATGAAAAGCATATATATTACAGCATTGCATTTACAACATGGAGGAGTTGAAATGGCTATTTCATTATTGGCAAATGCTTTTGTAAGAAGAGGGTATGATGTGAATATTCTCTCAGTCTATAATTTAGGAGAGCCGGCATATAAGTTGGATAAACGAATAAAAGTTTCATATTTGACAGAAGTTATCCCTAATAGGGAGGCATTTTTAAAAGCAAAAGAAGAAAAAAAATTTATTAGAATGATGCAAGAAGGCATCAAAGCAATTAAAATACTATATTTGAAATACAAATCTATGAGGAAGGCAATTACATCTATTAAAGAAGGAGTTATAATTTCAACTAGAAATGAACATTCGATACTTTTATCAAAATATGGACAAGACAATGTATTGAAAATTGCTCAATTACATCATGATCACAATTTTAAAAAGAAATATATAAAAGATTTTCGGGAAAAATATACTAAGATTGATTATTTCGTGTTATTAACAGAACAGTTGAAAGAAGAAATAGAGACTTTCATAAAAGAGAAAAACACTGATATGAAATGTGTGGTGATTCCTAACTTTCTTGATGTGAATGAATTTTCTGAAAAAAATTTTGAAAAGGAAAAAACGGTAATAGCAATAGGGCGTTTGCATCCGGTAAAAGGGTTTGATAGGATGCTGAGAATTTGGGAAAAAATATCTAAAAAGCATCCGGAGTGGCAATTAAAAATTCTCGGAGGAGGAGAAGAGGAAGAAAAGTTAAAAATGCTTGTTAAAGAATTACATATTGAAAAGTCTGTCAATATGATGGGAATGTGTAATCATGATATTGTAATAGAAGAATTAGAGAAAGCGTCTTTGTATATGATGACTTCATATTCAGAAGCTTTTCCGTTCGTGTTAATCGAAGCTATGATGGCAGAAGTACCAGTTGTGGCATTTGATGTAAGGGTTGGACCTAAAGCTATTATACAAGACGGGGAAAATGGATATTTGATAGAAGATAAAGAAGAAGAAAAGTTTATAGAAACTATGGAATATATTATGAGTCATGAAAAAGAACGTGTGATAATGCGGAAAAAATGTGTAAAAAAAGCAGAAGAATTATGCGAGGATGTAGTAATGGAAAAATGGGTATCATTAATTGAGAATAGCAGGAAAATGAAATGATATGATAAAGGAGATCAAATGTTGAGAAATGTAGAAAAGTTTGGTATAATGTAACAAGTTTGCAATAATATTGAAAGTATTAAGAAATTATGGAGAGGCATTGTTATGAACAAAAAAAAATTTGAACAATATAAAAAGATTGTAAGGTTTATAGCGGCAGTTATTATTGTGTTGTGTGTTACATTTATTTTTGTTTTATTTTGGAAAGAAAAATATAACGATGGAATTGTTTTTCCTTTTTACTATAAAGGATATTGGTTAATGGGAGCATTTTATGCCTTTTTTTTCTTGATGTTTGCTCAGTTATACGGAGGAATGAAATATGGTTATTTAAAAAACACTAATATTATTTTTTCTCAAATTTTGTCTGTTTTTTGTGCTAATATTGCGATTTATTTGGAAACCGTTTTATTGTCGGCAAAGTTTGTTACTATTTTACCTATGATTACTATAACCGTTATAGATGTAATAATAATTGCGATTTTATCAACTGTTTTTGATAGGTTGTTTAAACACTTATTCCCACCGCATAAAATAATGGTTTTGTACCAAGAATATGATCCGTCTGAATTGCTAAAGAAAGTGAAAAGTCGAAAAGATCGTTATAGAATTGTAGGCTCTACAAATGTGGGAATAGAATGGAAGGAGCTTATAGATATTATTGATCAAAGTGAGGCTATTTTAATTTATGATGTTCATTCAGGACTTAGAAATAAAATTTTAAAATATTGTTATGAAAAAGAGATACGTGTTTATGTAACACCTAAGATATCAGATATTTTGATTAGAAGTT
>OLOE01001350.1_pt1 | contig 10765 bp, 9 predicted proteins | sample 1673201 | NCBI WGS metagenome assembly OLOE01 (sample SAMEA3136765, study PRJEB25190) | human gut metagenome | biome: human gut; feature: human-associated habitat; material: faeces | place: Austria | collected 2013
CATTCGCTTCTTGATCACCAGCACCATAAACCATTATGTCTATTTTTTCGTATTTGGGGCCCTTAAAAGAACCTTTTTTCAAATCGGTTTCAACTTCGCGGTAAATTTCATCAAGACTCTTTTTATTGTTTTCCATAGCAAGCCCTCCTTCTGATCTCTCCTGCATCGTAACAGACTCTTTTTGTGTGTAAATAAAGTCAACATATTCTCTCGCTGACCATTCACCCTCTATATCATATCATGCTATCAACAATCTGTCCATTGGCATTTAATACACTTGTCATTTGACGACCTTGTGCATATTGTACAAGGTTTTGCGGGAGCCGTGATTGATATTTGCATTGAGCAGCAGTTGCATACAAGGTCTCTATGTTCGCGCATCGAATTTTTCAAATTTCCAATTGTTATCGACTCAGGGACTGTTAATTTTAGTTATATGTTGTATTATGTAACCTTTGCAAATCAAATTATCTGTACCTTTTCATTAGTATTGAAATCTCCCTTAGTAAAATTTGCAAGATTGTTTATTTTGATGAGGATTCGGTGACAGATTATGTTCAGATTGTTGCTGGAGGAACGCTTGAGAAAACAACAGAGCTATTAAATTCAAGTGATTTAAGTGAAGAGCAAAAAGCAGATGTTTCTGCCAAGGGGGGAATCGGCGGAGTATTTAAGGCCTTACTTGGTTGGGAAGCATCGGCAAATGGCGAAGTTTCTGCTGGTTTAGCATTGAATCGCAACAAAATGGTAAAAAACATAGTGAAGAATACGATTCTTACAGACTTTTTACACATCATTGATGAAAACGAAAATAAAAGTGCTTCAAAAACAACAAGAGGCTTTTTGCATATGAGTTCAACGGTTACTGGAAGGATGTGGGAACACTTGGCTCATACTGGGAAGCAAATATGGAGCTGATCGATATTATTCCGGAATTCAATTTATATGAGGAATTCTGGAAGATCTATACCAAAGGTGATATCATCCGTCCGCAGTATGTTTCCGGGGACGCTGTCATCGACCGCTGTATTATCGGCGAGGGCGCTGAAATCTACGGAGAGGTACATAATTCCGTCATCGGTGCGGATGTGCGCATTGAAAAGGGTGTTGTTGTAAGAGATTCTATTATTATGCGCCACAGCACAATCGGCGAGGGAACCCAGGTCAATAAGGCCATTATTGCAGAAAACGTACATGTCGGCAAACATGTTGTGATGGGCGTTGGCGAGGAAGCGCCGAACGTCTTAAAACCGAATATTTACGGATTCGGACTTGTGACCGTTGGAGAAAAGGCAGTCATTCCGGATGGCGTAACCATTGGAAAGAATGTCTGCATTTCCGGCGAAACTTCCCTTGAGGATTACCCGGATGGCACACTTCCGTCCGGCGGAGCAATTGTAGAAAAGGACGGTGAGTAATATGAGAGCATTGGGAATTATTCTTGCAGGCGGTAACAACAACAAAATGAGAGAGCTGTCCAATAAAAGAGCCGTTGCAGCTATGCCGGTCGCAGGCAGCTTCCGCAGCATCGATTTTGCGCTGTCAAGCATGGCAAACTCTCATATTCAGAAGGTGGCTGTCCTGACACAGTACAACGCCAGATCCTTAAATGAACATTTGAGCTCTTCCAAATGGTGGGATTTCGGAAGAAAACATGGCGGTCTGTTTGTATTTTCTCCAACCGTTACATCAGATAACAGCTGGTGGTACCGTGGAACGGCAGACGCGATCAGTCAGAACCTGAGCTGGCTGAAAAACAGCCATGAACCGTACGTAGTCATCGCATCGGGAGATGGCGTATACAAACTGGATTTCAATAAGGTACTGGAATATCATATTGCAAAACGTGCGGATGTTACTGTGGTATGCACGGATTCCAAGGAAGCAGATACCAGCCGCTTCGGCGTCCTGAAGATGAATGAGGACTGCCGCATCGAGGAGTTCGAGGAAAAACCGATGGTTTCGAGCTCCAACGTGATCTCTACCGGTATCTATGTCATCCGCCGTCGCCAGCTGATCGAAATGATTGAGCGCAGCGCACAGGAAGACCGCTACGACTTTGTAAAGGATATTTTAATCCGTTACAAAAACCTGAAACGGATTTACGGATACAAGATCAATACCTACTGGAGCAACATTGCTACCGTAGATTCCTATTACAGAACCAACATGGATTTCCTGAAACCGGAGGTAAGAGATTACTTCTTCGGCCAGTATCCGGGCATCTACTCCAAGATCGACGATCTTCCGCCGGCAAAATACAATCCTGGCTGCACAGTGAAAAATTCTCTTGTATCCAGCGGCTGTATCATCAACGGACAGGTTGAGAACTCTGTTTTGTTCAAGAAGGTATATGTTGGAAACAATTGTGTGATTAAAAATTCTATCATCTTAAATGATGTATATCTCGGAGACAACACTCACATTGAAAACTGTATTGTGGAGAGCAGGGACACCATCCGTGCAAACTCCTATCACTGTGGGGAGGACGGCATCAAAATTGTTGTCGAAAAAAACGAAAGATACGCCATCTGATTATGGGGTGAAAGGGGCATAAAAGTTTATGAACATTACAGACGTGAGAGTACGCAAGGTAACAAAAGAAGGAAAAATGAAGGCGGTTGTGTCTATCACAATCGATGATGAATTTGTCGTACATGATATCAAGGTAATCGAAGGAGAAAAAGGACTGTTCATCGCAATGCCGAGCCGTAAGGCTACGGACGGGGAGTACCGCGATATCGCACATCCGATCAACTCCGGAACCAGAGAAAAAATTCAGACCATTATCCTGAAACAGTACGAACAGGCGATGGCAGAAGCGGAAGCAGAGGAAGCTGCTGCAGAGGCCTGAGCAAAAAGGAAGAAAGAATGCCCCCGGGCGGAAAACGGAAGTGGTTACGTTTTCCGCCCGGGGGCGTTTTTGTCAGTAAAAACAAAGATGACGATATACAAAAGTATATCGCCATCTTTTTATGAGGGGGGAGATAGTGAGTGGTTTATCAACTATCCGAGCTTTATTATAAAAGGAATATGTGAGCAAAGTGTGTCCAAATTCTAAAAGAAATGGAAAAAATATAAAGAAAAGAAGAAAAATTGTGGGAAGAGGTATGGACAGAAGAGAGAAGAGAGCGTAAAGTGAGAGAAAAATGTATCTTCGGAGTCTTTTTTGTGCCTGTATTTGCGTGAGCTGAAAAATTCCGGGAGTACATCATAAAAAGAGGAGGAAACAGGATGAGACAGAAAAGAATCAGCGATTACGGATATCGGATAGGACATCATGAAAGCGGACCGCGAAATAAAATTACGGATGTGCCCGGTGTGCGGGTAGGCCATGCGACGGTGGAAAGTGGAAATCAGCATACCGGAGTGACGGTGATTGTGCCGGGAGAAGGCAATCCGTTTCTGAAAAAGTACCTGGCGTCTGCCTACGTGCATAACGGTTTTGGGAAAACGTGCGGTCTTGTGCAGGTACAGGAGCTCGGAACTCTTGAAACGCCCATTGCCCTGACCAATACACTGAATGTCGGAAAAGTGGCGGATGCCATGATTTCATGGATGATACAGCAGACCAAAAAAGAAGGGGAAGATGTTTTTTCCATCAATCCGGTTGTCGGAGAATGTAATGATTCAAGGATCAATGAGATTTGTAACCGGGTAGTGGGGGAAAAAGAGCTGTATCATGCACTGGAGCAGGCGGATACAGACTTTGCGGAAGGTGATATCGGTGCCGGAACAGGAACTATCTGCTATGGGCTGAAAGGGGGAATCGGATCAGCATCCCGCACGCTGGTGCTTGACGGAAAAACATATACCATTGGTGTTCTGGTACAGTCAAATTTCGGAGCAACCAGAGATTTGAAAATCAGTGGAAAACCGGCAGGAGAGAAGATTCTGGAGCGGATCCGGAAGGAAGAATGCGGAAGCAGCGCCGAAGACCGGGGATCAATTATGACGGTTCTGGCAACAGACCTTCCGGTATCGGAGCGGCAGCTGTACCGGATTATCCGCCGCTGTGGAGTCGGAATCGCCAGAACAGGAGCCTACACCGGCCACGGAAGCGGTGAAATCATGATCGGATTTACAACAGCAAACCGCGTAGACACAAAGAGTACATGTGAGGTGGAAGCGTGCGCCCGGATAAAAGAAGAAAAAATCAACGAGGCATTTGAAGCAGCGGCAGAGGCTGTGGAGGAAGCGATCCTGAACTCTATGGTAACCGCAAAGGAAAAAAGAGGCCTGGACGGAGCCAGATACCGCAGCCTTGCAGAATTTCTGGAAATACCGGGATTTCTGAAATAAATTATTTTTCCAGAACCATACGCCCCAGCTCGGAAATTTCACATCCGCCTTTTGTCCGGTGCACGATGAGATAACCGGCGGAAGAAAGCTCTCCGAGTACGGTGCGCAGAGCCGCTTCGGATACAAAGGTTTCTCCGTCGGCCAGTCCGTTTTTGATTGCCAGGCGGCCTGCTTTCGGATGCGTCGATACGAAAGAAAGAACCTGATATTGAAGGTCGGTGAGGGAAACGTCAGCCATCTGGCGGGAGCGGAGGTACGTTGGCAGATCGGAAAGCTGCAGCTTATGGCTGCTGTACCGGGTAAACAGGCTGCAGGACAGATTGTACAGCTCATGAATATTTCCGGGGTACGCATATTCCTTCAGAAAGCGCAGAAGCCCTTCCGAAAAGATCCGGTCGCAGGTCATATCGGTGTTGTGGAAAAACTGAAGCAGAAAGTAATTGAGAAGATCGGGAATATCCTCCCTGCGTCTGCGGAGCGGGACTGTCTGAAGCTCTGAAGCACTTAAAAGGTGAAAAAGTTCCCGCAGGAAGGTTCCTTTTTCTACTTTTTTGTAAAGGTTATCATCCGCAATAGCAATGATCCGCACATCGAAACGGCGGGTTTCCGGTGCGGAAAAGAAGTTACCATGAACATTGGTAAGAACATTGACCAGCAGATCCTGAATGGAAAGCGGAAAACGGTCCACCTGGGAAAGAACGAGTGTGCCATGGTTGGTTTCGGCAAGAAGCCGGAGCAGGGAGGCTTCGGTCAGATCATTTCCCGGAGAATGAAGAACGGAAAACGGATAATGATGGCGGCGCGAAAAATTGTGGATCGCACGTGCGAGTGTCCTGCGCTGTGTACCGCTTTCTCCCTGGATCAGAATCGGAAAATCAAAAAGTGCAAGATGTCTGGCCTGCGCCATCAGATTCTGGACGGAATCTGCGTGGGACAGGGAAAGGGAAAAGGTACGGGAGGAAGCGAAAAAAGTGCTTTCTTCCGTTTTTTCGTCTTTCGGTACCGACATTTCCGTGGATCTGCCATCGGGAAGAAACGCAAGAAAAACAGGCTCTGTATCCGGAAAAACCATAGAGAGAACGCTTAACGTGATCTGTGTTTTCTGATCCGAAAGGAGAATGGTCCAGTCACCGTTGCGGTCGAAAGCAGTGTCCGCGTAGGCAGGCGGAAGACATTCCGAAAAAGGCTGTCCTTCAAAGTTGGAGGAGGGAAGCGAGAAGGCATGTGCAAATTTAGCGTTCATGAACTGAATGCGGCCATCCGCACCAAACAGACAGATGCCAATGGGAAGAGAGAACAGGATAACCTGCATGAGCTGTTCGGTCTGTACATAATTTGTATAGTAGGTTTCTGAGGTTTTGACGGTGTGAAGAATCTGATTGACATAATTGCGCGATACACGGTTTACGGTCTGCAGAGGAATGTTGAAATATTCGCAGAGCTGTAAAATAGTGGAAATATCGATGATACGGTTGCCGATATCCAGTACATTGGGAATGCGGGAAGGAACGAGCTGCGGCTCGCCGGCGGTGATGGCAAACTGAATGTCAGACTCGGTATCCTTGCATCCGGGATAAAACGGAACAAAGTCATATTGGGTGATGCCGCATTCCTCAAGCTGGGAAATGATAGCGAGCGTGGAATATTTATCATCGTTTACCAGATAGACACGTTCGTGCGGCGGAATCTGAATGATTTTATCCAGGAACATGTGGTTGAAAACGCGGTCGCAGGGGAGCTGCAAAATGGAGGAGTCAAGGGTAAGCGGAAAGGTTTCCATGGCGCGGACGCTTGGAAAAAGGACGCACTGGTATCCCCGGAAGAGAGAAGGGTCTGTGGCCTGCTCTCTTAAAAGGGTATTGAAGGTGAGATATTCACCGAGCACGGAGTGAAGATAAGACTGAAATTCGGAAAGCATTCGTTTCCGGGAAGAAATGATCAATACGTTGCCAAGCTTTTGTGTTCTGTTCATAAAGGGACCTCTTTTCCTGCTAAAAAGTGATAATGGGTTAAAAATTAGGATAATTATATCGTTTTTGACGAAAATAAACAACCTAAATGCAAAAAGACAAAAAAGAAAAGAAAAAATCAGGAAGAATGCTTTGACATAGTGACGCATTACATCTATAATACCGATTAAGCAAAGGGGCTGTAAAAAAAGGTAAGGCATCTTTGCTCTTTTTTATATCATGGTTTTGTTATCTGTGAAAAGAAAGAACAAAGAAAACAGCAACACTTGCAGAAAAGGAGGAGACAACAATGAAAAAAAGACATGTAATGCGTGCTCTGGTTGCAGCAGCAACGGCACTGGCACTGACAGCATGTGGATCGACAGGCTCTTCTGACACAAGTAAGAGCACATCAACAGCATCTGCTGCATCGACCTCATCCGGTTCGGAAGCAGGTACGGAGAATACCATCTCGATCCCGGCAGGCGAGTCGGTATCCCAGGATTCAGATGTTACGGCAATGGTAGCTGTAGATTTTACCACCATGGATCCGATGGATACTTCCGATACACTTTCCGGTGGTGTACAGCGAATGATGATGGACGGTCTGTTTGGATTCGATGAGAATATGCAGATCATTCCGATGCTGGCAACCAGCTACGAAGCAAACGATGAAGCAACCGAGTATACGATCCATCTTCGTGAGGGCGTAAGCTTTACCGATGGAACTCCGTGGAATGCAGATGCCCTGATTGCAAACGTAAATAAATGGGCAGACAAGAGCCTTGGACTGAAACGTACTACATTCCTCTGCAATGTTCTGGATCATGCAGAGAAGATAGATGATTATACCGTTAAAATTTATTTATCACAGTCATTCGGTGCTTTCATCAGCAACCTGGCACATCCGGCTACGCTGATCATGAGCCCGAAACAGATTGAAGCAGGAGAAGATGCCTGTGCACAGGCACCGGTAGGAACCGGCCAGTACAAATTTGTTGAGTGGGTTGCCGGTGACCATATGAAGGTAGAGCTGAACAAAGACTGGTGGGGATATGACGCAGACGTCTGCGGCGGAACTGCTCTGGCAGATGCAGATGCAGGATTTAAGAGCATCACATTCAAACCGGTTGCAGAAAGTGCTACCCGTGTATCTGCAGTTCAGGCAGGTGACGCACAGATTATGTGGTCTGTACCGACCGAAAGCGTTGACACCTTAAAAGGTGACAGCAACGTATCCGTTGGAATGGGCGACAGCATCGCCGTATGGTACTTCTTCATGAATACACAGAAAGCACCGTTCAACGATGTTAAGGTTCGTGAGGCAATGGCTTATGCAATCAACAAAGAGGCATATATCCAGGTCGTTATGAACGGTTACGGTTCTGTGGCAACTTCTATGGTAGGAGAAGAAGTACAGCACTACAAAGGAAATGATCCGTATTCCTACGATCCGGAAAAAGCAAAAGAGCTGTTAAAGGAAGCAGGATATCCGGATGGATTTACCACAACACTGATGTACAGCAACACGACAGCAAATCAGAAAAAAGCAGAGTTCTACAAACAGCAGCTTTCTGAGGTTGGTATTGATCTGGAATTGAACGGAATGGAAAGTGCCGTTCTGAATGAAAAGGTTCAGGGAGCTGACTGCGCAGGAGCAGATGCCGAGGTTGACTGCTACTTAAGCGGATGGTCTACTTCCACCGGTGATGCTGACTGGGGACTTCGCCCGATGCTGGCAACCGAGTCTGAGCCGCCGATGAGCTACAATATCAGCTACTATGAGAATGAAAAAGTAGATCAGCTTCTCAAAGACGGTCTTGCAACTGCAGATGAAGACAAACGTGGTGAGATCTATGGAGAAGTACAGGATATCGTATGGAAGGATCTCCCGCTGCTCTGCATCGCAAGCGATAAAAACATCTGGGCAACCAGCAACAACATTACCGGAGTATATCTGTTAGGCGATGGAAGCATCGGCATGAGAAATGCCAGAATGGCAGCCGAATAACGGCAGACTGAAACAAGGATATGAAAAAGACCCCGGCGTCCTTCCGTCAAAAGAGGGCGCCGGTTTCTTACAAACAGGAAAGCAGGCAGTGATCCGTGGGATTGTACCTGTAGGATAAGCATGAAAGTAGGAGATACAATATGCCAAAATATATACTGAAGCGTATTGTGGGTACGATCCCCACACTGATTATTGTTGTTACATTTGTATTTTTCTTTGTCCGCCTGATTCCGGGAGATCCGGCGAGACTCGTTGCAGGAGAGCAGGCAACACAGGATGACGTAGAGGCAGTAAGAGAAGAGCTTGGCCTTAATAAATCCATTCCGACACAGTATGTTACCTATGTGACAGGACTTTTAAAAGGAAATCTCGGAACATCCCTTCGCACAAAGCAGCCAGTTACAAAGGAGGTTGCGGGAAGATTCGGAAATACCGTCCGTCTGGCATTTGTCACATTGCTGTGGAGTTCGGTTGTGGGTGTGCTCTTTGGTGTGTGGTCCGGAACTCACAGGGGAAAATGGCAGGATTATACCGGAATGACGATTGCGGTCTCGGGTATTTCGCTCCCCTCGTTCTGGATCGGCTTTTTGCTGATTATGCTGTTTGCGGTAAAACTGCGAATTCTGCCGACAACAAGCGGAACGAGCCTGAAAAGTCTGATTATGCCGTCTATTACGCTTGGCGTCGGAATTGCAGCCGTGATCGCACGATTTACAAGATCCTCCATTATTGAGGTGTTAAAAGAAGATTATGTCAGAACAGCAAGAGCAAAAGGAATCAAAGAAAAGGTTGTGATCTGGAAGCATGTTTTCCGCAACTCCATGATCTCCGTCGTGACGGTTGTGGGTCTGCAGTTCGGCTTTCTGCTGGGAGGTTCTGTTGTCACAGAAACGGTATTTGCCTATCCTGGCCTTGGCTCCCTTCTGATTGAATCGGTCAATTACAGAGATTATCCGGCAATCCAGTCCCTGATTCTGATCTTTTCGCTGCAGTTTATCGTCATCAACCTGATTGTCGATATCCTCTATGCGGTTCTGAATCCGGAAATTAAACTTCAGTAGGAGATGAGTGGAATGAAAGAAAAGAAAAAAGTACAGACCGAGAGCCAGGAGAAAATTAAAACTCCGTTTTCTGAGATGGTTCGAAAATTTAAAAAACAGAAAAATGCAGTAGTTGCGCTTTGTTTTATCATCTTCCTCATTTTCCTTGCGTTTTTCGGAAGCAAAATTGTGCCGTACGGAATCAATGAGTATGATTACAATGCGATTCTGCAGGGACCAAGTATGAAGCACCTGTTTGGAACGGATGAGTTTGGACGGGATCTGTTTTCCCGTATCATCTGTGGAACCCGGATTTCACTTGCGGTCGGATTCGGCGCTGTTACGGTCGGTGCGGTCTGTGGTACCATCCTCGGACTTCTGGCCGGATATTACGGCGGATGGATTGATTCTATTATTATGAGAATCTGCGATGTCCTGTTCGCTTTTCCGGGACTGATCCTTGCAATCGCCATCGTGGCAATCCTCGGAAGCGGCATGACAAACGTTGTGATTGCGGTCGCTGTCTTTTCTACACCGACCTTCGCACGGCTTGTCCGAAGCAAAACGCTGACCCTGAAAAATTCCGTTTTTGTCCTGGCGGCACGGAACATCGGTGTTTCCGATGCGAGAATTCTGTTTCACCATATTCTGCCGGGAGCCATTCCGGACATCATTGTACAGTATTCCATGTCGTTTGGATCTTCCATTCTGACGGCATCGAGCCTTTCCTTCCTGGGAATGGGCGCACAGCCGCCGACACCGGAATGGGGACTGCTTCTTTCCAACGGAAGAAACTATATGGCAAGTGCAATGTATGTGACGATTTTCCCGGGTCTTGCGATTTTCCTTACCGTACTGAGCTTTAACCTGTTAGGCGACGGACTTCGCGATGCACTCGATCCGAAACTTTCCGATTGATAAGGAGGAGCAGAAGTGGCTACTGATAACGTACTTGAGATAAAAAATTTACATACGTATTTCTATACCGATGGCGGCGTGATCAAAGCAGTAGACGGTGTCGATGTGGAGCTTCGACGCGGCGCAACGCTTGGTATCGTAGGCGAGTCGGGAAGTGGAAAGAGCGTGACATCCCTCTCTGTGATGGGATTACTGACCGGAACGAAAGGAAAAATTGCTGACGGCGAAATCCTGCTGGATGGCGATGATATTGTAAAGCTGACGAAGGAACAGCAGAGAAAGCTGCGCGGAAGCAAAATTTCCATGATTTTCCAGGAACCGATGACCAGTCTGAATCCGGTCATGAAGATCGGGGATCAGGTGGCAGAATGCGTTCTGCAGCACGAAAAAATATCAAAAAAAGAGGCATTGAAAAAGGCAGAGGACATGCTCCGGAAAACGGGCGTTCCGCGCGTGGAGCATATGATGAAGGAGTATCCGTTCCAGCTTTCCGGCGGCCAGAGACAGAGGGTCATGATTGCCATGGCACTTGTATGTAAGCCGGA
>OLOE01001356.1_pt1 | contig 10724 bp, 8 predicted proteins | sample 1673201 | NCBI WGS metagenome assembly OLOE01 (sample SAMEA3136765, study PRJEB25190) | human gut metagenome | biome: human gut; feature: human-associated habitat; material: faeces | place: Austria | collected 2013
ACGTGCAGGTTCGCCATCGTAAAAGCGGCAAGGAGGGCACGCTGCGCGGCGTGGCCGACCTCGACCGCGAGGAGGTGTCGGAGCGCACGGGGGCCGTCAAGCAGTACTGGAACGTGGCGGCGTACGACGATGCGGGCGACGTGGTGTCGGACGGCGTGATCATGACGAAGATCGTATCGCTCGCCCGCCTCGCCCAGAAGGAGCAGGAGCGGACGTCTTAGAGCGAATCGACTCTTTTAGACGCGTTTGCGGGCAGCGTGACGACGACGACCGTGCCGCGCGGTTCGTTGGGTTCGAGGGCGATGGAGCCGCCGTGTGCTTCCACGATGTGTTGCGCGAGCGAGAGCCCCAGCCCGTAGCCGCCCGTCTCGCGCGAGCGGGCCTTGTCCACGCGGTAGAACGGCTCGGTCAGGTGGGGCAGCGCCTCCGCCGGGATGCCGCAGCCCGTGTCCTGCACGGTCAGCCGCCAGCATTCGCCCGCGTCGGTGCAGCGCAGGTGGACCGCGCCGTCCTGCGGCCCGGCGTGCCATGCATTCAGCGCCAGATTGCGCACAAGGTCCGCCAGCAGCACCCGGTCCGCCAGCACAACGGCCTCCGCGGGCGCGTCGCAGTCCAGCACCACATCCGGCAGACTGCGCACGGCATCGGCAAAGGCCGCGGCCACCCGCACGGGGCGCAGCACCACGCCGTCCGCCTGCAAGCCGTTCAGCGCCAAAAGCTGCTGGCTCAAACTCTCCAGCCGTGCGGACTCATGGTAGAGGGCCTCCGCCGCTGTGCGCCGTCGTTCCGCATCCAACGTGCCGCCGCGCAGCAGGTCGGCGTAGCCGATCAGGCTGGTCAGCGGCGTTTTCAGCTCGTGGGTCAGGTCGGCCACAAAGCGGCTCTGGCGGGCGTTCAGCTCCTGTAGACGCTCATAGTGGTACGCCGCGACCAGCGCCGCCAGTGTGATGATCGCCTGCACGGCCAGCCAGCTGCACAAAAGCCGGTTCCGCGCGGCGAACGCCTCGGACGCATCCGCCGCCGTGACGACGGCCACGGGGTAGGAGTAGGGCGTGTTCAACACCCCGCCCAGCAGCAGCGTCTCCCCGCGCAGCAGGATGCCGTCCGTGGCCGCGGCGGCCTGCTGCACATCGGCGGCTGCCACGCTCTCCGGCAGGGCGCTGTAGGCGACGTTGCCCTCCCGCAACAGCGCAAACGCGGCAGTGCTGCTGCCCAGGATCAGCCGCTGGCCGCGGGTGTACGCCTGCCCTACCCGGGCGCAGACCGAGTCGGCACCGCTGCTCGGATAGCCCGCACCGCTCCGGGTATCGTACTCGGCGGCAAAGGCGTCCTCCAGCCCACAGACATTGCGCTGGTGCTGCAAAACCGCCTGTTCCTCCAGCGCGTCCAGCCGTTCCCGGAATGTCCTGCACGCCAGCCCGCCGCCCGCCAGCGCCATTGCCAGCGAGAGCGCCAGCACCGCGGTATACATGGATTTACGCTTCATCAAAACCACCTCCTGGTTCAGACTGTCAAAAAATTGCATTCCTGCCTTATTGCGTATGTAGGGGCGACCATTGGTCGCCCGCCAACTTACCGCAGCAACGCATTTTCCGGGACAGTTTCCTGCAAGGCAAACGGGCACGGGCGAGCAATGCTCGCCCCTACAAGAGTTTTTCGACAGTCTGGGTTGTCTCCTCCCTTTTGCTTTGCCGAGCGGTAGGGGCCGGGCATGCCCGGCCCGGCAGCCTTCCGTCATGACCCGCTCACGGTCTGCCGCCCGGCCCCTACCGTTCTGCCAGCAGCTTATACCCCACCTTCGGCACGGTCACGATCTTGTCCGCCCAGTCCAGCTTTTTGCGCAGCCGGTGGATGTGCAGATCCAGCGCCCGCGGGTTCGGCTCCGCATCGGGGCCCCAGACCCGCTCATACAAAATATCACGGTAGAGCGCCTGTCCCCGCGCCCGCACCAGAACCAACAGCAGCGTAAACTCCCGCGGGGTCAGCTCCACCGCGCGCCCGTTTTGGGTCACGGTGCGGTTGTCCGGGTCTACCTCGGCATCGAACACCCGCAGCGTCGCCGCCCGCCGCCCGGTGTGGCGCAGAAGTCCCTCGACCCGGGCCAGCAGCTCCGCCGGGGCAAACGGCTTGACGATGTAGTCATACGCGCCCAGTTTCAACCCGCGCACCCGGTCCGCCACGGCGTTTTTCGCCGTCAGAAAGATGACCGGCGTGCCGGTTGGCGCAATGTAGTCCATCAGTGCAAAGCCGTCCACGCCCGGCAGCATGACGTCCAGCAGCACCAGATCAAACTGCTGCTTTTCCAGCAGGTCGGCGGCCTGCTCGCCGTCGCAGGCCAGCACAAGCGGCTGCCCCAGCGGCTCCAGCGTCATCTCAATGAGCCTGGCAATATGCGGCTCATCATCCACGATCAAAATCGGAAGCATCGCGTTTTCCCCCTTTCGTTGAGGCTAGTATAGCACGGCAGGGTTTCTGAAAGTTTTCCGCTGCACAAAAAGTAGGGGCCGGGCATGCCCGGCCCGCAGCTTTCCCATCAGCTCCATCTCATGGGTAAGCTGCAGGCGAGGCATGCCTCGCCCCTACCCTTCGTTTTACTCCCCCAAAAACTCCCGTATCTCCTTCTCCACGGCCCTGACTTCCTCCTCAAACGCCCGGGCGCTCACGCGCAGTGCGCCGTGCCCCATGACGATGATCTGCTCCGCGCCGTCGCTGCTGACAACGCGGGTGCGGTGCTCCTTCGCCAGTTCGTGGGTCGCGCGCTCAATGTACATATCCGCCGTCTCGGCCTCGCGGGTGTAGACAACATACAAATTGTGGTACTGCTCCACCTCCCGCGCGCCGCCGCGCACCTTGTAGGCGTCAAAAACCAGGATCGGCACACAGCGGCGGTAGCCCGCGTAGTTGCACAGAATATCCATCAGCCTGCGCCGCGCGGCGTCCAGATTGCCGTCGGCCAGTTTCCTTAAATCATCCCACGCAAAAATGACGTTGTACCCGTCCACCAGCAGGTAGTCCGGCCCGGCGGGCACGGGCTTTGCGGGCACGGACGCCGCCGCGGGGGCCGTGTGCAGGGCCGCGCGGGCCGCCTTTTTCGCGTCGCCCGTCTCGCCGCGGCGTTTTATTTTTCCGTAGGTTCGTTCAAAAATTGCCAACAGTTCTTTGTCCTGCTCCAGCGTGCCGCGGTAGGCGTCGGCACGGCGGCGGCGCGCGTTGGCATCGTCCTCAGCGTCGGCTTCTTCTGTCGCCGTCTCGCCGTTCAGCCGCCGTTCCAGCCCGGTAGACAGATGTGCCCGGGCGGGCACCTCGTCCCATTTGACCAGATACCCGGCCCCGTGGGCGCAGAACACCGAATCCGCCGGGTTCTCCACATCCGCGTCGGGGTCATACCCCGCGGCGGAGACGATTTCGTCGGCGTTATGGCAGGCGTCGTACCCGGCAGGCAGCACAGCCCAGCGGCCCAGCCCGTGGGTGTAGGCCGCGACCTCCCGCGCATAGCCCCGCGCCGTCGCCACAGGCAGACGGCCCGTCAGCCGCACCGTGCCGCCTGACGTCTCCGGTGCCTCAAAGCTGCCGCACATCCTCTGCACATCGGCCATGGCGCGGCCCAGCGCGTCGGTGGGCAGCTCCAACGTAAAATCATACCACGGCTCCAACAGCTGCACGCCGTCTTTCGCCTCGGCCATCCGCAGACCCTGCCGCACGGCGCGGTAGGTCGCCTGGCGGAAGTCCCCGCCCTCGGTGTGCTTCTGGTGGGCACGGCCCGCTGCCAGCGTGATCTTCACATCGGTCAGCGGCGCGCCGGTCAGCACGCCCGGGTGGGTGCGCTCGGCCAGATGCGTTAAGATCAGCCGCTGCCAGTTTTCGGCCAGCGTGTCGGGCGGGCAGTCCGCCGCCAGCTGCACGCCGCTGCCCCGTGCGCCCGGCTCCAGCAGCAGATGCACCTCGGCATAGTGGCGCAGCGGCTCATAGTGGCCGATGCCCTCCACCGCCCTTGTCAGCGTCTCTTTATACAAAATGCCGCCCTCGCTGAACGCCACGGCCAGCCCGAACCGCTCCTGCAGGATCGTCTGCAAAATTTCCAGCTGCACCTCGCCCATCAGCTGGACGTGTACCTCGCCCAGGTCGTCCCGCCAGTTGACATGCAGCTGCGGGTCCTCGCCCTCCAGCGTTTGCAGCGCCTTTAATAAGGTATGGGGGTCGGCGTCACAGTCCACGCGGTAGTTGAGCACCGGCTCCAAAAGCGGCGTCTCGGCGTCGGATTCCGCGCCAAGCCCCTGCCCGGGCCGCGTGCTGACCGGCCCTGCTGCGGCCACGACCATGCCGGGCAGCGCCTCGCTGACCAGCCGGAATTTGCCGCCGTTATACAGCCGCAGCGCGTCGGCCTTCTCGCCGCCGGGCAGCACATCTTTTACATGCAGCACGCCGCCCGTGACCTTCAGCCAGGTCAGCCGCGTGCCCGCATCCTCACTGATTTTGAACACCCGCGCGCCGAATTCCGGCCACCGGGGCGGCGTGCGGGTCAGCGTCTGCAGGCCGCGCAGCAGGCCGTCCAGTCCGTCCAGCCGCAGCGCCGCGCCGAAAAACACCGGGAACACCTGCCGCCGCGCGATGGCGGTCTGCACGGTTTCCGCCGCTGCTGCGCCGGTCTCGAGCACCTCGTTCATCAGCGGCTCGCTGCACAGGGCCAGCGCCTCGGGGTCGGGCGCGGCGGAAAAATCCACGCACCCGTCCCCGAACCGCCCGCGCAGCTCCCGCAGGCGCACGGCGGCATCCGCGCCGGGCAGGTCCATCTTGTTGACAAATACAAACGTAGGTACGCGGTAGCGGGCCAGCAGCTTCCACAGTGTCTCGGTATGGGCCTGCACGCCGTCGGTGCCGGATACGACCAGCACCGCGTAATCCAGCACCTGCAAAGCGCGCTCGGCCTCGGCGGAAAAGTCCACGTGGCCGGGCGTATCCAGCAGCGTCAGCTCGGTCTCGTCGGCGTCGTCCGCGGCGGGCAGCGTCAGCACAGCCTGCTTGGCAAAGATCGTGATGCCCCGCGCCCGCTCCTGGCTGTCGGTGTCAAGAAAGGCGTCCCTGTGGTCCACGCGCCCCAGCTTGCGCAGCACCCCCGCGCGGTAAAGCAGCCCTTCGGCCAGTGTAGTTTTGCCGCTGTCCACATGTGCCAGCAGCCCGACGACCAGACGTTTCATACCCGTTCCCCTTAGCTTTCAAAAATCATGCCCCTATTGTACAATTTTTCTTGCCATTTGGCAAACGCTGTGCTATACTTATCCCAAATTTACCGAGGAAGGAGAGCACCCCTTATGCGTTGGCAGTTTGGTGTTGTGTTCCAGAAAAAAGGAAACCCCTGACGTACTGACGCTGTAAGTGTGCCCTTTTTTACCTCGGTAACGCTGTAAGTGTGCAGTTTCTGCGCCCTGTGGCTTTGCCGCGGGGCGCTTTTGTCTGCCTTTTTACATAACTTTAAGGGCACGTTTTCGTATACTATCACGAAAGGGTGTTCCCCATGAATTTACAAAAACAGCTTCGCTGCGTGTATCTGCACGCATTTACCTCTACCCTGCGCTTCACCGACGCCGTCTGGGTCGCGCTGCTGGCGGCCCGCGGCTTCTCGCTGGCACAAATCGGCCTGGCCGAGGGCGTTTTCCACGCCGTCAGCCTGCTGTGTGAGGTCCCCAGCGGCATGGCCGCGGATCTTTTGGGGCGGCGGCGCACGCTGATCTTCGGCGGTGTGCTGGGCGTTGTCTGCGCCGTCACCATGGCGTTTGCACCTACTCTCGCGCTCATCTGCGTGGGCATGGGGCTGAAAGCGCTGGGCTACAACCTGCTCTCCGGCACCACGGAAGCCCTGACCTACGACAGCCTGAAAACTGCCGGACGGGAGCGCGACTACATTAAAGTTGACGCCAAAGCGTCCATCTTCATGAAGCTGGCCTCCGCCCTCGGCGCACTGGCCAGTCTGCTGGCCGGGGTGCTGACCTCGGCGGGCTACTACCTTGCGGACGCCGCGGTCAGCGCCGTCTCCGCCCTGGCCGCGGCCAACCTGACCGAACCTGTCGTCACCGATGAACAGGCCGCCCGCGAGAAGCACATCTTACAAGAATTGCCCGCCCGGCTGCGTGTGCACATTTTGGACAGCCTCGACTGCCTGCGCAGCAGCACACCGGCGCGGCGCATGATCATGGCCGACGCGGTCATCTCGCTGCCGTCCTATCTGACCTCGATGTTCGTCCAGCAGCGGCTGACCCAGCAGGGCTGGGCCATGGAATGGCTGTTCCTGCCGGGTCTGCTGGCCGGGGCCGCGGGCATGGCGGGCGCATCGCTGGGCCGCCGCCTGCACCCCAAACGGCTGCGCGCGCTCTATTTCGGCTGTGCGCTGCTCGTCGGCACAGGCACGCTTCTGGCGGGCGCGGCCCCGGCGCTGCTCTGCGCCGCCGGGCCGGTACTCGTGCAGGGGGCACTCTCCGTCTGGTTCCTGCACAGCATGCAGCGGCTCAACGACGCGATCCCCAGTGACCGCCGCGCAACGCTCATCAGCGTGGACAGCATGGCCTACAGTCTGCTGATGATCCCCGCCAGCCCGCTTGTAGGCCTTGTGGGCGACCTGACCGGCCAGGCGGGCGCAGGGCTCTGCGTGCTGGGCGCGCTTGTCGCCCTCAGCGGCCTTGCGGCAGCGGGCAAAACGCGCTATAATGGGCGCGGAGCATAATTACCCGATTTTTGCAGGGGCCGATGCGAACATCGGCCCGCAGCTCAGGAGGCAAAATCCAGATGACCTATAAAGAAGTTCTTGAATCCGCGCGCGGCCAGATGGGCCCCTGCCGCGCCTGCCCGGTCTGCAACGGCCGCGCCTGCGGCGGTACGATCCCCGGCCCCGGTGCCAAGGGCAGCGGCACGGTGGCCGTCCGCAACTTTGACGCCTGGCGCAATGTGCGGCTGAACATGGATACCATCCATGAAAATTTTGAGCCGGACACATCCCTGACGCTGTTTGGCCGCAGCTTCAAATACCCGTTCTTTGCCGGGCCTGTCGGCGCCATGACGCTGCACTACGGCGACAAGTACAACGACCTGGACTACAACAACATCCTTGTCCCTGCCTGCGCGGCGGCGGGCATTGCGGCCTTCACCGGCGACGGCACGAACCCCAAGGTCATGGAGGGCGCGGCTGCCGCCATCACGGCCTGCGGCGGCGCGGGCATCCCCACCGTCAAGCCGTGGGACAACGCCACGGTGGCCCGGAAAATGGCGCTGGCGCGCAGCTCCGGCTGCTTTGCCATGGCCATGGACATCGACGCGGCGGGCCTGCCGTTTTTGCAGCACCTTGACCCGCCCGCGGGCAGCAAGACCGTGGAGCAGCTGCAAGAGATCGCCCGGGCCGCGGGCGTGCCGTTTATCTTAAAGGGCATCATGACCGTCAAAGGCGCGGAAAAGGCCATCGAGGCCGGTGCCGCGGGCATTGTTGTCTCGAACCACGGCGGGCGCGTGCTGGACGACTGCCCCGCCACGCAGGAGGTGCTGGCCGACATCGTCGCCGCCGTGGATGGCCGCGCCAAAATTCTGGTGGACGGCGGCATCCGCACCGGCAGCGACGTGTTCAAGGCGCTGGCCCTCGGCGCAGACGCCGTGCTGATTGCGCGTCCCTTCGTCACCGCCGTCTACGGTGCCGGTGCCGACGGCGTCGCCGCCTACACAGCCCAGCTTGGCAATGAGCTGGCCGACACGATGCGCCTGTGCGGTGCGCCCACGCTGGACGCCATCACCCGCGATATGGTACGGGTCATCAAGTAAAAAACGCCATGCTTTAAGATTGGGTATCCCATCCTTAAAGCATGGCATTTTTATTGCAGTGCAGCGGCAGCCGTAAGGCTCCCGGGCGGATATGGAATCCGCCCCTACATGTCGTCCTGCTGGCAGCTATAGCAAAAAGAACCGCCACTCGGCCAAGTGACGGTTCTTAGGTGATAAATAAGAACTTTCATTGGAAAGAGACCAACCGCTTGTCGCAGTGCCTTTTTCTATACTTATTATAACGCTGTGCAGTCCCTTTGTCAAGCCGCAGCCTGCCGCCTTTCTCCCCTGCATAAATATTCTTTTTTCTGCAAAAATTCCCCAAACCCCTTGCATAACCCGCGGTTTTGCATTACTATTAAAGAATACCGCCGCTTTAAACCGGCAGTGTGAGGGATCTGTGCAAAGTATAGGAGGAAGTATCATGAAAAAATTCATCAGCACCGTTCTGGCACTCGGCATGGCCGCGAGCCTGGCCGCCTGCGGCGGCAGCGCATCCACGGCAGCTTCTACGGAAAGCACCGCCGCCACCACCGCTGAAACCACCGCTGACAGCGACCTTGCCTACATCAAAGGCAAGGGCAAAATGACCATCGGCTACACCGTCTATGAGCCGATGAACTACACCGACGCCGACGGCAATTTCACCGGCTTTGACACCGAGCTTGCCACTGCCGTCTGCGCCAAGCTCGGCGTGGAGCCCGACTTTGTTGAGATCAACTGGGACACCAAAATTGTCGAGCTGGACGCCAAGAGCATCGACTGCATCTGGAACGGCATGACCCTGACCGATGACATCATGGCCAACACCGCCTGCACGAAGGCCTATGCCAAGAACGCGCAGGTCGTCGTCATGAAGGCCGACGCCGATTACAGCTCCACCGCCGACCTCGTCGGCAAGACCGTGGTGGCCGAGGCCGGTTCCGCCGGTGAGAGCGCCATCAGCGAGGACGAGAGCCTCTCCCAGGCCGACTACGTCAGCAAGTCCGTCCAGACCGACTGCCTGATGGAGGTCGCCGCCGGTACGGCTGACGCCGCCGTGCTGGATCTGACGCTGGCCACCGCCATGATCGGCGAGGGCACCGACTACGCAAACCTCGCCATCAAGGACGAGCTGAACGCCGAGGAGTACGGCGTCGCCTTCCGCAAGGGCAGCGATGCCGCCGACGCCGTGAACGCCGCCTTTGACGAGCTGAAGGCCGACGGCACGATGCAGGCCCTGGCCGACAAGTACAGCCTGACGCTGGCCGACTGATGGGCGAGGCAGCAGTCATCTGGGGCCGTCTGACCGAGGCGTTCTGGCTCAACTGCCAGCTGTTCGGTCTGACCCTGTTGTTCGCACTGCCGCTGGGGCTGGTGGTGTCGTTCGGCTCCATGAGCAGGCTTGCCCCGCTGCGCGGCGTCGTCAAAACGTTCGTCTGGGTCATCCGCGGCACGCCGCTGATGCTGCAGATCCTGGTCATCTACTTAGGGCCCGGTCTGCTGGGCTTCACCAGCCCGTGGCCGTCGGGCGGCAGTGGGCGTCTGGTCGCCGCCGTCGTGGCGTTCGCCATCAACTACGCCTGCTATTTCTCGGAAATTTACCGCGGCGGCATCGAGGCTGTGCCCAAGGGCCAGACCGAGGCCGGGCAGGTGCTGGGCATGACAAAGACCCAGATCTTCTTCCGCGTCACGCTCCTGCAGGTCATCAAGCGCATCCTGCCGCCCATGGGCAATGAGATCATCACGCTGGTCAAGGATACCTCGCTGGCGAACGTCATCGCCAACAAGGACATCATCATGATGGCGAAAGAGTACAGCGCCAAGGGCCTAATCTGGCCGCTGTTCTCCACAGCGGTGTTCTTCCTCGTGTTCGTCGGTGCGCTGACGCTGCTGTTCGGCTGGCTGGAAAAGCGGCTGGACTATTTCAAGTAAGGGGGCGCGGCTATGGCATTGTTGGAAGTAAACGGCATCGGCAAGAGCTTTGGTGCCACAAAGGTGCTGCGCGACATCTCGTTTGATCTGGCCGAGGGCGAGGCTCTCGCCATCATCGGCTCGTCCGGCTCCGGCAAGACAACGCTGCTGCGCTGTCTGAACTTTTTGGAGACCGCCGACACCGGCTCCATCACCGTCGCGGGCGAAACGCTGTGGAGCGCCGCCGACACCAAAACGCAGAGCGAAGAAGCCATCCGCAAAAAGCGGCTGCACTTCGGCCTTGTGTTCCAGAGCTTCAACCTGTTCCCCCAGTACACGGCGCTGCAAAACGTCATGCTGGCGGGCCAGCTGCTGGCGAAAGAGCGCCCCGACTACAAGCAGAATAGGCGGCAGATCCTGGCCGACATCGAAACGCAGGCAAAGGCCCTGCTGGCGCAGATGGGGCTTTCGGACCGGGAGCACCACTACCCGCACCAGCTTTCCGGCGGGCAGCAGCAGCGCGTGGCGATTGCCCGCGCACTGGCGCTGCACCCGGACATTCTCTGCTTTGATGAGCCGACCTCGGCCCTTGACCCAGAGCTGACCGGCGAGGTGCTGCGCGTCCTGCGCGAGCTGGCCGAGCACAAAACGACGATGATCATCGTCACGCACGAGATGAAGTTTGCCCGCGACGCTGCGGACCGCATCCTCTTCATGGACGGCGGTGTCGTCGTCGAGCAGGGCGACGCCAAAGAGCTCATCGACCACCCCAAAGAAGAACGCACCAGGCAGTTTTTGGCAAGCTACGGGAAATAACCGAAACCGGCAGACCGTTTTCAGGCGGTCTGCCGGTTCTTTATTATTGTAACTGTGTTTGCCCTGCCGAGACTGTAGGGGCGACCATTGGTCGCCCGTGCCCGTTTCCCATTTGCGATTTCCCCTCACGGGGCCTCCGTAGGGGCGCATTCTATATGCGCCCGCGCCGTCCGCGGCGGCGGAAGCATCCCCCGGGCGGACAGGGAATCCGCCCCTGC
>OLOE01001365.1_pt1 | contig 10666 bp, 13 predicted proteins | sample 1673201 | NCBI WGS metagenome assembly OLOE01 (sample SAMEA3136765, study PRJEB25190) | human gut metagenome | biome: human gut; feature: human-associated habitat; material: faeces | place: Austria | collected 2013
ACATAACACACAGAGAAACCAGAGAATAAAACATCCCTGGCTCTCATCCACCTTATCCCTCTGGCAAATTACAATATCAAAGTTCTTTCTATAAACCAAAAACTTATAAAATATGGAAAAAATAAACTTTAGAGCAGTGGAGAGATCCACCCAAGATGTATCTGTTACCATCAAGAGGGGTAACTCCGAGAGATGGGCTATCCAATCTCAGAAAACTAAATATGTAAATGGTAAAAGGTCCGGGGTTATTGAAGTTGGTTATTCTGCTAGCATCAATAATACCTCGGATTATGCTCTGGAGGAAGACAAGGGTAACAATCAGATTCAGATTACTGCACAATATCCCGGTACTTCTGGAACTTGTGTACTTACTCAAAACGAATCTGGCAATAGAATTAATCTACACCTTACTACTCCCGAAGAAGAAAGAGAATATTGGGAAATACATTTTAATCCTATAACCATCGTCTCGGGAGTAGACATGGGTGTTTTTTTTGCTGCAGATACCAATATTAGTGGTGAATATGGATCTATGGATGAGGGTACCCTATATAGGAATTGGATAGTAAATCAAAATAGATATGTTATTAATGTCTATATTTCTCTTATGTACCCGGGAGATTTCGATATGTTGTCTTGGTCCTGCTTTGATAAGGATGGTAATGCTTTTAGCCCTAACTACGATTTACCAAGTAATTCATACCTTACAACAAAAACAACTGGATTGGGTTCCTATACTCTTACAAAAGTTTCAACCCCCTCTGTTAGCAGTGGTACTCTTATACTCTCCAGTAGTTTTAACCCCACTAAAAAATATCCATTAGATTTGAACTTTTATTGGGGACCTCCAACCCAAGACTGATATTGAGATCAAGATAATATCCCAATTATAAAAGCAATTACCCAGAATATAAGAGCCAGTGTATATGCAACAGAATACCTATGCCAGGGATACCAGCAGGTAATATAAGAATCTACTTTTAGTATTTCTGGATGTTCTTCTTCGTATTTTTTATCTTCTTCTCTAGAATCATATTTATACAATATGAAGAAAGGTAAGAATACGAAGAAGATTATTAAAGTAACTGGGAACAAGAGTAGGAGAAGTATCTCCCACCCTTGCATTGATGTCCCAGCATAATCACCGTCTCTGTCAAAAAAGAATCTCATAGTAATTTGTATTTTAGGTACTTGGTTAATAGGTAAATCGGAAATAGTGGTAATACCAACCATACCGATATAAATAATATCAGGGAATGGACCCTATGAGTGTACGGTAAATAATCTAAGCAAACCTTTACGAAGAATACCGTGAATGGCAAACATACCAAATAAATTATAGCTAATACCGTAGTCATTGTTCTCTGAAGTATTTGTTAATAATCTTGGTAAGCTTCTTATCAAATTCAATCATCATATCGAAAGCTTTCGAATCTTTCATACTTCTAATTTCCTTGTCAAGGAATTCTATATTTCTCTTAATCGAGAAATAAGCCTTGTATGCAAGGAATATTCTTTCATTCTCTTCCGTAATAGGAAGAATTTCCCCCTTTTGCCCATCCAATCTTGGATATGTATTATCTGGACCGAGAGTTCTTGCAACTTTTACTCGGTTACTGAGCATTGCGAATCCACCTTTTTTATCGATAGATTCCACTGTAACTTTCTCAATGATGGGTCTTCCAGATAATGTGAAGAGAACCTCATCCCCCTCTTTGAGCTTTTTGATTTCTTTCTTTTCTTTTTTCATATCTTTATTTATTTAGAAATTTTCTTTATGCAAATATACGAAATTATTTCTTATTTATTGCATTATCAATCATATTTTTAATAAATTCATAGGCATTGCCCCGGTAATCTTCTAGCATTTTGTATTCCTGTGGAGATAGAATTACTCCGTTTACTTTAAAAAGCTTTCTTAGATGTTCTGGTATAGTGCCCTGGTGAGTGATGTTATTATAACGGATAATGAAAAGCTTCTCTCGGTCTTCATCAATAACTCCCAGAGTGTTTACTGGTTGAAGTTTAGTTTGGTAAATACCACCAAAAGCCGAGGGCACCATTAAAATATTTCCGGGAATTTTAGTTACCCAGTGAGAATAATCTGGAGTAATTACCGCAATTTTCTTCTCTTTTTCAAGTTCTTTATCATAAGCTAATCGATTAGACCAAAAAGCACATTGAAAACAAATTTGTTTTCTTGCCATAAGTTGGGGAATCTCTCTAGTTTCATCGAATTCCTCTAAATTAATTGGTTTGCCACATATCTGGCATTCATTTTTCTTGCCCATATTGCATTATTTTATAAGTTATATATGATAATAGAACCTCGAAACATCCTAAAAATGGGTTATAAGCAATACTTTCGTTACTAAAATTGAACCATTAAAACTGATAAGTTATGGATAAACTAACAAATGAAATGATTAAAGACCTTGCTACTCGCTTAGGTCTAGAACCTGCTCTATTGAAGGCTGTTCAATTGGTAGAAGCAGCAGGTAGAGATGGGTTTTTAGCTGATGGTAGGCCTCAAATCCTCTTTGAGGGTCACATTATGTACAAAGAAGTACATAAGAAATTCCCTGACAGAGATTTAGCTTACCTTTGTAAGAGATATTCTACGATTTTCTTCCCTAAATGGGATAAATCGAAGTATTTGGGAGGTGTACACGAGTATAAGAGACTCGAATTAGCCAAAGAAATTGATGAGGAATGTGCATTGAAGTCTGCCAGTTGGGGTATGTTCCAAATTATGGGCTTCAATCACCGCCTTTGTGGATGTAAAGATGTCTTCGAATTTGTTCACAAGATGTCTGAATCTCATGAGAAACAATTGGAACTCATGTATTATTTCATGAATAACTCTGGTTGTTTGAAAGAACTCAAAGCAAAAGACTGGGCTGGCTTTGCCAGAAAGTATAATGGTCCTGGGTATGCCCAGAATGCCTATGACCAAAAGTTAAGAAATGCTTACGAAAATTTCAAAGATAAGTTATGAAAAGATGTCATTTTAACAGCTGGGTAGCAAAGGTATTCCTTTTCCCCAGTTACAAGGCAATAACTATGTTGTACAACTCTTTTTTCAAGCATAGAGTAGAGGAGTGTAAACCGGATGATATCAACCATGAGAGAATCCATCAGGTACAACAGATTGAGTGTAGTATAGTCGGTTTGATACTTGGTATCATACTCTGGGTATTATTCGATATATCCTTCTGGTGGGTAGTAGTTCTCTGTTTTGGTCTCTTCTACCTTTGGTATGGAATCGAGTACTTAATCATACTTTGTTTTGCTAAATGGAACAAGCAGAATGAAAGGTATCATGATGTAAGTTTTGAGGAAGAAGCTCATAATAATGATAAAGATCTGGATTATTTAGAAGACCGTAAGCCATTTGCTTGGTTCAAATACATAAAATTGAGAAGTTACAAATAAGGTTTAGTTATAGGGTCTATACCTTTAATTATTTTAGATATTACAGATAGTGGCATCTTGAATTTAGTGCTGAGTTCTCTCAGTAATATTTCGGGATGCCTACGTTTATATCTAAATACTCTTAATTTTAACCTATTAGAGTATTTAGAAGTAGGTGAATCTTGGCCTATTTTACCAGGAGTACTATTATGTGAGAATCTACCATCTCTAATACATTGTTGCATATTCTCAGAATAAGTACCCCAATATAGATTACTTACCCGATTATTTAGAGGATTATTATCCTTATGACATACACAGGGTTTATTTAAAGGGTTTGGTATATAAGCTTCTGCTACCAATCTAGATATCTTTAAAGAACGGGTTATACCTTTAACACATACATGAACCTTTGGGCATGGGTATTTACCTTTACGATTAGTATGTATAGATATATGTAATTTTTTCCAAGACCCCTTTCGTTTTTGGAATATCTTACCACTACGACCATCTATATATTCATCTTTTCTAAATACTTGACCTTGTTCACTTACAAAATGACAAGGTAAACTAGGAATATTTTCTTTCATTTGTTTACTCACATTTTAAATTTCACACTTATATAGTCACAATGGAAAAATTTAATCTACTTGGTATTTGTGCAGGTCAGGGAGCTTTATTATTCCCTTTCCTGGGATCTAAAAAATTTAATCTACTTGGAAATATTGAACCAAGATCGGTTTTTCACACAAAATCTGAAAGCCAGTGGAAAGCTAATTTCAAAGGTATACCTTTCTTAAAAGGGTATGAATTACCCGAAGATTGGCATCCAGATATCATATTATCTAGCCCAGATTGTGGTAGTTGCTCAGTAATGAGGTTATCTAAATCCAAGACCTTAGGAGACCCTAAAAGTAATAAAAGTATACAACTAGTATTTCAAGCAATTCAATATTACGAACCTGCTCTCTTTCTTATAGAAAACTTACCAAGATTACTATCCCTCATTTCTAAAGAAATGTTAACGGACTTCTTTAAGGACTATAAACTTATTTTTCACGAAAGAAGCGTTTCTGACTTCGGGAACTCCCAAGTATCAAGAAAAAGATTAGTAATCATTGGAGTTCATTTAGACAAGGGAAAAGAATATTTGAATTCCTTTAATGAAGTATTCCAAGTAAATACTCCAAAACTTACTAGAGATTTACTAGTACAAGCCCCACAGGAAGCTTTAATTCCATTCTCTGATAAAGTTTTAGCCATGTATGATTATCGGAAATTACCTGAAAAGAAAAATCTTACAGTCAGACAAATAAGACAACTTTGGACTCATGATTTCAAAGATGAAAAGAAATGGCCTATTAAAACTGCTAAGATGAGTACTCTCCCGGGAGTATATCGATTAGAATTAGATAAACCACCTCTAACTTTAAGACCTGCAGATAGGCAATTTAGACCAGATGGGTATCCTTTGGGAATAAGGGATTTCAAGGCAATTATGGGATTCCCTGAAAATTACCGAGTATTTATTCGAGGATTTGCTACTTGGGATTCTAAGACTTATCACTACTGGTTAAATAAGGCTAGATATACCTTGAGTAAAGGGTCGGTATATGAAATACCTATCTGGTTTAAGGCTTGTATATAATTATACTTGTATATATTTAAGTGGCCTAATACCTTCCCAATTCCCATCTTAACTTACCCATTAGGATATTCCTTCCTTCGGAAGGAAAAGTACTTAAGTAAACTTAAGTACTAGTGCATGTGCACGATAAATTATATTATAAAAGAAGCCATACTCTTCGAGGTACCAAGTTTACTATGGAACATAAACAAACCTAAAACTCAAGAAATATGGAAAATTTGAAATTGACTCATGAAGAACGAAGAATACTTAAGTTGAATGGAATTCTTCCACAATCAATTGCTAAGCTAGTTAAGTCTAAAGTTATCCGGTTAGCTTTCAAATTAGGTAGTAGAATCTCAATGAGAGAATCTGAGAAATGTTATTTCATTGGAATCACTTTACCAAAATCTGAAAGCTTAGATCTGGAGTTATTTGAAGAACTGAAGAATAATGCTAATGAACTCAAAGAAATCATTCAAAAGTCTAAATTATGAAGAAGCTTAAAGTTGCCATGATAGTCCTTTTACTAGGATTTACTATTTACCTTTGCTTCAGGAATTACAAACTTTCTCGAGAAGTTAATTCCCTGGAACTAGCGGTCAATGAAATCCCAGATACAGTATACAAAGACAAGCCTTTCAAACCAGAGAAGAAGTATTCTAAAGAAATTGAACCAGGTAAAATCTTAGTTCATGATAATAAGCAGCCAACTCTCTTTCCTGATTCCATGCTAAGGCAGCCAGCTATCAGTAAACAAGATTCCCTGGTTCAAATTGTTTTGAAGAAAGATAAGTTGAATTTGAGTTTATTCAATCAACAGACTGGAACTTATTCAACTAAGCTGTTCAAAATTGACTTAGATAAGTACAACTATAACTGGTATGAAGGTCAATTAACTCGAAAGAAAGTTGCAAGGTTATCACTTAGTCCATACGTCTATGGCAAATACAGACCTTTCAATAATCTCTTCGATATGGGAGCTGGTCTTTCAATCAAGACTAAGAGATTTAATTACAAATTCGGAGTCAATACCTTTTACTACCCAAAGATAAAATCTGGTATAGGTACTGACATCGAATTTCAAATAACGTATAACTTTTAAGTAATGGCAAAGACTATCTCAGAAACTAGAACTACATTAACTCGGGAGGAGCTATCAAACCTATCCCGAGTTTCTAGTGATGTTTTCTTTTTTAGCCTTTTTTGCTATGTGATACATCCAGTAAGAGGAAAGGTAAGATTTGATTTATACCCATTTCAGAAATCAGTTCTCTACAATTTCATTGCCCAACGATTCAATATCATTCTCAAATTCCGTCAGGCAGGAATTACAGAACTTATTTCAATGTACTGTCTTTGGTTGGCGATGTACCATCCCAACAAAAAGATAAACATTATATCTATCAAGGACACAACAGCTAAGAAGGTACTTAAGAAGATTAAGTTCATGTACAAGAATCTTCCATGGTACCTTCAAACTCCCATAATCAATGGTAGAGCTGGTGAATATGGCTCTGCTTCCATGATAGAATTTGATAATGGGTCATTTATTGAATCAATTCCGACATCATCCGAAGCCGGTCGTTCGGAATCCCTTTCTCTTCTGGTAATTGACGAGGCAGCAGTAGTAAGATGGGCTGCTCAAATTTGGGCTGCTGCATTTCCTACTCTTTCCACTGGTGGAGCTGCCATCGTCAATTCCACTCCCTATGGAGTTGGTAATTTCTATCACTCAACTTGGGTAGATGCCATTGCAGGAGGTAATCCTTTTAACCCAATTCGATTATACTGGCAAATGCACCCAGAACGAGATATCAATTGGTATAACCAAATGTCTTCTGCTTTGGGAGCAAAACGAACTGCACAAGAAATTGATGGTGACTTCTTATCATCTGGTAATACAGTCTTCGACTTAGCCGATATTAAAGCTATCGAAGACTGCCTTAGTGATTACCCAGTTATTAAGAAGAGATTTAATGGTCAATACCGACAATTCTGTGAACCCGAATCAGATAAAGAATATTTCATTGGTGCAGACGTTTCAACTGGTAGAGCTTCTGACTACTCTTCATTTACTTGTATGGATAAGCTAGGAGAAGAACAAGTAGTATATAAGGGAAGAATGGCAGTGGGAGCTTATGCTAAGTTACTTGGTGATACTGGGAAATTGTTTAACTGGGCAGTAATAGCTCCAGAATCCAATGACGTTGGTTTATCGGTAACCTCTAAGCTTCAAGATGAAGGCTACCCTAACCTTTACTACTACCAGAAGATGTTAAAGAAAAAGGGTAAAAGTAGACCTGAAATGGATAAATCCCCTGGTTGGTTAACCACCCAAAAGAATCGTTCAGTGATAATAGAAAACTTGGAAGAAGATATCCGATTAGATCACGTAACCATTAAGGACCCATTCTTTGTACAAGAAGCTTATACCTTCATATACGATGGTTTGGGCAGACCTGTTGCAATGGGTAAACATAGGGCTAATAATTCAGCGGTAGATGTAGACCTTGAAGGAGATGTATATGCAGATGATGATATCTTCGGAAAAGCAATATGTAATCACATAAGGAAAGGAAAAACTAACGTAATCGTACAACCAAGATGAAAAAGTACTTCAATTTTAGTTGGGGTTGGGGACGTAAGAAGGACCCTCCCAAGAATGGTACATCCTCTAATAAAGAGGAAAAGCCTGCCACATCAATTTCGCCTGGTAGGGTTTCAGTTGACGATGATAGCGATAACTTAATTACATCATTACAAGGGTTGACTAAATTAGTTGAACCCTCTTTTCGTGTTGATGTGATACCTTTAATTCGGGATTTATATAAGGTAAATCCTGATATGGGCATTGCATTACAAGATATGTTTAAGTTAGCTAACACCAGTCATACAGTAACTTTCCCTAATAATACCGATGAAGAGGCTTCAAAGATGAGAGAACATCTTAAGAAAGCCACCAAGGGATGGACCAGATATACTGCTGGTATAGATGGTTTAGTTAACAAAATGATTGTTCAACTTCTTGTAAGTGGGGCAATATCCGTAGAAGGAGTACCAAATGATAAGCTTGATGGTTTGGCTACTGTATTATTCCTTAAGCCAGAACACATCAAGTTTAAACGTGAATTAAATGGGGTGTATGCCCCTTACCAAAAGAATATAAATTTCTTTGTTAAGCAACAAGATTACATTAAGCTTAACCCAGAAACCTATTTCTATGTTGGTATGTTCAATGATACGGATGAACCTTATGGAGTTCCTCCATTTATGCCTGCATTGGATTCTCTCAAGGGTCAGAATGATATGAAGGTTAACTTCAAACATATCATGGAGATTTGTGGTATGGTTGGTTTCTTAGAAGCTAAGATGCAGAAATCTCCACAAAGGCCAAATGAGAGTATCAAATCTTATGAATCCAGATTATACCATGAACTCAATATCCTCAAACGTAATGTTAAAGATGGTATGAAGGATGGGGTAGTTGCTGGTTACATAGATGACCATGAATTCAAACTAAATTCTACTACTAAGGAGCTCGGTAATATCGAGAAGCCTTGGAATATGAACCAACAATCTGTAGCAAATGGGTTGGGAGTTAATGGCTCTATCATTGGGGTATCATCTACTACTGGTGAAGGTGCAACTGGTATAATGCTGTCTAAGATGATTAGCCAGTTAAAAAATATCCAAATGCTTGTAGCTTATGTATTGGACCGACTTTATTCTCTAGAACTGCGTCTGGCAGGCTTTAATAATAAGGGAATGAAGATTGATTGGGGAACTTCTACAGTTTCTGATGAAGTTAAAATCCAACAAGGTCTTCAGTATAAGATACAGAACCTTGACTTATTGTATAAGGCAGGTATCATTAGCCAAGAGCAATATGCTTGGGCAATGGGTTATGATTCACCAGATGAAAAGGAACCAAGAGTTTCACTTGAGGACCAATTTGCTAAGGGTGGTAATATAGACCCACAAGAGGGTACCAAGAAGAAACAAAGGCAGGATGATAAAAACCAATCTGCTCGTAGGTCAAGAGATAAGACAAACCCGGCTCCTTCTCGAGGAGACCAAAATACTAAAGCAAGATGAGTAAATTCACAAAGAAAAACAAAGAGCATCTTGATTCTATGGTGATAGGTCAAGGCCATACCATTATGGCTGGGTATATCCCAGAAGCAGTGGGAGCCAAGGCTTTCTCAGAGAATTATTACAAATGGAAAAACCCTACACCGGATTCCATTGCTCAATTTGGATTTTGGGGAGGGGATATAGATTATAATACTTATTATCCCAACCTGGACAAATCGGAATTAACTCCTAAGGACGAAGAGTTTATCGAACCTATGTTCCGATTACTTTCGGAAACAATCGTATCGAAAAATTGGAATCCTACAGACTTCGGTCAAAATGGAGTACTAAAGGCTTCTATGAAGATGCTGCTTGGTCAAACAGTAAACTGTGACCATGAAACAAACATCGGTAATGCTATTGGAGCTGTATCACAAGTAATGTGGCAGGAATCTTATAAAGACGGTAGCTTTACTATACCAGCAGGTATCAACGGTATTCTGAAGATTGATGGTAAGGCAAATCCAAGAATTGCTCGAGGAATTCTTATGGAGCCACCCTCAATTCATAGTAATTCGGTTACTGTACAATTTAAGTGGGATAAATCCCATCCCCAAATGGAAGATAACGAATTTTATCAGAAACTGGGTACTTATGACTCTAAGGGAGTTATGGTACGTAGAATTGTTACTGAAATTGTTCGTTACCTTGAGACCTCACTAGTTTCACATGGTGCTGATTCATTTGCCCAGAAAATTGGTTCGGATGGTAAAATCATTAACCCAACCTTTGCCAAAAGAACTTGGGCATCTTATGAAGAATACAGAGATGATAAATCGAAGCAATACTTCTTTACTGATTATAAATCAGATTTAACATCATATCAAGAAAAGAACGATACTCAGGGTTTTTTTAATGATAATGATGCCAATGATAATCATTCAAATAAAAATAACATGAACGAAGAATTACTAAAATTTCTTGAAAGCCTTTTCGGGGATAATATGCTTACCCTGGAAGAAGGTAAAGAGATGAATCAGGAAAATGTAATTGCCTGCATTCAGACTTTGGTATCATCCAGAAACGAATTGCAAACTTCGGTAGATAATCTTACTACAGAGAAAACTTCTCTTACGGAACAGATTACCAACTTGAATGCCGAAGTAGCTAACTTGAAGGAAATGGCAACCGTAGGAAAGAATCACATTGCTTCTCTCCGTGAAAATGCCGTAGAAACCTACAAGAAGTTAATGGGTGATAAGGTAGATGAGACAATCGTTACGATGCTCAATGCCGAGACTACTGGTATTACTACTCTTATTTCCTTGACCAAGGATTACCAAGCTCGCTTGGAAGAGAAGTTCCCTCTCACTTGCTCAAAATGTGGTTCTAAGGACGTCAACCGTGCTTCCTCAATTGCTGAGGATGATACCGAGGGTAAAACTGGAACCCAGGGTACTGATACCCAACGGAATTCAGAATCTCCGAGTACTAAGAATGTAATCGATAACTTGTATCGAAACAAAATCAAATAACTAATATAAATAA
>OLOE01001371.1_pt1 | contig 10639 bp, 9 predicted proteins | sample 1673201 | NCBI WGS metagenome assembly OLOE01 (sample SAMEA3136765, study PRJEB25190) | human gut metagenome | biome: human gut; feature: human-associated habitat; material: faeces | place: Austria | collected 2013
TATGGTATAATAACCTCAAGCCCGCCGCTTGCGCGGCTGCGCGCACTTCGTGCGCTGATGCGCTTTTGCGCATGGGCCTGAAATATTGCATCGCGGAAAACCGCGGCAGTTCCCCGCCAGCCAAAAGCGTGGCGGGCGTTTGATGCGCGGTCCGGTCCGGGCGGCTGCACATTTCGCGGATATTTTGGTCTGCCGTGCTTGCGCTTTTCTCAAACGCGGCTTCGGGGACAAAACTCCGCCGCGTTTTTGCTGAGGCCGTCCCGGACGGCTTCCCTGATGCAAAAGATGCCGAAAAGGTCGCGCGGCGGACTGTCGTCGTGCGGGAAGGATAAGCCATGGAGGATTGTATCATCATCGGAGCAGGCGCGGCCGGGCTGTTTGCCGCCGGCGCTGCCGTGCACGCGGGCAAACGCGTCACGGTTCTGGAGCATATGGACGCGCCGGGCAAAAAGCTGCTCATTACAGGCAAGGGGCGGTGCAATGTCACCAACAACTGCGGTCCGGATGAGTTTTTGAAAAATGTGCGCCGCAATCCGCGTTTTTTGTATTCGGCGCTCAACGCCTGCCCGCCCGCTTTCGTGATGGAGCTGCTGGAAAAAGGGCTGGGCGTGCCGCTTAAAACGGAGCGGGGGCGGCGGGTATTTCCTCAGAGCGACCGCGCGCAGGACGTGCTGGACGCTCTGCTGCGCTGGGCGAAGGGTGCGCGTCTGCGGTACGAGGGCGCACGGGAGCTGATGTTGGAGAACGGCCGCTGCACGGGCGTGCGCCTGCAGAGCGGCGAAGCGCTGCGTGCCGGGGCCGTGCTCGTGGCGACGGGCGGCGTGTCTTATCCGGTGACGGGCTCCACGGGCGACGGCTACCGTTTCGCACGGCAGGCGGGCCACACCGTAGTGCCGCCGGAGCCGAGCCTTGTTTCCCTGGTGGAGCGCGGAGGGGTGTGCAGGCGTATGATGGGTCTTTCCCTTAAAAATGTGGCGCTCACACTGTACGAAGGAAAAAAGGCGCTGTTTTGCGAGCAGGGTGAGATGCTGTTCACGCATTTCGGCATGTCCGGGCCGCTGGTGCTTTCCGCCAGCGCACACATCCGGGATATGAAAAAATACGGCTACCGCGTCTGTATTGACCTCAAGCCTGCGCTGCCGCCGGAAAAGCTTTATAAGCGCGTCTCCGAGGACTTTGCGCTTCTTGCGAACCGGGAGGCTGCGAACTGCCTTGTGAAGCTGCTTCCGGCCTCCATGCAGCCTGTGATGCTGGATATGTGGGGCATGGACCCGCAGCGCAAGGTGAACCAGATCACTCGGGAGGAGCGCCGGCGCCTGGTGGAGCTGCTGAAAGCGTTCCCGGTCGAGCTGGCCGGAAAGGGCGACCTTGCCCATGCCGTCGTTACCAGCGGCGGCGTCAGCGTAAAGGAAGTGGACCCCAAAACAATGCAGAGCAAGCTGTGTCCGGGGCTGTATTTCGCGGGCGAGGTGCTGGATGTGGACGCGTACACGGGCGGCTACAACCTGGGAATCGCGTTCGCCACAGCATATGCGGCGGCAAGCCATCTGTAATCGGCCGGACGGCTGTCAATCATGACCGGGCGCATGCCGCAGTGCGGAGCGTCCTGGGGGGAAGAGGAGAAAAATATGATTTCCATTGCCATCGACGGCCCGTCCGGTGCGGGCAAATCCAGTCTGTCGCGGCGGCTTGCCGCAGAGCTTGGCTACATTTATGTCGATACCGGCGCCATGTACCGTACCATCGGGCTGCATGTGCTGCGCAGCGGCGCAGACACCGAGGATGAGGATGCCGTGGCGGCGCTCCTGCCGGGCATCCGGCTGGAGATGCGCTATGTGGACGGTGTGCAGCATATGTTTTTGAACGGGGAGGACGTTTCCGGCCTCATCCGCACCGAGGAGGTGTCCATGGCTGCATCCCATGTTTCGGCACACCCGTCGGTGCGCGCGTTCCTGCTGGACGCCCAGCGTGCATTGGCAAAGGATAACAATGTGCTTATGGATGGGCGCGACATCGGTACTGTGGTGCTGCCCGGTGCGCAGGTGAAGATGTTTCTGACGGCCAGCGCGGGAGACCGCGCCCGGCGCCGCTACGATGAATTGATTGCCCGCGGGGAATGGGTGAGCTACGAGCAGGTGCTGGCGGATGTGGAACGGCGGGACTATAACGACACCCACCGTGCCGCCGCGCCGCTGCGCCCCGCTGCGGATGCCGTTACCGTGGACACCACGGGCTTTACCTTCGACGATGCGTTCGCGCTGCTGCTGTCCACCATCCGCGCGCGTCTGGGGCAGGAGGGGTAACGATGTGGTTTTACTGGATCATCGTGCCGTTGGCGTGGCTGGTGTGGCACATCGCGTTCCGGATCAGGGTCATCGGAAGGGAGAACCTCATCCATGACAGGGGCTTCGTCATCGCGCCCAACCACATCTCCGCCATCGACCCTGTATTCGTCGTTATTGCCCGGTTTTGGGGCAGGCCCATGGTCATCATGGCCAAAGAAGAGCTGTTCGAGATCAGCCGCCTGCTGAACTGGGCCTGGCGGCATGTGGGCGTCGTTTGTGTGCGCCGGGGAAAGGGCGACGCCACAGTGGTGGAAAACACTGTGCGCGAGGTGCGTGAGGGCCGCGGGGCGCTGGTCTTCCCCGAGGGCACGCGTACCAAGGACGGCAACCTGGGTAAGCTGAAGAGCGGAGCATTTGTCATTGCGGCCGAAGCGGGCGTGGATATGATCCCCTGCCGTATCATCTACAAAGGCGGAAAAATGCGGGTGTTCGGCCGCTGCACCGTAGTGTTCGGCAAGCCGATCCCCGCGGAAAAATTGAAGCTGGGCCGCGCAGCGCCGCCCGCCTGCGCGAATGCAAGGCGTTGCTGGCGGAAGAGCTGGAAAAGCTGCTGGAGGAAAACCGGCAATACTTATAAAAGTGTAAAAGAGAAAGTGCGCTGCCTGCGGCGCCCTTTTTCCAAGGAGCTGTGATATGAAGATCATTAAGGCAAAGACGGCGGGCTTCTGCTTCGGAGTGGACCGTGCGGTAAAGCTCACCTACGGCCTGCTGGAGCAGGGCGTGCGGGTGGCTACGCTGGGGCCGCTCATCCATAATCCTCAATGCGTGGCGGACCTTGCGGCCCGGGGCGCCGTTACCGTGGATACACCCGAACAGGTGCCCGACGGCTACGAGGTGGTGGTACGCAGCCACGGCGTGCCGCAGTGCGTGTACGATGCGCTTGGGGCCCGGGGCCTTGTGGTGCATGACGCCACCTGCCCCTTTGTGGCCAAGATCCACCGCCTGGCCCGCAGGGCGGGTGAGGAGGGCAAAACCCTGCTGGTCGCAGGCGACGAAAACCATCCCGAGGTGCAGGGCATCGTGGGACACACACGGGGCAGTGTATTTGTTTTTGCCGATTTGGAGGAGTTAAAAGCACTTTTAACTCCAGAAAATACCAAAAATGGAATTTTTGTGGTAGCTCAAACCACTTTTGAGGTGAAAAAGTGGCAAGAATGCGTAGAGTTTCTCAAAAAAGTATATACAAATCCGAGCATATTTGATACAATATGTAATGCAACATGGGCGAGGCAGCATGAGGCGGAGTGCCTTGCGCGCCAATGCGACCTGATGGTCGTCATCGGCGGGCGGCAGTCCTCCAACACCCAGAAACTCGTATCCGTTGCCGGGCGCCATACAAAGGCCGCCGCCGTGGAGACAGCACAGGAGCTGGACCCCGCATGGTGGCGCGGCGCAGGCACGGTGGGAGTGACGGCGGGTGCATCCACGCCCTCGTCTATTATTGAGGAGGTACTGAGCAGTATGAGCGAGGAAATTCGTGAAGAGGAATTGAGCTTTGAGGAAATGATCGACGCTTCCTTGAAGCCGGTATACAATGGAAAGGTCGTAAAGGGCATCGTCACCGGCGTTTCCCCCAGCGAGATCCAGGTGGATATCGGCACGAAGCAGACCGGTTTCGTCAAGCTCGAGGAACTCACCAATGACCCGTCCGCCAAAGCGGAGGATCTGGTCAAGAAAGGTGACGAGCTCGACCTCATCGTAACAAAGGTAAACGACCAGGAAGGCGTTGTCTATCTTTCCAAAAAGCGTCTGGATGAGAACAAGGGCCGCGAGGCCGTTGCCGCTGCTGTCGAGAGCGGCGAGATCCTGGAGGGCTTCGTCACCGAGGCCAACTCCGGCGGCGTTGTGGTGCTGGTGAATAACGTGCGCGTGTTCGTGCCGCGCTCCCAGGCCACGCTGCGCCATGGCGAGGATTATACCGCCCTGGTGAAAACGAATGTCCGCCTGAAGATGAAGCAGTGCGAAGGCCGCCACATCGTGGGTTCCATCCGCGAGGTCCTGGCCGCCGAGAACGACGCCAAGCGCGAGGAGTTCTGGGCCAATGTGGAGATCGGCAAGCAGTACACGGGCGTTGTCAAGAGCCTGACCAACTACGGTGCGTTCGTGGATATCGGAGGCGTGGACGGCCTGGTTCATATCAGCGAACTGTCCTGGAACCGCATCAAGCATCCGTCCGAGGTCGTGAGCGTCGGCGATACCATCGATGTGTACGTCAAGGATATCGACACCGAGAACAAAAAAGTGTCTCTGGGCTATAAGAAAGCCGAGGACAATCCCTGGGAGAAATTCAAGGCCGAATATCCCATCGGCAGCGTGTTCAAGGCGCCCGTGGTGTCCATCACCAAGTTCGGCGCATTTGTGCGCATCCTGCCGGGCATCGACGGCCTGGTGCATATCAGTGAGATTTCCAATGAGCGTGTTGAGAAGGTCTCCGATGTACTGAGCGTAGGCCAGGAAGTGGAAGTGAAACTCACCGATGTGGACTTCGAGAAAAAGCGCATCAGCCTTTCGATGAAGGCGCTGCTCTCCGGCAGCGAAGCGGACGGCGAGGACGCCGAGTGATTTAAAACCGGAAAACGGCCATGCGGAGCGATCCGTATGGCCGTTTTTTATTGTGCCGCGGCAAAAATGCTTCCGACGGTCCGTTCCGGTGTGCTTGGAAGATTGTCATAGATTTTTAAGATTTTTTTTGAAATGAAACCGGATGCGGGCGCGTCTACTATAATGGAAAGACAATGTCAGCGATACTGCGGCGGCGGGATATCATGTGCCGTTTTTGCATACACTGATAAAGTATGCCGCGGACCGTGGAGGTTTGGCAGGAAGGGTTGCAGATGTGGGTTTGAGAGCAATGAAGAAAAGATGTGTAGCGGTGCTGACAGCAGCGCTGTGCCTGATGCTGGTGTTGGGGCTGCAGGCATGCGCCGGGTCCGGCGGAGGGCGGCCCATACAGGACCCTCAGGCGGGAACGGTGCTTCCCGAGGGAGCTAAAAAAGAAGAAGGCGTGGTACTGGACGCCTCGGACGGACAGTTCATCCTCCGTGCCGCAGGCGGCGGAGAGTATGTGTTCCGTATGGACGGCGCCGAGGACATGGTAGAAGGCGGCGTACAGGCCGGCCAGTATGTGCGCATCTGGTACGACGGCGTTTTGACGGACACCAACGCCCGAAATGTAAAGCTGCTGCGCATAGAGGCCGCGCAGGAAACGCAGCCCGACTCCCTTTCGATGGGGAGCACGGCCGACGGCGTTGTAACGGCGTTCGATGAAGAGAGCATCACACTTCGGACGGCGGGCGGTGAAACCTACACCTTTGCGGCGGGCCGGAGCGTACGTGCGCTGAAGGGCGAACCACGCGAGGGAATGTGGGTGCGCGTGTATTTTGATGGCGCACCGGACGGCGCGGTGGTGAGCCGTGTGACAGCGCGCGTATCGGAGGGAGATGTGTTCACCCTGGCGGGACGTATCCGCGCCGTGGATGAAAAGGCGGATACAATCACCTTTTTGGCAGATACAGGGGAACGTTATATCTTCGCGCTGGGCTTCGCCGAGGTGGATATGCCGGATGGCCTGCGCGCGGGAAGCCGCGCGGTGCTGAGCTATTCGGGCAGCGCCGCGCCGGAGGATACATCCCATGCCATGCTGCTGCGTGTGCAGGCGGAAAAGCTGGCGGATGCACAGGCTGTGCGGGGCACGGTGTGTTCCGTGAACAGCAAACAGGGCAGCATCGGGGTATGTACGGCGGACGGACGTGTACTTGCCTTCTACACGGGGAAATCCCTCACCGGGCAGCAGGGCGGAGTGGAGCCGGGAGATGGTGTGCGCGTCACTTATTCCGGTTGCATCAGCGGGGAATCCACCCGTTCCGCACAGCTTCTGTCACTGGAGGTCACGGCCCGGAAAGATGCCAATAAGAGCGCCGTGCTCGGTACGGTGCGTGCCGTGAGCGATGCCGCACTGACGCTGGCCGCCGCCGACGGCCGGATACTGAAATTTGAAGCTGTGCCGGGAAAGTCTTTTCCGGAGGAGCTGAAAAAAGGCGATACGGTCCGCGTGTCCTACACCGGGTGGATCGAAGGGGAGGATACCTCTGAGGCTGTTTACGCTTCCGTTTCCCGTGCATATGCCTGAACCAGCGCGGTTGTTTTGATTCGCCGCTTCTCCCGGTGAGTCCTTCATAAAAATATTTCCGCTGTGAAAACGCGATGCGATTTCACAGTGGTTTTTTTTGCCGGAATATTGTAATATAGAAGCTGGATATCATCGGCGCGGGCCCTGCGCGGGCCGGCGGAATAAACAGAGGGAGGTGGCTGCGGGATGGCGCGCAAACAACAGAATGACCCGCTGCGCTATGCGGCGAACCTGACGGCGCTGGCGGCGGCGGTGTATTTGGGCGTCACGGCGCTGCTGCGTTTGGCCGTAGGGCAGCTGCTGCGCCTGTTCAACAAAAGCGCTACGCTGGAAAACCCCATTGCTGTGCCTGAGTGGGTGCTGGGCGTATTCAACGTTCTTCTGCCCGCCGCCGGGTTGGCGGCAGCGTTCTGGCTGCTGGCCGTGGGAGTGCGCGCTACGCCCATGCGCCTGCGGATTTCGGTGCAGATGCCTCGGGACGGGCGGCTGTGGCTGTTCGTGCCGGTGTTTTTAGGGGCGGGCTTTCTATGCAGCCTGCTTACTACGCTTTTGCAGCGGCTGCTGGCCGCGTTCACCCGGTACCGCGCGCCGGAGGCCATCCGTCTGCCACAAAGCGGATTTGCCACGTTTTTGTATTTCATCGGCATGTGTGTGGTACCCGCCGTACTGGAGGAGCTGCTGGTGCGCGGCGCCATGCAGGCAGTGCTTTCCCGCTGGGGAACATGGTTTTCCATCGTTGTATCCAGTGTGGTGTTCACGCTGCTGCACGGCGATATCGCGCAGATGCCGTCTCTGTTCATCCTGTCGGTGCTCATGGGGCTGGCGGCCTACTGTACCGGCTCTCTGGCGCTGGGAATGGCGTTGCACTTTGCTTATAATACAATGTCGTTTCTTTTTTTATATGCGGCGCAGAAGATGGACGGTGTGTCCGCCTTTGCGTTTGCGGGATACCTGGTGGCCGTGTTCTGCGTGGGAGCCGTGGTGTGTCTTGCGGCCATTCGCCGCCTGGGCGTAATGCGCCGTTTCAGGCCCATCCCCCGGGTATACGACCCCAAGAACCGCCAGAGCCGTCTGGAGCGCCTGGCGTCTGCGCCGCTGTTCCCGCTGGTGATGGCGTGCATGGCGCTGCGCGCGGCATGGCCGCTGTTCGCGAAATAAGGAAAGTTGGTTTCATATGGATGATATCACGTTGATGCGTCTGGCGCTGGCCGAAGCGGAAAAAGCCGCTGCGTTGGGCGAGGTGCCTGTAGGCGCGGTAGTGGCGAAGGACGGGGAGCCTGTGGCGGTGGCACACAACACGCGGGAGACCGGCAAGAATGCCACGCATCACGCCGAGCTGCTGGCCATAGACGCGGCATGCCGCGCTTTGGGCGGCTGGCGGCTGTGGCAATGCGAGTTATTTGTGACGCTGGAGCCGTGCCCCATGTGCGCAGGGGCCATCGTCAACAGCCGTATCAAGCGCGTCGTGTACGGCGCACGGGATGCAAAGGCGGGCTGCTGCGGCAGCGTAACGGATCTGTTTGCGCTGCCTTTCAATCACCGCCCCCAGGTGGAGGGCGGGCTGCTGGAGGACGAATGCGCCGCGCTGCTGGCGGCGTTTTTTGAAGAGCTGCGCCGCAGGCGCAGAGATGGGAGCAAGCCGAAATGGAAAAAACCGCAATCGTGACAGGAGCTTCCCGCGGCATCGGCGCAGCCGCAGCGCTGGCGCTGGCCGCGCAGGGGTGCCGTGTGGCCGTGTGCTGCCGCACCCGGCGGGACAGTGCCGAAAGCGTGGCGGCTCGTATCCGCGCTGCGGGCGGCACGGCGGCAGTATTCTGTGCAGATGTCTCTGACGAAGCGGCGGTGCGCACGATGTTTGCGCAGGTAGAGCAGACGCTGGGGCCGGCGGACATCCTTGTCAATAATGCGGGCGTTGCACAGCAGAAGCTGTTCACAGATATCACTGCGGCTGAGTGGGACGCCATGTTCGGCGTATGCGTGAAAGGCGCGTTCCACTGCTGCCAGGCCGCGCTGCCGCATATGATACGCCAAAAGTGGGGCCGCATCATCAATATTTCTTCCATGTGGGGGCAGGTGGGGGCCTCCTGCGAGGTGCACTATTCCGCGGCAAAGGCGGCGCTTATCGGCTTTACCAAGGCATTGGCCAAGGAGGAAGGCCCAAGCGGAATAACGGTAAATTGTGTGGCGCCGGGCGTAGTGGAAACGGATATGATGGCTGTTTTCTCCCCGGAGGATAAGGCGGCGCTTGCAGAGGAAACGCCGCTGTGCCGTCTGGGCGCGCCGGAGGACGTGGCCGCTGCCGTCGCGTTTCTCGCATCGGACGCGGGCGCTTTTTTCACGGGGCAGGTATTGGCGCCCAACGGCGGGTTTGTCGTCTGAGGCTTTTATAGATGTAATATAAGGGCGGGAGCCTTGTGTGCTCCCGCCCTTTTCAGAATACCGGAATATTTGCGCGCGGCTGTAAAGCCATTTCGACCTGAGCTGTAAAGGGGAATTCCGCCGCCGTCCCGTTGATGAAATCCACCCGGTAGCCTGTCCCGTCCTTGTGGAAAAAACCGCTCTCCGGTACGATGCGCAGATAACACAGGTTGGAGTCGCCTTCATCGTTGCAGGCAAAGTGCCACGGCTCGAACGCCCCCGCCAGCGCTTCGCGCGCCGCCTGGTTGGCAGGCAGCAGCGGATGTCCCATGAAATGGGCTTTGCACTTAAAGGTGTGAAAACTGCTGCAGAGCGAAACACAGGGGTTTGCTTTCATCTCCCGCACTTTGGCGGAACGGCCGTGCGTGACCACCCAGAATGCGCCGCCCATATAACAGGCGTCCACCACCCGCTGCGAAGGAACGTTCTCCCGCGTGGTCGCCAATACGAAGGTGCAGTCCTTTTCGAAAAGCTCGCGCAGGACCTCCAGGCTTTTTTCATATGCCGTCATAACGCGTCCCTTTCTCCGGACGGCTGAACGCGCCCGGCTCGATGTTCCGCGGGCGCCTTTGGTGCCGGCCCGCCTTGTGGCATCATTTTATCATGCACATCGTCCGCATACCAGCTTTTTTTGACGAAAGCGCGGCGGTATGTGTTTTTCTGCATTTTGTCTGCGCCGCAGGCACGAGGACGGCTTATTGTTTGCGCCGGGCAGCCATTGTTGAAAACCTCTTGTCAAACTATACAATCTTATGCTGGAAGATTGTACGTAAGATTCTTTCTTTTTTTACAACATTATCTTTAAAAAGCGACGCGATTGTGATACTATTTTTGTATAAGTTGCTGCCATGCGTTTTGCGCAGGGCGGAAAAGAGGGTTGTTGTTTATGAATTACGCAAACGATCACATCCGAAACGTCCTCATAGCGGGCCACGGCGGCGCCGGGAAAACCAGCCTCGCCGAAGCGCTGCTGTTTACCGCCAAGAGCACCGACCGCCTGGGCCGTGTGGAAGACGGGAACACCGTATGCGATTACGACCCCGAGGAGGCCAAGCGCCGCGCATCCCTGTCGCTGGCCGTAGCGCCTGTCGAGTATGACGGCGTAAAAATAAATCTGATCGACACGCCGGGTCTGTTTGATTTTGAGCTGGGTCTGCACGAGGGCATCCGCGCCGCCGAGAGCGTGCTCATTACAGTGTCCGGCCGCAGCGGCCTCACCGTCGGTGCGCAGAAGGCGTACAAGCTGGCGCTGAAACACGGCAAGAGCCGTATGATCTACATCTCTAAAATCGACGCCGAGCATGCCGATTTCTATAAAGTATTTGAAGAGCTGAAAGCGGAGTTCGGCCCGTCCATCTGTCCGGTGGTCGTGCCCATCGAGCAGGCCGGCGGCCGCGTGTTTGTGAACCTGATCGAATCCAAGGCGTACAGCTACGTCAACGGCACGGCCCGCGAAGTGCCTATGCCCAAATACGGCCATCGGGAGGACGGGCTGATCGAGGCCATGCGCGAGGCTGTGGCCGAGACCGATGACGCGCTGATGGAGAAATTCTTCGAGGGTGAGCCCTTCACGCAGGAGGAGTTGACGGAGGGTGTGCGCGTAGGCGTTAAAACGGGCGCCATCACGCCGGTACTCTGCGGCTGCTCCACTGCGCTGGCGGGTACGGACATGGTGCTGCGCTACATCAAAAAGCTGCTGCCCAGCGCAGCGCGCGGCGCTGGGTGCGTTGCGGCGGACCGCGACGGA
>OLOE01001372.1_pt1 | contig 10630 bp, 8 predicted proteins | sample 1673201 | NCBI WGS metagenome assembly OLOE01 (sample SAMEA3136765, study PRJEB25190) | human gut metagenome | biome: human gut; feature: human-associated habitat; material: faeces | place: Austria | collected 2013
CCCCGGCATGATGCTGAGCGAGGCCATCAAGTATGGCTACCTGACCAATTTTAAGATCGAGAACATGCACGAGCAGTTCCTGGCCCGCCAGAAGCAGGCCAAGGGCCTGGAAAAGCAGGCCGAAGCCGAGGAAAAGGCTGCCGAGACCGGCGCAAAGGAAACTTTTGTTTACGCTGCAGTTGACCCGGACCGCGCTTATGGCTTTGTTGCCGTGGCAGCGGGCGATGGACTGAAATCCGTGTTTGAGGACCTGGGCGTGGATGCCGTTGTTTCCGGCGGCCAGACCATGAACCCGGCAACCGAGGATATCCTGGCTGCCATCCAGAGCGTGCCTGCCAAGACCGTTCTGGTGCTGCCCAACAATAAAAACATCATCATGGCTGCCGAACAGGCAGAAAAGCTGGCTGACCGCAAGGTCCTGGTTCTGCCTACCCGTACCGTGCCCCAGGGCATGACCGCTATGCTGAACTTTGACCCCGAAGCCGCCCCGGAGGAGAACGCCGTCAACATGATGGCCGCCGCCGAAAAGGTTGCTACCGGCCTGATCACCTATGCCGCCCGCGACAGCGAGTTTGACGGCCGCCCCATCCGTAAGGGTGAGATCATGGCGCTGGAAAACGGTAAGATCGTTGCCACTGGCAGCGACATTACCAAGATGACCTACCGCCTGGCACGTTCCATGAAGAAAAAGGACAGCCAGTTCATCACCGTGATCTCCGGTGCGGAAGTCAGCGAGGAAGATGCCGAACATACCACCGAACTGGTGCAGTCCAAGTGCGGCTCCAGCGTGGAGGTCAGCCATATCCATGGCGGTCAGCCGGTTTACTACTATATGCTCAGCGTGGAATGATCCCGGCATAACGGACAAAACCATTCAAGGACGAACTTGTGCATCAAAACGCATGTTCGTCCTTTGTTTATAACCCTACCGGAAGGAGGTGCAGCCATGCCGGATATCAACAGCGACATCCAATACCTGAAGGGCGTTGGCCCGGCTTACGCCAAAAAGTTTGCCAAGCTCGGCATTTATACCATCCGGGATCTGCTGCTGCACTATCCGCGGCGGTATATTGATTATTCCCAGCCGTACACGGTAGTATCAGCGCCGTTTGATGTGGACTGCTGTGTAAAGGCAACGGTGCTGCAGCGGGACCCGGACCGGCGCATTAAAGGCGGGCGGATGCTCTCCCATGTGCTGGCAGGGGACGATACGGGAATGTTGGCGCTTTCCTGGTTCAACGCGCCCTATGCGGCGGAAAAGCTGGAACCTGGAACCGAATATTATTTCGAGGGCCGCGTTGGCGGCATGATGACCCGGCGGGAAATCCTGCACCCGCTTGTGCGCACCGAAGCCCAGGTTGCTGCGGCGCCCCTGCTGCCGGTTTACGGAAGCACCGAAGGGCTGCCCGCCGCCCGCCTGACCCGCTGCGCCCAGCTGGCGCTGGAATATGTGGTCCAGCTGGATGACCCGCTGCCGCCAGAGCTGCTGACCCGCTACCGCATGCCGCCCAAAGCGGACGCTGTGCGGGCCATCCATGCCCCGCGGGATGCAGCGGACGCCGCTGCCGCCCGCCGCCGTTTGATCTTTGAAGAATTGTATATCCTGCAGCTGGGCATATTTTTGATGCGAGGCCATGGCCGCAAAATTACCGGCGCCCCCATGCGGGAGCTGGACCTTGCGCCGTTCTGGCGCAGCCTACCCTATGCACCCACCGGGGCACAGCGCCGCTCGGCGGAAGAAATCTGCCATGATCTGTGCGGCCAGACCCCGATGAACCGTCTGCTGCAGGGCGATGTAGGCAGCGGCAAAACGCTGGTGGCCGCTGCGGCCATCTGGTTTGCCGCGCAAAATGGCTGGCAGAGCGCCATGCTGGCCCCAACGGAAATTCTGGCCCGCCAGCACGCCGCCAACCTGGCCGACCGCCTGGAGCCGTTTGGCGTCAACGTTACCTTGCTGGTGGGCGGCATGAAAGCCGCCGAAAAGCGGGTGGCCCTTGCCGCCATTGCGGATGGCCGTGCCGGGCTGGTGGTTGGCACCCATGCGGTGCTGACGGACAGCGTGGTGTTCAAAAATCTCGGCCTTGCCATTGTGGACGAACAGCACCGCTTTGGCGTGCGGCAGCGCGGCATTCTGGCGGGCAAGGCCAACAACCCGCACCTGCTGGTCATGAGCGCAACCCCCATCCCGCGTACTCTGGGGCTTTTGATGTACGGGGATCTGGATATCTCCATCCTGGATGAGCTGCCCCCCGGCCGCAAGCCCATCAAGACCTGGTTCATCACTGGCAAAAAGCGCCGCGATATGTACGGCTTTCTGGAAAAACAGATCGCCGCAGGGCATCAGGTATATATCGTCTGCCCGGCCATTGAGGAAAACGAAATGGATTCCGACATGAAAGCCGTCAAGCAGTATTACGAGCAGGTGGCCTGCCCGCTGCTGCCGGGGCGGCGCATCGGCCTGCTGCACGGCAAAATGAAGCCGAAAGATAAAGATGAAGTGATGCAGCAGTTCAAGGCCGGGGAGCTGGATGTACTGGTCAGCACCACCGTGATTGAAGTCGGTGTGGATGTGCCCAATGCAACCGTAATGGTGATCGAAAATGCAGAGCGGTTCGGCCTTTCGGCACTGCACCAGCTGCGCGGCCGCGTGGGGCGCGGTGCGGCGAATTCCTGCTGTATCCTGATTTCGGATAACGAGGGAGAAGCAGTACGCCAGCGGCTGCACTTTTTGTGCCGCACATCGGATGGTTTTGCCGTTGCCAAGTATGACCTGGAAAACCGCGGCCCCGGCGACTTTTTCGGCGAAGCACAGCACGGCCTGCCCACCCTGCATGTGGCGGACCTTGTGCAGGATACCCGCACCCTGACCGTTGCCCAGCAGGAAGCCAAAGCCCTGCTGGCCCTGGACCCCAACCTGGCCAAACCGGAGCACAAAGCCCTTTCGGACGAAGTGGAACGCCTGTTTGCCACAGCCGGGGCCATGAATTAGTCTTGACATCTTTATTTCCAATAAAAAACTGCCCAAATTATTTTTGATTTTTTTGTATAATCTCTTTTTTTTACAGAAAGAATTTGCTATACTAAGGTTTGACCTGTATTGACACATAACTTTACAGGCTGGGCCGACAAACCAAAAAGGACATGCCATGAAACAATTCCTGTCTGCCTGCCTTGCGGTACTGCTGCTGGCGGTGCTGCTGGTCCTGCCCGCCGCAGCGGAGGAAACCGCCGATGCCCCCAACCTGACACCGGGATTTTCTGTTACCGCAGAGGCAGCCTATGTGGCTAACACCGATACGGGGCTGGTTGTTTATGAAAAAAACAGCGAAACCCCCATGGCCGCCGCCAGCCTGACCAAGCTGATGACCATGATCCTGATGCTGGAAAGCTACCAGGACCAGCTGGATACCATCAGCATTACAGCGCCGGGCTATATCTATGATTACCTGTACGGCAAAAATGCTTCCACGGCGGATATCTGGAAAGACGAGACCCATACCCTGCGCAGCCTGCTGTATGCCATGCTGCTGCCCAGCGCCAACGAGGCAGCGTATATCGTGGCAGACTATATGAGCGGCAGCAGCATTGATAACTTTGTGGCCATGATGAACGATGAAGCTGCCCGCATCGGCTGCACCGGCACTACCTTTACTGACCCCTGCGGGCTGGATCCCGGCAACGTGACCACCGCGCGGGATGCCTACCTGCTGGTGCGGGTGGCGATGGGCTATGATGCCTTTGCCCAGGCGGCAGGGGAGGAAAGCTACCAGATGCCGGCCTCCACCAAGCATGATTCGCCCTATACCATCCTGACCAGTGATAAGCTGGTTTCGCCCAGCAGCAACTATTACCGCTCTTACACCAAAGGCGGCAAAACCGGCAGCCTGGATGACTGGCAGAATTTTGCGGGCTGGCACACCCAGGACGGCGAAACCTATGTCAGCGTGGTGCTGCACAGTCCCAAAACGGACGAAGACCCGCGCCCGGCGCTGACCGAAACCGCCGAGCTGATGGATTGGGCGTTCGCCACCTTTACCGTAACCGCGGCGCTGGATACCACCCAGCCCATCACCGAGCTGCCTATTGTGTATTCCTCCCAGACGGATACGGTAATGATCTACCCGGCGGATGATATGCAGACCCTTTTGCCGCGGCAGGGCGGGGCAGAGCTGACGGAAAAGACCTTCAATGTTCCGGAGCACCTCTCCGCGCCCATCAAGCAGGGCGATGTGGTGGGTACCGTTACCGTTACCATGCAGGGCGAAACCGTTGGCACGGTGGACCTTTTGGCCGGCAGCAGCGTGGACCGCAACGAGCTGTTGTATACCATGGCGAAGGTAAAGGCTTTCTTTTCAAGCACTTATTTCAAGGTCGTTGTTGTGCTTTGCATCATAGCGGCTGTTGTCTATGCGGTTTTGTGGGTGTATGTTATGCTGCTTACGGTGCGCCGTGTGGAGCAACCGACCCCAAAACGCAAAAATAAACCGAACGATTGGAATAAGGAATAATGGCGGGCACCAGCCAGCCATAAGGGGGTACATTGTACTATGTTGGATGTAAAACGCAACCTGACAACCATGACGGATTTTTATGAGCTTACCATGTCGGCCGGCTACCTGGACGAAGGGTATAAGGATAAAATTGCCGTCTTTGATATGTTCTTCCGCAAGGTGCCGGACGGCGGCGGTTACGCCATTATGGCCGGCCTGGAGCAGTTTATCAACGCAGTGGACAGCCTGAAATTTACCGAGGAAGACATCAATTATCTGCGCTCCACCGGTGCTTTCAATGAGCAGTTCCTGGACTATCTGCGCAACTTTAAGCTGCACTGCAATATCTGGGCGATTGAAGAGGGCATGCCCATCTTCCCGCAGGAGCCCATTGTGACCGTAGAAGGCCCGGCTATTGAGTGCCAGCTGCTGGAAACCCTGCTGCTGGTCACCTTTAACCATCAGTGCCTGATTGCCACCAAGGCAAACCGCATCTGCCGCGCTGCCGCTGGCCGCCCGGTTATGGAGTTTGGCGCCCGCCGTGCCCAGGGGTATGACGCCGCCTACTTTGGCGCCCGCGCTTCCTACATCGGCGGCTGCAGCTCCACCTCCTGCGTGATGGCTGCCCGTGACTTCGGTATCCCGGCATCCGGCACTATGGCACACTCTTGGGTGCAGATGTTCCCCACCGAGTATGACGCATTCAAGAAGTATGCCGAGATGTACCCGGACAACTGCGTGCTGCTGGTGGATACCTACAACGTTCTGCGCCATGGCGTGCCCGATGCCATCAAGGTGTTTGACGAAGTGCTGAAGCCGATGGGCAAGCGCCCCAAAGGTGTGCGCATTGACTCCGGCGATATTGCCTACCTTTCCAAAAAGGCCCGCCAGATGCTGGATGCCGCCGGTTACCCGGACTGCACCGTCTGCGCTTCCAACTCTCTGGATGAATACATCGTGCGCGACCTGATTTTGCAGGGTGCCCGTGTGGACAGCTTTGGTATTGGCGAGAACATGATCACCGCCAAGAGCGACCCCGTGTTTGGCGGCGTGTACAAGCTGGCCGCAGTGAAAGAGGATGACGGCAGCTATACCCCCAAGATGAAGCTCTCCGAATCCGTGGAAAAGATGACCATTCCCTGCCTGAAAAAGGTATGGCGTATCTATGATGAGGACGGCAAAGCCCAGGCAGACCTGATCACTATGGCAGACGAAGTGGTGGATACCAAGAACGGCATTACCCTGTTTGACCCCATCGAGACCTGGAAGGAATGCACCTATGTCAACAGCACTGCCCGCTGCATTTCCACCCCGATCTATGAGAACGGCAAGCGCGTTTACACCAGCCCCAACCTGGCTGATATCCGCAAGTTCTGCAAAGCCCAGGTGGGCACCCTGTGGGACGAAGTAAAGCGCTTTGAAAACCCGCACCGCTATTATGTTGACCTGAGCAGGAACCTGTGGGATACCCGCAGCGAACTGCTGAAGAAGCTATCCAAATAAAATGCTGTAATTTTATTACAAAATGGTTACAAGCTGCGCCCCCTGCACATACTATGGCAAAGGATGACGGGGTCATTCTTCCATACTGTACAGGGGGCGTTTGTATGTCTGTTTGTTTCCACCGTCTGGCTGCGCCGGGGCAGCTGGTGCTGTTTGCCATGGGCGGTACCGCGTACCTTGCGCTGGAGATCGCCTGGCGCGGCACAACCCATTGGACGATGTTTTTGGCGGGCGGGGCCTGCCTTTGCGCACTGGATGCCCTCGGTCGCCTGCCACTGCCCACCCCGCTGCTGGCGGGGATCGGCGCGGTTGGGGTTTCGGTGCTGGAACTGGGCACCGGGCTTGCCTGCCGCCGTCTGCTGCATGTTGAGGTGTGGGATTACAGCCAGGAATGGGGCAACCTTGCCGGGCTTGTGTGCCCAAAATACACGGCACTCTGGTTCCTTTTGTGCCTGTGGGTGCTGGGTATGATGCGCTTTTTGCGCGGTTTTGCCGCCTATGTGGCCCGCACAAAGGCTTAAAGTACACTTTATCACCCTGCTTTTTCGTCTGCGAGGACTGGAAGTCCGGTTTATCGCCCTGGATGTCTGCTATAATAAAACCATAGCAAAGCAGAAAGGCAGGGGTTCCCATGACAGCACAATTCCGGTATGTAGCAGGCCACATTGAAGTTTATTCCGCAACGGGCGAGTTCCTTTTTTCCGCCGATACCATGCAGGAGGCATGGGAGGACTACCAAGACGAAATGTCCGCGTGACGCGTACAGATGCAGCCGCAAAATATACAAAATAACGAAATAGTTTATAATATACAAAAAACTTTTGTAAGATTGTACAAAGCGTGCATTGCAAAATCCCCCTGCGCTGGATATAATAAAGACAGAAAGGAGATGGGGTTGCAATGTTGAACCTTCGTTCGTTTGCAAAGTGGGTACGTGGTATTCTGGACAGTGAGGAAGCCTATAACCTGCCGGAAGATGTCTACAACGACGTGATCCCCTCCGGCGTTCATGACTTCTGCCGCTTCGACCGGGAGTACTAAGACGGTACCATATCGTTCTCGACGATTGGACCCGCACACGGTAATGGTGCACAGAAGGATGCGGCTCTGACCGGAATTTACCACGAATAGGGCATAAATAAGATATGGATGATTGATTCACCATAATACTGTTTGTTGCACCTTGAAACAAGCAAGCAGGCACCAGGCCACCCACCCGGTGCGCAGCCCCTCCGGCAATGGTTATGCCGGAGGGGTTGTTTTTTTTTGCAAAATTTAGTATCCTTAAAACGTATTGCTTATTGCAGGGTACAATTTTGCACCCCAAAACGATTGTGAGGTACGCCGTGGAACTGACCCCTTACGCAATTTTTGATATGGATGGCACCCTGTTGTGCTCCACCGGCATGTGGGACCATGTAACGGACCGCATCCTTGCAAAATATGGCAAAACCATCACCCATGAACAGCGCATGGCCAACATGACCCTTACGGTGGAAGGAACCGCCGCGATGTTTGTGCAGCAGCTTGGCGTACCGCTGACGGAGCCTGAATGCGCAGAGCTGATCCGTGCCGAAGCGCGGTACGGCTATGCGCAGGAAGCCACCGTAAAGCCGGGCGTTGAGCAGGTGCTGGCAGCCATGCACGCACGCGGTGTGCGCATGTGCGTGGCATCCGGCACCGAAACACCGCTGATCGAAGCCGCGCTGACCTCCCACGGGCTGATGCGCTGGTTTGAATTTGCGGTGGACTGCAAGAACCCTGACGGCAAAAAGAAGCCGGATGTATATCTGGATGCTTTGCACCGTTTTGGCGTGCAGAACCCCGTGCAGGCAACCGTGTTTGAGGATTCCCCCGTGGGGATTGCCACCGCACGCGCTGCCGGTTTCGCCACCGTTGGCATTTATGATGAACCAATGGCAGAGTTCTGGCCGCAGATTACCCAAACGGCGGATTTTGCCAGCCGCACCTGGCAGGACTGGCTGCAAAATGTGCAGCAGACCGGCCCCGTACCCCACAAATAAGCATGAAACTATAAGAATTGAGGCCTGTTATGAAGCTGATCACCTTTACCGTACCGTGTTATAATTCCGCAGCCTATATGGACCGCTGCGTAGAAACGCTGCTGCCCGCCGGGGAGGAGGCCGAGATCATCCTTGTAGATGACGGCTCCAAGGACGACACCGGCAAAATTGCCGATGCCTATGCTGAAAAATACCCCAACATCGTCAAGGTCATCCACCAGGAAAACGGTGGCCATGGCGAGGGTGTCAACCAGGGTATCCGCAACGCAAGCGGTATGTACTTCAAAGTCGTGGACTCTGACGACTGGCTGGATGCCGAAGCTCTGCAAAAGGTCATGCAGACCTTGCGCGGTTTTGCCGCCATGGAGCAGCCGGTGGACCTGCTGATGTGCAACTATGTGTACGAGCATGTGGTGGATAACACCCACCACACCGTCAGCTACAAGAGTATTCTGCCGCAGGACCGTGTGTTTGCCTGGGATGAGATCGGCCGTTTCCCGCCGAGCCAGAACATTTTGATGCACACCGTCATCTACCGCACCCAGATCCTGCGTGACAGCGGCCTGGAGCTGCCCAAGCATACCTTCTATGTTGATAACGTGTTCGTCTCCCAGCCGCTGCCGCTCTGCCAGCGTCTGTACTATATGGATATTGACCTGTACCGTTACTTTATTGGCCGTGATGACCAGAGCGTGAATGAGAGCGTGATGGTCAAGCGCGTGGACCAGCAGTTGCGCGTGACCAAGATCATGATCGACGCGGTGGATCTGTATGCTCTGCCGGAAAGCCAGAAAAAGCTGCGCGCCTACATGTTCAACTATCTGTCCATGATGATGTGCATTTGCTCGGTGTTCTTGCGTATGGAGCAGACTCCCGAAAACGAGGAAAAGCGCGCAGATGTATGGGCGTACCTGAAGGCAAAGGATGCGAAACTGTATAGTCAGTTGAAACATACGTTGCTGAATGCCGGCACCAACATCCCCACACCGCTGGGTAGACAGTTTGGTCTGACGGCGTATCATGTCGCTCAGAAAATTTTCAAGTTCAATTAATCGAAGTGCCGTCCTATGGGCGGCACTTTTGCTATTAGGGCGAGGTGCGCTGCTCATTGCATGCGTGTCTAGGGTCTCTAACCAGGGCCGAGTGGGGTGCCAGATAATCGATGATATTTAGGCCAGTATTCGAAATATCACCCTATACTTGCCGACAATTCCTTGCAACCCGCACTTTGAAGTGCGTGGATGGCTAGTCTTTATAATCTTCTGGGTTTTTGGCGCTGCTTCCCGTGGTTTCTTGGTAAGTTCGCAATTCGTGGCCAAATCTAACAGCATTTTCTCCAAACCGTTGAGCTATCAGGTCGTTTGCTTCAAGAAGTTTCTTGTTTGCTTCAGCTTTTCTGATGAGTGGGCTATTGATGCTGATTTCGTTTCTTTCGCTGCTTGGCGCAATATCAAACAAGGTCCCTTGCACTGGATCGTCGTTAAAGCCGCTTACCCCAACGCCTATGAGGCGCAAAGGCTCCCATCCGTCCCATACCTCATTGAGCATGCTGTAGAGCTCAGGGAGCCACACAAGATCGTTTGTCCCGAGGTCGGCTTTATGCCGTTGGCAGGTGCGCACTGATAGATCTTCTCTTCGAATCTTCAAATGAAGGGGGGTGCCTTCTATTCCTTTACGACGCAAGCGTCTACCGACCTTATGTGCCATGGTGGCGATACGAGCTTGGATTTCTTTTCTATCGGTAAGGCTAACCGCAAAGCTGATTTCGTTAGAAACCGATTTTGCCGGCTCACGAATGCTTGCTACCGCGGTGTCTATTCCTCGGCAACGATCCATCATCAGCTTCGTGTTCTTGCCAAAAACTTCTTTTAACAATACTGGATCCGCATTGGCTACATCCCCCAGCGTGCGCAAGTGGTAGGCGTTCAGCTTTTTTTGAGCAACAGGTCCAATCCCGCTCATTTCGGCTACGGGGAGGGGAGCTAAAAATGCTGCCGAATCACCGGGATACACCACGGTAAGGCCGCGGGGTTTGTTCTGGTTTGAGGCGATTTTTGCCACCGCTTTAGATTCACCAAGACCGATCGAGCACGTAATGCCGAGTTCGGCAACGCGTTGTTGGATGCGTTTTGCACGGTTCCGTGGAACACGCCGTCCTCGATGGTTCCCTGATTCTGCATGCGGCCGTTGAACGTGCCTCCGCAGATGGAGCCGCCGAGGTTGGAGCTGTTGCCGCTGTTCACCTCTCCGTTGAACGTTCCGCCGTTGATGGCGAAGCCTTTGAATATGTTCACGGACTCGTTGAACGTGCCGTCCTCGATCGCGCCGCTTCTCATCCCCATGACCATGCAGTCGAACGTGCCGCCCGTGATGGTGCCGGAGGAGGTGCTCACGTACGATTTTGTGGGATCGTTCGGGTCGCTGTTGAAGGTTCCACCTGCGATGATGCCCGCGTTTCCGATGCTTGCGGTGAACGCGCCGCCCCTGATCACGCCGCCCGCTTCGTTGCGCACGGCGAAACCGGACGTCTGCGACGCATCGACGAACGTGCCGTCCTCGATGACGCCCTTGTTCCGAAGGAGGTTCTCGCTCGAGACGTTGAGCGCGTGGCCC
>OLOE01001376.1_pt1 | contig 10621 bp, 9 predicted proteins | sample 1673201 | NCBI WGS metagenome assembly OLOE01 (sample SAMEA3136765, study PRJEB25190) | human gut metagenome | biome: human gut; feature: human-associated habitat; material: faeces | place: Austria | collected 2013
TCGGTTCAGTGATATCAACTAAGTGATCGAACATCGATTGTAAGTCCATAAGAAACACTATAACGGAGATAAGATCTGGCAATAATTTTAAGTTTTCATAAATTATTGATCGAGCTATGATGGGAGCGTGAATTTTGAAAAATATATTGGTTATTGATGATGATTTACATATAGGAAATGTATTGGAAGAAACTCTTACTAACGAAGGTTATGGTGTTATTCGTGCATACTCGGGAACGGAAGCTGTACTTTTGCTTTCTCAGGTAAAGCCCGATCTTGTACTTCTTGATTTAATGCTGCCGGGGTTGAGCGGAGAAGAAGTTTTGCCGCATATTAAAGGGATTCCTGTTATTATTATGAGTGCAAAAGTTGATGTAGACAACAAAGTTGCTCTTTTGCTCGGCGGAGCGGTTGATTATATGACAAAACCTTTTTATACAAGGGAATTATTAGCTCGGATAGCGGTACATCTTCGTACTTTTGATAGCTTTGCTAAGTCGGAAATTTTGACTTTTGAAGAAATAAAACTCAATATTGATACGCACATAGCACAAATAAAGGATGTAGAAATTAAATTGACGAGAACAGAGTATGCGATTTTGAAACTTTTAATGCAGAATCAGACACAAGTTGTTTCCAAATCGCATCTGCTTGATCATATCAGTGAAGATACACCGGATTGTACGGAAAGTTCACTAAAGACACATATAAGCAACCTTCGCAAAAAACTTCGTGCTGTAAATGGAAAAGAGTACATTGAAGCAGTTTGGGGAATCGGCTTTAAAATGAAAGAAGAATAAATCTCCACTGTTTCTGAACTATTTTCTTAACCGTTTTCTGAACTGTTTTGCGATAGAATGACAGCATCAAGTACAGGAGGTAAGACTTATGGAATATGTTCTTAAGACAAACGCTTTATGTAAAAATTATAAGAATTTTAAAGCGTTAAATGGACTTACTATGAATGTTCCGAAAGGAGCAATCTATGGCTTTGTCGGTAAAAACGGCGCAGGAAAGACAACTTTAATTCGGCTGATTTGCGGGCTGCAAAAGCCTGAGTCCGGGAATTATGTTTTATACGGATTAAAAAATTCGGAAAAGGGAATTTTAAAAGCCCGCAGGAGGATGGGGGCTGTAGTTGAAACACCGTCTATTTATTTGGAGTTAACAGCGGTTGACAACTTGAAAGAGCAGTACCGGATTCTCGGAATTCCTTCTTACGACAGTATTCCCGATCTGTTAAAATTAGTAGGGCTTGAAAATACAGGAAAGAAAAAGGCTAAAAACTTTTCTCTTGGTATGAAACAAAGGTTGGGAATCGCTGTTGCTTTAGCGGGCGATCCTGATTTTTTAGTGTTGGATGAACCTGTGAATGGTCTTGATCCACAAGGTATTATCGAGATGCGTGAGTTGATTTTAAAACTGAACCGGGAGTATCAAATAACTGTATTGATTTCAAGCCATATTCTTGATGAGCTGTCCCGTCTTGCGACACATTATGGTTTTATTGATAACGGAAGAATGGTTAAGGAAATCAGTGCGGAAGAATTAGAAGAGTCTTGTCGTAAATGTGTGCGAATCGAAGTGACGAATGTAAAAGCGCTTGTCCGTGTTTTGGACGAAATGAAAACGGACTACAACATTATCTCTGACAATGTAGCTGACATATTTGCAAAAATTAATATTTCCAAACTCACTTTGGCCTTGTCAAAAGAGAATTGTGAAGTTATTTCTATGCAGGAACGAGATGAAAGTTTGGAAAGTTATTATGTCGGTTTAGTAGGAGGTAAAGACAATGAGTAAGTTGTTATCAGCAAATTTTATCCGTTTAAAAAAAGATAAATTCTTTTGGAGCGGTCTGGTTTTCATGTTGGCAGCAGGAATATTTTTTCCGGTGATGAGATATATGGATATGAGGCAGACTCAGACAATCAATCGTATTGACAACGGCTTTTTTGGGTGTGCTCTTTTTATCGGCATTGTAATGGCTGTGTTTTGCAGCTTGTTCATTGGTACAGAATATAGTGAAGGAACGATCCGAAATAAGATAATTATCGGTCAAAAAAGAGGCACTGTTTATTTGTCAAATTTTATTACATGCTCTTTGGTAAGCGTTGTTATGTGTATGGCATTTTTTATTCCGTATCTTTGCATCGGGATACCTCTTCTCGGCTTTTTTGAAATGGACATAAAAATAGTTTTGTTGTTTGCAGTAACCGTACTGATGACTGCGATTGTATTTTCATCAATTTTTACTTTGATTTCCATGTTAAATAATAATAAAGCGGTTACGGCTGTAATTTGCATTTTGACAGCGTTTTTGTTTCTGATTATCGGAGCGCAATTACATAAGATGTTGAGTGAACCCGAAACAAACATGGCTTTGGTCATGACAGACAATGGACAGGAATATCAGGAACTGCCCAATCCTAAGTTCCTTGATGGAGGCGGACGAAAAACCGTTCAATTCTTTTATGATTTTCTTCCGGGAGGTCAAGTAGTACAGTGTACTTCTTTGGAAACTGAAAATCTATCGTTGCTGCCTGTTTATTCATTGGTCATTGTCGTTTTGACAACAAGTGCGGGAATGTTCTTTTTCAAAAAGAAAGAATTAAAGTAGGAGCATTATATATGGAATTTTGGTTATTAGTTGTGATCGGTATTTTGCTGATTATTATTTTTTCTCTGGTTATTAAACTATTTTTCGTACACAAAACTGTACGAGAAATAGAAGCGCAATTTACTGAGCGGTTAATGACTGAAACTAATACGCTCATTGATATTTCACATCGAAATAAAATCATGTGCGGTTTTGCAAAGCGATTAAATACAGAGCTTCGTAAATTACGCAAAGAGCGGCATCGTTTTCAGCAGGGGGATTTAGAATTAAAAAACGCCGTTACTAATATTTCACATGATTTGCGGACTCCTCTTACGGCAATCAGCGGTTATCTGGATTTGCTTGATAATGCGGAAAAAAGTGAAGAAGCAGAGCGTTATATTAAAGTTATCAGAAATCGTACCGAAGTATTAAGGCAGCTTACAGAAGAACTTTTCTGTTATTCTGTTGTAACATCCCCCGAATACGATAACGATGTAGAATTTGTTTCGGTAAACAGTGTTTTGGAAGAAAGTATATTAGGTTTTTATGCAGTTTTGCAGGAACGAAACATAACGCCGAATATTTCTATGCCGGAGAATAAGGTGTTCCGTAAAGTTAACAGGGCAGCTCTTTCCCGTATTTTCTCAAATCTTCTCAATAACGCAATTAAGTATAGCGACGGTGATTTGAATATCACTTTGAACGATACAGGGGAGATTACCTTTTCAAATACTGCTTCAGATTTAAGTGAAGTGGATGTTAAAAAGCTGTTTGATCGGTTTTATACAGTTGAAAATGCAAGAAAGTCAACGGGTCTTGGTTTGTCTATTTCAAGAATACTGATCGAACAGATGAAAGGAACAATATCTGCCCAATATAAGAATGGAAAACTAAGCATTTGTATTTGGCTGCCGGACGTTTCAGGTGATTAAAAGATGCGAAATCAGAGTATGAAAAATTGATACGGTTTGGTGAAAAGGCAGAAGTAAGGAAAAATTTAAGTTGAAAAAATTTTAGAAGTATTGAAAAAACATTCTGTTTCCAATATAATACATCATTATCATTAAAAATAATTAAGAAGGGACAGGCTGGTGTGCCCGCATATAGTGACGCGCGCATATTGATGCAAAAGATTAGTTTGTACGTTTTTATGTCCCAATTTACGGGGTGAGAGGAGGGTAGAAGAATATAAACTTGTTTATATAAGTGATTTGATGAATTATATAGCAACATGCAGAAAGGATAATATGACATGAAATTAAAACAACACAGAAAACATAGGAAGTTTGTTTCTTCTGCCGTTTCGCTGCTTTTGATTTTTACGATGATTTTGTCTTTTTCCGTATATGTATTTGCTGAAACGCCTGATTTTACAGGCACGATTCCGACAGAGGCTGAAAAAAACTCATTACAGGAAAACAGAGAATACATACCTTCTGAAAAAGAAGAAATGACATTGAGCGAAAAAGGACTTCCTATTATTTTTGAAGGCGGAATTCATTACATAGAAGATCCGGCGTATCCAGGTGAAAAAATCACGTTGTTTTGTATGAATAATGAACGCCATTGGCCGCATCATACGGAAGATATGGGAGATGTGCAGGTGCCGGAATATACAGAAGGCTATTTGACTCCGGGCAAGTTTGATTCTGAGGCTGATTATAAGGAATGTATGCGCAGATTGTCAAAACTGCTCTACGCGGGATATCCGTATAACGGGGAACGGCTTTATAAAATTGTGGATAATTCAGAGCTACATACTCCTACAGAAAGTCAGTTTAATGAAATGCTGATTCCGACACCGGTGCTTCAGACAGCGTTTCCGTATTTAGGTCACCATTCTTTTACTTATAAAGATTGGGAAACAAATGATACGGAACATTTGGATGAGTTGAGAAGATTTATGAATGCAGTTGCAAAACTTTATCCGGATGGACAGACATCGAATGGAGTAACATACTCAGATATTACAGCGATGCCGTTTTATAAAGCAGTTTTTTGTATGTTATATGAAGCGGAAGGAACAACGCCATTACAAAATTTTGCAATCATGTATTCTGATTCGTATTTCGTTACAGAAGAACAGGCGTATAATGCTACGCAAGATGCGGTCTGGAGATTATTACATCAATACAATATTGAAGATAATAATATGAATGATTTGGAACATGATGCATTGGCGCAGGTTTTGTATGTTTATTCAGAAAGAGGAGGTTTATTGAATTATGAACCATCTCTTAAAGATGTGCATTTAACAGGAGATTTAAAATTTACATATAATCCGAAAGACGGTTATTGGCACAGCGGTGCTTTGAAAATAATCGAGCCGGTAGAATACAATGGGCTATACCGCTTAGAGTTGCCGAAAGGTATGAGTGCATTATGTGATAATATAACATATGTATATGGAAATGAAGAGTACGAATTAGTTTCAGATCATCAGCCGACAATCGAAGATACGTTTACAATTAAAGCAGAATTTGTCTGGATGAAAGATTTTAAGCAATATGCTCCTATGGGTGATGTAGAAGTACATGGGAAAAAGTTTCAAAATATGGTTGGAGCGGTTATTCGCAATACGACAGTATCAGCAGAAGTTCCTGTAGGTGTTGATGAAGTGGGCAGTTTGTCTATTACCAAAAAAGTAGTCGGCGAGAAAAATTGTCAGGAAGAGTTTCAATTTGAAATTCGTTTTCCGTACCATACAAAGATAAACGGATTATACGGAGATTTAGAATTTCATGACGGCATTGCACAATTTTCATTGAGAGACGGACAGACAGTAACGGCGCATAATCTTCCTGCAGGCGCTCAATACGAAGTGACAGAGGCGCAGACAAACCGATATAAAGTTGATTCTGTTGACAGTACCGGAGAAATTATAAAAGACGATATAAAGAACGTCTTATTTACGAATACGAAATATCCTGATTTGTCTTTGAGCAAAATTGTTACAGGGAAAAACGGAGATAAAACAAAACCATTTACATTTACGATACAATTAAAAGATGAAACAGGTAAACCGATAAACGGAACGTATCACTATAGTGGAAGCGTTAAACCGGAGTTTGAGAAAGAAGCAGAAAAACCCGCTGACGGGACACTTACATTTGTTGATGGCAGAGCAGAAATATCACTTTTGCACGGACAACAAATAACACTTCAAAGTCTTCCGCTGAATGCAGCATACGTTGTGACAGAAAATGAAGCGAACAAAGATCGATACATAACAACTTATAATGGAAAGAAAGATCATGCAGAAGGCGTGTTAAGTAAAGATACTGCGGTTGATGTGATTAATAATAGGCAGCCGGATCAAGCGCCTTCGCAAGGAAAAGATGAAGAAAATCCAGATAAAGTACCGGATGAAGGAACGGCTGTAAAGACCGGAGATTATACAAATATATGGCAGTATGCATTTACGGCAATAGCTGCGTTTATTGTGACCGCATCGGTATTCGGATTGAAAGAGTGGAAGAGAAAAAGATAATACGGATAAAAATAAACAGAAACAAAATGAAATAAATATAGTGAGCAGAAAAGAAGCTTATATGAAATGAGCGTATGATTATGCCGTGAAAGAGAGTACCGCAAAATAACGAGAAGCAGTTCACAGATTCAATTCAGTTATTTTGCGGGGCTCCTTATTTTTTGACAGGAAATTACTGGAAGTGCCAAAAGGTACATTCTGGGATTACAAGCGGTCACCGAGGTCCAAGGTCTTGGGCAAGTCCGATTTTGGCTTATCGCCGTTACAAAAAAGGCGCTGTTTTATAGACGAGTATCCGTCTGTTTTGCAGCGCTCTTTGTATTTATAATTATAAGGTTAAAATCCCAGTACTTTTTGTGTTAGCTTGCGTTCGTCAGCATCGGCATTTCGATAATGTGTGATCAAATCAATTTCTTCTCTTGTCAAATAAATAGTGTCTGCACTGTCAACAACCATTCCTGTGAAATACGGACCGGAAGTTTCATTGATAAGACCATCTTTTGAACAAGTCTGCGTAAGCAAATTTTCGAGAGAAATATGATAAATATTTGCAATGCGGATAATGATATCCAAATCGGGAATCCGTTTTCCTGTTTCATAATTAGAGTACGCCTGTCTTGAAATATTCAATTTTTTACTAAATTGAGTTTGTGTAAAATGATGATCTTTTCTAAGCCGTTGAAGATTGGCTGCCAGCTGAATATTAGACACGAAGACACCTCCATTTATAAGAAATCTGAAATTTGTTTAAATATCTTTTTTATTATACCAATTTTTCCTGTAAATGGATTTATATGCAACTTAACAAAGAATATATCATAAAAGCAACAAAATGTTGCTAACATTTATAAAGATTTCTTTGAACAAATTGACTTGACTTTTAAATATTACAGGTGTAATATTTATGAATGAAAAATATTCGTTAACAAAAATTTTTCGATTAAAATCTTACAAGTGTAATAAAAAGAGAGGACGATAGTTTGAAAAGAAAAGGAATTTGGAAAAGAGGAGTTGTGGTGAGCGGAATCATGTTGGCAATGAATTTGTCCGGGTGCAGTTTTTTTGTAAAAAAAGATTCGGGAAACACAGACATTCAATCAGTACGGCAGGAAAGTGAAAATGCGGATAAAACAGTAATGAAACGAAGTAAATCAGAAGAAAAAGAAGCAGAAGAAATACTGGAAATTTGCAGTAAGACTTATGCGAAAGCTGAAAAAGAAGGTAAACTGGATGATTTGGAAATGATCCGAGATCTTATTAAAGAATTAGGAGAGAAAGGTTTTACGGCAGTTGACAGCGAAAATCAGGTCAACATGACAGAGTATGAAAAACTCATACAGTTTAGTGAAAAGGCAGAAGCAAAGAAAAATGGACGCATGACCGTTGTAGAAGTTGCAAAGGGAGGGAGCTGCATCATTCGGAATATGGAGACACATGACGGAATTGTAAATATGATCAGAAGTTATTGTATTTATGAGAATGGTAAATTAAAGCAATCTTCAGAAGATATATACAGGACAGAATCATGGGAATATACAGAAGACGGACATTTGATGTTTTCCGGTCGGTTAGCCTTTGAAGGATCTTATGAAGTTACGAGAAATGAGATTATGGAATATATGGCATATAGGGTACTGTCATTAGATGAAACATGCAGAGAACTAAACCGTAAATATATACTTCCGATCGGATATGAACGTAATAATATGTTTCTGACAGACTGGAGTGAAGAAGAGTTCGCAGAGCTAGATTTTTATGATATGTTTGATTTGTTTTATCAGGAAAATCATACGGCGAACGGAGAGTTTACTTTTGGAAATGCAATGGGAACAAGCGCGGTATATTTAATTTCAAAAGAAAAATTTGAACCGGTTATCAAATCTAAATTCAAAATCAGCAGTGAAGTGTTGCAGTCGAAGACAGTTTATTATCCGTGTGAAGAAGTCTATGAATACAAACCGAGAGGGCTTGAAGAAACAGAATATCCGGAATATCCGTATCCGGAAGTTATTGGATATGTGAATAATGATGACGGAACTTTGACATTGAAGGTACAGGCTGTTTTTCCTTATAGAGGGGTATCAAAAGCGTACATCCATGAAGTAACTGTGCGCGATACGAAAGATGGAGGTATACAGTATGTGGGAAATCGGATTATCGAGCCGATAAACAATCCGGAGATTAGATGGCACGTACCGCGCTTGACAAGAACAGAGTGGGAAGAGTTGTATGGAGATAATTAGTTTATCTCCATATATTTAAGTCCGATAAAACAGATAAGGTGATTTCTGAAGCCTTTTTACCGGTGGCGTGTTTTTGATACTGAATATTGGAAGCAAAAAAATAAGTATTATCTGCATTTTCTACAAAGCCGATAAACCAACCGTTGACATCTTGTCCGTTTACTCGTCCTGTTCCGGTTTTTCCGTAGAGGTCACCGAAAGCAGAGGAGGAGATGTGGAGGGCGTTCTTTACAGTCCCGGTGTTTTCTAAGGAGAATCCGAAGCGGTTATTATGCAGTTTGACTAAAAGCTCGACCTGTTCTATCGGGGAAATCTTCAGGGAGGAATTCAACCAATAGGAAGAAAGATTACCGCTTAAATTCTCATTTCCATATCCGATTTGGTGAAGGTATTTCTGAATAGAGTCGGCTCCAAGCCGTTCATCAATAGTCTGAAAATACCAGTTGACGGAAGCTCCCATAGCTGATTGTAATGTTTGATCGGTGTTCCACGCTTCAAAAGGATAGTTTTTCCCGTTCCATTTGATCAAGGAATTTGCAGGGGTGATGACACCTTCTTCTAATCCAAACAAAGCATCATATATTTTGTAGGTGGAGTTTGGTGCAACTCGCAGGGTAGCATGCTCCATGTCGTGTATACTCCATGCATCATTTTCCAAATCATATAAAACAAAACTGCCTTCATATTTGCCAAAGTATGTAGAAAGGTCTACATAGGATATATTTTCTGATGAAGAATCCCATTGATAGTGGCTTCCATCTGCTGCGTATGTAGAAATAAAAGGTGCGAATCCAAGGAGAAGGACAGCAGTCAACATGAATGCAGTCATACCTTTTACTCTTTTTATAAATGTTGGCTTCTCATAAGAGGCAATGTTGATAATTCTCCTCTTCATCTGCTTCATGTTTCCACCAAGACCGGCGGCAAACGGAAATGGAGTAAGTGAAATCTTTTCCGCAAAATTGATCAGTGTATTACCATAATCTGCATAATCATCCTCCTCAAGCATCTTTAAAACAGAGGTGTCACAGGCAACCTCTCTGTCATTACGCATTTCTTTCAGAGCATACCAGACAAGAGGATTGAACCAATATATTACTCCGGCAAAGTTCATTAGATAGTTGGCAATAGCATCTTTGTGCTTATAGTGCTGTAGCTCGTGTAACAGCATGTATCGCATGTCCGATTCGTTATAATCTGAGATGAGATGAATCGGCAGATAAATACAAGGTTTCAAAAGCCCCACAATAATCGGAGATTTCAAAAATGCAGTACTGTAGATAGGGATATTTCTGTGAATTCCCATTTCCTCCAAACATCGATAATATAGTCTGCGTACTTCTGGGTTCTGAAGGGGAAGTGCAGATTTCTCCAAATTGCGTAGGCGGAGTGAGGATTTGATTACTAATATGATCATTGCAAAAATGCCTACAATCCATATCCCCAATAATATGTATCCGGCAATGGATGGTGTCTCGCTATTTACAGAAAGTGCGAAATCATTCATCCAGTCTGTATTTCCGATTGGATGAATTCCAACAGCTTCTCCCATAGCAGTTGCGGTACTAGAAGCAGGAGAGCTTCTTAAGCTACCAAGCCACGAGAAGATTTGTGGAAATCCGATGAGACGGAACGGTATAAAGGGAACTGCCAGCAACCCAAGAAGCAGGAACCACAGATTATACTGCATCCGGCTGGACAGGTTGTTTTTGAATATCCGCTTGGCTATCAAAAGAATTCCGATGATACCGCTGATAAATACATTGCATATTAAAAAGAGTATCATAAAATTAGCCACGTTAATTTCCTCCTTTTTTTGACCTATTGGAAAGAAGGGAACGTAGGGTGTCTATTTCTGTTTCAGACAGTCTATGATTTTCTATGTAGGTAGAAAGCATTGCAGTTATGTCTCCGTTATAATAGCGCTCCAGAAAGGAATTGCTTTCATGACCAATATATTCATTTTCTTGAACTAAGGGAGTATATACAAACACTCGACTTTGTTTTTCGTAGGTAAGAGCACGTTTGTTTACTAACCGTTTTATCAAAGTTTGTATTGTTTTGGGACTCCAACTTGTGGTTTTTACTAGCCGATCAGTTATTTCGTTGGTACTTATGGGTGCATGTTTCCAAACAACTTTCATAACTTCGAATTCAGCTTCTGATATTTGTGGTAATGTACTCATAAATCCTCCTTAAATCTTACGCATGTAATAAAAATATTATAGTTGTTCCTTCGTGGAATGTCAAACTAAGAAAAGCTCTTAAAAAGGAACAATGTCAATT
>OLOE01001383.1_pt1 | contig 10583 bp, 9 predicted proteins | sample 1673201 | NCBI WGS metagenome assembly OLOE01 (sample SAMEA3136765, study PRJEB25190) | human gut metagenome | biome: human gut; feature: human-associated habitat; material: faeces | place: Austria | collected 2013
GGTCCAGATTTTCGAAGATCAGCTGTACGGCATCCAGTGCATTCTTTCGAGTACCAGGTGTTGTAGAGTTCCCAATATAAGCTTCGACAGCATGAGTTAAGGCATCCATGCCTGTGGTAGCAGTGATAAATGGCGGAAGGCTTAAAGTGACTTTCGGATCCAGAACAGCGTATCTTGGAATCAGAGGAAAGTCATTGATCGCATATTTGTATCTTGTTTCTGCATCAGTAATAACGGCTTGTTTCACTTCCGGTTCCGGCAGTGGTAGGAATGGCGATCAGAAGTGGAAGCTTTTTGTGTACTTTCAGGATGCCTTTCATCTGTGCAAGAGACTGATTCGGTTTTGCAATGCGCGCAGCAACTGCTTTGGCGCAATCCATACTGGAGCCACCACCAAAACCAATGATTGCTTTGCATTCAGACTGGTACCAGAGATCTTCAGCTTCTTTTACATTGACAGTAGTTGGATTGGCAACGGTTTTGTCATAAATGGAATAAGAAATATTGTTTCCTTTCAGGGCTCTTTCCAGGCGGTCGGTCAGTCCCAGATTGCGGATGCCTTTATCTGTGATGATAAGAAGAATGATACAGAGAAGAAGGCAGGCTTGATCCGTACCTGGCTGGCGAAAAAGGAAAACTTAGATCTTATTAGAGATGACGCGTTTGAATTCTGCTTTGTTGTGGATTTCCCGATGTATGAGATTGATGAGGAGACAGGAGAGACTATTTTTACGCATAACCCATTCTCCATGCCGCAGGGCGGTATGGATGCTTTGCTTGGCAAAGATCCTACAGAAGTGCTGGCATACCAGTATGACCTGGTATGTAATGGGATCGAACTGGCATCCGGCGCCGTCAGAAATCATGACATTGATATTATGAAGAAGGCATTTGAAATCGCCGGATATGATGAGCAGGAATTGAAGGAGCGTTTCAATGCGCTATACACCGCGTTCCAATATGGGGCGCCGCCGCATGCGGGCATGGCGCCGGGCGTTGACCGTATGGTAATGCTTCTTACGGATGAAGAAAAGATTCTGGACGTCATAGCATTCCCATTAAATGGAAATGCGCAGGATCTGCTGCTTGGCGCGCCGAGCGAAGTAACGAGCCAACAGCTTGAGGATGTCCATCTATTAGGGAATTCCAATGCTTTGGCAAAACATGCTTTCGCAGGAAGCGGCGATGGAAAGTATGCGAAGGGAAAACGCTCTACATTTTCCAATGCGCAGCAGTTAAACCAGATCTCTCTTACAGAGGAAGAAGACACGGAAGTACAAGGCATTTTTGACCGGATGAAGAAAAAAGAAGAGATCCTTTTGCAAGTCGATACGGAAAATGTCGAGGAAATGGTTCATGTAATGCCTATGAACAATGTATTGCGTGAGGATGTCAGAGAACAATTGTTTACAAGAGAAAGTTTACTTGAAGGCGCGCCTATGCACAACGAAAATAGTTGGCAGGTTCCAAGACTTGTAAAGTGAGGTGGATGATATGGAATATTATGCAGCAAAAATAAATGAAAACGGCACCATTGCCGTGGATGACAGCATTCTTGTGAAGGGTGCCGAGTCAACGTATGGCTCGAAAATTCTGATGGGATTCAAGCCTTTATTCAGCGCTGAGGCAGTAGAGCGCCTGGAGAAGAACGGATACCTGGTATCCGGGAAATGCCATGTGGGCGAGTTCGGGCTGGATCTGGTGGGCGAATTCTCCCACTATGCACAGGAAGATACGAAACTGGAAGGCGCGGCAGCAGCGCTGGTAGCAAAATCCGATGTGAAAGCAGCGCTTGGAGTGGATGTAAATGGCGCGCCGAGACGTGCGGCGGCTCTTGCAAATGTAGATTTCCTCAAGCCCACCTACGGGACGGTGTCACGTTATGGAATCATTTCAACAGCGGCATCTGGCGAGCAGGTAGGCGTATACGCGCCTGACACCCAAGGCGTAAAAGAATTGATGGGTGTGATTGCAGGGCACGATGATAAAGATGGAACAAGCCTGAGGACCCAGACCTATGAATATCATACAGACGAGGATATCGCTGGCAAACGTGTCTGCATCGTCAAAGAATTATTAGAAATCGCGGATGCGGACACGCAAGAAAACGTGAGAGCGTTTGCCAAAAAACTCACGGACAAGGGCGTGACCGTGGAAGAAATTTCTTGCGACTTTTTTGAGATGGCGAATACGGCATGGCAGATTCTCATGTCCGCGGAAACCTGTAATAATATATCCAGGTTTGATGGCGTAAAATATGGACGTCGTGCAGAGAACTATAAAAATATTGATGAACTGTATGTAAATTCCAGAACGGAAGGGTTTAACTTCCTTACGAAGGCAGTCATTTTATATGGCTCTGACGTTCTTTCCAAGAACCGGTATAAGGATTGTTATGATAAGTCGTTAAGAATCCGCCGTGTCGTGGCGGAAAAGTTTGCGGCGCTCATGAAAGAGTACGATGCGGTTCTTACGCCTGCCTGCAGCAAAACAAGTTACGAGCGTTATGATATTTATGCGGCCTTTGAAAAGGTTTATGAAGAAAGCATATTTACCTCCGTGGCAAACTTGATCGGGATTCCTGCCCTGGTTAGCCGCAAGGTTCAGTTAATGGGCGGACATTTTAGCGAAAGCATTCTTTTAAGTATGGCTGGAGCCGTTGAAAAGGAAGGTGAATAAGTATGAATTATGAAGTTGTAATCGGGCTTGAAACGCACGTTGAATTAAAAACCGAATCTAAGATATTCTGCTCCTGCGGGGGCCATGCCGCGGCAAAGACTCCGAATGACTGCGTGTGTCCGGCCTGTTCCGGCATGCCGGGCATGCTTCCGGTAATGAATAAGCGAGTGGTAGAACTTGCGGTTCTTGCCGGCTTGATGTTAAACTGCGAGATCAGCAGATATACGACATTTGACAAGAAAAACTATTATTATCCGGATCTGCCCTGCGCATACCAGGTCACCCAGATCAACCATCCGATCTGTACCAATGGCTGCGTACAGGTAAAGACGTCCGCAGGCGTCCGCGACATTCACATCAAGCAGATCCATATGGAAGAGGATGCGGGAAAGCTGGTTCATAGCGGCAGCTACTCTTATGTGGACTTTAACCGTACCAGCGTACCGCTTATTGAGATCGTAACCCAGCCTGACTTTAGAAGTGCGGAGGAAGTTATCACATACCTTACAAATTTAAAATCCATGTTCCGCTTTAGCGGCATCTCTGAATGCGAGGAAGGCGCAATGCGCTGCGATGTTAATATTTCGGTTCGCGAGGAAGGAAGCCAGGAGTTTGGCGTCCGGACAGAAATCAAAAATATGAGTTCTTTTGAAGCGATCGAAAAAGCTATCAATTATGAGGCGCAAAGACATATGGACGCGATCGAGTATGAATTAGAAGAACTGGTTCAGGAAACAAGACGTTATGATGACGCAAGCGGCAAGACCTTTGCTATGCGTAACAAGGAAACAGAAGCGGATTATCGTTATTTCCCGGATGCCAATCTGATGCCAATCATTATAGATGATGAGTGGATCGAGGAGATTAAGAAGAACAGGCCGGTGGAAATCAACGATAAGGTGGTGGAATATAGCGAAGCTGGCATATCGGAAAAAGAAATAGACATGATCATAGCAAATCAAAATATTTCCCAGCTTCTGGATGGGGTTGTTGCGCTTGGATGTAACGCCAAAGATGCGGCGTCCTGGATTCTTACAGAGAGCGTAGGCCTCTTGCGCAAAGAGGGCAAGACCATAGATGAACTATCCATTTCGCCGGAAAAACTAGCAGCAATCATCAAAATGGTAGATGCGGGCGAGATCAACCGCGTATCCGGCAAAAAAATCTTGGTGGCTGTACTTAAAGAAGACGTAGATCCTGTCGCGTACTGTAAGGAGAATGGCTTTGACAAAAAAATCGATATGGCTGTGGTTGATAAGGTCATTGATGAGGCGATTCAAAATAATGCGCAGGCAGTCGCGGACTATAAAAATGGCAAAGCCAAAGCGATCCAGTCTGTATTTGGCGCTTGCATGCGCGAATTAAAAGGCATCGTCGAGCCTGCAGTCATCAAAGAAATGTTAGAAAACAAATTAAAATAAAAGGTTTTTTCGACAAACAGTGGTTGTCGGTTCAGAGTACGAAAAGTGGTGTTGGAGCAAGGACTCCGACGCCACTTTTTTAAGTTATATCTGAGAAGAGTAACGCAAAGACCGGAAGATAACGAACAAAATCATCAGATTCCCGCATTGTGAAACTGTCGCTTCAACTATAAAATAAAGAAAACATGACATCATGACGTCATAAAGACGCGCCAAGTGCATGCTACAGAGGGGGAAATATATGGGAAGAGGCAGGCCATATTATCAGCAGATGCGGGATGATATTAAGAAAAAGATACAGTGCGGAGATTATAAACGGGGGCAATATCTGCCCTGCGAAAAGAAACTGGAAGAAGAATATGGAGTCAGCAGAACGACGGTGAGAAGCGCAATCAGCGAGCTGGTGCAGGATGGCTATCTCTATATTGTCCGTGGCAAGGGAACAAAGGTTGCATATTCAAGACTGACCGATAATAATCCAAATCTGCTGAGTTTTACAGAGATCGTAAAGAGTCATGGATATGAGCCCCAGATACTTCAGCGGTCTTTTGAGATTATAAGGGCAGATGAGAAACTTGCGAAAAAACTCGGAATCGGGGCCGGAGAGGAGGCAGTACACATTTATCGCGTGCGGGGCACGGATGATGAGCCAGTGTCGATCAATGATTCTTATCTGCCGGGGAAGATACTGGGAGAGCAAGGTGCAGAACTTTTGCTTGACGGAGAGTCCATATATGAGAATCTGAAGAGACATTATCATATAGCAGTGACAGAAGTAAAGGAAGAAATCTGGGCAGTCTCGGCAGGCAAATATGAAGCAGAGACACTGGATGTAGAAGAGAATGCGCCTCTTCTGGCATTTGAGAGGGAATCCTACAGCCAGGAGGGAACCCTGGTAGAATACAGCAAAGTGATATACCGATCCGACCGCTACAGACATGCGGTCGTGATGCGAAGAAGAGAGGAATGAGGTGGGAATTGTGGACAGAGCGAAAAAGGTGGTCGTGATTGGGGATGTATTTGCGGACATGATCTCTAAAGTACGGGGATTTCCGGAAACGGGAGGCAGAACATTCGGAACCTCATTTATGAGGAACAGCGGAGGGACGGGCGGCAATATTGCGGCAGGACTTGCGGTTCTCGGAATGGAGGCTTCCATTGTATGCGGCCTGGGAGATGATGAAAACGGGGAATTTTTGCTGGAAGAATTAAAGCAGTCCGGAGTAAATACAGAGCATGTGAAGGTTACTGCCGGCTTGAAGTCCGGGGCAGTGCCGATAATGGTGGATGAGGACGGAGAGCGGGTAATCTATGTACTGGTCAAAGGGTCTGCGTTTGAAGCCATAGAGCCGGAAGATCTTTTGTTTTTAGAAGAGATGAATCCCGATGCGCTTTGTTTTACCGGAGTGATCATAGGCGCGCATCCGGTGGAGGAGTCGGCCATTCTGGCGGCAAGAAGATGGAAGGGCAGGGCAAAGCTGTATTTTGATCCGAATCTCTGCTATCCGGCAGACCAGGTTCCGGAAGAGATCAAAAAAGCGACAAGAGAACTGGCAGATCTGTGCGACGTGGTGCTTACCGGGGAGACAGAGATGCGTGCGCTTGGCCTTTCTCCCAAGAAAGGGCAGTGCTATATTGTGAAATGCGGAGGAAAAGGATCAAAATGGATGGATGAAAAGGAGGTGGAGAGGTATCAGATTCCGGCGACAAAACACCGTCCGACGGATACGACCGGTGCCGGAGACACATTCATGGCAGCATTTGTCGCGGCAGAGGCCGAAGGGGCTTCGGTGGAGAAGGCAATGCGTTTTGCGTCTGTGGCTGCCGGAATTGCGGTCACAAAGACAGGGGCGAGAAATATGCCAAGGAAAGGGCAGATTCTGGAAGCCCTAGAAGAGTACGAAAAAGAACTGGAAGAAAAACATGAGAAAAAGACAGGACGACAGGAGGAAGAAAATGGGAGATTGGAATGAGTATTATTTTCCACAGGAAGTATTAGAACAGGCAGACACAGTCAGAAACAGCATGGCTGAACTGGAAGGCGAGATAGAAAAACTGGCCGAAAAATACAGGGACGTACAGAAAGTATATATTGTAGGTTCCGGCGACTGTTACTTTATCAGTCTGTCTTCGGCAGAGGCGTTTCGGAAACTGGCGGGAACAGAGGCATACGGTTATGAGGCTTATGACTTTTTTTTGGAGAAGCCAAAGGCTGACGGACAGACGCTGGTGATCCTATTCAGTTCCTCTGGAAAATCCTTATATGTCCTGAAGTCTCTGGAATACGTATTGGAAAATGGGGGCATTGCTATTGGCGTGACCAATCATCAGGACAGTCCTCTGGGAAGAGACAGCAGCGAAGTGCTGCTCACGACTTCCATAGGAGTATCCAGAACATTTCCGACAAAGACGACAACAAGCGCTCTTGCGCTGATGTATCAGCTGGCTGCTGTGCTTGCGGATAAAAGAGGGACCGTTGATGGAAAGACGGCTGCACATTTAAAAAAAGAACTGATGATTCAGGTGCCGGAGATGATAGAACGGATATATAAGGAAGAAAGAGAACTCCTTCGCCAGGGCGCCCAGGCTTTTCTGGAAGCGCGGTGCTATACCTATGTAGGAAGCGGCCCTTCAAGAAGTGCGGCGATGGTGGGGGCGGCCAAGATCGTAGAGACCTCCCGGGGACATGTGACATTCTGCAACGCAGAGGAATATATGCATCTGCATGGATTTTCAGTAAAAAGTTCCGATGCGGTGATCATCATTGCAAATAACCGCTCCAACCACAGGGAAATACAGGTGGCAGAATATGCGAAGGATCAGAGGGCAAGAGTGTTGGCTGTGGGAGATGTCCCCTGCGGCAAGGCTTCAGAGAATTTTATCAGTGTGGCACCATATTTAAAGGAACTTACAGAATGGGGCAGCAGCATCTGCGCAATGGTCGTTGTTCAGCTTTTTGCCTGCGAACTGTCCCGGCTATCCTATAAAGACCCGGATGCGCCTCACGATGTCAACCTGAAAAAGGTGATTGACCTTTTATATACAGGCCCGGTTGCAGGATGGAATGTATAAAGGATAGGGAGAAAATATGGAAGTATTAAAGATTCAATCAGATCAGCACGGAGTGCTGGACCTTACCAGCATGGTAAAAGATATTGTAGAAAAGAGCAGCGTGTCGGAAGGACTCTGCTGCGTATTCGTACCTCACACGACAGCCGGTCTTGTGATCTACTCGGGGATTGATCCGAAGGGGCTTCTGGATTTAAACGATACGGTGAAGACGATGGTACCAGTCAGGACGGATTTTCATCACCAGTGCGATCCGCCGTCAGATGCCGCGGGACATATCAAGTCCGCATTGTTTGGCAATTCGATCACGTTTATTGTCCATGAGAATGAATTGGTGCTCGGCGGCTCTCAGTACCTGTATTTTTATGAGTTTGACGGGCCGAGGGAACGGCAGGTATTGGTGCAGGTAACCGGCACGGCAGAAGAATAACTGGGAAAGTACGCAGAAGAAATGGAGAGGGTTATGTTTTCGGAAATATTTAACAGCAAAAAACCGGTGATAGGTATGGTACATTTAAAAGCGTTACCAGGCAGTCCGGGGTGCAAGGATTCCTGGGAGGAAATTCTTGAGGCCGCGCTTGCGGATGCGGAAGCATTGTGTGACGGGAAGGTAGACGGATTGCAGATTGAGAATCAGTTTGACTGGCCGTTCCTTCTGCCGGAACAGATTGGTGCGGAGACTACGGCATTTCTGACTGCGGCAGGATGCGCGGTCCGCAGGGAACATCCGGAGGTTCCCTTGGGGATTAACATCCACCTGAATGGGGGAATCCAGGCGGTGGCAGCAGCTAAGGCATGTGGTGCGGACTGGGTTCGGGTGTTTAATCTGGCGAATGGGTACATCTCGAACAGCGGCTATGTAGATGCGATCGGCCCAAGACTTCTGCGGTACCGCAAGGCAGTTGGCGCAGAGCATGTGATGATATTCGGGGATTTCCAGGTGAAGCATGGAAGCCATGCAGTTACGGTGGACCGTACCCTTTGGGAAAAAGCCCATGACGTGGAGATGAGTATGGCAGATGCGGCTGTGATTACCGGAAGCGCCACTGGAACAGCGCCGGATGTACAGAGTATCCTTGCGGTAAAGGAGCGCCTCTCCATACCGTTGTTGATTGGAAGCGGCTTGAATGAAGCGAATGTGAAGGAACTGTGGCCTTATGTTGACGGAGCGGTGATCGGCAGTGGATTTAAGAAAGGGGCAGACCTGAAGCAGCCAGTCGACCGGGAACTGGTCACCCGGTTTATGGAGACGGTCCATCAGCAAGGTTAAAGGAAGAAGAATGAGTATGAAGAAAATATCGGTAATGATTGTGGATGATGAAAAACTGGTGCTGGAAGATTTAAAAACATTGGTCGACTGGGAAGCGCTGGGTTTTGAGATTGTAGCAACGGCTTTTAACGGGAAACAGGCTCTTGAAAAATTCAAAACCTTTCTGCCGCAGGTTGTTTTTACTGATGTGAGGATGCCGTTCATGGATGGGCTGGAACTGATCAGGAAGCTCCGGGAGACGGCACCGGAAGTGTGCATATTTCTACTGACAGCATATGAGGACTTTACATATGCCAGGACAGCGATCAAATATGGGGTAAAGGATTATGTGATAAAAAGCACGTTGGACGAAGTTACATTTGCGCAGCTTCTGAAGAAATTATTCGAGGATATCAGCAGACAGAATAAACTGCGGGATATGTTAAAGACGAAACAGCTTCTGGAATATCTGGAACTTCCTGACGGGGAGGAAGGCGCGGATTATTCCGGGATGTACCGGAAGGCTTATGCGTATATCGTTATCGAGCAGGATCTGCCGGTTGTATTTACGGATGACACAGTTCCCGAGGAGATGATCTGTTCCGGGAAAAAGATCGCATCCATCGCAGTGCCGGAGTATATGGATGAATCTGAGATGGCTGCGGTCAGTGATCTGCCGGGAGGGAGGACGCTGGTGATTCTGGATATTCCGGAAGTATCCCAGAAAAAAATCACAGAGACAGTACAGTCTTATGCCAGAGAAATCAGGCAGCGGCTTAGGACCGCCCTGGGATACTCTTTTACCGTATATGTGGCGGATCGCAAACAGACGATCGCTGAACTGAAACGGCTGTACCGCGGCGCAAAGGAATGCTTCCGGAGAAAATATCTGCTTGGCAGCGGCGGAATCTATTCTATGATATCCTTGCCCGATACGAAGGGGGAGCAAAAGAATCCGGCAGTAGATACCGGGCTCATCCAGAATCTGACTGACAGCAAAGATATGGATGGGATCGCGCAGTATCTGGATGCAATCTACAAAGAGGTGGAGGGCAGCCTTGATTACCATGGCCTGAAACAGATATCCAGGGAATTATTTATGCTGCTGAAAAAGAATTATGCCCATCTGCCGAAACAGATGGGACAGGATTTCAGCACTGCCTCTAATTTCTCGGATTGGCTGGACAGCCGGCATATCAGAGCGTGGTTCCAGCGTCAGTTTGAAACTTTAATCTCCGGAAAAAAGAAGATGCAGCTGGGGGAATATTCAAGGCCTGTTGTTCTGGCTATGGAATATATCTTTAAGCATTATCAGGAGAATACGCTTTCCATCAATGAGATTGCGGACAGTGTTCATTTAAGTATCGGCCATCTGTGCGGGATATTTAAAAAAGAGACACAGAAAACAGTAAAAGGTTATATTACAGAAGTCAGGATCGAGGAGGCAAAGAAACTTCTGGAAGAAGGCGAGCTGAAGATTTACGAAGTCTCGCTTGCGGTTGGATATCAGTCAAGCCAGTATTTCAGCCAGATTTTCTATAAAATGACGGGGACTTACCCTACAAACTGGCAGAGAGATAACAGGAGGCTGTAGATTATGAAAAAATCGATCAGAGAAAAAATATCAGGACGCATTATCATTGTCGGAGTAATGATGTTCTTTGCGTCCGTCGCGCTTTCTTACGGCCTGTTTATTCCGAAGATGGAGCAGGATGCGGTAAATGGGGCTGAGGTGCGCCCGGTCACCTTGGACATGGCGCTGTTTGGCCGTATGGTAACCTCCAATGCGTTTCGTGACGTAGAGGCCTCCATGCAAGTGGCCCACGCCATTTCTACCAACAAGCTGAACATGGAGTCGGATTACTTCACCGCCATGGATGACCTGCTCTCCGGGGATACGATGGAGGAGTCCGGTTCCGGCATGATCGGAGAAACGGATTACAATGCCTCCTGCTACTATATCTACGCTTCCCTGGACACAGACATCCTACGGGAAAACCTCCAGTACACACCGGACAGCGAGGCGCTGATCCGCAGGGCGATTCCCGCGCTGATCCGCACCATGGCGTTGACGAATCCCTCCGGGAAGCAGAACAGTTTTGCTGGAAACGTACTGCCCAGCGCCATTTTGGTGGAGTGCAAAGAAGAAAAGGTACCGGTGAGTA
>OLOE01001395.1_pt1 | contig 10539 bp, 10 predicted proteins | sample 1673201 | NCBI WGS metagenome assembly OLOE01 (sample SAMEA3136765, study PRJEB25190) | human gut metagenome | biome: human gut; feature: human-associated habitat; material: faeces | place: Austria | collected 2013
GTCGTTTGGGCGTAAACAAGGATTTTTGTGGAAAGGGAATAGGCAGTGAAGTCATTGATTTCATCAAGGGTTGGTTTATGTCTCATGACAACAAGTCTGGCTGTCGCTTTGTGATAGTAGATGCAATCAATGCTCCCGAAGTAATCTCTTTCTATCAAAAAAATGGTTTTCAACCTCTGTTTACCTCTGAAGAACAGGAGTTCTTATATACAGGAGGAAAGAAGGGGCAGCAAATCAAAATGGCAACCAGATTGATGTACTTTGACTTGCTGTGGATGAGACAATAGTAATTTGATAATTATTTTTGATTATGTTTAGATTTAAAGTTATACTTCTTTTATCATTAATTTTAAGTGTTTGCCCAATTATGAGTCATGCGCAATTAAAAAAGTCTGGTTCAATAGAGAGGGTAAAGGGGTTTACAAATGGTTCCGTCAGTTTGATGAAGTCTACAACAGAGAGAGGGGATGTGTATTCTCTAACGTTACGTAATAATTCAAAATTTCATGATGATGTGAATTTGTTGTTGGGAGATAAGGAAACTGCTGTAAAAAATCTAAAAGACTTTTCTGAAACTTTTAAAACAGCAAAGTCTGGTGAACATTTTGATTTCGAGGTGATGGGACTGACATATACTTTCTTTTATGGTAGCACATTAGGGCAAAAATGTTTTAAGATACGGGCATCTAATAGTGTAAGTTCTGATTATGGTAGGTTGTTTAAGGCAACAATAGATGATATTATCAAATATTTTTTAAACAATGGGGAATAAAGAGTGGATTGCTTTTGCAAATGAGAAAAAATGTAATCACGCAAAGAGCTTGATAAAGAGTGGATTTATTAGTTGGGTAAATACAGCTAATTTTGAAGTAGGAGATATAGTATATTTGTTTATGTCAAATACTAGAAACGTTAGATTTAAAACTCAAGTTGTTGCCGATAATTGTAAGCGTGAGGATTCTGAATATTGGCTTGAGCAAGCTCCTACGGATATTACTTTTAGATTAAAGTTGGTTGCAGAATATTCTGGAGACCAATTGAATGAAAGTGTTTTGATTAAGCATGGTTTTAAGGGTGGTAGATCACTTCAAACTCCAAGCTATAAGAATGAAAATTTGATGGATTATATAAAGTCAATCTTTTAAAAGTAAAAGGGAGAAACTAACAGGTGTCTGTTGGATTCTCCCTTTTTGTTTCTTATTCTATCGCCTTGATTCTCTCTCGGCATTCTTTCAATATCTCTTTCAGTTCTTCCACGGTAGTGGCTCTCAGCATGGCGATTCTCGTCTGACGGAAATCAGGAATACCCTTGAAGATAGGGGAGGCGGCAAGGTGGCGACGGGTGTGGAGAATGCCTCTGTACTCGTCGATGCGCTCCACGTTGATGCGGAGCTGCTCCTCCAGGAGGTCAATCTTCTCATCTACGGTTAATGGGGCAGCACCCGTATTATCCAGATAATCACGGATTTCCTTGAATATCCAAGGTCTTCCGAAGGTGGCTCTGCCAATCATTACCGCATCTACGCCGTATCTTTCGAAGGCAAGCTTGGCTTCTTCCGGGGTCGTAATATCGCCGTTGCCGATGATCGGAATATGGATGCGGGGATTGTTCTTCACCTCTCCGATGAGGCTCCAGTCAGCCTCACCCGTGTACATCTGGCTACGGGTTCTGCCGTGGATGGTGAGCGCCTGGATTCCGCAATCCTGTAGCTGCTCGGCAAGGTCGGTGATGATGAGGTTCTCGCAATCCCATCCCAATCGGGTTTTCACAGTTACGGGCACGTTTACCGCCTTTACCACTTCTCTTGTAATATCCAGCATCAATGGGATATTTCGGAGCATTCCGGCTCCTGCACCCTTTCCGGCAACCTTCTTCACCGGGCAACCGAAGTTAATATCAATCACATCCGGCTTCGCCTGTTCCACGATCTTGGCAGCTTCCACCATGTCCTCTGTGGTTCTGCCGTAAATCTGAATGCCCACAGGGCGCTCTTCATCGCTTATCGTAAGCTTGCTGACGGTGCTCTTGATGCTTCGCACCAAGGCTTCCGCCGATACGAACTCAGTATAAACCATGGCGGCTCCGAATCGCTTGCAGAGCATGCGAAAGCCAATATCTGTTACGTCTTCCATCGGAGCGAGGAAGAGGGGCTGAGGCCCAAATTCTATATTACCTATTTTCATCGTTTTATGAGGAGTTAAAGGAGTTAAGGAGTTAAAGGAGTTAAGACAAATGCTTCGAAAATGATAATCCTTGATATTCCTTCTCCAAAATTTCGGTTGCAAAGTTACACTTTTTTTATGAGAATTTGCCATGATATACAAAAAAACATGAGTATCTCATAACTGTTGTCTTAACTCCTTAACTCCCTTTAACTCCTTAACTCCTCCTTTGATTCACTTTAAAAGATGATACATTCCCCCTGCCAGGGTGCGGATGATTCCTTTCATTTCCATCTGGAAGAGGAGGGAGGTGAGGCGGGAGATGTCGATGTTCGACTTCACGCTGATGATGTTGATCTGCAGGTCGTTTGTCTTTGAGAGGATGCTGACGATGAGCTCTTCTTCTGTTGATAACTCGGGGAAGAGGCTGCGCTCGATGCCTTGCTGCTTGGCTCGCATCAGGGTGGCGTCATCCTGCCAGCGCATGTCCTTCACAAAGTCCTCGGCACTGGTGATGAGCGTGGCGCCGTTGTTGCGTATCAGGTTGTTGCAGCCCTCGCTGTAGTAATCACCTATTCTGCCCGGGAAGGTGAAGACGTCCCTACCGTAGGATTGCGAAATATCGCAGGTGATGAGACCGCCGCCGTGAGCTGCGCTCTCTATCAGGATGCAGGCATCCGACATACCCGCTACGATGCGGTTGCGGCGCACGAAGTTTATCTTATCAGCGTTTGTACGGGTAAGGAATTCGGTGAGCAGTCCGCCCTGTTCTATCATTCTTGCCGCCGTTTCCCGGTGCTGACGGGGGTAGAGGTCATCCAGACCGTGAGCCAGCACGCCTATGGTTTCGTAGCCGTTGGCGAGTGCCTGGCGGTGCGCCACGATATCCACTCCGTAGGCAAGTCCGCTTATGATGAGCACGTTGGGCGAGAGCTGCTTCAGGTCGGTGATGAAGCGGCGGATGAGGTCTTCGCCGTAAGGCGTGCAGTGGCGGGTTCCTACGATGTTGATGACGCGCTGCTGGTTGAGGTTGGCGTTGCCTTTATAGAAGAGGATGAGAGGTGCGTCATCGCAGTCTTTGAGGCGTTGCGGATAGCGGTCGTCGTTCATCGGAATGGGTTCTATTCCGTAGCGTATGTCGTACTCCAGTTCTTCCTCAGCGCGTTTTCGGGCTTCTTCGCAGTTCTGGATAGCGCTCACGAGTTTATCCGAGGCATCGGGGAGGATGTCTCTGAGGTTGTTCTTATGCTCCAGGATGAGCGTGGCGGAGCCTACCTTTCTGTATAGCTCCAGCATTCCTGCCAGGCTGAAGTAATTGAGCCTTGTCAGGAGGATGGTGTTCAGTATTTCCTGTTGATCAGCCATAATCTTTATCTTTTCAAGTATTCGTAACCTATCCTGCACCTCAGGCATTCCTTCCTGTCGCAGTATTCCTTCTTCAGCTGTATGAGCGCCTGGCTATCCCCGGCGTTCTCTACCGGCAGACCGCATTCCTTCCACATCCTTACTATGTGGTTATTCTCGGCCTTCAGCTCCTCCAGGAAGTCGAAGGCGCGGTCGCAGTATTTCTCCTCGCCCCGGTGCCTTCCATAGGCAAAGAGGATGGGAACCACGGTGTTGATGATGAGCAGATTGAGCGAGAAAGGGGAGAGGTGCTTCTCGTTCCGGATGCTCGTGCTGCCGAAGGTATAATGGGTTTCCCAATACTCCGTAACGCTGGTTGAGAGCACCTGCTTCGCCTCCTTCACCGTGCTTGCCTCGAGCAGTTGGCTCAGCCCCGCACGGCGGTTATAATAAAGATTGGCTAACTGCGAGATGCGGATGTGAGGGAAGTTCTGCGGACGCAGGCGCAGGAAGCGCCACTGCTTGTAATCCATCGGCTGCAGCGAGAATTTATGCGAGAGATAGAGATATTCGTTCCTCAACCGGGAGAAATAGCCGTCGTTCAGTGCGTCTTTCTGATATCTTTCGGGAATGGTGTTCAGCTCCAGCAGTCCGGCTTGCCCCAGAAAGATGGCTTCTATCTGGAAGAGGTCGTCGCGGTGATGGTCTACGGCCCTCAGCGGCAGATGGTAAGCCCACTGCTCGAAGGCGTCGCCGTTGATTCCGAACCCGTAGTTGCGCGCCAGGGTCACGAAGTAGGCGTTCTCCCAATCGCCGTTACATTGCTTTACGCGCGCCTCTATCGCATCGGTTTTCTGCGATAAGCGCTCGGTTTGCAGGGCGCTCATCCAACTGTGCACGGTGAGGCGGGTGAGCGATGGGATAATCTGGTAGCAGGGAGGATACTGGTCGATGTTCAGCAGCTCCTGATAATGCTTCGATACGTTTTCGGGAATGTCGAGCTGCAACTGCACGAGGGGCTCGCCTTTCGAGTTCTTGGTTTCTACATCGATGGTTCCGCAAACGTGCAGGATAACGTTGTCGTAGCGTTCATCCTTATCATGTCCGTGTACATACCAGTCGCTTGCCTTGTCATGAATCTCCACGTTTCCCACCCATAGGGTTCCGTTGAGTTTGATTTTGGCATTGAAGAAATCGGGCCCTGCATTGCGGTTGTGCAGTCCGGGGTCAATTACTTCCACAGCCTGGTGCCAGGTGGTGGTGAGTGGAGAGAGTGGGAAGAGCTTGTGCTTCCACACATAATGAAGGAGTTGCTCCATAATGTTTCGGCTTTTATGGTTTATAGGATTGCCTCTTTCGGAACGCAAGTTCTTCGCTCGTGTGCGGAAGGGGTATTGAAAAATCAGCTGTTAACTGTTAACCTGTTAACTCTGAGGAGAGAAGTATTTCTCGAATGCCTTGTCGTAGTCCTCGCTGTTGCCCAGTTTTCCGTTGATGAGGCAGACGAGTTCTACGGTTGCCTTGAGGCAGAGTTTCTCGTCCTTGGCACGGAAGATGTCCTGATGGAAAACATATCTCACGCCCTGCTTCTCCAGCCACAGACGCGAGAAGAATTCATCATCGCATTGCAGCGGAACCTTGTACTGCAGGTTCATTCTCGCCACCACAGCATCCACGCCCTTGTTGTGCATTTCGGCAAAGCTGAGGCCGCATTCCTTCAGAAAGAGATGGCGGGTATGTTCCATGTAGTGCAGATAGTTGGCATTGTTCACGATGCCTTCAATATCGCACTCATAATCTCTTACTTCCATCTTCGTCTCAAAAATATATCTGCTCATAATTTTCTCTTTTTAGTTACTAAATGAGGCTAAAAGCCTTAAATCACTGCAAAAATAACCAAAATTTTCTATTTATTATTATAATAACAAGGATTTTTCAAGGTTTTTCGAAGAAAAATGTGTATTTTTGCCGAAAGGTTTAGAAATAAGAACAAAAATAAAAATAGATAAAGATGAAAATTGCTTTGATCGGCTACGGAAAGATGGGACACATGATCGAGGAGATCGCCCTGCAGCGTGGCCACGAAATCGTTTGTAAGATTGACGTGAATAACCCTCAAGACATCGACAGCCCGGAGTTCTGCTCTGCCGATGTTGCCATTGAGTTTACCAACCCTACTGCCGCCTACGGCAACTATCTGAAGGCTTTCTCTCACAACGTGAAGGTGGTTTCAGGTTCTACAGGTTGGATGAAAGACCATAAGGAAGACGTGGAGAAACTCTGCGCCAACGGTAAGCAGACCCTCTTCTGGGCCTCTAACTTCAGCATCGGTGTGGCTATCTTCTCTGCCGTAAACCGCTATCTGGCTAAGATCATGAATGGTTTCCCACAGTACTCTGTATGCATGCAGGAAACCCACCACGTTCATAAGCTCGATGCGCCATCTGGAACAGCCATCACCCTTGCCGAGGAAATCATCGACAACATCGACAGAAAGAAGGACTGGAAGCGTGGCGTTACTTATTGGACTGAGGATGGTCATCACGATGAGGGCGATGCAAACATTACTGATGAAGACCTGGTCATCAACTGCGTACGCGATGGCGAGGTTCCGGGAATCCACGCCGTGATGTATGACAGCGATGCTGATATGATTACCATCGAGCACAGTGCCCATTCTCGCAAGGGTTTCGCCCTGGGAGCCGTTCTCGCAGCTGAGTTCACAGCCAACCATTCCGGCTTGCTCACCACATCAGATTTATTTAAGTTCTAAGCAGAAGTTATGATAGACAAGCAGAAACAAAAACTCAATATGAAGGTACAGTGGGCGAAGTTCGCAGTGGTTCTCGCCCTCTATCTCCTCTTTCTGGTTTGGGTGGAGAGCTGGCTGGGACTCATTGTGGTTCCGTTCATCTTCGATGTTTACATCACCAAGAAGATTCACTGGCAGTGGTGGAAGGATGAAGAAGGCCCTGTGCGCTTCATCATGAGCTGGGTAGATGCGCTGGTGTTTGCTCTCGTAGCGGTTTATTTCATCAACCTCTTCTTCTTCCAGAACTATGTGATTCCGTCTTCCTCTCTCGAAAAGAGTCTCCTCACGGGCGATTATCTCTTCGTGAGCAAGGTAAGCTACGGCCCTCGCATCCCTGAAACTCCGCTCACCATGCCGCTCACCCAGCACACCATGCCGCTGGTCAACGTGAAGAGCTACATAGAGTGGCCTCACTGGGATTACCGCCGCGTAAAGGGTTTGGGCAACGTGAAACTCAATGACATCGTGGTGTTCAATTATCCTGCAGGCGATACGCTCGTCAATGAGGAGCGCTATCAGGCGAATGATTACTACCAGATGGTTTACAGCATCGGCGACCAGCTGATGCAGCAGAACGGACAGGAAAAGGATGTGCGTGCGATGACCGCCTCACCTTCGCGCTCATCGACAACGAAGAGACTCAGAAGAACTATCCTTACCACTTCAACCTTGCCATCTCTTACCGCCTGCAGGGCAACGAGATTCATGTCATCTGGCATGTAGAGAATACCGACGACAAGGAAATCTTCTTCCAGATTGGCGGTCACCCAGCATTCATGGTTCCTGGCTGCAAGAAGGGCGAAGAAATGAAGGCTACCCTGAAACTCGACAACGAGGCTCCTGTTCGTCTCTATGGTAACGTAGGCGGATGCATCGACCGTCAGGCTAAGGAAACCGTAGAAACCGACAAGGGTATCTGGGAAGTAAACGAGGAGACTTTCGCAGAAGATGCTGTTATCTTCGACAAGAGTCAGGTTAAGCAGGTGAGCATTCTCAACGAGCAGGGCGAACCTCATGTAACCCTCGAGTTCAAGACTCCAGCCGTAGGTATCTGGAACCCAACAGGCAAGCACGCTCCATTCCTCTGCATCGAGCCATGGTATGGTTTGAGCGACTGGGCTGAATATGATGGCGAGTTTAAGGACAAGTATCTGATGAACCGTCTACAGCCAGGTGCAAGTTTCATGAGTGAGTATATCATCAGAATTGAGAAATAATGGAAGAAAAAGACAATTTGCAACTCCCCGAGAACGCATTCCGCGAACTGAAAGACGGGGAGGATTATAAGCCGCTGATGTCGCCTGACAAGGTTTATCCTGAGGTGAACGGATGGTCAGTTACATGGGGAATCGTGATGGCAGTCATCTTCTCTGCCGCCGCAGCTTATCTGGGCTTGAAGGTGGGTCAGGTGTTCGAAGCAGCCATCCCTATCGCCATCATCGCCGTGGGCGTAAGTACCGCTACCAAGCGTAGCAAGGCGCTGGGCGAGAATGTCATCATCCAGAGCATCGGAGCCTGTTCGGGTGCTGTGGTGGCAGGAGCCATCTTTACCCTGCCAGCCATCTACATCCTGCAGGCTAAATATCCGGAGATGACTACTTCGTTTATGAAGATCTTCATGGCTTCTGCCCTGGGAGGAGTGTTGGGAATCCTTTTCCTTATTCCTTTCCGCAAGTACTTCGTAAGCGATATGCACGGCAAGTATCCGTTCCCTGAGGCTACGGCTACCACGCAGGTACTGGTGAGCGGAGCCAAGGGAGGCGACCAGGCGAAGCCGCTGCTCATAGCCGGACTGGTGGGTGGTCTTTACGACTTTATCGTAGCCAGTCTGGGATGGTGGAACGAGAACTTCACTTCCCGTGTGGTAAGTCTGGGATGCGACCTGGCTGACAAGGCTAAACTCGTATTCAAGGTAAACACAGGTGCTGCCGTATTAGGTCTGGGTTACATCATCGGTCTGAAGTATGCCTTCTTCACCTGTCTGGGTTCGCTCGTAGTATGGTGGCTGATTGTTCCGGGCATGAGCGTTATCTTCCATGATAGCGTGCTGAGCGCCTGGGATCCTAGCATCGTGAAGACCGTGGGTGCGATGAGTCCGGAGGAAATCTTCCGTGCCTACGCCCGCAGCATCGGTATCGGCGGTATCGCCATGGCAGGAATCATCGGCATCATCAAGAGCTGGGGCATTATCAAGAGTGCCGTAGGTCTGGCTGCCAAGGAGCTGAAGGGCAAGAGCGATGTGGATGAGAACGTGAAGCGCACCCAGCGCGACATCTCTTTCAAAATTATCGCTATCGGTTCGCTTGTTACCATCCTCGTAACCTTCCTCTTCTTCTGGTTTGGCGTGATGGAGGGCAACCTTCTCTTCGCCATTATCGCCATTCTGCTCGTGGCTGCCATCGCCTTCCTCTTTACTACCGTAGCGGCTAATGCCATCGCTATCGTGGGTTCAAACCCTGTTTCGGGAATGACCCTGATGACGCTCATCTTCGCCTCTGTGGTGATGGTGGCTGTAGGCCTGAAAGGTCCTGGCGGCATGCTGGCTGCCCTGATTATGGGTGGTGTGGTTTGTACAGCCCTCTCGGTAGCAGGTTCGTTTATTACCGACCTGAAGATTGGTTACTGGCTGGGAACAACTCCTAAGAAACAGGAGGGATGGAAATTCCTCGGTACCCTGGTGAGTGCGGCTACCGTGGGCGGTGTGATGATGCTGCTCAACGAGACTTACGGTTTCGCATCGGGTTCGCTTGCAGCTCCTCAGGCTAATGCTATGGCTGCGGTTATCGACCCTTTGATGAATGGCGTGGGAGCTCCTTGGGTGCTCTATGGCATCGGAGCCGTGATAGCCATCGTGCTGACTTATTTCAAGATTCCTGCCCTAGCTTTCGCTCTGGGTATGTTTATTCCGCTGGAACTGAACGTTCCTCTGCTCGTGGGTGGAGCCATCAACTGGTATGTCACTTCGCGCAGCAAGGATGCCAAGGTGAACAGCGAACGTGGTGAGAAGGGAACGCTCATCGCCAGCGGCTTCATCGCCGGTGGAGCCCTGATGGGTGTGGTTAGCGCCCTTCTGAAGTTTGGCGGCATCGAGGTAAGTATCGCCGACAGCTGGTGGGTTAATCCGATGTCTGAGGTTTGTTCGCTTCTGGCTTACATCTGCCTCATCGGTTTCTTTATCAGAGCCACAAAGAAATAAAGAATAGGCTTTTTACAAATAAGACAATCGCCTGGATGCATCTTGAGCACCCAGGCGATTTTTTATTCTATCCGAATAGTTTTTCTATCCTACGATTCGGCAGCTACGAAATCCATCGGCTTGACGCCAAACTGCTTCTGGAAGCACTTGGCAAAATAGCTAGGACTGCTGAAACCTACCATATAGCTGATTTCGCTGATGCGGTAATGTCCTTCTTTCAGGAGCTTTGCGCCCTTCTTAAGTTTCACGAGCTGGATCATCTCGTTTGGCGTAACATCGGCAAGACCGCGAATCTTATTAAAGAGCGAAGAGCGGCTTATGCCCATCTTCTCAGCAAGGAACGCCACGTTGAGTTCCGGATTCGCCACATTCTCTTCGATGATGCGAGACATTCGTTCCAGGAACGCATTATCAACCTGAGTTGGAGCAATCTCTGCTATCGGCTCAAGCGGAGTATGAGAGAATTTACTTCTCAACAGACGGCGCATCTCAAGAAGCTGTCTTACGCTTGCCTCAAGATACTTCATCGAGAACGGCTTTTCTATGTAGACATCGGCTCCACAGTTCATACTCTCCGTCTTCGCCGCATCATCGGTTTTTGCTGTGAGCATCACGAACGGGAGATGAGAATATTCAGAATTTTCACGCACCCTACGGCAGAACTCCGGACCGTCCATCTCCGGCATCATCCAGTCGCTTATGATGAGCGAAACCGGATGTTTCTCCAGTTTACGGAGCGCATCCTTTCCGTTGTCGGCGGTATAAACCGTATACATCTTTTCGAAATGAGCCTTCACAAACTGGCGCATGTCTTCATCATCATCCACAATCAGCATCACCGGTTTTGCCGGTTCACGAAGCGGACTGGCAACAGCAACGCCTGCTTTTTGAGAACCTTGCTCAATTGAAGTTTCATCTGTCAGCAGATTTTCCTCAGCAACAGTTTCTTCTTCCTTCACCATTTCGTCTGCCTTCTCTACCACAGCATCCATCTGGTTGAGCGGCAAGGTTACGATAAAGGTAG
>OLOE01001397.1_pt1 | contig 10518 bp, 8 predicted proteins | sample 1673201 | NCBI WGS metagenome assembly OLOE01 (sample SAMEA3136765, study PRJEB25190) | human gut metagenome | biome: human gut; feature: human-associated habitat; material: faeces | place: Austria | collected 2013
AAGTTGAATTTATGATTTGCACAAATGTTGGAGAAGGGCTAAAACCTCTTACCAAAATCGCTTCAGGAGGAGAAATGGCAAGAATAATGCTTGCAATAAAAAATGTACTTGCAGATGTTGATGAAGTTAGTACATTAGTATTTGATGAAATAGATACAGGAATTAGTGGTAGAGCTGCCCAAAAAGTTGCTGAGAAAATGCTCATTGTTGCCAAAAAGCATCAAATATTATGTATTACCCACTTGCCACAAATTGCTGCTATGGCAGATTATAATTTTGTTATTGAAAAAATTGTCGAAAATGATACAGCTAAAACAATTATCCTTGAATTATCTCCAGATAAGGTGTATAATGAGATAGCTAGACTTATTGGAGGAACAGCTATAACTAATGTTACAGTTGATGCCGCAAAGGAAATGAAGATTTTAGCCAATAAATTAAAAGGAGAATAATTGAGTATGAAAAAGAAAGTTGTTTTATTACTTGCTGCAACTATGATAGTAACATCTCTTTCAGGTTGTGGAATGACAAAAAAAGAAAGTGAGGCTATGATTACTGATATTTCCAATGCTGATATGCTTAAAACAGCAGACGAAAAATCTCTTATTAATGCCGATGAAGCTGTAAAGGCTTTTTCTGATGCTCTTACAAAAGTTAAAGAAGAAAAAAATGTTACTATTGATACAACAACTACAACTAATTTAGGTGAAGGTGACAAAGCTGAAAACGCAGTAAATACATCTAAGCTTAAGAAAAATATTACAGATGACAAAATCGTAAGTCCCGAGAAAAACGAATCATTCCTTCCGTCTTCTCCCACTGCCAGAAGTACTTCCGATTCCACTGATTTTCCTATCTTTATTGTATACATTCCAAGGCAGAACTTCGTCACAGCTGTTCCCGCCACGATCAGAACCATCAGCATACTGACCTTCATATCCGATGGATGTAAAATTCCATCTATCGACTCTTTCAACATACTGATCCCCGCATACAAAATCAGAATACCAACCACCATGCCGGTCAGATACTCAATCCTTCCATATCCAAATGGGTGCTTTTCATCCGGATGTTTCCCGGAAAGCTTTGTTCCTACATATGTCAGAAACGAAGATCCTGCATCCGTTGCATTATTGATTCCTTCCGACACGATTGCTATTGACGATGCCAGCGTTCCGATCACAATTTTCACTGCCGCGATCAGTAAATTAACTAAGATTCCTATCAAAGACGTTCTTATTATCCGTTCCTGACGGCTTGATTCCTTCATAATACACCTGTTCCTTCTTTCTTTTTCCTGTGTTTATGATAACATGTCGTTATTTCATTTACAAGATATTGCAGGTGCAGGGCACTCTGCCAAAGCTGTCACTTGCCAAAACATACAAAAGAAACGGCTGTAAGAGCCGACACGCATTCATTAACCTCCCAATGAAGCATATCCGTTCTTCCAGCCGTCTCAGGCTTTTCTTATTATACGATTCGTCTCAGATTACATAAATATATTAAGTATCAACACTTCAACCACACCGACAGCCCATGCTACCGTTGATGTTACAGACCAGATCGTTAACTGATCTTTCGCCTCGCTGACACCTAAGGTTCTGTTTACTACCCAGAAATAACTGTCGTTGAAGTATCCGAAGAATAAAGATCCTACGCAGCATGCCACTGCTCCAAGGATCGGGCTTACGCCTGATGCTGCGATGATCGGTGCTGTGATACTTGCTGCTGTCGTCATTGCTACAGTTCCTGATCCCTGAATGAATCTCATTGCTGTCGCGATCAGAAGCGGCAGGATAATGATCGGTTGCGTTTTGTCTATTTTGTCTTGTCTGTTTTTGACATGTTTTGTTATTTATTTTGCTGTCAGCACTTCCACAGCTTCTCTTAATGTTGTGACCTCACCTACGTTTCCAGGGAAGATAACGTATGGTGTCAGAGGGAATTTACTTTCTTCTCCTGTCTGCCATACCGGGATTCCAGGCTTGATCTGACCAAGAACATTCGCTTTCTTTACTGCCAGAGCTTTTGTTCCTACATCACTGGATGTAATTCCGCCTTTTGCGATTACAAAGCTTGGTGTTACACTTAAACGTCCAACCAGTGACTGTACTGCATCGGAGATCTTTACAGATAATCTTAACTCATCCTCTTTATCACCTGTATCAGCAGTAATCAGTGCTCTTGTTGTATAACAGCAGACTGTCTTTCCGGCTTTAATGCAAGTCTCTTCCAGATTCAGACATCTCTTTACTTCTTTTTCAAATGCTTCGTCATCTTTTACAAGTGTTGCATCCAGTTCGATGAATTCGATGTCTGTCAGTTTCTTCAGTTCTTCCACCTGTTTTGTAGTCTTATCTGTATGAGAACCTACAACGATGATTCCTCCGTTGTCTGTCTCTTTTACCACCATCTGTTCTCTGCTAAGAAGCGGCTGATCGGTTACTCCGCCCATAACCTTTACGATAGCTGCCGCCGTACGGAACATGAATACTTTTCCCTTTGCCATTGCTCTGTACAATGCCACACAGAATACTTTTACATCTGCATAATCCACAGCATTTACAATGATCTTATTGAAGTCTTTCACTTCCATCAGTGCTTCTTCGATCTTGTCGATGTTCATATCGTGGATATCTTCCAGTGAAATGCAGGTAACATCGGAAGCTTTGTATGCCCCTTTTGTCTTCTCTTCTACATACTCCGGCATTGTCGCTGCACTGTAGCCAAATGTCTTATCTTTGGCAAACTCTGTCTCATTCGCAGGAATCAACTCTTCACCGTATTTTACATAATGTACATTATCAATCGTATATCTTCCGCCTTCTTTGAAGAACGGGCAGAGGATCTCACCGTCGATCGTCTTTCCTGTATTGGCTTCATAGTTCTTCTTCAGAAGCTCTGTCTCCAGTGGATAATGTCCACGAAGAGTAGAATCACTTCTGCTGATGAATATGTATTCTTTTCCGGTCTCTTTTGCGACTTCGTCAACCACTGCAGCGATCTCATTGTGTGCCTTGGTTGTCTGTTCCGCTGTAAATCCTCTGGAGTTGGTCAGGACATAGAATAAGTTATTCTCCTCATCAAATCCCTGACGGATTGTATCTTTTTCCCAGTTTGTGTATACGGAAATGTCATGTACCGTCTGAACTCCTGTCGGGTCATCGTCTAAGACAACGATCTTTTTATTATTCTTTTCAATTTCTTTCTTTAACAGTTCATCGATATAAGCTTCGTCAATCTTCTTATATGAAGTTAATACTTCTGCATTCAATGCCATGTTCATTCTCCTTTACTCTTCCGTCTTTTTTACTTCTACGTCAGCAAGTTTTTCGAAATACTGAACAATTCCGCCATGATCATCATTCATATGTCCGTGGATCTTCAGTGTCTGAAGGATTTCATAAAGCTGTGCTGTATATGGAATCGGTACATCGATCGAATGTGCTGTATTTACTACGTTCTTGATATCTTTATGGTTGATTCTGATCGGTCCGCCTGGTTTGAAGTTACGCTCGATGATCATCGGGATCTTGGCATCAAGTACTGCGCTTCCTGCAAGTCCTCCGCGGATCGCATGATATACTTTTTCCGGATCTGCTCCTGCTTTTGTAGCAAGTACAAATGCTTCAGATACCACTGCAATTGTGTTATTAACGATTACCTGGTTTGCAAGCTTTGTAACACTTCCGCTTCCGCTTCCACCGATCAGTAACGCAGAAGATCCAAGAATGTCAAAATACTCTTTCATTGCATCGAAGTCTTCCTGATCTCCTCCGGCCATGATTGCAAGTGTTCCTGCAACAGCTCCAGGCTCTCCTCCAGATACCGGCGCATCTACGAATCCTACACCTTTATCTTTCAGTCCTTCGTAGCATTCCTTTGATTCTACCGGTGTTACAGAACTCATATCACATACAACGGTTCCTTCTTTGATGGTAGATGCAACACCGTCTTCATCAAATAAGATAGATTTGGAAATTGCTCCGCTTGGAACCATGATGATAATTCTTCCACACTGCTCACCAATCTCTGCGTATGTTGCTTCTTTTGCTCCTGCTGCTACAACATCTGCAACTGCTTCTTTATTTAAATCAGATACCAGCAGCTCTACACCTGCATTCAATAAGTTCTTTGCCATCGGCCTTCCCATGATACCAAGTCCAATAAATCCTACTTTCATTTTCATACATCCTTTCTCTTTTTCACTCCACATGATCGTTTACTTTCACAACATAGTTTACACTTGTTCATTTCCGTTCTGATCAGTGAAATATGTCGTTCTTTTTTGTTTCTGACTACACTTTACTACATACCGGTATACCGGTCAAGACGTTATTTTTCTTTCTCTTATTTCACCAGTTTTCCGCCTCTATTTTTGTCTATTTTTAACATATACATCGCTTTTCTTTTGTTATTTTCTTAACATTATAGACAACTTTTTTCACCCTTGTTTTCCTTTTCACTTGACCGATTTCAGCCCGTATTGTATGATATTTATAGCGAAAAACGCATGAATTTTGTTAAATAAATAATTATCGTGAAATATAAGGAGTTACTATGACACCACTCAATGAACAAGCTTATAATTATCTCCAGAAATTGATCATGGAGAATCATTTTTCCTATCAGGAAGTCTATTCCGAGACAAAATTATCAAAAGAACTGGGAATTTCGCGCACCCCGCTAAGAGATGCCGTGCACAGACTTGCACAGGAAGGTTATATTGATATTATTCCCAGCAAAGGATTTATGTTGCATCAGATGAACCGGAAGGATGTAAATGAAACATTTCAGGTACGTTCTGCACTGGAAACATACTGCACCGTTCAGATCAGTAAAGCTTCTTCTACCCGCAAAGCGAAAAAGCTTTTTAAAGAGCTAGACTGGATCATGGAGTGCATGAACGATATTATGGAAACTACACATTCTATCAAAGAATTTTCCGAATATGATTTTCAGTTTCACACAAAAATCATAGATTATCTGGAAAATGAACAGTTTTCAAATGTATTCGCCATGTTCATGTACCGCATGAAACGGCTGGCTGAACTCTCCCTTGCACATAAAGGCCGTATGGAACAGACTTACGAAGAACATATGGCAATTTTGGATTGTATGAAGAATGGCGATACTTCCCACATCTATGAGATTACATTGAAACATATGGAAACACCCCGCGATATTAACCTGGAAGATCTATAGATATCAGAAAATCCTGAATACTTTAGCCTTTTCCTTTTGAACAAAAAACCGTGTAGCTATTTTTAGCCACACGGTTTTTCCATATATATTTCTTCTGTTTTCTTTGTATTTCCTATTTCCCGGAACCCATATCTTTCATAAAATGCTTTTGCAGTTTGTGTATGAAGCATACCATACAGACGCCCGTTTTCCTTCATGATCTGATTCATCATGATTGTTCCAAACCCCTGCCCGCGATACGCTTCTTCTATGACCAGATCCATCAGGTAAAATGTCGTCACACCATCTGTCAGAACTCTCGCAAATCCGATCTGCCTGTCTTTTCCGCCTTCACTGATGCAGTCACTCAGAAATAATCCATACGGACAGGCATTCTCCATACTTTTTCTGATCAGCTCTTCCGTTCTGTCTTTTGCCCAGTCCGTTCTGTGCAGAAGTGCTGCCACTTCTTCCAGATGCATATTCTCCACACCTTTTCTTATATAGTAAGACTGTCCCCTTTCTTCTCCCTCTGAGGCAATCTTATCTGCCGATATCTGTCGGATCACTTCACGCAGCTTCGCAAGATACGGATCCGCCTTACATTCTTTTTCTCCATAAGTCATCTGAAGATCATATTCTAGCGGAAGCCACGTTGCAATATCTGCCTCATTATGTTGGATCAATGCTTCCATCTTATCCAGTGCATGTACGATTTTCGCTTCCATCGTCTCTGCTTTTTCCAGTTCATCAAACAGCGCATCCAGTTCTTTTCGTTCCCTTTCCGGGAGCATCGCTGTCACATTACTGATTACACTTTCTTCTACTTCCCGGTCAGAATCTGTCTTCACAAATGCCGGAATATCTCCGGTCACTGCTTCTCCCAGATCATGGAACAGGCTCATCCTTATCACCTTGTCAATATCACAATCCAGGAATTCTTCTTTTACCAGCCATGCAAACACGCACAGACGGTAGGTATGTTCTGCTACACTTTCCCGTCTGTTCTCTGCCGTTCTGGAATGGCGCATATTACATTTCAGGCGTTCTGCCACGCCCATAAAATCTAGTAATGTTCTTGGTTCCATTCTCTGTCTCATCCTGTTTTTATTTTTCTTACTCTGTTTATTTCCATAAACATTATAATCTGCTTTTATATTTATTCGTTCAGATACTCCAGCAGTCCCTGATATTCTTTCTTCATCAGTCTGTTTCCATGCATATAGAAATGCTGCAGCTTGTCATAATCCTTTTCCATACGGGACACAGTCGGGATCAGCGGACGGATCACGAATATCTTTCCTTCTTCTTCCAGCTTTTCGATCAGTTTCATCTGCTTGTTGTATACAGCATTTCTTGTCATGATCGTACGTACCAGATTCGGATATTTCTTATAAGCTCTTTTATAAAGCTGTTCCGTTGCTTTTACCGCTCTCTTCTTACGGTAGCCCGGATTTCTCGTCAATACTACAACAATCTTGTCATTTCCTTTTTCCAGTGCATATTCGATTGGAATGGAATCAGCAAGGCCGCCGTCCATATACGGGATTCCGTCTACATTTGCAATCGGTGCCGCAAGCGGCATACTGCTCGATGCACGGCAGATCTTCATCAGACGTTCCGGATCTTTATCTTCCGACAGATATTCTGCATCTCCCGTGATACAGTTCGTAACCACCAGCTCACATTCCATCTCAGATGCAAAATAAGTCTCAAAATCAAATGGATAAATTTCGTTCGGAAATTTATCGAACAGCATATCCATATCCATCAGGGCTTTTTCTTTCAGGGTCTTCTTTAAACCATATACATAATCGTATTCTTTCTCACGATGGATCACACATTCCCGGCTCCGCCCAGCCTGTTTCGACACATAATCAACCGCATTACACGCACCTGCCGATACGCCGATCACATTGGACATATACATGTCCTTTTCCATCAGATAATCAAGAACTCCAGATGTAAATACTCCGCGGTTTGCCCCGCCTTCCAGTACTAATGTTGCTTTTACCATATGCCTTACCTCTCTTTAGCTTTATAATCTTCGTAAATTTGTCTGCGCATTTTTATCGTTTATCTACAGAACCTGCCACCGACAGCTCTGCGCATGATACTGCTATCATTATATACCCTTTTTCATAGAAGGAAAAGAGGAACTTCCCTTGCTATTTTCCTTTATCTCTGGTACTATATGCTAGTCAGCGTCTGCAAATCCGGGCGCAGTCACTATCAACGAAGATTCAAACGACAAGGAGAATACAAACCAATATGATTAGTACAAGTAATGTAACATTACGGGTTGGTAAAAAAGCCCTGTTCGAAGATGTTAATATTAAATTTACAGAAGGAAACTGCTACGGTCTGATCGGAGCAAACGGTGCGGGTAAATCTACATTTCTTAAGATTCTGTCCGGACAGCTTGAGCCGACGAACGGAGAGGTCATCATCACACCGGGTGAACGTCTTTCTTTCCTGCAGCAGGATCATTTCAAATACGACGAATATCCGGTTCTGGATACCGTTATGATGGGAAATGCAAGACTGTATGAGATCATGAAAGAAAAAGAAGCCATCTATGCAAAAGAAGATTTCACCGATGAAGACGGTATGAAAGCCAGCGAACTGGAAGGTGAATTCGCAGCCATGAACGGATGGGAAGCGGAATCTGATGCTGCCACATTATTAAATGGTCTTGGAATTCCGGTTGAAATGCATTATGAAATGATGAAGAACTTAAATGGTCCGGAGAAGGTTAAGGTCCTGCTTGCACAGGCACTGTTCGGTAATCCGGACATTCTGCTCCTCGACGAGCCTACTAACCACTTAGACCTCGATGCGATCGCATGGTTGGAAGAATTCTTGATCAACTTTGACAATACCGTCATCGTTGTATCCCATGACCGTTACTTCCTGAATAAGGTCTGCACACAGATCGCCGATATCGATTATGGTAAGATCAAGCTCTATGCCGGTAACTATGACTTCTGGTATGAGTCAAGCCAGCTTCTGATCCGTCAGATGAAAGAAGCCAATAAGAAAAAAGAAGAAAAGATCAAAGAGTTACAGGAATTCATCTCACGTTTCAGTGCCAATGCTTCAAAGTCTAAACAGGCTACTTCCAGAAAACGTGCCCTGGAGAAGATTCAGCTTGATGACATCCAGCCATCCAGCCGTAAATATCCTTACATCGACTTCCGTCCGAACCGCGAGATTGGTAACGAAGTACTGACGGTAGAAGGATTAAGCAAAACAATTGACGGCGAAAAGGTTCTGGATAACATTTCCTTTACTCTGAACCACGATGACAAGGTTGCATTCGTCGGAAGCAATGAGCTTGCCAAGACAACGCTCTTCCAGATCCTTGCAGGAGAAATGGAACCGGACGAAGGTACTTATAAATGGGGAATCACTACAACTCAGGCTTACTTCCCACTCGACAGCGGAAGTGAATTCGACAACGATTACAGCATCGTAGACTGGCTGACACAGTATTCGGAAGAAAAAGATGCCACTTATGTACGTGGATTCCTTGGACGTATGCTGTTCTCCGGTGATGACGGTGTGAAGAAGGTACGTGTTCTTTCCGGAGGAGAGAAGGTACGCTGTCTGTTATCCAAGATGATGATCAGCGGTGCCAATGTACTGATCCTCGACGAGCCTACCAACCACCTGGATATGGAAAGCATCACCGCACTCAACAACGGAATGACAAAATTCCCTGGTGTACTGCTCTTCTCTTCCAGAGACCACCAGATCGTGCAGACCACAGCCAACCGTATCATGGAGATCGTACCGGGCGGTAAACTGATTGATAAGATTACGACTTATGATGAATATCTTGAAAGTGATGAGATGGCTCGTAAGAGACAGACTTATACGGTTCAGGAGGAAGATAATTAGATTGCTGTTAAATGCATAAAGCGGTCGTTACCCTGACCTCCATAAAACTTCCCAGCTACACACAAGGGTTATAATTCCGCTGTTGAATTCATTATCATTGGCCTATCACGACATGAGAAAGACTTGGTATTCTGGTTCTAACATCGCTCCATATACGCCAGAACCAGAATACCAAGTCTTTCTCATGGACCGGGGTAAGCCACGATGATGAACTAAACAGCAAGTCGATCATGCAATCTATAATACACCTGATCAAACGCTTCCTGTCTTCCATCCCCCTTAGTTGTCGACAAAATGGCATGTCTTTTTCCATTTGGTTCTGTCAGGAACAGGGTTTTCTTCACATTTCCTTGTTTTCCCACTTCTACTTTTTCCATATGATGCAGATCGTATATCCATACATCCGCATCAACTACAATGACATAATCTTTTGCAACCAGAAGCTGTTCTTCTTTCAATTCAAGTACATCTGGTGCCACAATCTGGCGGTAGAATTCATTTTTATCTTCTATCTTATCTAGTTTACTGTTGAATGCTTTTCTTCCCTTTGTATTGACCACTGCATAGACTACCGCTACAATTCCCACAATGATTGCAAGTAGATTATTAGAGAAAGAACAGATCAGTGCCAGACAAAAAAGGCTGATCCAGATTATCATCCCCGTCTGCAACGACTTAATTCTTTTTGCAGTCAAATCTGCATACTTCTGTTGTCCCACTGTTTCAATTGCCATATTCATTCTCCTTTTGCTCTTATGATATCATGATTTTTATAACTATTTTTATTTATCAGCCCATGGTCTTACTGTTTCCTCGTAATATGTAACATTTTCAGAAAGAATCGTCGCCTCTCCATTCTTCACTTCTACTTCTGTTACTCCGCAGTTACTGTGTACCCCGATTCCCCAGTACTTCTCTAACGGCTCTTTTCGGATATTATTCAGCATTCCGGCCAGTGCCGCACCATGTGTGGTGATCAGAATATTTTCATATACACCCTCAGTCTTTTTATACAGACTCTTCAGAAATTCTCCGGTTCTCTTCTTCACATCAGCAAATGATTCTCCGCCTTTCCCAGGTACGAATCCTGCCGGATCATTAAAAAATTTGTGAAAATCCTCCGGGAGTTCCCAGTTATCTCTTGCACAGCATTTTCCTTCATATTCACCAAATGCCATTTCCTCAATTCTGGCATCTTTGATGATCGGGATATCTTTCCCATACAATATAATTCTCGCCGTCTCATGTGCTCTTGACAACGGACTTGAAATACACAGATCAAACGGGATATCCCGCAGTCCTTCCGCTGTTTCTTCTGCCCGCCGGATTCCATTTTCATTTAATGGAATATCGGTCTGTCCCTGCATTTTCCCTTCTACGTTCCATGACGTCTCACCGTGTCTGATAAAATATAAAACCATGTACTGT
>OLOE01001411.1_pt1 | contig 10411 bp, 10 predicted proteins | sample 1673201 | NCBI WGS metagenome assembly OLOE01 (sample SAMEA3136765, study PRJEB25190) | human gut metagenome | biome: human gut; feature: human-associated habitat; material: faeces | place: Austria | collected 2013
TCTTAACTTGTCTCTTTGTTCTTCGGTGAACGCCCTGTATCATAGTAATATATAGTGCGGTATAAGTCAATATTTTGCGGTGAATTGTAACTTTTATAAGTGTACATTCAAAAATTATGACTTGTGTATATATGCTTTCTCGGGAGTTGGGGCATAAACAGCCTTATCCAAGTATGAACCTACTATAAAATGAAACTGTACATACAAAATTTACAAATGAATGGACGGTACACTACTATATATAGTTCTACTACAACATATAGCGGTTGAACTTTTATCGTATTGCTGATAAAATTTATGGTAAACAAAGGAAGTACTTGAAGGAGGCAATAATAATGGATAAAGAAATTAAAGCTATTCTGGGAGTAGTTGGAGGTATTATTGTGACAGTCGGTGGAGTCGTGCTTCATATGTTAATGGGTCCCCCGGAAAGAGATAGTGAAGAATGGATAGAGAATCTATCAGATGACGAATGGGAAAAAGAAAGAGAAAGAGTACGCTTGGATTACTGTAATCCTGATTTAGATGGTCCAACACGTGATAGAGCACATAGATTATTATTTCTATATGATAAAATTATGAGTGATAGAAAATGGGCAGGAAAGGAATATGAGGGGCCCGGTTATCACAGAGAACATGGATACGGTCTTTATAAAGATGATGATTAAACAGTAGGCGTTATGTAATTCATGATTGGTCGATAGATATTGACAATAACAATCTACGTCTGGACGGGTTAACCTATTTGTACAGATATACGGTTGCGTAGTTCCCGTTTGTATTTATAATAAGTATTCCTTGCGATGCCAATCAGTTTCATGCAGTCGGCATCGGAAAGCGTTCCGTCAAAATCCTTGCTATACTTCCGGATAGCTTCTTTACTGGCAATCGCCTTTTTTACAGTGAGTTTGCGGCCCGGTTGTTGTCCAATTTGTTTACCGTTTAGTTTGGCAGTCAACATACCCTCTTTGGTACGCTGGTGCAGGTCGTCTACTTCCTTCTGTGCCTGCGCAAAGGCAAGGCGGATTTGCTCTTTGGCAAGGTCAATCGTGTACTGGTTCAGTGCGGAAATTACGGAAGAAACAAAGTTGTCTGTGGCAGCATTGCCAGTCTGCAGCTGTGTGCTGATTTGGCGCTGCATGGCCAGGCGGTAAGTTTCCGTGTTGATATGCGGCTCTTTCAGAAAGCACAGATTGATATTGCGGTCATACAATTCCGCATAAAGCTGGCAACCCTCATCAGCATTGCGACTCATACGGGAAACGCTGTCAAACACGATGGCATCACCGGCCTGTGCAGTGTGCAGCAGTTTGTCCAGTTCCCTGCGGCCTTGATGTGTTGTGCCGGTATAGACTTCCCGTATGATATGTGCTGTTGGGTATGCGGTCAGGATATTGCGTACCTGACGTTCGATGTTCTGTTGCGGTGTGGAAATTCGGCAATAACCGTATATCTGCATAATCATATCACCTCAAAGGCTCGTTAATTTTGATACTGATAGTATACTTACTTTGTCATACGATAGCAAGCAGTTTTGATATTACTTGTGCATAGCTTAAATTTGATACTGAAAATGATGGCGGTGGTCGCTTGTGTGACCACCGCCATCGTTCTACTTTTCGCTGTCTGCAAGGTAGCACCAAGAACAGGTTTGGCACTCTGGCATTTCTCCGCACGGTGGTATGCCGGTATCAGGCTCATACGGACAGGAATAATAATCGTATTGCATTGTGTAGCTCCTTTAAAAGTGTACATATAAAAATAGCGGTCTACTCTCACTCGACCATTATCACTGTTGTTATAATTTATTCGGCAACAACCATTTTTTCCATACAGTCGCCGCATATTAGGTTGATGACCTTGGTTGCTCGGCAGCTGTTGCTGCATTTGGGACAAATATATTTGCGGGTACTGCTGGGCTTTTTCGTTCTGGTTTCTGCGCCTGCACCGCTGTTGCCGCCCTTGGGGAGCGTTCCGAGTACATCCAGTAGGTTAAGGCTCTCGACCATCTGGAAATCTTGCCAGCCCTGTTCCTCAACAAAATCCAGAAGTTCAAGGCCGGGGCTGGTAATTGTCCAACCATATTTGGGATGGTGTTCGACTTCCAGACCGTGGGTTTCTGCAATGTGCTTGAAATTCTTGTTGTGGTACACGCCGTTATTGCTAGTATCTTTTATACCGTGCTCAGCGCAATACTCGTGTACCATCTCATGGACTAAAACGCCTGCGAGAAAGGCGCACTCCTGATTTAAGCTGGCAGAGCTTATATTGATTTCGTAGCGCCGTTCTTCGCCTGTCTTCCAAACCTTTCCAGTGGTGAAGTGCCCATACGCGCCAGCAGTCTTTTTTAAACTAATAACGACTTCCGGCAGTTCGCCGTCAAAAAAGCGGTTGTTAAGTGCTCGGAACATTTTCTCTAACTGACCTGCCACGCGGCTCGTTTTAATCGTCTGTTTCATTTTCGTTGTCCTTTCGTCTTAAAAGTATACTTTTAAATCCCCGCCGAAGCGGTTTGCAGGTTTGGCCCCTGCCGGCGAAAAGAAAAAGTAAAGCCCCCATCCCGGTGTCAACAGAACATGGAATATCGCAGCACTCCCCGCAAAAGTGCGAGAATATGCCGTGAAAGTCTGTTGACTTAGGGCTGGGGGCTTATATACTTTTTTGAGCGGCAGGGCCACGCTTCTCAATCTCCGCCGCAGCGGTTTATCAGTCTTTTTAAAGTATAAATAACGCTTTAAAGCAAAAATATAATTTTTGCAAAAAAGCATTTTTGGGGCTTGCCAATCCTTGCGAATTGCAGAAAATGAAATTTGTAGGAGGAATCCCTTTTACCGTTGTAGCACACGCATAACAATTTTGAATATACAAAATGTATATATTTTCCGTGTGCATACTTTAAACGATATATACATGATGTATTGAATTATGAACGTTTTAAAGGAGGAAAAACATTATGAAACGTTTCTTTGCGTCGGATGCTGAGAGTGATATGCTTATCGCTGAGGCAACCAAAACCTTTGGATTGAAAATTGGAGACATCATCAATATGGCAATTAAAAATCAGTTTCTGCCGATTACGGAACCGTTCCGCACGGAGGCAAGATTTATCTTGCAACGCCATACAGAAGGAGCGTTGGAAGCTCAGGAAATCAAGCAGTCGATGACGCGCGGTATTAGAGCGTTAGGAACGCGCCCGGTGCGTGATGCAGACCGCTTGCAAGGATTTTTTGCCCGGTACCATTTGCATGAGGATGTAGAGAACTGCACCATTACAGAGAATGATGCCTTGTGGGAATCTGCTGTTGAGGTCTACAATATTCTCGGCAAACAGATTTCAGCTGGAGGCATCAGCAAAATTAACGGTGCGCGTTTGGTGGATGACATTTTTGCAGAGTGGGATACTTTGTGGAGCGAAAAGGCTGTGTACGATGTGCTGGCGGCGCTTGCGTTTCGTTGCGAGCCGAACCAGGCGTTCCACTGGTTTGAGGGCATGCAGTTCCTTACAGGGATTGAGCATGATGCAATGGGCCAGTGGTGCTGTACATCGGGTAGAAAAAAATAAGACCTGACACGCCTTTGCGATAGTAAGGCGTACAGGTCGCAGCAAGGGCGGTGCTGATGCTCTGCGTGGAAGTGCAGAACTTGGCACCGCCAATCTTATAGGGGCAGGGACGATGAAAAATCGTCCCGATGGGGGCCGCAGCCCCTCACTGACGGCAAGCGGGTCTTGTCGGCAGCGGGGAGTCCAGAGGGGTCACGCCCCTTTGGCAAGGTAAGCCCGCAAGGGCGGTGGGAGTTTCCGGGGAAACTGCCATACCTTGTATGACACAGCAGATGGAGACTAAATGTACTGCTTGCTTTTGCAGTACATTTTAAGCCGCAATCGGATGGGGCATAGCCCCCAACGAGAAGGGAATGATTATGATGGCGTGTGCCGAGAAGTTTGGTGCGGGCGCAGTCCGCAATATACTTCGCCACAATCGGCGAGAAATCGAACATTCGAGTAACCATGACATTGACCCGAAAAGGCTGGAGCGGGACTATATACTATCCCCAGACCGGGGCATGACTGAGTATGACTATTTTTTGCAGCGCAAATCGGAACTGTACTGCTACAACCGTAACGATGTAAAGGTTATGGTCGGCTGGATTGTGACAGCCCCGCAGGATTTAGACCCGGAGCGCTACGATAACTTTTTCTACGCAACATACGATTTTTTGGCAAATCGCTATGGCGAGGAAAATGTCGTGCAGGCCATCGTCCATGATGACGAGGGAGGCCAACCGCATTTGCATTTTTGTTTCGTGCCTGTTGTCGAAGACCCGAAGCACGAGCAGGGCTATAAAATCTGTGCGAACGATGTTCTTGACCGCCGTGAACTGCGCAATTTTCATCCGGACTTGCAACGCTACCTGAACGAGCACGGTCTGGAAGATGCCCGCGTTATGACCGGCGTAACCAAACGGCAGGGCGGCAACTGCACTGTCGCGCAGCTTAAAGCGGAACGCGAACAGGAATACCAGCAGGAAGTAGAACGCCCTGCACTGTATTTCGGTGAATCGTCCGGGTCGGAACTGCGTTTTTGAGGTGTAGCTATGAATCAGGCGGTAATGCTTATCAACTGCTATCTGTACGGCGCAACGGCAGTCATGCTCCTTGTGTTGCTACTGATAGTATATTTGCGCGGACAGGTGAACCATTTTCCAAATCCCTTTGCCAAAAAGAATCTTGTGTATCGACATCCGGCGCAAGCAAAAGGAATTCTGTTTGGTAAGAAATTTGGTTTGTTGGCCTACTCTCCTGAACAGGACGAGGGGCATATTCTCGTAATGGGGCCGTCTGGCACAGGCAAGACCAGTGCGCTGCTGATTCCAACGCTACGCAGCTGGCAGGGAACAGCGCTGGTGGTAGACATTTCCGGCGACATTTCAGCTAACGTCAACACGCCCAACAAAATTGTATTTGACCCGACAGCGGAAAACTGCATCCCGTATGATGTGTTTGCCGCAATCAATGCGGTAACGGATGAGACCGAACGGCAGGAGCGCTTGGAGCAGCTTGCCTACCTGCTATTGCCGGACAAAGCCAACGATAGCGAGGCAGGTATTTTCTTCACGAAAAATGGCCGAAAAATGATAACAGCGGCGCTTATCTGCTACTACGGTATGGGCTGGGGCTTTGTTGAAATCTGCGAGTTCTTCCTCGGCCATGATTGGCGCGGTTTGCTAAATGATATTGCAAAGCAGCAGAACCAGACTGCAAATATGTTCATCAGTTCCTTTGCAGGCGCGTCAGAACAGAATACAGCAGGATGCAAGCAGGCGGCAGACGATGCCTTAAAACTGTTTGCCACAAACGAAAAAATTAAAAATGCACTTCGAAAATCGGCCAGCTATGAGCAGTCAATCAGCCCGGCTACGCTGGAAACAAACAGCGTTTATATCTATATCCCTGATGAAAAGCTCAAAATTTATGGCGACCTGCTGCGCATTATCACGGCCCAGTCAATGGAATATTTTTCATCCAGACCGCCAGAGCATAAGAAAATGATTCTGTTTTGTTTGGATGAATTTGCTTCGTTTGGCAAGCTGCAAATCACCGAGGCCCTGCGTAAGCTGCGGAAACGGCATATCCGCATTATGGTGCTGACGCAATCGCTGGCTGACCTTGACATGATTTACGGTAAAGATGAGCGCAAGGCAATGCTCGGAAACTTCAAATTTACGGTCATACTGGGCTGCAAGGACACCGAAACACAGGAGTATTTCTCCAAAACGATTGGCGAAAAACACTCTCTGCTGGCAATAGACCCAAACCAAAAACCACAGCTTATCATCAAGCCAGCCGACCTAGCACATTTGGAACAAGACCTCTTTGTAATCTGCGATGACGGGGCAATCCGATTACAAAAGAACTTTTATTTCAAGTAGAAATAAAGAAAAAATAAAGGAATCTTCTTGACATTTTATTTATACTGGCATATACTATAGACAAGAAAGGGGTGCTGTATATGTCACAAGCAGTTAATGTCAATTTCAAATTAGACGCAGATGTTAAAAAGAGCATGGAACAGGCGTGTGCAGATATGGGCCTGACTATGAGCGCGGCATTTACCGTCTTCGCTAAGAAAGTCGGCAGAGAAAGACGGATACCGTTTGAAATTACCGCAGACCCGTTTTATTCTGAAAGTAACATGGCACACCTGCGCCGTGGTGTCGCTGCCCTTAATGCGGGGAAAGGCGTTGAGCATGAACCCATTGAGGTTGACGACGAATGAGGAAAATATGGTTTGATGAGGCTTGGGAAGACTACCTGTACTGGCAGGTACAGGATAAAAAGACGCTAAAGCGCATCAATGCCCTGCTGAAAGATATTGAACGCAACAATTTTGATGGCATCGGCAAGCCGGAACCCCTGAAAGGCGATTTGAGCGGATTCTGGAGCAGACGTATTGACGACACCAACAGCATACTTGAAATCTTGTCATGCAAAGGCCATTATGACGATTGATTAGGAGGACGGGTGACCGTCCTCTTTTTCTTTTGTCACAGTTCATTCTTTCCATCAATCAAAAAATAGCAGCAAAAAGCGGGTGACATACACCCGCTTTTTCGTTATAATAGATAAAAATATGTATCTTTGGCTGCAAGTCCGATTTATAGGATGGCGTATTTGCTACAATATACATAGGGTTAAAAAGTGTACTTAAAATTTGGAGGAATCACAATGCCGGATAACAAAAAAGAGCAGGAACGCGAAGAACTTCACCGCGCAATATGGGCGATTGCGGACGACCTGCGCGGGAGCGTGGATGGCTGGGATTTCAAATCCTACGTTCTGGGCATTATGTTCTACCGCTATATTTCCGAGAACTTGACGAACTACATCAACGCGGACGAAATCGCGGCAGGCAACGCGGATTTTGACTATGCCAAGCTGTCTGACGAGGAGGCCGAGCAGGCGCGGGAGGACTTGGTGCAGACCAAAGGCTTCTTTATCCTGCCGTCAGAATTGTTCGTAAATGTCCGTGCCCGTGCACCGCAGGACGATAACCTCAACATGACGATGGAGGCCGTCTTCCGTCATATCGAGGATTCGGCAAAAGGCACCGAGAGCGAGGACGACTTTGCCGGTCTGTTCGATGATATTGATGTCAACAGCAACAAGCTGGGCGCAACGGTGGCAAAGCGCAATGCAATGCTTGTCAAGCTGCTGGACGGCATCGGCGCGATGAAGCTCGGTGAATACAAGGAAAACACGATTGATGCGTTTGGCGATGCGTATGAGTACCTGATGAGTATGTATGCCTCCAACGCGGGCAAGAGTGGCGGCGAGTTCTTTACCCCGCAGGAGGTTTCGGAGCTGCTGACCCGCCTTGCCGTTGTGGGCAAAACCGAGGTTAACAAGGTCTATGACCCGGCCTGTGGCTCCGGCTCCCTGCTGCTGAAGGCGGCGAAGATTCTGGGCAAAGAGAATGTCCGGCAGGGCTTCTTCGGTCAGGAAATCAACCTGACGACCTACAACCTGTGCCGTATCAATATGTTCCTGCACGATATTGATTTTGATAAATTCAATATTGCGCACGAGGATACGTTGATTTCGCCCCAGCATTGGGACGAGGAACCCTTTGAGGTCATTGTCAGCAACCCGCCGTATTCTATCAAATGGGAGGGCGATGATAACCCGGTTTTGATTAACGACCCGCGTTTTTCCCCCGCGGCTGTGCTGGCGCCGAAGTCCAAAGCGGATTTGGCCTTTATCATGCACTCGCTGGCATGGCTGGCGACCAACGGCACGGCGGCTATTGTCTGCTTCCCCGGTATTATGTATCGCGGCGGCGCTGAAAAGAAGATTCGCCAGTATCTGATTGACAACAACTTTATCGACTGCATTATCCAGCTGCCCGGCAACCTGTTCTTTGGAACCAGTATTGCAACCTGCATTATGGTGCTGAAAAAGAGCAAGGCTGAAAACAGAACGCTATTTATTGATGCCTCGAAAGAATTTGTTAAGGTTACGAACAACAACAAGCTGACTGAGGACAACATTGCAAAAATCGTGGCCTCGTTCATTGACCGCAAGGATAAGGACTATTTCTGCCGTCTTGTGTACAACGACAAGATTGCGGAACAGGATTATAACCTGTCTGTATCCACCTATGTGGAGCAGGAGGACACCCGCGAGGTCATCAACATTACGGAGTTGAACGCAGAAATCAAGCGCATTGTGGCGCGGGAACAGGTTCTGCGGGACGAGATTGATAAGATTATTGCGGAGATTGAGGGGTAATAACGTGGCAATAATATTTAGATGCGTTCTTGAACATAGTGATATTATAGGATTGTTAATCGACCTTATCGCCCTGATTGTAAGCATTGTTCTTACGTTCATCATTTACAGACTTGAACGGCGTCACGAAGAAGAGCACGAAGCAGCCGAAGAAAAAGCTCAAAAGATGGCTATGGCTGAAGCAGCCAAAGTATTTTTGATTGATAATGACGATGAAGTAGAATATCTTTCACTGGCTGAAATCGCAGCAAAACTAAACCTAAAAAGAAAGCACTGCCGCTCAATCACGACTCGATTCTTGCGCTGTTCCGAAGCACAGCAAAGAGAAATCCTCCATCAGGCCAATATTGCGGATATCCAAGTATCAACGGAAGCAGTTTCCGCCGCACTGAAAAGCTTGCAATCGGATTTAGACAAATATGAATTTGGACGGAGCATTCTTTATGATGGTGCTAAATACTTGCACCGAGCTTTTGAACGGTGGTCTGATTTTAAAATCAGCGATGTTAACCCATACATATTTGAGAATATCGAAAGTAGAGAATGGCACGACACCCAATCAGTTATTCCGTGGTATGTTACCAGTCACTCAGCAACGCTCAGCAACTATATGGGGAATTATATGCACGCTGAGAAACAAAATCGGCAACAAATAACTCCACCGGTGGATATGGTGTTTCAGCAGTGTAACTTGGGATTCTGCGATGAACAAATGATGACTTTTTGGACAATGCGGATTATCATTGATGCTTGTCACACATTCAGCGACATTAGTCACTGTGATGATTTTGATGAATCACTGATACAAACGCAAGAAGATATGTATTATTACACTCTTGCAACGCTGTGTACTGCATATCCCACGGAAGGAGGCACTGTGAATGACAAAGCTTGAAGAATTGATTCAAGAGCTTTGCCCTGATGGAGTTGAATTTTGCCCATTAGAGCAGTGCTGTAATATTCTGGACAGGAAAAGGAAACCTGTAACAAAATCGGCAAGAGAAGCCGGAGACTATCCATATTACGGAGCAAATGGCATTCAGGACTATGTTTCTGATTACATTTTCGACGGGACATTTATTTTGGTTGGGGAAGATGGCAGCGTAATAACAGACAGAGGCACACCTGTTGTTACTTGGGCATCAGGGAAAATATGGGTCAATAATCACGCTCACATTATTGAGGAAAGTGGTGATGTCCTGCTCCGTTACCTGTACCACTATATTCAAACCATCGATGTATCTCCGCTGATTCACGGCAATATCCCTAAACTAACAGGCGGAGACTTTAAGGCATTGCAAATCCCCGTCCCGCCGCTGCCGGTACAGCGTGAAATTGTCCGTATACTGGACAATTTCACAGAGCTTACCGCAGAGCTTACCGCAGAGCTTACCGCAAGAAAACAGCAATATGCGTATTATAGGGATAAACTGTTGACACATTCTCCTGAAACAAAGATTTGCAAATTGGCAGATGTTTGTGAGTCAATTGCTGATGGGGACCACATGCCCCCACCAAAAGCAGATGACGGAATTCCGTTTATCACGATTTCAAATATCACAGAGCAAAACAAAATCGATTTTTCAAACACGATGTTTGTACCCAGCTCTTATTATGACGCTCTTGCGGATAAGCGGAAACCGCATAGCGGGGATATTCTATATACTGTTGTAGGTTCTTATGGAATCCCCGTGTGTATTGAACAAGACACTAAGTTCGTGTTTCAAAGACATATTGCAATTCTCCGCCCAAGGTCAGAAGTAATTAAGGCTCGGTATATGTTCCACGCAATGCAAAGCGGCGCTTTTAAAGCGCAGGCGGACAAAGCTGCAAAGGGAGCAGCGCAAAAGACAATTGGCTTATCCTCACTGGCAGAAATGACCTTGCCCGTTCCCGATATGTGTATACAAGAACGCCTTATCCGTGTCCTCGACAACTTTGATTCCATCTGCACCGACCTGAATATCGGCTTACCTGCGGAGATTGAAGCACGGAAAAAACAGTATGAGTTTTACCGGGATCAGCTCTTGACATTCGCCGCACAGGGCGAGACAATTTTGACAGACAGACAGACAGACAGACAGACAGACAGACAGACAGACAGACAGACAGACAGACAGA
>OLOE01001416.1_pt1 | contig 10371 bp, 8 predicted proteins | sample 1673201 | NCBI WGS metagenome assembly OLOE01 (sample SAMEA3136765, study PRJEB25190) | human gut metagenome | biome: human gut; feature: human-associated habitat; material: faeces | place: Austria | collected 2013
CGGCATCAAGCGAGCTATCAATGGAAATCAAGCGTTGGGCGTCGGTCAAAAATGCCGGCCACTGCTCTGCAACAAATGCCTCGATGTCTTCCTCGGTTGCCCGCATAGTGCACCTCTTTCGCCATGAAATAAAAATACGGGCTGGCAAGTGCCGGCCCGCACATAATCTTATCGCTCTTTAGAACCTGAAATCGTTTCCCGTTCCTGCAAGAATTTCGCCAACATGCCGCTCGGCAACGAGACGTGTCTTTTCGTTGGGGATGTTCAACAGTTCACGCTTCACCATGGCAAGGCCCTTTTCCTTGGTTTCGGGAGTGGCGTAATCGGCCAAGTACTCCGTGAGCGTCATCAGGGCATTCGGATGGCAATAGTTAAGGATCTCACCGTTCTTGCAGAAGCTCATAAACCTATCGCCCGTGCGCCCTGCCCGATAGCAAGCCGTGCAGAAGCTAGGAATGTGGTTATTGTCCATCAGCCAGCTGATAACCTCATCGAGCGTGCGCTGATCCGATACGTCAAACTGCTCGGTATCATGCGGGCGCTCCGGCTCGTTGTAGCCGCCAACACTGGTGCGGGACCCACCGGAAATCTGGCTTACGCCATACTGTAACGCGTGCTCACGCACCTGCTGACCTTCGCGAGTAGAGATAATCATGCCGGTATAGGGCACGGTAATGCGAATGAGGGCAATGATCTTCTCGAACATTTCGTCAGGAATGCCGTTGTCGAACACCTCTGGGTCGATGTCCATCGCAGGCTTAACACGCGGTACGCTGATGGTGTGCGGGCCCACGCCGTGCACTGCCTCCAAATGCTCAGCGTGCATGATCAGGCCGGCAAACTCGTAGCGATATCCCTGCAATCCAAACAATACACCCAGGCCCACATCGTCGATGCCGCCTTCCATGGCGCGGTCCATCGCTTCGGTGTGCCAATCGTAATCACTCTTCGGGCCTGTGGGATGCAGTTCCTGGTAACCCTTTTTGTTATACGTTTCCTGGAACAGAATGTATGTGCCAATCTCCGCTTCCTTGAGCATGCGGTACTCTTCGACCGTAGTTGCGGCAATGTTCACGTTAACGCGCCTGATAGCACCATTTCGATGCTTGATGGAATAGATGGTTTCCATGCTTTCCAGGATGTATTCGATGGGGTTGTGCTTCGGATCTTCGCCTGCTTCGATGGCCAGGCGCTTATGACCCATATCTTGCAAGGCAATAACCTCATCGCGGATCTCTTCCTGAGTGAGCTTCCTGCGGGGGATGGTGCGATTCTTTGCGTGATACGGGCAATACAAGCAGCCGTTCACGCAGTAGTTAGAAAGATACAGCGGCGCAAAAAGAACAATACGATTGCCGTAATAGGCCAGCTTAATCTGGTGCGCCAGTTCTTTGATTTCCCTATTGATCTGCGGATCTTCGCAGGCCAGAAGAACGCTTGCCTCACGATGGGTTATAACCGCACCATGATCGGCAGAAGGATGCAGATTGGCACGTGCCTTGTTCAAAATGCGGCGGCACAACTCGATATCGTCTTTATGCGCATCAGCGTAGGCGATGGAATCGAGGATCTCCGCGTCGTTGATGAACTCGTCGGCGCGAAGCGATTTCGGATCGTAGCGGAATTCCGTCATAAGTTCTTCTTTCGCTTTGCCTTTATAGAAACAAACGGCAAAAGCAAACGGGCATCACCTTTGCCGAAGATATGGTTATCGCGCGTATGCGCAACTGTGTCTAATCTACTGCTAATTGAGACTGCCCGCTCACCAGAAACCACGCTCATCTACAAACGGCACCATAATCTGTTAAAGAAACGAAACAATACAATGGGAACATTCCTAAAAAAGACGCACGGGAAAGGGTTCGTATGGGCATCGCGCAAAAAAGACACCCACGGGGGCAAACGCCACAATCTTCTTCTACAGGCACGCCTCTTCTTGCCGAAAGCGGCCCTGCACTCATGCGTACCCCAAAGGGCATGCGTATGGCGATCGGCCTGTTCGGGCGACGCAATGTAGGCAAATCGAGCGTGCTGAACGCCATTACCAACCAGCAAACCAGCATCGTTTCCGCCGTAGCAGGCACCACCGCCGACCCGGTAGACAAACCTATGGAGCTCCTGCCTTTGGGCCCCGTGCTGTTCATCGACACTGCAGGCATCGACGATGACCAGGAAACCGTTGGCGAGCTACGCACTCAACGCACCAAGAAGGTATTTGACCGTTGCGATATGGGCGTCATCGTAGCCGAGGCTGGCACCTGGGGTCCCTATGAAGAGGAAATTGCCGCCCAGCTTTCCAAGCGAAGCATCCCCTTCATCATTGTGTGCAACAAAACAGATCTGCTTCCCGTTGGCGCCAAAGGGTCTAATTCCGGCTCCTCTAGCTCGGCCGAAAGTCACACACCGCGAGGAACCGTCGTCGACCCCCAGCAAGAAGCGCTTATCGCAGCATGCCGCAACACCCTTCCCCGTGACCTCCAGCGAAAACCTCTGGTTTGCATGTGCGCGGCAAAGCGAGAAGGCGTGATTGAGCTGCGCCAAGCCCTGCTCGACAACGCGCCCGAAGAATTCGTGAACGGCCCGAAAATCATCGGAGACATCGTTGATCCAGGCTCGGTGGTTATCTTGGTTATCCCCATCGACAAAGAAGCGCCGAAAGGGCGCCTTATCCTCCCTCAGGTTCAAGCCATTCGCGATTTGCTCGACTCCAGCTGCCTTTCACTTTGCGTTACCGACGAGGAACTGCCGCACGCATTGGCGGCGCTGAAAGAACCGCCCGCCTTGGTGGTTACCGATTCCCAGGCGTTCGACAAGGTGGCGGCAATCGTGCCGGAAAACGTTCCCCTTACTGGCTTTTCGGTTGCGTTTGCCCGCTTCAAGGGAGACTTGCCCACCCAAGCCCTAGGGACGCTTGCCATCGACAAGCTCACAGAAAAATCCCGCGTGCTCATAGCGGAAGCCTGCACCCATCACCCCATCGAAGAGGATATCGGCACGGTGAAGATCCCCCGTCTGCTTCGCGCTCGTATCGGGCAAGGGCTTACCGTCGAAAACGTGCGGGGCGTAGACTTCCCAGAAGATCTTTCCAGCTACAACCTGGTAATTCACTGTGGGGGCTGCACATTCAACCGCCGCGCCGTGCTCTCTCGCATCCAAGCATGCGTGCACGCGGACGTGCCAGTATCCAACTACGGTTTAACCCTTGCCTATTTAATGGGCGTATTCGATCGCTCCATCAAAGCATTCCCTGGCATGGAACAATTCCTGAAAGAGAACCAACGCTAAAACCACAACCTTGCAGTGGACAATTGCACCCATGGACACCAGATTTCCATGGGTGCAATTTCGTTTTATTGCCGTTCATCGGTTAACCAACCCCGCTCACCCTTGCCCGTTGCTATACTTTGTATAAGCATGCGCGCTCATTGGACAAAGCGTCGATTTATTTTGGCGGAGCCGTATGCACAAGGCTGGAAAACACCAGCTCAACCATACAGACCGAGGAGAATTCCATGAGCCCATTGGAAATCCGCACCTCGAGCGAAGCGGAGAAGACCGTGCGCGGCGTATGTCAAGATATGGCCCGTCGTCTTGTTTCGCATCCTCAAGGTACCTGTCCCGTTGATGTGACGCGCGGCCTTATCGCCTTGTGCCGCACGCAAACATGCGGCAAGTGCGTTCCCTGCCGCATCGGCTTGGCGCAGATCGAATCGCTGCTCGACAGCGTGTTGGAAGGAACGGCAACCGAAGCCGACCTTGCGCGAATCGAGGCACTCGCTGAAAACGTGCGCATTTCGGCAGATTGCGCAATCGGTACCCAGGCTGCCGAAATGGCCCTTACCGGAGTACGCGCTTTCCGCGAAGACTACGAGCTCCACGCAGAAGGCCGCTGCCTGTGCACGTCCGACCACCCTGTTCCCTGCGTTCAGGGCTGCCCCGCAAATGTCGATATCCCTGGCTACATCGCACTGGTTAAAGCTGGTCGTTTCGACGACGCCATTGAGCTCATCTGCAAAGACAACCCCTTCCCAAGTGCTTGCGCCTATGTTTGCGAGCATCCCTGCGAAAACACCTGCCGTCGCAGCTTCGTTGATTCCGCCGTCAACATCCGTGGCCTGAAGCGCTACGCCTGCGATCACGAAACGCCCAACCGCCCCACTACGGTGGCAGAACCCACCGGCAAGAAGGTTGCCGTTATCGGCGGTGGTCCTGGCGGTCTTACCGCAGCGTATTACCTCACCCGCATGGGTCATTCCGTAACGGTATACGAGCAGCGCGCCAAGCTCGGCGGCATGCTCCGCTACGGCATCCCCAACTATCGCCTGCCCAAAACCCTGCTCGACACCGAAATCGAGCACATCACCTCTTTGGGTGTAGAGGTTAAGCTGGGCGTTTCCGTTGGCAAGGACGTTGCAATCGCCGACCTCGAGCGCGACTTCGATGCCGTTTACGTATGCATCGGCGCTCACTCAGACAAGAAACTCCGCATCGAAGGCGAAGACGCACCGGGCGTAGTTCCCGCCGTTGCCATGCTGCGCGAAATCGGCGACGGCAACATCGCCGACCTCTCCGGTCAAGATGTTGTTGTCGTTGGCGGCGGCAACGTTGCCATGGACGCCGCTCGAAGCGCACGCCGTATGGGCGCCAAGTCGGTAAAGATCGTGTATCGTCGTCGTCGCGCCGATATGACGGCGCTCGCCGAAGAAATCGACGGAGCCATCGAGGATGGCTGCGAGCTTATGGAGCTTGTTGCCCCTGCACATGTCGAAGTCAACGATGAAGGCCATGCCGTGGCACTCTGGGGTCAGCCCCAGATGATCTCCACGGTACGCGGCGGCCGCCCCTCTCCCAAAGCAGCAAACAAGCCCGAGGTTCGCATTCCCGCAACCACCATCATTGTTGCCATCGGTCAGAACATCGACTCTGGCGCATTCGAGGAATTCGGTTTGCCCTGCAAGTGGAACGAAATCCAAGCACAGCCCGATTCCAGCATCCCTGAAAAACCTGGCTTCTTCACCGGCGGCGACTGCAGCTGGGGCCCGGCAACCGTCATTCGCGCCATTGAGGGCGGCAAAGTTGCAGCGCGTGCAATCGACACCTATCTGGGCGGTAACCACGAAATCCGTTGCGACGTAGACATCCCCGCCCCCAACCTGGCAGATCGCGTTCCCTGCGGTCGCGTGACCATGAAGGAGCGCCCTGGCGCAGAGCGCAGCTGCGATTTCGAGTTGTGCGAAATCGGCATGTCTGAAGAGGAAATGATGCAAGAAGCAGGCCGCTGCCTGGGGTGCGATCACTTCGGCTACGGTGCATTCAAGGGCGGAAGGAGCCGAGCATGGTAACGTTGACCATCGACGGGAAGGAAGTCTCCGTTCCCGAGCACACCACCATCTTGAACGCCGCCTATGAGGCAGGCTCCGTGATTCCCACGCTGTGCTATCTGAAAGACATTAACGAAATCGGTGCCTGCCGCATCTGTGTTGTAGAGGTGGAAGGCACTGACAAGCTCGTTTCCTCCTGTAACAACGAAGTTGCCGAGGGCATGGTGGTAAACACCATGAGCCCCCGCGTTGTTGCCTCCCGCCGTGAAACGATGGCGCTTATTCTTTCGCGCCATAAAAGCGAATGCACCACATGCACGCGCAACGGCAACTGCATGATCCAGCGCAACGCAGCTGCACTGAACATCACCAACATCCCCTACCCTGTCGAATTCGACCAGCAGAAGAACCCCACCGATTTCCCGCTCGTTCGCGACGCTTCCAAATGCATCAGCTGCATGCGCTGCGTAAGTGAATGCAGCAAGGTTCAGAACCTCAACGTGTGGGATCTTACCCGCACAGGCTCGAACGCTCATGTGGGCGCTGCGGGTTGCCGCGACATATCCGAAGCGGCATGCGCGCTGTGCGGCCAGTGCATCACACATTGCCCCTGCGGTGCTCTTTCCGAACGCGACGATACCCAAAAAGTATTCGACATCATCGCCGACCCTGAGCGTATCGCCATCGTCCAGATTGCGCCCTCCATTCGAGCAGCCTGGGGCGAATCCGTATCCCTTTCAAAGGAAGAAGCCACGATGGGACGCATGGTTGCCGCCGTACGCAAACTGGGCTTCGATTATGTCTTCGATACCGACTTCGCAGCGGACATGACCATCATGGAAGAAGGTACCGAGCTTCTTCATCACCTGAAAGAAGAGCCTGGTCAGCCCATGTTCACCTCGTGCTGCCCTGGTTGGGTGCGCTTCCTGAAGGCAAAGCATCCCAGCCTGGTAAAGCATCTTTCCACCACGAAATCGCCACAGCAGATCTTCGGCGCCATTGCGAAGAATTACTACGCAGAAATCCTGGGCGTCGATCCTGCGAAAATTGCCGTAGTGTCCATCATGCCGTGCGTTGCCAAGAAGGCAGAATGCGCTTATGAGGACATGGACACCACCGGAACTGGTCCCGATGTTGACGTAGTGCTTACCACGCGCGAACTCGGACGCATGCTGAAGGCTCAGTTCATCAACGTAAGGAACTTACCCGAAGAAGAGTTCGACATGCCCTTGGGCGAAGCCACTGGCGCAGGTCACATCTTCGGCGCCACCGGCGGCGTAATGGAGGCTGCTCTTCGCAGCGCCCACTTCCTGGTCACCGGCGAAAACCCCGATCCCGATGCTTTCAGCGCCGTACGCGGTTGCGAAGGCTGGCGCGAGGTAACCTACAACCTGGCAGGTAAAGAACTTACCGTTGCCATCGTCAGCGGTCTCCAAAATGCTGACAACCTGTGCAACGCCATCGAAAACGGCGAGGTTGATTACGATTTCGTCGAGGTTATGGCATGCCCTGGCGGCTGCGTTGGCGGCGGCGGCCAGCCCATCCACGAGGGCCGCGAATGCGCAGCCGAACGTGAGCTCATTCTGCGCGACATCGACACCAATTCGAAGCTGCGCTTCAGCCACGAGAATCCTTCGGTCGTTGAATGCTATGAAAAGTACTTCGGCGAACCGAACTCCGAAAAGGCAGAGCAGCTGCTGCATTCCAACCACTTTGCCTGGGGAATGCCTGCGGCACGTCAGCAGTAAGCGTCGCCTACATAGCGCACATGAAGAGCCTGCTCGTTCGAGCAGGCTCTTTTGTTCTACAATGGCAACGTTTAGCAGTGGTTTGTCGAAATTTAGGGAAGGTATACCGTGCTCGATCAGTTTTCACGCACCCGTTTGACGCTTGGCAGCAACGGCGTCGAATCGCTGCAGAAGGCCCACGTTATCGTGTTCGGCTGCGGTGGCGTAGGCGGCTATGTTTGCGAATCGCTCGTGCGCAGTGGGTTGGGCGCCATCGACATCGTTGACGACGACAAGGTATGCCTGACAAATATAAACCGCCAGATAATTGCAACCTGGAAAACCGTCGGCATGGATAAAGTCGATGCCATGGAAGAGCGCCTGCTCGACATAAACCCCAGCTGTAAAATCACCAAGCACAAATGCTTCTACCTACCCGATTCGGCAAGCGAATTCGACCTTTCGAAATACGACTACATCGTCGATTGCGTCGACACGGTAACGGCAAAGCTTCATCTGGTTGCCCAGGCAAAGGCAGCAGGAACGCCCATTATCTCCGCTATGGGTGCTGGCAACAAACTTGATCCCACGGCCATTCGCATCGCTGATATCTCAGAGACTTCCATTTGCCGCCTAGCACGCATTATCCGCAAAGAGCTACGCAAACGCGGAATCCATAATTTGAAGGTTGCTTATTCGCCAGAACCTACCGTAAAGCCCGAAGAAGACGGCAAGGCCGGCTGTGCCGCAGGGTGCGTATGCCCGCCCAACAGCGAGCGCACCTGCCTTGACCGGCGCAGCGTTCCCGGTAGCAACGCCTTCGTTCCTGCGGCAATGGGCTTGGCTATCGGCGCCGAAGTCGCAAAAGACCTGGCAGAACAATAGTTCCCGCAACGCATACACGACCATAAGGAGAAACCTTGAAAACAGCAGCCATCGTCCTCTACGTTATCCAGGCACTCGCAATTATTTGCGCCATCATCACAGGGAAAGAATTCATCGACCTCAGCAGTGGACCGGCACTGTTCGAAACCATTGGGTTCTTTTTCCCTGCTATCTTGGGCCTCATCTTCGAAATGATTGCGCACAATAAGGAGCAGAAAGCGGAGCAATCTTCCGCCGAGGGTTCAAACGCAGACGGCACAGCCCCTTCAGCCTCTTCAGCACCGAAAGCCAAAGCCGCTGCCCCCGCTTCAACCAAAACCGCTTCGGCACCACAGGAAGCCCCAAAGGCTCCAGCGCCGCAAGAAGCCCCAAAGAAGAACCCGGAGACCACTGCGCCCGCAGCAAAGGAGCAACCTGTTATCGATCCGTCCGTTCAGTACTGCCCTAAGTGCGGAACAAGGCAAGACTCCGAAAACGCTTTCTGCATCGCTTGCGGATCGAAGATCGGACAATAGAAGCAGCGGAGCTGACTCCTATTCCCATCCGAACAAACACGCCAGCTCACGCAAAATGCGCTAAGCGGAACCATTCATACTTACAACCATCGAAGGCTCGCCAACGCGAGCCTTTTTCTTTCTTTTCCCATATTTTTACTTGATGTCCACTGCGGTACCCACGCGCATGCTGTGATCTGCGTATTATTCAAACCATCAAGAGGCCATTCCTATCGAGGCCGCCACATACAAGCAAAATAAACTCCTTGTCATTTCACTCGCTTTCACCCTTTCGAATTTACTTGCTGTGGTCGACAAAAGGGGCTGGCACTTTACCAACCCCTTGCCTCTTGCCATCCCAGCCGCTTCAAGGAGGAAGCCATGTATCAGCCCAGCCGACATCTCTCAACATTTTTCATTGCAGGATTCCAGCACTACGATGGCGCACTCGTTATTAATCAGATGAGCATTGGCGACAGTATCGAGCTTTGCCCCGAGCCGGGCAACCCCTACGACCCAGAATCAATTGCCCTGTACTTCAACGGCGTCATGATCGGCTATGTCCCCGCCGACCAGAACAGCCTAGCCTCGACCTTATTTCACTTTGGCCACAGGAACATCCTCGAGTGCCGCATTCTTCAAGTCGACAAAGAAGCTGCCCCTTGGAAGCAGGTTCGTGTTGGCCTGTACGTAACCGATATTCGACCAAGGTAGGCATCATGCTCGAATCACCAACCAAGTTCCTCAAAACACTCGATAGCAGAGATTTTGATGAACTCATCAGCATCAAAGACGACCTAAACTACCTCATCGACGAACTGGAACACGAAATCAGAGAGCCTGAGGATTTCAGAACCGAACACGACCTTCCTCTTAAGGTCGCTTACGTAAACGCCCTCAGATGCATGACGGGTCTCACTTCCCATATGTCACTTCGCGTAAACGAGTTTATTGATTCCTGGAAATGGGAGGAAATGCAATGAATGCCGTACGTGCTCAGTACTGCTCGATAATCCCTTGGAGGTACGTTCGGTACTCCTCTTTCAAGAATTGCGGCTGCTCGATTATCACGCTGGTTCCCAGAGTCGCCAACCAGCCATAGAATGTAGGCGCCTGCATAACCTTGGTGCGCACGCGCATCGAGCCATCCTCGACCGCTTCGGCATCAGCTGCATCGCCGAAGCGGTCGATTACTGTGCTGATGGCATCTGGTTTCACAAGCAAGGTAACCGCAACTGCCTCACCGCTGTACATGCCGAATACCCTCTTCTGATACTTCGCCGCATCAAATTCGGCCGTTTGCTCATTACTCGTTGCATCTTCTTCGGACACATCGATGTTCAGCATTCTGTCCACGCGATAATTAGTGGTGCTTTCATGCTTATCGTTCCAGGCAACCAGGTAATAGCAGTCATCCATATACACCAGATGCAATGGCGTTTCCTCATAGAAACGTCCATCGCGCTGCAGGACTCGTTTCTTCCGATTGTCGTATTTGAAGTAACGGAAACGTACTTTTTTCTTTGCGGAAATAGCTCGCTGAATAGCGTCGATGTTGTAGAACACCGATTCATTCTGCGACCTGATACGCCCCTCAACGTGAAGGTTCCTTCTTAGATCGTCCGCCAAATATTTGCTACCCAGCTTACCAATGGCCTTCACTAACGCATTCGACTTACGCTCGGTAAGGAAACGGGAAGATTGCACCGCATCCGCCAACAGCAGCAATTCGCTTTCCTGGAACTCACGCGAAGCAAGACCATATTCAATAGGTGAACGCTGGTACTTCACGATGTTGTAGCCGAATTCGCGCAGACAATCCAAATCGCGATAGAGCGTCTTCCGCTCAACCGCGATACCCAACTCAGCCAAGCGCTGAATGATCTGCGGACCGGTAAGGCCATGTTCGTCATCAGTTTCACTCTCTAAGAGCTTTGCCAGATA
>OLOE01001418.1_pt1 | contig 10364 bp, 7 predicted proteins | sample 1673201 | NCBI WGS metagenome assembly OLOE01 (sample SAMEA3136765, study PRJEB25190) | human gut metagenome | biome: human gut; feature: human-associated habitat; material: faeces | place: Austria | collected 2013
GCATCTGCCGCACCTCGCTCGCCGTATCGGCACTTAGAATTATGCGGTATTGCCTCAGGAAGTCTTGCACAAAAACCGGAAACAGAATATAATGTATCTGTATTATTATGTTATTCTGAGGGCAAAGCCCGAACGATAAAAGGAGAATATGAAAAAATGGGTAAGTTTAATTTTATTGAAACCGAAATCCCCGGCGTTGTTGTGATCGAACCGACCGTGTTTGGCGATGACCGCGGTTATTTTATGGAGACTTATCAGATCGACGATTTCGCCGCCGCCGGGATTGACAAGCCCTTTGTACAGGATAACCAGAGCCGCTCCACCAAGGGCGTGCTGCGCGGCCTGCATTTCCAGAAGAACCATACCCAGGGCAAGCTGGTGCGTGTGACCATGGGCGAAGTGTACGACGTTGCCGTGGACTGCCGCCCCAACAGCAAAACCTTTGGCAAGTGGGTGGGTGTGACCCTTTCCGCCGAGAACAAAAAGATGTTCTATATCCCGGAAGGCTTTGCCCATGGCTTTCTGGTGCTGTCTGATGTGGCGGAATTCTGCTATAAGTGTACCGACGTATATGATCCGACCGCAGAGGGCGGCATCCCCTATGATGACCCGACCGTCAACGTTCAGTGGCCGGACTGCGGCTGCGAGCATAAGACCAGCGCCAAGGACAAAGAACACACGCCCTTTGCCGAGCAGAAGTTTGAATACTTTGAAAAATACTGATTCAGGGGAACCGATGTGCAGAATTTAAAAAACTCGTTTGCAAGTTTCTGGAAATACCGCTACCTGCTGCAAAACCTCATCACGCGGGATTTTAAGCTCAAGTACCGCCGCAGCGTGCTGGGCGTTGCCTGGAGCGTGCTCAACCCGCTGCTGACCTGCCTTGTCATGTGGGCTGTGTTCGGCGCGCTGTTCAACCAGCGCGGGGATGGCATTGAGGATTTCCCGCTGTTTTTGATCATTGGCCAGTTGATGTTCAACTTCTTCCGCGAATCCACCAGCATGGCGATGGAAAGCGTGCTGAAAAACGGCCCGCTGCTGCGCAAGGTCTATATCCCCAAGTACATTTTTCCACTGGAAAAATGCTGCTTTGCGCTGGTCAACTTCTTTTTCAGCCTGGTGGCGCTCTTCTTTGTAGCGTTGGTTACCTGGTCCCATATTTCGCTGCGCACGGTGCTGCTGGCGGTGTATCCCATTGTTATGCTGTTTGTTTTCAGCTTGGGCGTTGGGCTGATCCTGTCCACGATGTATGTCTTTGTGCGCGATATCATGCACATCTGGGAGGTCTTCTGCACCCTGCTGGTATACGGCAGTGCCATTTTCTATGACCCCAGTCAGATGGCATCCTGGATGCAGGCTGTCATCAACCTGAACCCCATCTACTGGTACATCACGGCGGTGCGTTCCTGCGTGATGTGGGGCACCGGCCTGACCCTGAACATGGTGCTGATTCCTTTCCTGTGTTCTGCGCTCAGTCTGGGGATCGGTGTGTATGTATTCAAAAAGAACCAGGACAAATTTGTCCTGTATATGTAAGGGGGCTGCAAGATGAGCGAACAAAAGCAACAGCCCATTATTTCCATCGACCATGTTTCGATGCGTTTTAACCTGGCAAAAGAAAAGCACGAAAGCCTGAAAGAATATTTTGTGGCCCTTTTGCACGGCGGTGTGCGATTTGATGAATTCTTCGCCCTTTCGGATGTTAGCTTTGACATTATGCCGGGGGATTTTTACGGCTTGATCGGCCTGAACGGCTCTGGCAAAAGTACGCTGCTGAAAGTGATTTCCGGCGTCTACAAGCCCAGCGCCGGTAAAGTGACGGTGAACGGCACCATTGCGCCGCTGATCGAACTGGGTGCCGGTTTTGACATGGATTTGACCGCGCGGGAAAACATCTACCTGAACGGCACGGTCCTGGGCTATACCCCCAAGTATATTGATTCCAAGTTTGACGATATTGTGGAGTTCAGCGAGCTGCAGGAATTTTTGGATGTGCCGCTGAAAAACTATTCCTCCGGCATGGTGGCGCGCCTGGCCTTTGCCGTGGCAACCATGACCAAGCCGGATATCCTGATTGCGGATGAGATCCTTTCGGTCGGTGATTTTCTGTTCCAGGAAAAGTGCGAGAAGCGCATGGCGGAGCTGCTTTCCGGCGGCACGACCGTGATTCTGGTCAGCCATTCTATTGAGCAGATTGAGCGCATGTGCAATAAGGTGGCCTGGCTGGACCACGGCCACCTGCGCCGCCTTGGCCCCACCAAAGAGGTGACGGCGGAATACCGCAAGTTTGAAAAGAAGGACGCCATGAAGGCGGACAAAGTGGAGGGATAAGGCGCATGGCACAGGACACGAACCAGAACCGTCCGGCGGATGTGGCCCAGGCGGACAGTGTGGGCGGCATGGCCAAACGCCTGCTGAACCCCGCCCATTTGTCAGACCTTGCCCGCCGCAGCGCCGCTACTCTGAAAGAGCAGGGTGCCGAGCAGCTGTGGCGCGATGTGACCTTCCGCGTGGGGCTGGCGTTCCACCATGATTCCTGGCAACACCGGGCAGACCTGCCCCTGCGCCGGGAGCTGAAAGCCCAGCGCGCCGAGTACGCAGACGGCAAGCCGGGACCGGTGGTAAGCGTTGTAGTGCCACTGTACAACACGCCGGAAAAGTTCTTTGGCCAGATGCTGGCCAGCGTGCAAAAGCAGACCTACCCCCACTGGCAGCTGGTGCTGGTGGATGCTTCGGACGCAGCCCATGCCGCGTTCAGCACCCATGCCAGCAAGGCCGCGGCAAAGGATCCGCGCATCCTGTATAAGAAAGTGGAAAATGGCGGCATTGCGGCCAACACCACGGCAGGCTTTGCGCTGGCAACGGGAACGTATATCGCCCTGCTGGACCATGACGATGTGCTGTACCCCAACGCGCTGTATGAGAGCGTGAAAACCCTGCAAAGCCAGGGAGCCGAGCTGGTGTACAGCGATGAGATCGTGCTTTCGGCGGATTTGAAACAGCTGGGCGGCTACCACTTTAAGCCGGACTTTGCGCCGGACTATCTGCGCGGGGTCAACTTCATCACCCATCTGGCGGTGTTCTCCCGCGCATTGCTGGACCGTGCCGGTGCATATGAATCCAGTGAGTACGATGGTGCACAGGACCATGACCTGATGCTGCGCCTGACCGAACAGACCACGCGGGATAAAATTGCCCATATCAAAAAGGTGCTCTATATCTGGCGCGGCCATGCGGGTTCCACCGCGGCGGGCATGGAGGCGAAGCCCTATGCCCTGGCGGCCGGTGTGCGCGCGATTGATGCCCAGCTCCAGCGGCTGAACCTGCCCGGCAAAGCCATGCAGGTGGAGGACGCGCCCGGCGCGTTCCAGGTGCGGTACGAGCTGACCGGCCACCCGCTGGTCAGCGTTATGATCCCCAACAAGGACCACATTGACGATTTGGACCGCTGCCTGAAAAGCCTGTATGCCAACGCAGGCTATGATAACTTTGAAGTCCTGGTCATTGAAAATAACTCTGAACAGCAGGAAACATTCGCCTACTACAAAACCATGCCGGAGCGTTACCCCAACAGCCGGGTGGTGACCTATGTGGGACCGTTTAACTTTTCTGCCGTCAACAACCTTGGTGCGCGCTTTGCCAAGGGCGAGCATCTGCTGCTGCTGAACAACGATATCGAGGTACTCAGCCATGATTTTCTGCGGGAGCTGCTGAGCTATTCCCAGCGGCCGGATGTGGGTGCTGTGGGCGCAAAGCTCTATTACCCGGATGATACCATCCAGCATGCGGGCGTGATTATGGGCATCAACGGCAGTGCAGGCCACAGCCACAAGAGCTACCCGCGCAAGGCTGTGGGCGATTTGTACCGCCTTGTCACCACGCAGGACTATATGGCCGTGACGGGTGCCTGCCTGATGACCAAAACGGAGCTGTACCGCGCGGCGGGCGGCCTGGACGAAGCCAAGTTCGCCGTGGCCTATAACGATGTGGATTACTGCCTGAAGCTGTGGCAGAAGGGCCTGCTGAATGTGTACACCCCCCGCGCCGAAGCCTACCATTACGAGAGCAAGAGCCGCGGTCTGGACACCACCCCGGAAAACGCCGCCCGCTATGCCCGCGAAAAGGCAAACTTTTACACGAAGTATCACGAATATATTGATCATTATGACCCGTACTATAACCCGCATTTCAACAACCTGTTTGAAAACTTTGGGCTGAAATAAGGCAGGGCAGAGTGCATTTATTTTGGAAAGAACCCACCCGATTGCGGCAGAATTCCCAGGCCGTAGGGGCGCGCCCCTACGGTTTCCAACATCGTCCAACAATGAAAGAGCTGCGGAACCAAACACCTCCATCACCCCATCTGGCAAAAATCCTTCCATGACCACGTCATCCGTACCCAGACAGATTATGAAACCATCTGGCTGTACATCGATTCCAACCCCCAAACATGGCAGACGGACTGCCTGAACCCGAACCGGAACAACCCCCAACAATCTGACACCCGAAAGGACGTAACGTTATGAACCAGCAGGCCAAGCGCATCAAAGAACTATTTGGCTATGCCCGTACCTTGACGAAGGAACAGGGCATTGGCACCATGTGCGTGCGCGCGGCGGGCTTTTTCAAACGGCGCTTTTTCGGCAAGCGGGCGCGGTACTGGCCGTCCAACATGGCGCTGGAAGCCCAGCGCAGCGACCCCGCGGCGGAAACCTTCCCCATCATTTCTATTTTAACGCCGCTGTACAATACGCCGCAAAACTTTTTAACAGAATTTCTCGATAGTGTGGAAAACCAGACCGCCCACAACTGGCAGCTCTGCCTAGCGGATGCTTCGGACGATGCCCACACCTATGTGGGGGAGCTGGTGCAAAAGCACGTGGCGGCCAACCCGCGTATTCGCTATGTGAAAATTGAAAACAAGGGCATTGCGGCCAACACCAACGCGGCGGCCCGGCTGGCACAGGGGGAATATCTGGCTCTGGCAGACCATGATGACATCCTGGCCCCGCACGCTATCTACTGCATGGGCAAGGAACTGCAAAAAACGGGGGCCGATTTCGCCTACAGCGATGAAGCCCTTTTCCGCAAAAGCCCCAAAACCGCCCATGTGGCCCACTTTAAGCCGGACTATGCGCCGGAATACCTGATGGCCTGCAACTACATCTGCCACCTGGCCGTGTTCCGCAAAAGTCTGTTTGATGCCATCGGCGGGGAGCGCCCGGAGTGTGACGGCGCACAGGATCATGATCTGTTCCTGCGGCTGATCGACGCCATGCAGGCGAAAGACGCCAACGCCGCACCGCTGCATATCCCGCAGGTGCTGTATTACTGGCGGGTTCATGCGGCGTCCACCTCCGGCGGCACCGAGGCCAAGCCCTATGTGGTAAAAGCCGCGCAGAAAGCCGTGGCGGACCACCTGGCGGCAACCGGCCGCAGCGGCAGGGTAGAGGAGGGCATCTTCCCCGGTACCTGCCATGTGCAGTGGGAACTGCCGGAGCCGGAACCGCTGGTGTCCATCCTGATCCCCAACAAGGACCATGTGGACGACCTGGAAAAATGTCTGTTCAGCCTGTACTCCAAAACGCTGTACGAAGCGTTTGAAGTGATCGTCATCGAAAATAACTCCACCGACCCCGCCACAAAGGCTTATTATGAGAAGCTGCCGGACCGCTATGCCAATTGCCGCGTGGTGGCTTACAGCGGCGGGTTCAATTTCAGCCGCATCAATAACTTTGGCCGCAAGTTTGCCAACGGCAAGTTCTTACTGCTGCTCAACAACGATATTGAAATCATCAGCGGAAACTGGCTGACCCAGATGGTGGCCGAAGCCAGCCAGCCCGGCGTGGCGGCCTGCGGCGCCATGCTGTATTACCCGGACGATACCATCCAGCACGCGGGCATTATCACCGGTTTGGGTGGGTATGCGGGCCACAGCCACAAGTACCACAAGCGCGGCGGTAGCGGGTACATGTTCCGCCTGGCCACCGTGCAGGATTATTCCGCCTGCACTGCGGCCTGCCTGCTGGTGCGCACATCGGCTTATGATGCCGTTGGCGGGTTGGATGAAGCCTTTACTGTTGCATTCAACGATGTGGATTTCTGCCTGCGCCTGCGGGAAAAAGGCTGGCGTATTGTGTGGACCCCCTATGCGGAGCTGTACCACCACGAAAGCAAATCCCGCGGTTCGGACGAGGAAGACCCCGCCAAAAAGGCCCGCTTTGCCAAGGAGCAGGCCCGCCTGTATGAGGTACACGGTAAGCAGAATATCCTGCATGACCCCTACTACAACCCGAACCTGAGCCTGGATTATGAGGATTTCCGCGAAAGCGGGGATCTGCGCAATCTGAAAAACGTGACCCTGTGACCCATGCCGGAAAAGCAGGGCAAAATCTGTGCAGTTTTTTTGCTGTTACGGCTTGCCACGCTATGCCGGATATGCTATAATCTAACTGTTACCGCGGCCCGGCTTTGGGTGTATGCCCTGCATCAGGGAGCCTTGATTGCCTTTTGCTGCGCCGTAGGCAAATATTATAAAGCGAGGTATTACTACTATGAGCCAGAAGTCTGCTATCGAAAAACAGCCCATCATTGCAAAAGCCGCCATCCATGAGGGTGACACCGGTTCTCCGGAAGTTCAGGTTGCGCTGCTGACCGCACGCATCAACCACCTGACTGAGCACCTGAAGACCAACAAGAACGACACCCACAGCCGTCGTGGTCTGTTCAAGATGGTCGGCCGCCGCCGTAACCTGCTGGCCTATCTGCAGAAGAAGGACATCAACCGTTACCGTGCTCTGATCGCTGAACTGGGTCTGCGCAAGTAATTCGCAAAACGGGCAGGGCGCTGTATGTGCGCCCTGCCCATTTTCTATATTTCAGCAGGTGTTCCGGCATTCATTTTTATTATACCCTGCCGCTGGCCTGTAATAATATTGAATAAAGTTAGGACCCCGAGGGAGAAGAACGGTACTTTGGCACTCCGGCCACCGTTGCCAGTCCATTATATCCCACTGCCTCTTACAATGTAATGTGCGGTACCTTTGGTCAGTGCTGTAACTCCTAACTCCCCTCTCCTACCTCCTAACTTAATGTTTTGGCCGCCCGCATGGTTTGTGCAGTAAATCGAACGCCGGAGCAAAACAACCGTTCCGCCGCTGGATTTATTGCTCAAAGCATGGGGCTGCCTGAACCGCATATTCCCACCAGGTATCAAAAATTATATCAGAAGGAGAATTACTATGGCACTGGAATTTGCATCCCGTAAGGCAACTTTCCCCAACTACCGCAAGTTTGAAACAACTTTTGCCGGCCGCCCGTTTGTGGTGGAAACCGGCAAGCTCTGCGGCCTTGCCAATGGCAGCGCAATGATCCGCTATGGCGAAACCTGCGTGCTGTGCAATGTTACCATGAGCGAAAAGCCGCGTGAAGGGGTGGATTTCTTCCCCCTGAGCGTGGAATTTGAAGAAAAGCTGTACGCCGCCGGCCGCATTCCCGGCTCCTTTATGCGCCGCGAAGGCCGCCCTGGTGAACACGCCATCCTGTCCTCCCGCGTGGTTGACCGCCCCATCCGCCCGCTGTTCCCCAAGGATATGCGCAACGATGTCTGCGTGACCATGACTGTGATGAGCCTTGACCCGGACTGCTCCCCTGAGATTGCCGGTATGAACGGCGCGTCTCTCGCCATTGCCATGTCGGATATCCCCTGGAATGGCCCCATCGGCGGCGTGGCAGTCGGCTATGTGGACGGCGAGATCGTGCTGAACCCCACCAAGGAGCAGCGCGAGCGCTCTGACCTGGCCCTGACCCTGGCTGCCAGCATGGAAAAGATCGTCATGATTGAAGCCGGCGCCAACGAAGTGACCGAAGAGGTCATGATGGACGCCATCAAGGCTGGCCATGAGGAAATCAAAAAGCTGCTCACCTTTATGAACGGCATTGTTGCAGAGATCGGCAAGCCGAAGAAGAGCTTTACCCCGGTGGAACTGGACCACGCTCTGTTGGCGGATGTGTACGCCAAGCACCTGGAAGATGTCAAGGCTGCCATGAACACCGACGACAAAAACGTCCGCGATGCCGCCATGCTGCCCATCATGGATGCTATTGCCGAGGAACACCCCGAACTGAACGCCGCCGACCTGGATCTGATCAGCTATAAGCTGCAGAAGAAGGTTGTGCGCACCTGGCTGCTGGAAGAAGGCAAGCGTGTTGACGGCCGCGGCATCAATGAGATCCGCCCGCTGGCCGCCGAAGTCGGTGTGCTGCCCCGTGTGCACGGCTCCGGCCTGTTCACCCGCGGCCAGACCCAGGCCCTGACCATCTGCACCTTGGGCTCCACCAAAGATGCCCAGATGATGGACGACCTGTCCGACACCCCGCTCAAGCGCTACATCCATCACTATAACATGCCGCCGTACTCCACCGGCGAAGCCCGCGCACCCCGCAGCCCCGGCCGCCGCGAGATCGGCCACGGCGCACTGGCTGAGCGCGCTCTCCTGCCTGTGCTGCCCTCTCTGGAAGAGTTCCCCTACACCATCCGCTGCGTGTCTGAGGTCCTCTCTTCCAACGGCTCCACCTCTCAGGCTTCCATCTGCGGCTCCACGCTGGCTCTGATGGACGCAGGCGTCCCCATCAAGGCTCCCGTCGCCGGCATCTCCTGCGGCCTCATCACCGAGGGCGACCGCTGGATGACCATGCTGGACATTCAGGGCGTGGAGGACTTCCACGGCGATATGGACTTCAAGGTGGGCGGCACCCGCAAGGGCATCACCGCCATCCAGATGGATATTAAGATCGACGGCCTGACCTACGACATCATCGCCGAGGCCTTCGAGAAGTGCCGCAAGGGCCGTCTGTACATCCTCGATGAGATCATCAAGCCCGTCATCGCAGAGCCCCGCCACGAGCTGAGCCGCTGGGCCCCCAAGATGTTCAGCATGATGATCCCCACCGATAAGATCAAGGACGTCATCGGCAAGGGCGGCAAGGTCATCCAGGACATCTGCGCCACCTGCAACTGCAAGATCGACGTGCAGGAGGACGGCCATGTGTTCGTCTCTGCCGTGGATCAGGAGGACGCAAAGCGCGCCATCTTTACCATCAAGACCATTGTGGAGGACCCCGAGATCGGCGCCATCTACAAGGGCAAAGTGACCCGCCTGATGAACTTTGGTGCCTTCGTTGAGATCGCACCGGGCAAGGAAGGTCTGGTTCACATCTCCAAGCTGGACACCAAGCGTGTGGAGCGCGTGGAGGATGTGGTGGCCGTGGGTGATGCCATCGTGGTCAAGGTGACGGACATCGACCAGCAGGGCCGTATCAACCTGAGCCGCCGCGATGCCATTCTGGCGCTGGAAGCCAAGCGCGCCGAGCAGCAGGCACAGCAGCAGTAAACCCTGACTGCATAAAAGAAACCGAAAAAGAGGACCCGATGCAGATGCGTCGGGTCCTCTTTGTTGTATCAGAATAAAATTATACTGTGCGGTACTTGCGATCCAGCGCCCAGCCGAATGCAAACAGCACCACACCGCTGACAGCCAGCACCGGCACAGGCCAGTTCAGCTGACCGGTCTGCGGCAGACCGCTCATTACCGGGTTATCCGGGTGGCCCGGCAGAACGGGGCTGTCCGGATTACCGGGTGCTACCGGATGATCCGGATGGCCTGGAGCCACGGGATTGTCCGGATTACCGGGAGAGACCGGGTTATCCGGGTTGTCCGGCGGGGTAGGCGTATCAGGATGATCGGGCGTATCCGGCGGCGTAGGCGGGGTAGGGGGCGTAGGCGGCGTGTCCGGCTTGGTGGGGGTGTAAGCACCCACCTTGGGGCTGGCATCCACCGCATAATTCCACTTGCCATCCTCCGCCATGGGCAGAGAGACAAGGAACGGATTGATCGGCTCATAGCCCTTGGAAGCCTCGGTCTGCACGATCAAATACAGGCCCAGCTCCAGACCACGGAAGGTCACGTTGCCGTCCGCATCAATGGTCTTTGTGGTGCCCTCGGCGCTTTGGGGCAGATACTCCTGCAGTTGGGCCGCAAGGGTGCTGTCGGTCAAATCACCCAGCGCAATGCCGCAGCCGTAGAAATCGCCGCAGTATTCGTAGCTCAGGTTGCCGTTTTGGCGCTTTACCTCGGCCACACGGTACAAAGTGAGCTTGCCGCCGCTCAGCGCCTTATCGTTGGCGCTGTCGTACAGCGTAACGTGGATGGTGCCGGTAGTGGGATTGCCGCTGCTGTCCACCAGCTTGATGTTTGCGCTGGTGGCAAGGGCAGGCAGCGCACTTGTTACCAGAAGGCACAGCACCAAAAGCAGGGCCGCAGCGTGCTTTTTGAGATCAGTGCGTTTCATGTTTTTCACCTCTT
>OLOE01001420.1_pt1 | contig 10362 bp, 14 predicted proteins | sample 1673201 | NCBI WGS metagenome assembly OLOE01 (sample SAMEA3136765, study PRJEB25190) | human gut metagenome | biome: human gut; feature: human-associated habitat; material: faeces | place: Austria | collected 2013
TCCAAAGAGCAAACAGACTGAATCGGTATCGACTGAATACCTTCGGCAGGCGCGAATCGTCTGGCGAGAGCTCGTATCGATAGCCAAGAAGCTCCCGAAATCACGTGCCCTCACGGAAACGCAGTATATCTGTCGGGCGGGCTACGACCTGATGCAGGCGGCGGCTGAGGCTGATGGAATCTATGCGATGACTCGAGTCGAGACTGTCCAAAGACTTTCCTGTCTGAATGATGCCTACGGTCGTCTTTGCCTGATTGCGATGTTTGTCGATGCATGGCTCGACGATATGCCTCATGTTGTCTACACGCAAAGGGGACGTGACGGCGCCGAGATTCAAGTCGAAAAGCCGTTCGTGAAGATTGAGAGGCTCATCTCGCTGGCGGGTTCCGTATCGAATGCCATGAAGGTAACCAAGGGTGCCATCAAGTCCGAGCGACGGCGCCTAGAACTATTTGAATCCAAATCCTAGTTCCCTGTGGCTGTATACCTCTCGATACTCTTCATGCGGAGTGTCGAGTGGTGGGCATCCGTAGATTGGCGACAATTGGTGGGAGCGTTCGGTGAATCCGAACAACTCTGCGAACTTCCTCAATGTCAACAGCAACGGCGATCCGTCGAACAACAACAACGCGACGAACTCGAATTGCGTCTGTCCCGATTTTCTCCATTTGGTCTGAGTAGCGCACCTCGTGAAAACGGAATGGTAAAGGAGAAAAGGGGATGTCCACCGGCCGGCGTCTCATTCGACGCTGCGAATACAGGCCCCGGTGATGCAAGATGGGCGGACTTGCCTCCCGAGTGGGACGGCATCTGGACCGCTTCGGCGGGTTTCAGGCACATCTGAATCGGCAACCTCTATACGGGTGCAACCGGGGCTTATTGTTGATTTACGAAAGGAGGGAGCTCCTTGAACCGCTCCCAACGGGCAAGGCGGTGCGAACGCCGAGAGAAGCGCCGTCGAGAGCTGAGCCGCCGATCGCTCGAGACGGTACCGAAGACACTCGAAGACGTATTCTCATTCAGGAACTTATATAGGGCGGCTCGCGTATGCGCGAAGGGTACCTTATGGAAATCCGCTGCGATGAAGTTCGATAGGTACCGTGCCGTCAACTGTATCCGCCTACGCGAGAGCCTGCTCTCGGGGAGGTATCGCCGACAGCCCCCAGTCCGCTTCACCCTTTGCGAGCGCGGGAAGGTTAGGCATATCGTGGGGCCGCGCTACAAAGATCGCGTCATCCAGCGTTGCCTATGCGATCGCTTTATCGTCCCTATGTTGTCGCGGAGCCTCGTCTATTCGAACTCGGCGAGCCTGAAAGGCAAGGGTACCTCCTTCGCACGAAGACGTTTCGAGAAAGACATGCTTGTGGCATGCAGGAGATATGGCCCGTACGCTCGGGTTTTCCAATACGACGTCAAGAATTATTTCGGAAGCATCCCCTCGGCTCGGGCGCATGCCGTCCTGTCTGAAATTATCCTGAAACCCTTTTGCGGACGGCCTGAATCGGACTCCATGTCACGCCTCCTCGATATCGCCGCCCTCTATAGCCGCGAATCGGCTTTTCTGACATTGGGTAATCAGGTGAACCAGCTTGCGGCGATTGCCTATCTGAACAGGTTGGATCATGCCTTCCACGAGCTTCTCAGGCAGGGCGGGGCTGGCCGCTATATGGATGACGGCTACGTGTTTTGTTCTAGAGAAGATTTGCTTAGTATTCAACAGCTCTTCTTAGCGAGTCTTGAATCTCTAGGGCTTCAGCCGAATGCAAAGGCCTGCTTCTCTTCCCGCCTTGATCGGGAATTGGCGTTTCTCAAAATTCGATTCTCTTGTCCGGATGGTCATCCTCGCCGCCGTCTCTCCCAGATTACGCTCATCCGATATCGCAGGCACCTCAAGTCCCTCTGCTCGTCTGTGACCTCGCAGAAATTACCGCCCAACGTTATCAACGCATCAATCGCGAGCTTCAAGGGCGTCCTGTCCGTCTCCACCGCAAGGCACAGACGCGCACTCGAATCAAAAGCCTTGTTGCCACTTTGGGCATTTCCGGACATCCTCGGAAAATGTCCGCAAACGCCACGAAAATGTCCGAAATCGCCCTCAGATGTCCGCAATTGCATACCGTCTGCCGATAACGCCAGAAATATATAACGGCATACCGATAACTATGCTACTATCCTAGCTGTCAGGTCGCACCCCAAACGGCCTGCTGGACAGATAGGATGACGATTTGAACACTCTGTTTGCAGGAGGCGGAGCTACATCCGCCTCCGCCCTTTTGCGAAGCGAAAAACCAATAGGAAGCCGCATGTTCCGCTTCGAGGACGAACCGCACGATGACGGCACCTGTGTCCACGAGGCGGTCGAGTCGATGGTGGGCGAGATCGTGGACGTGGCGATGCCGTCCCCGTTCAAGGCCCGCGGCTTGGAGACCGTGCGCATGATGATAGTCCAAGCGTACCCCGCATTTTTCATCGGTCGGCGCGTGAGCGGCAACAAGCGCAACCTCGTCGTGAGCGTCCTCTATGCCGATATCTCGAGTGGCGTTTGCATTTCCGGCCAGATATCCACCGCGGTGCGCCGAATCGAGGCGGCGCGAAACAATGCGCAGAAGCATGCGGACCGCGCGGCCAGCCTTGTCGATTAACGTTTCCATTTCTAGAAAGGAACCGACATGTCCGATATCAACAACGTTTCCCTGACGGGTCGCCTGACGCGCGATCCCGAATTGCGAGTCACGGCGGGCGGCACACAGCTTCTCTCATTCACCTTGGCCTTCAACACCTCGGTGCGCAACAGGCAGACGGGCGAGTGGGATGAGCGCAGCAACTTCATCGACTGCACCATGTTCGGGAAACGAGCCGAGGCTCTCTTGAATTTTCTCGCGAAGGGGCAGAAGGTCGCTATCGCGGGCAAGCTCCGCTATGCGACATGGGAAAAGGACGGTCAGCGTCATTCCAAACTTGACTTGATTGTCGATGAGATCGAGTTCTTGGGTCAGCGCCAGGGAGCAGCCCAGCCCGCGCAGGCGCCCGCCTCCCCTCAGGCCCCGATGCCCCCCGTAGTCGATACCTTCGACGAAGACATTCCGTTTTAAAGACGCGGGGTCGATGCAATTCAGTAGGGACTCGTTAAGTGGCCAGGCACCTATCGAATCCGTATTCTCGTTCATCTGTAAGGGAGGACTAAATGCCCTTTATCGATAAACTTCGCGATACGTTGAATGGTAGTGGCACCCGCAGTCGCTCCGAGCAGGTCGAGATCCTATGGCGTGCGTGGGTCTTCGCGGCCGTATGCGGCATCCTTGCCTGCATCGTGACACTGATCGTGACGGTTGCCCGACTGGTCGAGATCCTAACATAGTCTATTTCGTGAGGAACTGTTTGTTCATCCCACCGATAATACCGACTGATATATATCGCCATGCCGATAATACGCTATGCTTATAGCCGTGGACGCAACTTCGAGTCCACGGCTATTTTCATAAGGGCGCACCCGAACGCCCGAAAGAGACAGGAGATAATATGCTCAGTGGTTTACTGTCCATCGGACAGCTTCTGCCGATTGCCCTGATTGTGGCGATCGTGGTCTGCGTTTTCGAGTCTTGCTGGCGAAAGTGTCCGCCCGATAAGCTGATGATCGTCTCGGGCGCGGGCAAGATGCGCAGCGTCTCCGGCAAGGGAACCTTCGTGATTCCCGGCTTCCAGCGCGTCGATATGCTCGCCCTCGGTGCCGTGCAGGTCCAGCTCACGACCGAGAACGATATCCCGACCCAAGATGCTATCCTAATCCACGCCTGCGCCGTGGCGAATTTCCAGATCGGGCAGACTCCCGATTTGATTGAGACCGCCTCCAAGAACTACCTGAACATGGACAAGGAGGAGATGACCCGCCAGGTCACCGAGGTCATGCTCGGCAAGATGCGCGAGGTCATCGGCCAGATGGATCTGAAGGAGCTCATGCGCGATCGCGAGAGCTTCAACGCCAAGGTGTTCGATGGTTCCAAGGATGACCTCGCCAACCTCGGTCTCGAACTGCGCACCTTCAACGTCCAGGATTTCTCCGATTCCCAAGGCATCATCCGCTCCATGGGTGCCGACCAGGCGGCGGAAATCAAGAAGGAGGCCGAGCTCGCCCAGATTCAGGCCGACCAGGAGGTGGCAGAGCGCCAGAACCAGCTAGACCTGAAGAAGGCCGAGCTGAAGAAGCTCGCCGACAAGGCCGCGGCCGAGGCCGATATGGTGAAGGCCACCGTGACGGCCGAGAAGCAGCGCGAACTCTACATCGCCCAGCAGGAGGCCGAGATCGCCGCAGAGACCAAGAAGGTCGAGCTCGCCGAGCGACAGGCGGACGTGAGGGAGCGCGAGCTGAACGCGACCGTGAAGAAGCAGGCGGAGGCCGATCGCTATGCTGCCGAGCAGGCGGCCGAAGCCGACCTCTACAAGCGCACGAAGCAGGCCGAGGCCGCACGCATCGAGCGCCAGAACCAGTCCGATGCCGAGCTGTACTCCGCCCAGAAGGACGCCGAGGGCATCAAGGCTAAGGCTACCGCCGAGGCCGAGGCTACGCGCCTGAAGGGCGAGGCCGACGGCGCGTACGAGAAGAGCAGGGGAGAGGGCATCGCCGCCGGCGTGAAGGCTCAAGCGCTTGCCTACAACGGCATGGAGAACCCCTACCTCCTCGCGAACCGCTATATCGATATCATGCCCAAGGTCGCAGAGGAGGTCGCGAAGCCCCTGGCCGCAGTCGACTCCATCAAGATGTACGGATCGGGTAACGCCCAGAAACTCGTGAAGGAGACCACCTCGATTGTCGATCAGGTGGCATCTGGTCTGAAGGACAGTACTGGGGTCGACCTGCCGTCCCTTTTGAGCGGCCTGCTGGCAAAATCCGATATGGATGCCGGTTCCGCCGAGAGTCTGGCAGACTGATGGCTGTCTCGTTGATAGCCTCGGCCCTGCTGCTCGATATTTTCGGCTGTGCGGTTCCTCTGACATGGATGGAGGACACTAGGGTCTTTAAGGTCGGCGTATTTCTGCTTTGGATGGCGCTCATGGCCATTTCCATTCTGATGGGGTCATTGTATCCGCGGGAGTTGGTAGGCGTGAACCCCTTGTTGACGGTGGGTCTCGAATCCATCTGCCTTTCCTGCGCGATTTATCCCGTGCATGGGTTCGCATCGAATATGCCGCCATATAGCAATGCGCAGGCCAATACGGTAGCCATCCTCGCCCTCATAGATCTTTTCGTGACCGCCGCAGGATATATCTCCCTGCTTCTGGGTACGGTCTGGCTCATCTTCTTCTGACTTCGCGTTCGGTTGAAATCCGCAGTCTCTTATCTGTCCCCCCCCGCGGTCGTTGTGACTGCGGGGGACTTATCTTTCACGACTGGCTAAATCAGGCTATCTATATCGACGTGCCGACAAATAGAAGAGAATGCTTGCATTATGCCGACAGGCTGCTATCATATAGTTAAGTCAAAAGCGTACCCCAAGCGCTGGATGACGGACAGGAAGATGACTTGGCGACATCTATAAATATCGCATGGTAGCGGGCAGCATTCTGGCCGCTATTCGGGCTATCCCTTGTCTGTGATTTCGTTCGGGGTCGCATGGAACCGAAGGGAGTCCGATGATGGGTGCCGATGGCGTGGCGCAGGTCGCAAGGACTATTGCAGTGATCAACAACAAGGGTGGGGTCGGCAAAACCACCGCGAGCAAGGCCCTCTGCGAGGGCATGGCCGAGCGTGGCTATAACGTCCTCCTGATCGACATGGATGCGCAGGCTAACATCACGACGTGGATGAAGGCCGAGACCGCACCCGATGCGCTTACGGTTTTCAACTTGCTCGAGAAGCCCAAGATGCCCCTGTCCGATTGCGTCCAGTTCATGGACGGATGCGACATCATCGCCGGCGATATCGCGATGAAGGACCTCGACTCGGTACTCTCCCAGGGTCTCGGTCGTGAGCTTCGCTTGAAGCGCGCCCTCGAGCCCGCGATGGACGTCTACGACTACATCGTCATCGACTGCCCGCCGTCTCTCGGCCTTGCGACCCTGAACGCTCTTGTCGCGGCAGACGACGTGATTATCGTTACCGAGCCTTCCATGTTCTCGATTAACGGCTTCGGCAACGTCTACGACCTCGTGGAGTCCATCAAGGTCGACTACGCGTTCAATCCCGATCTCAATATCGATGGCATCCTGCTCAACAAGTACAGCAAGGACGAGGTCGCTTCTCGTTCCGCCGACGAGCAGCTCCCCACTATCGCCGAACTCGGTCATACGAAGCTCTATGCGGCGCGTCCGATGAAGCACAAGGCAATCGAGGACGCAGCGAACAACAAGGAGCCGCTGTTCGGCTTCCGTCCCAACGATGCCGCCGTGGCCGAGTTCCGCAAGTTCGTGGACGAGTATCTGGGTGGCGAGTAGCCATGGCCGCACCAGCGAAGAACCGCATGGACCTTACCGCGGATGCGAAACGTGCCATGCTGAATCGCCGTTCCGGTCGATCGATTCAACGCCAGTCTGACACGGCGAAGCCGACAGGCCCCTATCCCTTCGGCGATGAGTGCGTGAAGGGGATGGCGGCCGCGATCAAGGCCGCCTTCTCGAAGGAGTATGCGGCGGCTGATTTCCCGCGGCAGACCCAGGTCTCCTTCAAGATCGATTCGAAAGCGGTGGACCGCATGAAGGTCGCCGCCGTCACCCACCACATCCGCATGCGCGACCTTTGGGCGATCGCGACCGATATCGTTCTTCAGGCACTCGATGAACTTGATAGGGAAGGGGTCTAAATGGATGAGAACCAAGATATTGACGAGGCGTTTGGGCGCGATTGGCATGTCGAGCGCGTCTTGGAGCCGAAGGATTCCCTGATTCCGAAGGGGATGAAGACCGTCGCCAAGACGCTCCGTCACGCAGGGCAGCTGCTCGCGGTTGGCTACAGCCCGAATCCCGACAACCCTGATGAACCGTTTCGGGCCTTCATCACGGTCTCCCGCAAGAATCGCGCCGAGATCAAGGCGGTTATCTGCGAGTTGACCCCTGAGCAATATGAAGACCTATTCGACAATGAAAGTGAGTGACTTTATGGCTGATACCGCCAACTCTTTGCCTGTTCTGACTGACGAGCAGCGCCTTAAGAATTTGGAGAAGGCCGCTGCCGTTCGAAAGGAACGCAAGGCTTTGCTCGATCTTGTCCGCGATGGTGCTGTCAGTTTTGAGGAGGCATCTGCCGATCCGAAATACTGGCGTATTCCCGTAGTTCGCCTGCTGGTTGCCGTCCCCGGCGTCGGCAAGGCAAAGGCTACCCAGCTCATGACAGAAGCCGGCGTTTCCCCGACCCGTCGAGTCAAGGGACTCGGTTGCCGCCAGCGCGGATACATCATCGCGAACCTCTCGAATCGCGGGGCCTAAATCATGTCTCTGCTAGGCCTGCTTCTCTTTTTGGCGGCGGTTATAACCTGCTACGCCGCCGCAATCGCCCTGCTTCTTTGCCCTTGGCTGGTGAAGGGGCTTCGGTGCCGTCTCGATTTTCTTGGATTTTGATTCTCCTTTTCCATCGGGTTTTATCCGTCTTTTTCGACCTTCCTTGACACCTTTTTTCCTCCTTTCTGTGTGTGATACACGTATTGAGCGAGAGACGGCACCGCAGCCCCTTCATTAGAGATGGGTCGACACGCCCGGCGCGATGGACTCTGTTCGAACTCCATTGTTCTCCCCATTTATCCCTACAAACAGTGGTTTCTCGACACGCCATAGAGTCCATCGCGCCGAGTGTGTCGGCGAACTAAGTTACCTCTATAAGATTGGTGGTTTGACATGAGCCAGCTGACGGCTGTCGATATTTCCGATAGCGATCGATTTGAACTTGCGCAGGTTCTGAAAGATGAATCCGAATCGAGTTCCGTACCTCGTCCTCTGGAGGACATTTTGGAGGAGACTTGCAATGACGTTTTCGATCCTATGAGCCAGCACAGCTGCTACGAACTGCTCGCGGCGTATATCGCCCGACCGATCGCGACGATCGTTTCGAGAAACGGGCATTCTGCCTGTTCGAATTGCGGGATGGGCATCCCATATCACGTCCGCTTCGCCGCGTACTGTCCTGCATGCGGTGCCGTTTTCGGCATCTGATTGGATGCAGCCATTTATCTCTATGGAAAGAAGTGTACATGGAAGCGAATCCAGACCCGACGTATATTGCCATCCGCATCGAACGTGGTGAATTCGTTTTCGTCGAGGTCAAATCGTGCATGGCCGATTTCAAGAGCGGACATGGCTTGACGTTCCTAGGCGACGCGAATTGGCTCGTCTGCCCGCCCGACCTTGCCCAGACGCTCTACGAGACTCGGCACCTCCCCAGGGACGCGACGGTTTACTGCTCGGACGACAGGGGACGGCTTCAGAAAAAATATGACCTCGGGATCGGTGCGGGAAGCAAGCGCACGGCACCAGTTTCCGAGCTGTTGTTTCGGATGGTCTGCCATAGCGCCAACTCCTGGCGTACGTCACGCGAGGTCTTTTCCCTCGGTTATTGCCCATGGTGTTCCCCATACCACCCGAAACTCCTCAACGATATCGACGCCGTCTGCGGCGATATGGCCCTGATTGAGGGGGTAGACCTTGCGCTCGATGTCAGCGACCAGCACGGGGTGCATTTGACGATGTCCCACGATAACGATATCGACCGCGCCTGGATCCCTATCAACTATTGTCCGATTTGCGGGCGAAATTTTCGGAAGGATAGATAAATGACCGTTATCCAGTATTGCCGTGAAAAAACTAATGTGAGCGAACTCGTGATCATCCGAGAAGGCGGGTGGGTGACGTGCGCGGCCTTTATCGACCACGAGGATTTATTTCGCCTGCCGCCCTCTATAGCCAGGGCCGAGGTCGTTGGCGAAGAGTGCGGCCGGATTCGCCTTGCGAACCGGTCGGGCGGCGTATGCGACGCTCCGTGCATCTATCTCGATATCTAGTAGAGGGAAGTGACTGGTGAATCAAGACGAGATTGCGGTCATCATTCCCTGCTATAACGAGGCGCTGACCATCGGCAAGGTGGTCGATGATTTCCACCGCGAGATGCCCGAGGCGATGGTCTACGTTTACGATAACGATTCGACCGATGCGACCGCCGCGATTGCGATGAAGCACGGGGCGACCGTCCGCTATGAGCCGCGTCGAGGCAAGGGAAATGTCTGCCGTCAGATGTTCCGAGACATCGATGCCGCCTGCTACCTCATGGTGGACGGCGACGATACCTATCCGGCCGAGGCGGCTAAAGCCCTATGCGAGCCGATTCTTGCTAAACAGGCCGATATGGTCGTGGGCGACCGTCTATCCAACGGCGCCTATGCACAGCAGAACGCCCGCGCGTTTCATGGCTTCGGAAACGATTTGGTTCGCTTCATGATTAAGTGGATCTACGGCTATGCCTATTCCGATGTCATGACGGGGTATCGGGCCATGTCCGAGCCCTTTGTGAAGACGTTTCCCGTCCTCTCCGAGGGTTTCCAAATCGAGACCGAGCTATCCATACACGCCGTCGACCGCCGTTGGCGCATCCAAAGCATTCCGGTTGACTATCGAGATCGACCCGAGGGATCGCAATCGAAGCTGGATACCTTGGGCGATGGCATCAAGGTTATTGCCACGGTCGGCACCCTTTTCAAGGACTATCGCCCTCTGAAGTTCTTTTCCTTGGTCGCGTTTGCGTTTTTCGCGACGGGACTGGTTCTGGGCGTTCCCGTCGTTCGCGAGTTTATTTCGACCGGTCTCGTGCCTCGTTTCCCGACCGCGATTCTCACTGTCGCGTTGATGTTTCTCTGCGCCCTGTCGCTTGCCACCGGTCTGATTCTGGATGCCGTAGCTAAGTCGAATCGCAGACAGTGGGAGCTTGAAGTCTACCGGTCCTTTCCATGCTCCCATGGAAGTTCGGTCGATAAGCCGTGGTGGGCGAACGAGTTTCAACATCGAGACACTCGGTAGCCGCTTTCAAGGGCTCGGCACCCCGTCATAGTTCTAATTGGTTTACGCTCTGTCGATAACCATGACTTTGATTAGCTATAATAACTATAGTTAATGAGAGTGTTCCCCAAACGCTCCGATGGACAGGATGAAGCCGAAATGAATATTTACGAATCGCCCATGCCCTTACCTGATTGCGACTCCCGAATATCGTTCGCCGCGAGGCTGCGCTATAACTCTCGCCTGCATGGAGCGGCGGGCATCCCAACTGGTCACGCATCCATCGCCGGCATCATCGAGGAGACCATTGCAGACGAGATGCCCTTTACCGATATGGACACGGCAAGTGTGCTTGCGGGTTTGATTGACCCAGGCGTATGCGAGAACGTCAAC
>OLOE01001421.1_pt1 | contig 10362 bp, 6 predicted proteins | sample 1673201 | NCBI WGS metagenome assembly OLOE01 (sample SAMEA3136765, study PRJEB25190) | human gut metagenome | biome: human gut; feature: human-associated habitat; material: faeces | place: Austria | collected 2013
GTTATTTTTGTAACGATGAAACAGGCTGTCACCCCGCTTCGTTTAGGTTCCGACCGGATTTCGTCGCTGCTCGTCCGTTATGCGATCCCTTCGATTATCGCGATGACCTCTTCGTCGCTCTACAACATCGTCGATAGCATTTTCATCGGACACGGCGTCGGTCCGATCGCCATTTCCGGCGTGGCGCTTTCGATGCCTCTGATGAACATCGCGTCGGCTTTCGGGTCGTTGATCGGGATCGGTGCTGCGGCGCTCACCTCGATCCGGCTGGGACAGGGACGCCGGGAGGCTGCCGAGGGGGTGTTGGGCAATGTGGTGTTGCTCAATTTTCTGGTAGCGGCGCTTTTTACGGCCGTAGGTCTGTTGCTGCTGGACCCCATTCTCTGCTTCTTCGGGGCGAGCGATGCCACGATCGGTTATGCACGCGATTTCATGCAGATCATTCTCGGCGGTACGATCGTTACCCATATGTATTTGAGCCTGAACGAAGTGATCCGTGCTTCGGGTTATCCGAGGAGAGCCATGACGATTATGCTGACGGCCGTCGTGTTGAACTGTCTGCTCAATCCGCTGTTCATTTTCGGGTTCGGCTGGGGTATTCGCGGTTCGGCGGCCGCGACGGTGCTGGCCCAGGCCGCAGCACTCTCGGTTTCGCTCATCCACTTCTCTTCCCGGGGAAGTTTCATCCGGTTCGAACGGGGGATTTTCCGCTTGCAGGTGTCGGTCGTGGGCAAGATCTTTTCTATCGGTATGGCTTCGTTTCTGCTGCACCTCTGTGCTTCGGCGGTAGTGATCGTCGTGAACAAATCGCTCCGGGAGTACGGCGGCGACGTGGCGATCGGGGCGTATGGCATCATTTATCGGGTGGCGATGCTCTTCCTGATGATCGTTTCTGGACTGAATCAGGGCATGCAGCCCATCGTGGGGTACAATTACGGCGCCCGGCGGTACGACCGGGTGTTGAAGGTCCTGCGGCAGACCGTCGTGTGTGCGGTTTGCGTGACGACGACGGGATTCCTGCTGGGACAGCTCTTTCCCCGGCAGGTGGCGATGCTCTTCGTCGATGCTGCGGACGGAGCTGCGGCCGAGCGGATGATCTCTACGGCGGCCGAGGGGCTGCGGATCGTGTTGTGCGTTTTCCCGATCGTCGGATTCCAGATCGTGACCTCCAATTTTTTCCAATATATCGGCAAGCCGCACAAGGCGATTTTCCTCTCCCTCACGCGGCAGATGCTGTTCCTCATCCCGCTGCTCCTTGTTTTGCCGCCGCATCTCGGTACGCTGGGTGTCTGGATGTCGATGCCGATTGCCGACGGTACGGCCTCTCTGCTGGCCGCCGTGCTGCTCTTCTACCAGGTTCGTAAATTCAGACACCGGCCCCATGCGGAACGGAGTATCTGAGTTTTTTGAAAATATCGATTACAGACTCTTTCGGTGAATTGATGGGGCATTCGCTCGATCCGGGAAATACGACAGAACTCTCGGACGGATCGTTGCACGCGTCCGATTTGGTTTGAATACGGAGCAGGAGCGAGGAGGTGTCGGGTGCCTCCGGGCGTTGGTCGATAGGGATATCTGCGCAGAAAGAGCTTTTACGATAATAAAAAACAGAGCCGGTGATCCACCGGCTCTGTTTTGGATTTTGTGTTTTGGATTAAATTCCGAGTTTGGTGCGGATCTCCTGCGGAATGGCGTTCTTGTTTACCATAACGGACAGGGTTTTGTACTCCACGAACGGACGCGAGAAGTAGTAGTAACCGTCGTAGGGAGGACGTACGTCCCACGAGTTCTTTACCTTGAAGAAGGGATTGCCCTGCTGATCGACGGCCGTACCCACGATTACCATGCCGTGGTCGTCCGTAGTTTCGTAGTTGTCGAAAGCGATCTGGCGCATCTCCTGCGTGATCTTCTTCTCCTTGACGGGTTTGTCGAACTTGTAGAGAGCCGCCTCTTTCTCGGCGGCGCTCAATTTGCCCCACTTCTCGGCCTCGGTACCCTCCATGCCGTCGATGTCGGTTTCGGGAATGATGCCGATCGCCTTGATGCGGTCGAAGCCCTTTTCGCTGACGTCGGTAGCCCATTCGATCGAGTAACCGTTGGCCAGGGCATTATCGACCACGGCCATCATCTCTTCCAGCGGTACGTTGTAAACCGTACCCCACATCCAGTTGTCGGGAACCTCGATGATGAACTCCGAGTAGAAAGGATGGTGTGTGAAAGAACCTATATCCACATAGTCGTCCATTTTGATCGGCAGCGACGCTGCGAACGATTCGGGGGTATATTCCTTGCCTTCGTAGGTGAATTTTTCAGGGCGCACGCCGAAATAAGTGTCCAGCAGCGCATTCAGACCGTCCTGCCAGGCCGTGGTCAGCACCCCGTTGTTTCTTGCCTTGATAACTGCGTCCAGGTAGGCTTTCAGTGCTGCGTCGAGCTCGCCGAAGACCGGTTTCTCCGTGCCGTAGTTCAGACCCGGATAGACCTCCTGGGGTACGATGCCGTATTTCTTGATGCCTTCGATTACGTCGTGGGCGGCACCGCCTTCCGCAAAGTTCAGATGTCCGTGCAGGCGGACGTATTTAACGCCTTTGTCGAAATACATGTTGCGGACGATCCACATTTCGGACAGGTCCATCTCCGGCCCGCCGGCCCGCAGAATTTCGTTTTCCAGGAACGAAAGAGCCGAATAACACCAGCAGGTGCCGCTGCGGTGCTGGTCTTTGACCGAAGTGTTCGGTACGGTGGTCAAGTCGGTGAACTTGTAGCCTTCCTCCTGGGTCTTCTGTGCAGGTTTCTTGGCCGATGCGGAGCACACCATAAGTGCCAGGCCTGCGAGTAACAGCAGTTTTTTCATCGTAATTTTGGGGTTTGTTATTTTTTAGAAGTTTGAATGATTTTCATGCACGCTTCGAGAGTGATCTCCTCGGGTTTGGTCCCTTTGGGAATACGGTAGTTCTTGCCTTTGTAGGCGATATAAGGACCGTAACGGCCGTTTTTAATCAGTAGTTCGGGCTCTTCGGCGAAGGTTTTGAGCGGAGTGTTCGCTGCAGCGGCGCGGGCCTGCTGTTCGCGCACGAGCTCCGCAGCGCGGTCGTAGCCGATCGTATAGGGATCGTCCGTGCGGGCGAGCGATGCGAACGATTTGCCGTGCCGCACGTAGGGCCCGAACTTTCCGATGCCGATGACCAGATCTTCCCCTTCGTAGGGCCCCAGGTTGCGGGGCAGGCTGAAGAGCGCCAAAGCCTCTTCGAGGGTGAGCGATTCGATCAACTGCCCCTTCTTGAGCGATGCGAAACGGCTCTTTTCCCCTTCGTTGCCTTCGATTTCGACCATCGGACCGTAGCGGCCGATGCGGGCTTTTACCGTATGCCCCGTAGCGGGGTCGGTGCCCAGGATGCGTATCTGGTTGTTTTTGGTCGTCTGGGTCGTGGTCGCATGATCGACCATTTTATGAAAAGGACCGTAAAAATCGTCGATCATGCTGTTCCAGGTGATCTCTCCGTCGGCGATGCGGTCGAACTCCTTTTCGACGTTGGCCGTGAAGTTGTAGTCCATGATCGGCTCGAATTGCGATTCGAGGTAGTCATTGACCACCATGCCGATATCGGTCGGCTGGAGTCGGTTTTTCTCCTTGCCGTAGGTTTCGGTAAGCCTTTTTTCGGCGATCTTGCTGCCGGTCAGCGTAAGTTGCACGTAGCTGCGTTTCTGGCCCTCCTTGTTCTGTTTGACCACGTACCCGCGGTTGATGATCGTCGTGATGGTCGGCGCGTAGGTCGAAGGACGTCCGATGCCGAGCTCTTCGAGCCGTTTTACGAGCGAAGCCTCGTTGTAGCGGGCCGGCGGTGCGGTGAAGCGTTCCGTGGCTGTAATTTGCGCGGGATTGACGCTCTCGCCTTGGGCCATTTTGGGGAGGATGCCCGATCCCTCTTCGCCCGGCTCCTCGTCCGTGGATTCCGAGTAGAGTTTCAGGAATCCGTCGAAACGGATCACTTCGCCCGTGGCGACGAACTGGGCGTCCGAACCGGAGATATCGATGACGATCGTGGTGCGGTCGAGCTCCGCAGGAACCATCTGCGAGGCGACCGTCCGCTTCCAGATCAGGTCGTACAACTTCTTTTCGGCGGGAGTGCCTTCGATCGTCTGCCGCTCGATATACGACGGGCGGATCGCCTCGTGGGCCTCCTGTGCGCCTTTGGTTTTTGTCTTGTAATTATGTGCCGATGAGTATTTCTCACCGAAAAGTTTGATGATCTCCTCCTTGCACTGGCCGATCGCCTGCTTCGAGAGATTTACCGAGTCGGTACGCATGTAGGTAATCAAACCCTGCTCGTAGAGGTGCTGCGCCACGGACATCGTCTGCGATACCGACATTCCGAGTTTGCGGCCCGCCTCCTGCTGGAGCGTCGAGGTCGTGAACGGAGGCGCGGGGTAGCGCTGTGCCGGTTTTTCCTCGGCTTTGGCGACGGTGAACCGGGCGTCGATGCAGCTGCGCAGGAAAGTCTCTGCTTCCTCGCGGGTATCGAAGCGGGTGGACAGTTCCGCCTTGAAAAGGGTTTTATCGGGATCGGTGGCGGCGTAGAACTGTGCTACGACACGGTAGTAGGGCGTCGAGCGGAATGCGATGATCTCCCTCTCCCGCTCGACCAGCAGCCGTACGGCGACGCTCTGTACGCGTCCGGCCGAGAGTTGGGGCCGCACCTTTTTCCAGAGCAGGGGCGATAGCTCGAATCCGACCAGGCGGTCCAGCACGCGGCGTGCCTGCTGGGCATTTACCAGATTCATATCGATCGTGCGGGGCGATTCGATGGCTGCCAGAATCGCCGGTTTGGTAATTTCGTGGAAAACGATTCGCTTGGTTTGGTCGATCGGCAGGCCGAGAACCTCTGCGAGGTGCCAGGCGATCGCCTCTCCTTCGCGGTCTTCATCGGACGCGAGCCAGACGGTCTTGGTCTTCTTGGCCAGCGACGAAAGTTCCTCGACAACCTTGCGTTTGTCGCTCGGAATTTCATAGACCGGTTCGTAGTCCTTGTCCAGATTGACGCCGAGATCTTTTTTCGAGAGGTCCCGGATATGCCCGAAGCTCGACTTGACGACGAAATCCTTGCCCAGGAATTTTTCGATGGTCTTGGCTTTGGCCGGGGACTCGACTATTACTAAATTTTCCTGCATAACATTCAGTATCTTTTCACTAACGCAAGATAACCTAAGTTCGTACTTAGGTTATCCGCAGGTGCTTCGCTATTTTATCATCGTGTAAATCAGGCGCAGCTTGATCGGCGCGTTGTTTGCGGCGTTTTCCATGCCTTGTGCCGATGTATAGGGCATCGTGAAGAGTCCGTAGGCTTCGGGTCCGATGTAGATCGTCCGGGGGGCGGAGTTCTCCGTTTGGCTGCCGCCGGTTTCGACACCCTGGGATTTCAGGTAGCCGTTCCATACTTCCTGCATGTGGCTGGTGATATCCATGACGTAACAACCCTGGCTGCGGTTGAGGTAACCCCCATACGGCAATTCGAAATTCTGGCTCGCGTAGAGCTTTTCATAGGTGTAGTAGTAATCGGAAATGCCCAGCACGTGCTTGTAATCGGCGTAGAGGCCCAGCCGTTGGAACGATTCGTCGAGCAGGGGGGTAATGGCTCCCACGTCGATCTTCTCCCAGTCGTAATCGCTCTTTTCGAGGTAGATCATCAGTTCCGCCTGGTTGATGGCGATCGAGGTATAGGGCATGCCCGATTCGTCCGTAACTTCCTTGTAGAGAGCTTCAATTCCTTCGAACAGGGCGTCCGTGAGGGTCAGCTCCGTGATTACGCCGTCCATCCCTTCGACATATACGTTGGGGTTCAGGGGCCGCTGTTCGTTCCGCTCGTCGATGTCGGCCGGATTGATCTTGGAGCCGGTGTAATCGTGTCGGATGGTGTTGATCGAAACATTGCCGTAGGGATCGTCTTCGCGGTAGAAGAGGTAGCTGGCCGTGATCGTATCCTGGATCAGCGTCGGGTCGGTTCTGTTCCGGCTGCGGGTGTACATCAGAAGACCCGACTCCGCGAGGTTCGTAGCGAACAGGTTCCCTTCTCCCGACGGATTTTCCTGGGCCGGCTTGATGTAAATACCGTTGAAATAGTCCACCCAAAGCTCCGGATTGCGGTAGATCGTCATATCGCCCTTGTACTTGCCTTCGAGCAGCATCAGTCGTTTGATGAGCCCCCGTCCTTCAGGCGTAGGCTGCAGGGTGACGTACTCCGTGGCCGGTCCCGTCGTCGTGCCGTTGGGGAAGGTGAAGGTGAATACCGGATTGGGGTTGAGGTAGGGGGTCGGATCGAAGGTCGGGTAGAAAAGGGTGTCGGCGACGCTGCCTGCTCCGGCCGGGGCTGTCAGCGAGGGATTGAGGTAATCGTTCGAAATCACCTCATAGACATTGTACGTCATCGGCTTGAGGGTGTCGCCTCCGTAGTTCGAGATTTTGATTTTGAGTTCGATCGAGTCGAAAATGGGCTGGTAGCCGAATCCGGTCGTATCGGAGAGGGCTACGGCGCGGTATTGGGTCAGGAAACCTGCCGTGCGACGCCCGAAAGTTTCGTCGTGCATCACACCGAAATACCCCTCTCCCAGGTTGGAAGCCTTGAGAGAGTCGGTTTTGTAGAGTCGAGTTTCGAAATAGGGCCGCTCGGCGTCGGGTGCGAGCGCGAACACTTTCAGACCGATCTTCATCTGCTGATCCCCCGGTTGGTAGCCTGCGCCCAGCCGGTCGTCCACTTTCGTGCAACCTGTAAAGAAGACCATGCCCGCTGCGGTGAGAACGGCGGCCAATTCGGCGGCCCGGCGTATTTTACTGGATCGAATCATAGAATCGGTTGTAGTTGTCGAAAAAGTCCTCTGCGTCGGGCGACTGGTATTCCAGGAGCGGTTTGCCGCTGTTACGGACCAACTCGATAATTTCGGGGGTTACCGCATCGGAAGCCAGAATGATGCCGTCGGCATACTCCATAACGTAACGGCAGAGGTTTTCGTATGAAGGGGTGTCGAGGATCGACAGTTTTTTGTCTTTGACGCCTTCGTTGGCGATTTTCTCCTTCATTCCTGCATCCAGCGGTTTGTCGAAACCGTCGCCGTAGAGCGAAACGACGATTTTGACCTCCTTGAAAATCGGGTCGTCGGCGAAGACCTTTTTCAGATAGATCGGCACGATACTCGAGAACCAGCCGTGGCAGTGGACGACCGTCGGCGTCCAACGCAGTTTCTTGACCGTTTCGAGTACGCCCCGGGCGAAGAAGATGGCCCGTTCGTCGTTGTCTTCGAAATAGTTTTCGTCGGCATCCCGGAGAATCGCTTTGCGGGCGAAATAGTCGTCGTTGTCGATGAAATAGATCTGCACTCGGGCTGACGGAATCGAAGCGACCTTGATAATCAGTTGATGATCGTTGTCGTCGATGATGAGGTTCATACCCGAGAGCCGGATCACCTCATGCAATTGATGACGCCGTTCGTTGATGCAGCCGTACCGGGGCATGAATGTGCGGATTTCATTGCCGCGCTCCTGCATCGCCTGCGAGAGCCGCCGGCACAGAAGCGCCCCCTCCGTATCCGGGACATACGGAGCCACTTCCTGACAGACGTATAGTATCCTGTTCGATGCCATTGGTTGAAATTTTTTCTTCATCTCCTGGTGCGGTGCGCTCGGAGTGCCCGCCGGTCGGAAACGATGATTTTTTAGCTTGCTCGGCGAAGAAGGCACGGGCCGGATGCAATGCGAAAAGTTGCCTTGTCGTGCTGCCGTACCTCACTTCACGAAAGTTTATCTTTCGCAAAGATAGTGAAAGGTGAGAGCAATCGCGCGGGCTTGCACGCAAAAGATTGCCGAACCGCCTCCTATCTTCTGCAAAGATAGTGATTTTTCTTAAAGAATCAGCATCGCGTCGCCATAAGTTCCGAAGCGGTAGCCCTCCTCTTTGGCTATTTTGTAGGCATTCATTATCAGGTCGTAACCTCCGAATGCCGAAACCATCATCAGTTGGGTCGAGTAGGGAAGCTGGAAGTTGGTCACCATGGCATCGGCCACCGAAAATTCGTACGGGGCGAAGATGAACTTGTTGGTCCAGCCCTCCATCGGCTTGATCATGCCGCCGGTCGAAACGGCCGTTTCGAGCGTTCGCATGACCGTCGTGCCGATCGAAACGATCTTATGTCCTTCGCGTTTGGTCTTGTTTACCGTTTCGGCCGTGGGTTCGTCCACGAAGAACTGTTCGGAGTCCATCTTGTGCTTCGAGAGGTCTTCGACATCGACCGTGCGGAAGTTGCCCAGGCCGACGTGGAGCGTGATGAACGCCTTTTCGATCCCCTTGATCTCCATACGTTTGAACAGATGCTTGGAGAAATGCATGCCGGCCGTCGGGGCGGCTACGGCGCCCTCTTTGCTGGCGAAAATGGTCTGGTAGCGCTCGGCGTCTTCCGGCTCGACCTTTTCGCGCACCCACTTGGGCAGCGGGGTTTCGCCCAGTTTGAAGAGGGTTTCTTTGAACTCTTCGTAGGACCCGTCGAACAGGAACCGGAGCGTGCGGCCCCGTGAAGTGGTATTGTCGATCACCTCGGCTACCAGCAGGTCGTCGTCGCCGAAGTAGAGCTTGTTGCCGATGCGGATTTTGCGGGCCGGATCCACCAGTACGTCCCACAGGCGCAACTCGCGGTTGAGTTCGCGCAGCAGGAAGATTTCGATCTCGGCGCCCGTTTTCTCCTTGTTGCCGTACAGACGGGCGGGGAAAACCTTCGTGTCGTTGAAGATGAAGAGGTCCTTTTCGTCGAAGTATTCGATGATGTCTTTGAAAATACGGTGTTCGATGGTGCCTTTGGCGCGGTCGATGACCATCAGGCGCGAATCGTCCCGGTTTTCCGTCGGGTGTTTCGCCAGCATTTCGGGGGCGAAATCATACCCGTATTGCGATAATTTCATAGGTGGAATACTCTATTTTACGTTCGAAATAAACAACACAGATTAATTTCTATACGCAAAAAAGCCTATTTTGTTTCAAGTTCCTGCAATTTTTTTAGAAAATCATCGAGGCTGTGGGCGTTTTCGACCCTGAAGCCGCCGCTGCGCGTCCGGCAAAGGGAAGTCAGGTGCGCGCCGCTTTCGAGCGCCTGCCCGATTTCGTGGGCCAGCGAACGGATGTAGGTGCCCTTGCTGCATCGTACGCGGATGCGGATGCGCGGCAGGTCGTACTCTTCGAGCTGCATTTCGTAGATGTGGACGAGCGCCTTGCGCATTTCGACCTCCTCGCCCGCTCGAGCCAGTTCGTAGGCCCGCATGCCGTCGATCTTTTTGGCCGAATAGACCGGCGGAGACTGGAGGCGTTCGCCCGAGAGTGCGGCGAGGGCTTCGAGTACCTTCCCGCGCGTGATGTGCTGCGTGGGGAAGGTCGCGTCGACGGGATGTTCGAGGTCGTAGCTGGGGGTCGTGGCACCCAGCATGACGTCGGCCACGTACTCCTTCTCCTCGGCCTGCAGGGCGTCGACCATCTTGGTGGCGCGGCCGATGCAGACCAAAAGGACGCCCGTGGCCAGCGGGTCGAGCGTGCCCGCGTGGCCGACCTTGATCTTGCGGTAGCCGAGCCTGCGGAGCGCGGACTTGATCTTGCGTACGACGTCGGTGGACGTCCAGCTCAGGGGCTTGTCGATGACGGCGATGTAGCCCTCCTCGAAGTTGAGGCCCCGCAGGTCGAGTGTCTCCTTCATCAGCAGAAATAGCTTAGGATGGATACCAGGCCGGCCAGCGCGCAGTAGAGCGAGAACCAGATGAGCTTGCCCCGCTTGACGATCTCGATCATGAATTTGCAGGCCAGGCACCCCGTGATGAACGAGGCTGCGAACCCGGCGGCGAGCGTGCCCGTGGCGATGCCGGCCGTGAGATCGCCGCTTGCGGCTTCGAGCAGCGTTTCGCCCAGGATCGGCGCCAGCACCATCAGGAACGAGAATTGTGCCACGGCGGCCTTTTTGTTGCCCAGCAACAGTCCGGTGGCGATGGTCGTCCCCGAACGCGATAGCCCCGGCATGGCGGCGCAGGCCTGCGCCAGGCCGATGATCAGGGCGTCGCGGTAGGAGATGGTCTCCTTCTGGCGCGGCTTGGCGTAGTAGGCGAAAGCCAGCAGCGTCGCGGTAAGCAGCAGCATGGCGCCCACGATCACCAGGATGTAGGGGGCGTCGAGCATGGCGTTGATGGTCTGCTCGACCTTGACTCGGACCAAAGCATCGAGCTTGGACTCGAACATGGCGTCGTCGAACTGTATGATTTTATCGGACATGGCTTCCGGCCTTCTTTCCAATCGCGGTTTTCATGTGTAAGCGACTGAAAATTTCTTGAGTAATGAGCTAGAC
>OLOE01001422.1_pt1 | contig 10358 bp, 7 predicted proteins | sample 1673201 | NCBI WGS metagenome assembly OLOE01 (sample SAMEA3136765, study PRJEB25190) | human gut metagenome | biome: human gut; feature: human-associated habitat; material: faeces | place: Austria | collected 2013
GCATTCGGCTGTTAACCGAAGGGTCGTTGGTTCGAGCCCAACTCGGGGAGTTCTGAAGAAGTCCGTAAAACTTGTGTTTACGGACTTTTTGCTATATAAATTAAATTGATTTACAAATGCTAAATAAAACGTTACTATTAAAATAAAACGATATTTGCAGTATGGAGTTTTATGAGAGGGGGTAGCGTATGACTATTTTTAAACGGGCGTTCCTATACATAACAAGAAAAAAGGCGAGAAGTCTTATACTTTTTACGATTGTTTTTGTAATGGCAATATTTATGCTCATAGGAATATCTATTCATTCCAGTGCATTGAATGCGGCAGAGAATGTGAAAAAATCTGTTCAGACAGGAATCTCGTTGAGACTGGATGTCGCAGATGCGGAGGAAACGTTTGATTTTCATAAAAATGCTGATGGAGAGATTGAACGTACTTTAAAGATACCAATCCTTACCCAGTCAAAACTTCAAAAAATATTAAAAATCAAGGGAGTATCTGGCTACTTTGAAGAGTCTAACATTTTTGCTTTCTATACGGGGCTGGATGTTCACCCGGGAGGCTCACGTGATTTATTAGAAGAACTGAAGGCAAAGGATTCAGATACCCTGACAGACGAGGAAAAAGAAACCATAAAGGGATTGGAGGCATCACAGATATATGCTTGCGGCTTTTATCCTGTGCAGGAGGCCCGGTGGCAGCCGTTCTTTTTAAACGGAGCTCTTGAGATAAGTGAAGGAAGGAACATAAAATCCTCTGACCAAAAGAAGGCAGTGATATCCGAAGAACTTGCGGACCGCAATAAGTTAAAGATTGGAGATAAGCTGACGATTTCCTCCTTTAATTATATTACCGGAGAACGATACGGGAATACGCTGGAACTAGAAATTGTGGGTATTTTCCAAATGAATTTTGAAGAACAGGTTAGCAAGTATACAACGGAATCTGATATCATATCAAATCTTATTTTTACAGATGAGGAAGAATTTACGAATTGGTGGACCGGGGAATGGAATGAGTACTATAATGAAGACCCCATCGTGCCGCTGGAAGACCCGGTTGTTACTTATGTAACCTTGTATGTAGATGATCCGGGTATGTTAAAAGAAGTGGAAGATGAAATACGCGGAATTGATGATAAGATAGACTGGGAATATTATAATTTTGAGTATTATGATAAAGATTATAAAGCGATTGCCAAGCCATTGCTATTGATGGTCAAACTGTCAACTGCATTAATGATTATCATGGCCGTGGGCGCGCTTGTAATTCTTTCTTTCATTTTAAGCATGTGGATACAAGGCAGGAAGAAAGAAATACACATTCTATCATTGATTGGCATAAAGAAGAGGTCCATATTGGCACAGATTGTCCTGGAATGCACTCTGGTATCAATATGCGCATTTATATTAGCAGGAGCGGCTGCAGGCCCGATCACAGTTGCAACAGGGAAGGCGTTGGAAAAATCGGTAAGTTCTGTCCAGAGCGATCAGCCATATGAAACCAGCAGGAATGTAAATGGAGAGGTGGAAATATACAGGACTTCGAACGAGCCGGTTATGCTAGAATACAATCTGACTCTCGTGATGGCAGTGAAGGTATTGGCGGTCATGCTGGCGGTGATTATTTTGTCCGTATTGATTTCATTCATGAGGATTGAAGGGCGTGGGCGAGGAAAGATAAGAATACAGGGGTTTTAGTTTTTATACTTTGAAGCGTATATTGAAGAAAGTTTTTGTGAATTTTAAGAAGATTTAAACAATAATTGTAAAAATAAAAAAGTTTTTAGAAAATTATTGTTTAAGGGAGGCCAGTCTGATAAAATAATAGTAAAATTACGGAAAAGGATAAGAAAAAATGGGGAAAAAAGCGAAAATAAATTCAGGGTGGCTTTTATTGGTTCTGTTGTTTACAATTTCAGCTTTAGCAGGCGGCTGCGAAACAAAAGAAGGAGAAGTCAAAGAGTATGAGGATGTAAAAGCAGTGACTCTTACATTTTTTGGCACTGAGATCTTGAACAGCAAAGTATGGAATGATCAGATCCAGGTAGAGGACGGAACACAGATTAAGATTCTGGAGACGACTGCCGAGTATTATACGAAAACAGGCGGGGATGAGGCATACCGCAATTATCTGTTGGAAAGGCTGGATAAAGGGAAGGAGATCGACTGGTATAGTATTTTTGCTGAGGATGTATTCCGGTTCACAGAAGAAGGAAGATATCTGGATCTAAGCGACTTAAAAGGAGTCGAAAATCTTTCGGAAGATGCGCTCAGAGGATGCAGTTATGATGGGAAAGTGTTTGGTATTCCGCTGATCTATACGGGATACGGATTTTACTGGAATAAGGATATATTGGATAGTTGTGGTTTGGAAGCGCCTTCCAATCTAGAAGAGTTCTTTTCCGTGTGCCGGACGCTGAAAGAAAAGGGCTATACACCTTACCTGGGGAATAAAGGCTATGCGATGACAGTTCCGGCGATGGCCGCTGGCTTTGCAGAGCTGTATGCATCCGAAGACAAAGAAGAACAGATCGCGAAAATGGCGGACGGGACGACTCCGGTCAGCGCTTATATGAAAAAAGGCTTTGAACTGGTGGAGAGGATGCGGGACGAAGGGATCTTTGATATAGAAGAAGCGCAAAAAAAAGTCCCCGATGATTCCGTACAGGATTTTACTGAAGGAAAAGGCGCCTGTGTATGCGGGTATTTAGGCGCAAAGACTGAAAAAGCGGATTTTGATATTGTAATGACAGGAGTGCCGGTTCTGGAAGACGGGGCAGTGACGATTGTGACGCCGGATCGAAGAGTTGCTATCAATCCGAAGTCAGAGAATCTGGAGTATGCCCGCGAAGCGCTGGAATATGTCGCAGATCCGGCTCATTTGCAAAAAGTAGCGAAAGAACTTGGGACACTCTGTGCGGTGGAAGACAAAAATATAGATTATAGTTACATAGGGGAAGAGAAAAAGGATTTTATACAGCTTGCCACCTCAGGAGGCCAGATTCCGGTACAGGATTTCACTCTGGGATTCAATACCTGGGTTAATATCAGAGATCTGTGCAGGGAGATTGTAAATGGCAAGAGCGCCCAATGGGCTGCGCAGGAATATGACCGTATGCAGAATGAAGAGATCTTACAATGGAAGTAAGAGAAGGAGATATAAATGGGAAAGAGGAGACGGGCGCTGTTATTTGCGGGAGCGGTCACAGTTCTTGCGTTCGTGTTTATTTTGTTTTTTGTACTTTCGGGACAGATAAGTGAAAATCTAGAAGAAAGTTCTTATGACTATCTGTACGGATCTACAGAGATTATACGACGGCAGATAGATAATGGGGTCAGGGAAGATGAACGGAGGATTGAGCGTTTCGCAGATGGGCTGGCAGGTGAAGACCGGCAGAGCATGGAAGGAAAAATGGCCTCTTTTTGCGACTATAATGACTTTAACCATATGTACATTGTGGGGAAAGATGGAATAGGTATCGATGAAAACGGCAATCCATTTGAGACGTCTATGCTTCCGGTACAGGAGCGCGTATTGGCGAATGGAGAAAGGTGGATATCAGAAGGATATTCCAATGAGTACGGATACGAAACGGCAATGTTTGAAATGCCGGTATTGGATGAAGAACTGCAGATAGGGGCAGTCTATGTAGAAGTAGAGATGCAGAAGTATTATACGGATGAACTATTTGCATTTCAATCTGGAAATGGACGGGCTTACCTGTTTAACAGAACCGATGGGAACTGGGTGATAAAGGGGCCTGTTTCCGAACTTATTTCTCTGGAAGACGATTCCGTCTACCATTCTTTGCTGGAGGCAGGAAATTCCTCGCAGGTGACAGATGATTTCAAGCAAACGGTTGAGACTGGGAAAACCAAGATTTTTCTCCTGGAAGGAGGAAACAGTCCAGTTTATATCTGTATCATGCCCTGCGAATATAACAATTCCTGGGAAATGATGACGGTGATCTCTTCCGAAAAACTTGCTGAACAGAACGGTGCAGCCAATACACTTTTATGGATGCTCCGCATCATTTATCTGTTAGGGAGCGGAATGATCCTTGCCGCTTTGTTTTTCTATATTAAGGAGAAAGACAAAAAGCATATGGCAGAGATGCGGGAAAAATTGGAAAAAAAGGTTCGTGAAAAGGAACAGCGCCTGTCAGAAATTACGGTAAGAGAATATAGCTTCCAAATCATCGTGAATCTGGATACGATGGAATGCCGTCAGGAAATTTATAGGAAAGAGGCGGGAGATATCCACGAATTTGAATGCGGAAGTTACATGGAAGGTTTCCAGGAATTCTGCCGGAAGGTGGAAAAAAATGACCGAGGCCGGGTGACAGAATATCTCGCGCCGGATAACCTGGCCAGGATGTCGGACGAAGAGACGCTGCCATCCTTTGACTATCGCCTGGCAGAGGACAGCCAGATGTACTGGTATGAATGTATTATTTTTTACAGCGTGACAGGGGATAAGAGATATGCGTATATTATGAACAAAGATGTCACGCAGAAAGTGCGGATACAAAGAAAATTGGAGGAAGCGAATCAGGCGAAGGGGAGATTCCTCGCAAATATGTCCCATGACATACGCACGCCTTTAAATGCTATAATCGGGACGGCCCAGCTAGCTGAGAGAAGCCTGGAAAAGCCGGAAAAACTGCGTCAATATATGAGCACCATTACCGGGGCGGCAAAGCATCTGCTCAGCCTGATCAATGATGTGCTGGACATGTCCAAGATCGAGAGCGGAAAACTGTCGCTGGGAGAAGAGCCATTCAACTTTGCGGAACTGATATCAGATGTCGTGGAATTAATGCGTTCCCAGGTGGATTCGAAACGGCTTATGATGGATGTCCATATGTCGGTGCTGGAGAACGAGAAAGTAATCGGGGATCCCTTGCGTATAAGGCAAGTTTACATTAATATATTAAGTAATGCAGTCAAATATACGCCTGCGGGTGGAAGCCTGCATATAGAAGTAAGCCAGGAAAAGAGTTCCATTAGAGGGCGGCAGAAATATATATTCAAGTGCTCGGATACGGGAATCGGCATGAGCCAGGAATTTTTAGATAAGTTGTTCCAGCCTTTTGAACGGGCAAAAGACTCTACGATCAGCCGGATTGCCGGAACCGGCCTGGGAATGGCCATCACCAGGAATCTTATTGATCTGATGAATGGAGATATCACCGTAGAGAGCGAGCCAGGCAAAGGATCTGTATTTACAGCGTCTATTCCGCTTGAAACTCAGGATGCCCGTCAGGAAGATATCCCGGAAGAGTGGCTAGGGGTCCACAGCCTGATTGTAGATGATGACAGGCAGACCTGCGAGAATGTGACGGACCTGCTCAAGGATATGGGGCTTCGGGCACAGTTCGTTACAGATGGGGCGTCTGCTGTTGAGAAGGTAATAGAGGAAAAGGATACGCAGGATCCTTTCCAGCTGGTAATCATTGACTGGAAGATGCCGGATATGGATGGCATTGAAGTGACCAGGCGTATACGCAGGGAAGTGGGACCTGACATTCCTGTAATCATACTGTCTGCCTATGATTGGGGAGAGATCGAGCACGAGGCGAAGATGGCCGGTGTCAATGCATTTCTTGCCAAGCCGTTCTACCGTTCCAAAGTGTGTTATCTTCTTCAGGGGCTGAGTGAGGAAAAGAAGCCTATGGAACAGATGGAGGACCAGAGCGGGCAGTTAGAGTTTAAGAATAAGCGGGTGCTTCTCGCAGAGGATAATGCCATGAACCGGGAGATTGCCCATACGCTGATTGAGGAGATGGGCGTTCAGGTAGAGGATGCCTGTGACGGGGAAGAAGCGGTAAAGATGGTGGCTGCATCCGGGGAAGGCTATTACCACCTCATATTTATGGATGTCCAGATGCCAAATATGGATGGCTATGAGGCTACCAAGGCAATCCGGGCATTAGACAGAGAAGATGTTTTAAAGATGCCAATCGTGGCTATGACGGCCAACGCTTTTGAAGAAGATGTCCGGGACGCCTTAAGCGCAGGGATGGATGCCCACTTTGCCAAGCCCATCGATATTCGGATATTGGAGCAGATTCTCTATAAATATCTAGGTTCCCCATCCTAACATACAAAGGAAAAATAACTGGAGAAAGAAGCATATGAAAAAGGATACAGGATTCTATGGAATCGTGCAGGAATATTTTGAGACAAGGATTCTATATGGATTCTACGTGTATGGAGACAGGCTCCCATCAATACAGAAACTCTGCGTCATCTTTGCCATGGCGCCGGCCACCATCCGGTCAGCGCTGGGACAGCTGGAAAAGCAGGGATATATAAAAGTGGATGCAAGAAAGGGATCAGAAGTCATCTATCAGGCATCGCCCGCTAAGTTCAGGGAAAATGCGGCAAGATATTTCGGTGTCAGAAGGGAAGGGATCGCGGATCTGTTCCAGTCGGCCGAACTGCTTTTTGAGCCTCTGTGGGAGACGCGGATCATTATGAGCAATGGCCTGGCGCAGAATCTTTACTGGGAGGTCATACGATATCTGCGGTTTCCGTATCTCATGGATATAGAAAAGCAGAGGGTCATCTGCGAGAATCTTAAGAAACGGTCAGTAAGCGACATCATCGCCTATTTGAGAAATGAATTTGAAAGCGCTTACAGGCCGGCGGCAGAAGAGATTCTGACATTTATTGAGGAAGCCTGCAAGGAGTATCCCCTGGATGAGGAAGAACCGATTCCGTTCTGGTGGAGCATCTACCGGCAAAGGCCCCAGATACGGTATACGCTGGTGTCCGATATCATAAGGGATGTCATAAGGGGGCGATATCCACAGGGCTCTTATCTGCCATCTCTTCCGCGGCTTGCGGATCAATACCAGGTATCTGTGAATACCATCCGCCGCGCGCTGGATATTCTGGAGGGGCTTGGAGTGGCCAGTTCTCTCCAGGGAAAAGGGACGCTGGTACGAAAGGAACCGGGGGAAATCAATATGGAGAAGACGGAAATACAGGAGGGAATGCGTCTGTTCCAGGACAGCATGGAACTGCTGGAAGCCACGATCCGGCCGATATCCGTCTATACGCTTAAAGCGGCAGGGGGCAGAAAAAGAGAAAGACTGGCAGAGAGGCTGGAGAGGCTGGAGCGAGAAAAAACTAGTTATGTATGTTTTGAGGCGTATCTGTCGTTTATAGAAGAAGAATGCCCATCCGGCGTCATTAGAGAATGCTACAGCAAACTCAGGGAACTGCTGGCATGGGGATATCCATTTGCTGTAATCCGGGCAAGGAAGCGAGGGCTTCATGAAGAATTCCGGGAGGTCATCAAGCAGATGGCAGCATTCCTGAGGCAGGATAAGATTGAAGAATTCGCGGATACTTGGGAGCGGCTGATTCAACATGAAGAAATACAAAAAAGGTCTTGAAGTAAAACTTCAGGACCTTTTGTTTAAATAATCTAGAGATTGGATTAGGAATAGCAAAATCTTGGGGGTGCTTCTAAAGCATATTTTGTATTCCAAGAACAATATATCACGGAGAAACTTCTTTGAAAATAGTTTTATGTTACATAAATTAGTAAAAAAATTGTGCCTGAAGCACAAAGATGCTATAATAATGCGGACGAAAGAAATGAAAAGACAGACAGGCGGGTGTATAGACGTGGCAGTAGAATTGAAGGAACTTTATGCAAAGATCAGTCCGCAATATGACGTGAAACTGCATACGACAGGGTGCTTTGAAAAAATGATTGGATGGGTCCATATGGTGGAGGATCCGGAATTTGCAGAACTGCTGCATGGAGATGAACTAATCTTTAACTCAGGCCTGAACTATACTTCGGATGAATGGCTTCGCAGATTCGTGGAGGCGCTGAATAAGGTTCATGCAGGAGGGCTGATCGTATCCCTCTGGGGGACGAGGACCATCTCGCAGGAAATCATTGATTATTGCAATAAGATAAAGTTTCCGCTTTTTTCTGCATCGTGGAAGACGCCTTACATCGACATTATGCGGATGTTCTCCGTGATTCTCCTGAAAAACGAGCAGAGGGAGACGAATCTGATCGCTGCATTAAAGAACGCCATCTACTATCCGGAGAATGAAGAACTGTATCTCAGCCATTTTGAGAGAAATGGATTCTTTCGGGATATGTCCTATACGATCGTCATACTCAGCTGCCATGCCTACGATACGGACAATGGGAATGAAAGGCTGCTGAGGATAGAGAAGTCTCTCCATTATATCCTGAAAAATGTGATCGTATATGAAGAGAAAGGCTGCCTGATCATCCTCGCCGCAGGCTACTCACTTTCAAAGATCCGCTCCGATTTCCAGCGGCTGTGCCAGAGAGATTCTAACATATACGTGGGAATTGGCACGACAGCGGATCAGATCCGGGATATCCACAAGTCTTATCATAACGCCAATACAGCCTACCAGCTGACTAAGACAGCCATTCCTAAGAATCTGCTGGATTACGACGAGCTGGGCATCTATAAGATATTGGCGGATGTAAAAGAGGTATCCATCTATCCGGCGTTTGTAAAGGAGACCCTGGGGGCTTTGATAGACTATGACAAACAGAATCAAAAGGAGTATATGAAGATTCTGGATGAATATTTCCGCAATGATTGCAGCGTCATTGAGACCTCAAAAGCGCTGTACTGCCATAAGAACACGCTGACCTACAAGATTCATAAGATCCGGGATATTCTGGGATATGATATTCATAGCAACGAGAACCGTACAAAGATTATGATAGCGCTCTATATCATGAGGCTGGGGGAGATTGGAATATAACACGCATTTAGAACTGTCTGACTTTTAAATTTGTGGTATAATGTTGGGAACAGCAAGATAAAATACATAGGAGGCGGATGCAATGAATGAGAATCGGATAAAACGGAATCAATTATTAGGCGGGCGTATCGTTCAGGGACTGAAGTCCCGCAATATGGATGGCTATTACGCCGAGACGAAAGAAGACGCGCTTAAGAAAGCGCTGGAGTGGATACCAGAAGGAAGCACGGTCGCCTGGGGCGGCTCTATGTCGATTGCAGAGATCGGGCTTAAGAAGGCAATCTGTGAAGGCAATTATAAGGAATATAACCGCGATGACGCCAAGAATCCGGAAGAAAAGCGTAAGATCGAGCTGGCAAGCTATGACTGCGACTTTTTCCTTACAAGCGCCAATGCTATAACGGAAGACGGAGTGATGGTCAACATAGATGGCTTTGGCAACCGGGTATCTGCCATAGCCGCAGGCCCGCGCAATGTCATCATGATCGTAGGGATGAACAAGGTGGTAAGGGATGTAGAGAACGCTGTATCAAGGGCCAGGAATGAGGCTGCGCCGATCAACGCGCAGAGATTCGATATTGATACGCCTTGCCACAAGACAGGAGCCTGCTTTGACTGCAAGTCTCCTGACACCATCTGCTGTCAGATGCTGGTGACAAGATTCTCCAAAGTTCCCGAAAGAATAAAAGTTATTCTAGTAAATGAAGAATTAGGCTTTTAAGATGTTGACTAAATCCCGGGCATTTGTTATAATACAAATGCTCGATAAGGCGCCATAGCCAAGCGGTAAGGCAAAGGTCTGCAACACCTCTATCACCAGTTCGATTCTGGTTGGCGCCTTTTTAATAAGACGAAAATTAATATCTAACAAACTTAAAAAAGAGCCGGCAACGAGATGCATGATTAAATGACATCGCGTTGCCAGTTTTTTTTCTAAAAATAGTACGTCCTTTCATCCTGGCGCTCTATTTAAAGTTCAATTCTTCTGCCTTTCTCGGCGGAAAGATATGCGGCATACATAATCTTTGTTGTCTCCAGCGCGATATCGATTCCTGATTCAGGCTCTCTGTTATAGGCCACATCCTCAGCAAACGCCTGTAATTCCGCTGTGTAGCCTCTTAATGTCTCCTCCGCCACAAACACATTGTTCCAGCCGGTTTTACACTTCAGATTCTCGGAGATATAGACGTCATCCAGTCCCTCATCGTCCATAAAGAAACTTCTCATGTTATTTGGAGGCGTCATGAGGCACTCGAGAACTCCGTCATTCGTGATGAGATTAATATGATTCTGAATTCCCCCCATATAGTGTTCGGAACTTAGTATAACTGCTTTTGTGCCGTCGGAGAAGGTAAGCGTGATATGTCCGAAATCTTCCACATCATTAAATTTACTCAGGATATGCTTCTTATCTTCTTCCGGGAAATCGGCTACAATTCTTCCAGTATCCGCGACGACGCTTACTGGCTTGATCTTATAGCCGCGTATCTCGGACTCCACCTGTTTCAGATACAGCACGCCAGCAATCGGGTGAGAGCCAAGACGCATGATGCTGCCGCCTCCTACGAGACTCCA
>OLOE01001423.1_pt1 | contig 10355 bp, 6 predicted proteins | sample 1673201 | NCBI WGS metagenome assembly OLOE01 (sample SAMEA3136765, study PRJEB25190) | human gut metagenome | biome: human gut; feature: human-associated habitat; material: faeces | place: Austria | collected 2013
CTGCCGCACCTCGCTCGCCGTATCGGCACTTAGAATTATGCGGTATTGCCCTAAGAAACCAATGAAAAAAGCATATACAGCATCGCGTTGCGAACCGCCGAGAGGTCGTTCGCCATAAACGCAGCTGTATATGCTTTTTACTTTGCCGTACAGATTCTTTGTACGCTATTTAAACGCGATCACGAATTCTGTTTGAAAACTTTATCCAGTGTTCCCATCAGGATGTTCACATCAATCGGTTTTGCAATATGTGCATTCATCCCTGCTTTGAATGCTTTTTGTCGGTCTTCCTCAAAAGCGTTGGCTGTCATGGCCACAATGGGAATGTTTGCCTTTTTATTGCTGCTCAATGTACGGATCTCGCGGGTGGCGGTGTATCCGTCCATTTTGGGCATCTGAATATCCATCAGGATCAGATCATACTCATCCTCCGCAGCCTCGTTCATTCTGGCCACGGCATCCGTGCCGTCCTCAACGGCGTCCACTTTCAGTCCGGCTTCTTCCAGAATGGCCGTTGCAATCTCTCGGTTCAGTTCGTTATCCTCGACCAACAGCACCTTTTTGCCCGTATAGTCGCCGTGCTTGGGCAGAAGGGGCTGCCTGCCCGACACCACTTTGTGTGTCAGTGCATCGCGCAGTTCCGACATAAACAGCGGTTTGGAAACAAACGCCGTGACACCGGCCTGCCGGGCCTCGTCCTCAATGTCGGCCCAATCGTAGGCCGTCAATATGATGATCGGCGTGCCGGGTTCGATTACTTTGCGGATCCTGCGCACCGTCTCAATGCCGTTCATATCCGGCATCAGCCAGTCAATAATGTAAACCTTGAACTCCGCACCCTGATTGTGCGCTTCCCTCGCGCGCAGGATGGCTTCCTTGCCGGAGGTCGTCCAGTCGGCTTCCATCTCAATTTCCCGCAGCATTTTGCTTACGCTCATGCAGGTCTGTGCATCATCATCCACAACCAGTGCACGGGTGCCTTTCAGGCCCGGAATCGGCGGATATTTCACCGATTCCGTACAAACCTTGCAGTCCAGGGTGACCGTAAACTCGCTGCCCTTTCCCTGCTCGCTCTTGACGACGATGGTTCCGCCCATCATATCTACGATGTTTTTCGAGATGGCCATGCCAAGGCCCGTACCCTGAATGCCGCTTCTTGTCGCAGTCTGTTCCCGTGAAAAAGAGTCAAAAACGTGCGCCTGGAAGTCCTTCGACATACCGATACCGTTATCTTTCACGCTGAAAACAAAGGTCGCATACCCACTGCGGGCAGACGGCTTTTCTTCAACGCGGATATTGATGGTACCGCCCGCCGGTGTAAACTTGACAGCGTTGCCTACGATGTTGAGCAGGACCTGATTCAGGCGCAGCTTATCGGTGATAATATCCTCGTGGTGCACATCCTGCGTGTCGATGTAAAGGTCAAGCTGTTTGGCGCTGATATTGCCTTGAATGATCGTGCGCAGGTCGTGCAGTACATCGGGCAGGTGGACTTCTGTGTTGTCCAGTTTGACCGTGCCGCTTTCGATACGGCTCATATCCAGAATATCGTTGATCAGACTGAGCAGATGCTGGCCCGATACGCTGATTTTCTTCAGATACTCTTTGACAAGGTCAATGTTATCAATATGCGCCGTGGCAAGGGCTGTAAACCCGATAATGGCATTCATCGGGGTGCGAATATCGTGCGACATACTGTTCAGGAATACCGTCTTGGCCTTATTGGCGTGTTCCGCCGCCGCCAGTGCATCGCGCAGGGCATCCTCCTGCTTTTGCTCCCGCCGCTTTTCCTCGGTAGCGTCGCGGGTAGCAACCAATACGGCTGTTACGTTGCCGTCCGCGTCTTTTCGCTGCGGTGTGATCAGCGTAAGGATCCATTTTCTGTCGACAGTCTGAGACGTAAGAGCCAAAGAGGTGTGACCCTTCAGACGTTCGGCCACTGTCGTCATGTCCGTAAAGGCGAGATACTCCTCGCGGGATGGCTCCGCGATAATTTTCTCGATTTGCTCCTGCTGTACGGATCGTTTCAGTGCAAAGTGCTTCTGCTTCTTGACCGTATCTGACGCGTTCTTGACGATTTCAACGGTGTTTTTCTTCAAGTCCACCAGTGAAATGGACGTATACGCCGTGCCAAGCGCTGTGATAATTCCGGTACGTTTCTGGTGCTGCCGCAGCGCGTCTTTTTCCATTTTGGTCTGCCACAGCAGTGCCATTAAAAAGACCATTACGGCTATGGCCAGATAGGATGCACAGACAATGTTGCGCGTCATGAACACCTGAGATGCCGGGAAAAACACAAAGAGCGTATAGTTCTCGGTATTTTCCCGGCTGCCGTACCAGACGCCCTGATGGCTGTTCAGGCGCACAATGCCATCCTCCGCAGCACCGAAGGTTCCGTTATATAATTCCTGGCATTCCTCTATTGCCTTGTTTACCTGTTTGCTGCTGTTGCTGCTGATGACCCTGCCGTTCTCCGTGATCGTAGCGATGCCGCTAAGCTCCAACGGAAAATCTCTCAACAGGGAATCCACCGTCAAATCCCCAGTATCCTCATTATCCTTCTGTATATAGGTAATCAGGATACCTGGTGCATCCGCGCGTGCCACCGCGGCAAAATCATAGAGTATCCCATTTTCTTCCAGGCGGGTCGAGTATGTCTTTTTTGGATAGTCAACGATATTGTGTACATAGGGGCTGTCGATCAGCTTCTCCCACAGCGGCATGGCGTTTCCGCCCTTTGTGGTCTGCATGACAACATTCAGGTTTTCATCTAATACAAGCGCACCGGTCAAACGCTGTTCCTCTGCAAAAGAGTCCAGGTCCTGCGTGCCGAAACCTTCCTTCAGCGTCATTTCGTTGCCAAGGCTTACCGTTTTATCCAGCAGGCGGACAAGGCTTTTCACGCGGTCGTTGGCCGCATCAGTCTCGTACTGCTCTAAGCGGATCTTTACAAAACCAATCGTTTCATCCAATGTATGACGCAGTGCAATTCGGTTCAGATTCGTGAATGTGATCCAAAGTACAATGCCGAACGCAACTAACACAAGCAAAAACAGTCTTTTTTTGCCGGACTGCTTTTTCTCATTCATTTTTCCTGTTCCCCCCACACAGTTTTTTCTGCATCAAGTCCGAATTTTTCTGCAACGCGGCCAATCGTTCCGTCCTGCTTCATATCTTCCAGAGTTTGAGTCAGCTGCACAGCCAAATCCTCATGGGTGTCCTTTGCGAAGGCAACGCCAAGTTCGGAACTGTAAGGACTCTCTGCCAGCACACGGTAACTGCTTTCATCCAGATTTGTCCACTTGGCTACCAGTGCTTCATGGCCCGCGACGGCATCTACATAGCCTTTGCGCAGTGCCGCAAACATATCCTCTGTCGTCTCAAAGCTGTTGACTTGCTTGACCTCGGGCAGCAAAGAGGAAATTTCGCCGAGAAACAGCGACTCCGCCTTTGTGGTTGCCTGTACGCCGATGCGCTTACCGGCCAGATCGGACAGCGACTGGATATCGCTGTCTGCACGAACAGCCACGACCTGACGGCTGTACATATACGGACCGGCCCATTGGTACTTGGTTTCCCGCCCGTTCATGCTGAAGCATGACCAGATACAGTCGATCGTTCCGTCGCTGAGAAGGTTGTCTTTGTCCGGCCATGAAATCGTCCGGAATTCCGGCGTATAGCCAAGTCGTGAAAACGCTTCCGTCGCCAGTTCCACGTCGATGCCGGCAAACTGCCCGTTCCTGTCCAGATAGCTGTAAGGGTCAAACACATCAATGCCGACCACAATCGTCTGCGGCGCAGTCTCTGCCGCAGAGTGCGGCTGTGCGGAACAGGCGCACAGACCTGCCATAAAAAGCATAGCCAAAGCCATAAGCAGACCATACACTTTTGCCCTGCTCATTGACGTTTTTCCTGTGTGGTGATGCCTGTTTGAAAAATGGAACATGCGCTTCTCTTCCTTATTATATAGGTTGTATACCGCTTGCCGCCGAACCCTGTCGGACGCAGTAAGCCATGAAGTAAACCATATTATAACTTTTCTAAATTGGAATTTTATCATACTACGGACATTATTGCAAGTGCTTTGCCTTGTCTTTGGCTTACAGTTTACCACATTTATACAATATCCGACGATAACTCCAAAAGGCGGTTTCAGCTATTGAAAAAATCTGGCAGAAGTGCTATAACAAGGATGGATTACAGTAAATTGAGAGAGATGACATGTATGTATTCCATCTTCCGTGATTTGGCAATTATTATTCTGAGCGCCAAGTTTTTTGGCCTGGCTGCCCGCAAGTGCAAGGCCCCGCAGGTGGTCGGTGAAATTCTCGCCGGTCTGCTGATTGGGCCTTGTCTGCTCAATCTGGTGCAGATCAACGATACGATCTCCGTTTTTGCTGAAATCGGCGTTGTGCTGCTGATGTTTTCCACAGGACTTGGCACCAACCTGAAAGAACTGATGCGGGCCGGGCCTATTGCCACGTTGATTGCCTGCATCGGTGTGCTTGTACCGTTGATGGGCGGTACGCTGCTCTACAGCGCATTCTACGGCTTTTCGGCAATCGGCAGCCCGGAATTCTTCCGCGCATTGTTTATCGGCACGATTATGACCGCAACCAGCGTGTCCATCACGGTGGCAACGCTGCAGGAGTTGGGCCACTTAAAGAGCTTCCTTGGCACTACCATTGTCAGCGCTGCCGTCATTGATGATGTCATCGGCATTATCGTGCTGACCTGTGTGCTGGGTGCCAGCTCCGGTGAGGGCACCGGCATCGGCGGCGTGCTGGTCCAGACCGCGCTGTTCTTTCTGGTTGCCGTTGGTATCGGCTATGCGTTCCACTGCGCCATGAAGTGGCTGGATTCCCGCAATCCCCATACGCAGCGCATAACGATTGCCAGCCTTGCATTCTGCTTTGCAATGGCCTATATTGCCGAGAAATACTTTGGCATTGCGGATATTACCGGCGCTTACATTGCCGGTATCGTTCTCTGTACGCTGCACGACGCCGCTTATGTGGAGCGCCGGGTCGACATCAGCAACTATGTGATTTTTGCGCCGATTTTCTTTGTCAGCATCGGTTTAAAGACCGACATCAGCGGACTGACGCCGGAGATTCTGCTGTTCAGTGTTTGCTTCGTTCTCGTTGCCCTGCTGGCAAAAATCATCGGCTGCGGACTGGCGGCCAGAGCCTGCCGTTTCAACTGGGGAGACTCTCTTAAAGTCGGTGTCGGCATGATGACCCGCGGCGAGGTCGCCTTGATCGTGGCCCAGAAGGGCCTTGAGGTCGGCGTTGTCGAGCCTGTTTATTTTACGGCGGTCATCCTTTTGATCGTGGTTTCCAGCGTCGCCACGCCGCTGGCGCTGAAAGCGCTGTTCACGAAAATGCCCCCTGTCCCCCATCCAAGCGAAGCAAAAAAGTGACCGCTGCATAACCCCCGCCTGTCAGCCAATGCCGGTGCCGGACGACCCATAATGAAAGAAAAGCCCTGGTAGCAGGCTTAAAAGTGAGAAGCTGCTCATTCCCTACGGAGTGAGCAGCTTCTTTTGTGGCAAAATATGCGAAAATGCGAGATAATACGGCGCAGCAACGGCCTGCCGGTGGGCGCTTTGCATTTATCGCAGCTTATTTTCCCAGCCGACATTTGAAATCTTTATATCCGAACGTCACGATTTTCCGCGTAGTGCCGTCGGGCTTGCGGGCGTAAATACCGGGCAGGGGCATACCGTTGAAGGTGTTGTTCTTGCAGGTGGTGTAAATGGCCATATCGCCGAACACCAGCAGATCTCCCACGGCAGGCACAGCGTCAAAGCTGTAATCACCGATGACATCCCCCGCAAGGCAGGTCGGCCCGGCCAGCCGCACAGTGCAGGGCTTTTCGCCGGGTTCCCCTGCCCCCAGCAGCGGCGGGCGGTAGGGCATCTCGATCACGTCCGGTGTATGGCAGGCGGCGCTGGCATCCAAGATGGCAACCGTCGTATCGCCGTTTTGCACCACGTCCAGCACGCGGGTCAAGAGATACCCTGCGTTCAGGGCGCAGGCCTCGCCGGGTTCCAGATAAACCGTCACGCCCCAGTCATTCCGGGCGCGGCGGATACATTTTTCCAAAGTGGCCATGTCGTAGCCGGGGCGGGTGATGTGATGCCCGCCTCCGAAGTTCAGCCACTTCATTTTTGGCAGCAAATCGCCGAATTTCTCTGCCACTGCGTCCAGCGTCACGGCCAGCGCATCGGCGTCCTGCTCACATAAAGTGTGAAAGTGCAGGCCGTCCAACAGCCCGGGCAGGGCAGAATTTTCTGCCGCTGCCGCGTCCCACTGGGCGCGGGTCGTGCCCAAACGGCTGCCGGGGGCGCAGGGGTCGTAAATCGCGTGGCCGTCCTGAGTCGAGCACTCGGGATTGATGCGCAGTCCCACACTTTTGCCCGCCGCCTTGGCCGCGGGGCCAAATTTTGCCAGCTGCGCGGGCGAGTTGAAGACGATATGGTCGGCGTACCGCAGCAGCTCGTCCATTTCATCTGCGCGGTAGGCTGCGCAGAAAACGTGCACTTCTTTGCCGGGCATTTCCTCCGCGCCGAGCCGCGCCTCAAACAGGCCGCTGGCCTCGGTGCCCGCGAGGTGCGGCGCCAGCAGCGGGTACAAGTCGTAGTTGCTGAACGCCTTTTGCGCCAGCAGCACCTTGCACCCGGTACGGCGGGCCAGCCCGCCCAGAATCTCCGCGTTGCGGGTCAGGGCAGCTTCATCCAGCAGGTAACAGGGCGTGGGCAGGGCGGAAAATTCCGGCGGCACTGCGCCGTCGATGGCCGCAAACGGCGGCCGTGCGTCGCGCTGCGCCATCAGTCCACGAGAACCGGGTCATGGTTCTCGCTGCGGGGCAGGCCGTACTTGTCCAGTGCGTCGAGGAACGGGTCGGGGTTGAACTCCTCCACCGTGTAGACGCCGGGCTTGGTCCACTCGCCGGTCAGCATCATCAGCGCACCGCACATCGCGGGCACACCGGTGGTATAGCTGATGGCCTGACTGCCGACCTCGCGGTAGCACTCCTGATGGTCGCACACATTATAAATGTAGTAGGTCTTGTCCTTGCCGTCCTTTTTTCCGGTGAAGATGCAGCCGATGTTCGTCTTGCCCTTGGTGCGGGGACCGAGGCTGGCGGGGTCGGGCAGCAGCGCTTTCAGGAACTGGATGGGCACGATCTCCTGACCGTTGTAATTGATGGGCGTGGTGGAGAGCATGCCCACATCCTCCAGGCAGCGCATGTGATCAAGGTAGCTCTGTCCGAAGGTCATGAAGAAGCGAATGCGTTTGACATCGGGCAGGTTCTTGCCAAGAGACTCAATTTCCTCATGATGCAGCAGGTACATATCCTTCTGACCGACCTGGTCAAAGTTGTACTCGCGCTTGATGCTCATGGGCGGAATCTCGACCCACTTGCCGTTCTCCATATAGCTGCCGGGGGCGGAGACCTCGCGCAGGTTGATCTCGGGGTTGAAGTTGGTGGCGAACGCATAGCCGTGATCGCCGCCGTTGCAGTCGAGGATGTCGATGGTGTCGATGGTGTCGAACTCATGCTTAGCGGCGTAGGCGCAGTAGGCCTGGGTCACGCCCGGGTCAAAGCCGCAGCCCAGCAGCGCGGTCAGGCCGGCGTCCTCAAACTTTTTCTTGTACGCCCACTGCCAGCTGTAGTCAAAGTAAGCGGAGAAGCCGGCCTCCTTGCAGCGCTTCTCGTAGATGGCACGCCACGCGGGGTCGTCGGTGTTTTCCGGCTCGTAGTTGGCAGTGTCCATATAGTTTACGCCGCAGGCCAGGCAGGCGTCCATGATGGTCAGATCCTGATACGGCAGGGCGATATTCATGACGAGGTCGGGCTTGTAGCTGTTGATGAGGTCGCACAGCTGCTGGACGTCGTCGGCATCGACCTGCGCGGTCTTCACCCGGTCCCCGCCGATTGCCGCAGCAATGGCATCACACTTCGCTTTCGTTCGGCTGGCCAGCATCACGTCCGAAAAAATCGGATTGGCAGCAATTTTCTGCGCCACGACGGTACCTACGCCTCCTGCGCCGATAATCAGAGCTTTACACATAAAATTTATCTTGTTTTAAGATGTACGATAATCAATATTCCGTACAAAAATATCGTTTTATTTTGGCAAAACAAAAATTTTCTATACATTTGCACCACCAAAACGGATAACTCCGGATTGGCGCGGATGATTCCGTAGCTCAGCTGGTAGAGCACAACACTTTTAATGTTGGGGTCATGGGTTCGAGCCCCATGCGAGTCACAGATCTTCAAGAAAAAGGCTTTCCATTACGGAAAGCCTTTTTTTGTTATATCCTATTACCGGATACTGCAGAAATTCCTTTTTAAAACATTTCAGCCTTAGCCTCCACCCTCTTCTCAACATCATCCGGAAGCTGAGGGAAGAAATCATAGCCGGTGATACGCTCCACTTCATCCACTGAATTTACGAATTCCGTCTTCTTTCTGCCTTTCTGCGACTGGTTACGGCAGATAAAGCCGATGGCTTGCGGATTCTTGCCCGTATGAAGAACCACCTTGAAGAAGGCATCAGGCACTACCACCTTGTTCTTACCCAACTTGCGATGCTCCTTATTCAGAAATATCGGTCCGCAGACAATATAAACCTTACCATACTGCTTCGCCCAGTTGCGGCACTGCTGCTCTATCGTGTTCCATACTCCCGCATTCAGACTGTGGTTCTGCGGACACATATTGGTCATCAGGAAACATTCATCCATCGCCTGCTGACTCCATTTGTTGTCACCAGCCGGACACATGTGTCCCCTGTCCAAACCACTGTTGTAATAATCCGCCAAAGTACCCACGGGTGCCGGCATCTCCTCATCATCAGCAAACTTACCGCGCGGCAACTTACCAGATGCATGCTCCCCCGTCAGCGCCCAGGCTACCCAATTCGGCTGTCGCGTATCATGATTATAAGATACCGTATAAGCCAACCGATGCTTGATGGTTTCAGATACCTTTAACTTAGATACCGGAATCTCCAGCCCCTGCGCCTCCAGATTCGCATCCTCTCCAGCAGTTTCCTGCTTATTCTCTGCAGACGGTTCATCGCCCGCAGCATCAGCAGCCTCCTGCTTGTTCTCCTTTACAACAAGTGCCTGATCTTCTGTTGCCAGCGAAGAAACCTTCGGCAAGACAGAAAACGCCACTACTGCGGCTATCGCCAACAGCCAAATCTTAAATGTACCTACTTTCTTTTTCATATCAGATTCATCATTAATTCATTTTCCATGAGACTCAGAGTCTACACGATTCATTCCGCTTTTAGGTGAATAATCCCTAAAATCTCCACAAAAGTAGTATTTTTATGCGAAAAAGAGAAAGAAAATCATAAATTTCTTGCGTATTTCAAAATAAAAAACTAACTTTGCATCGCTATGTAAGAAAAACCTAGACTTAATACAGTAAAAAGCTCAAACAACTAAGAACTGAAAGTCAGAGGTTACGATACATTGGCAAAAGTGCTCTATGAAATGGACAAGTGAAGAGCATTAACAGAGATTAACTAAAAGTGATGCAAGTTTCCCGCCTTTTCTTGTTTTATAGAAGAACTGAAGTGCCTCGGGCAACTATATCGGAGTGCATTTAGGCTGAGAAATATGAGAAAATAAGAATCAAAACATAATAGCAAAATGAAAAAAATCAAATTATTCTCAATTGTAGCTGCCTTCGTTGCAGCTTTCGCATTCACTTCTTGTAATACAGGCGATGATAACAACAGCTATTATCAGCCGCTCACACAAGCAGAAAAGCAGACCTGCTATCTCAAGACATCAGGTAGCCGCATGAGCAAACTCGCTTACGTGAGCGACGAGCATGTTACAGAAAAAGACGGCAAAAAGGAATATCACGACACCTTAGATGTCTCTACATCTATCCAAGGAGATGGCAAAGATACTGTAATGACTGTTAACAACTTCCCTGTAAAGATCTTCGCCCGTTACATTCCAGAAAATGTTGACACGAAAGACCTGAAGGAAGCATTGAAGGAATATAAGATGCCGGTTAGCTTCAAGAGTGTTGTATATTACTATACAGTTACACCTTTTATCCAGTTCATGCTCTTCCCTGATGCTATTACTGTAAATCTGGAATATGGTGGTGCTACACATAAGGTTAAGTTCTATTGCTATTCTAGCGGAAACAGCCGATATACTTTCGGACAAGTTACCCAGGATAAAAGCAAGGTTGAAGCTTATTTGGTTGTTTATGGTTACGAAGTTGATCCAAAGGATGAGAAGAAACCAAATCCTACAGCATTCAACTTTAATATGGCAGGAACTCAGTTGACAACTGGAACACAGATTAAG
>OLOE01001425.1_pt1 | contig 10349 bp, 6 predicted proteins | sample 1673201 | NCBI WGS metagenome assembly OLOE01 (sample SAMEA3136765, study PRJEB25190) | human gut metagenome | biome: human gut; feature: human-associated habitat; material: faeces | place: Austria | collected 2013
GGCTTGCTGGGCGCTGTCTGCGACCTTGATGCCGTGGCCCGCAAGGTGCGTCTGCTGAAAGAAACGGGCTACAACGCCATCCGCTCGGCGCATAATCCCTGCTCCAAGGCTTTGCTGGCAGAGTGTGACCGCCAGGGCATGCTCGTCATGGATGAATACATCGACCACTGGTACATCCACAAGACCGAATACGACTATGTACCGTATTTTATGGAGTGGTGGCGGCAGGACCTGACCGATATGGTCGAAAAGGACTACAACCACCCCTGCGTGGTGCTCTACTCCACCGGAAACGAGGTCAGCGAGACTGCCCAAAAGCGCGGCATCGCCCTGACGAAGGAGATGACCGACTTCCTGCACGGACTGGACGATTCCCGCCCGGTGACCTGCGGTGTGAATATCTTCTTCAACTTTTTGAGCTCCATCGGCTTCGGCGTGTACAGCGATGAAAAGGCCAAAAAGGAGGCTGAAAAAGCAGAAAAAGCCAAGGCTAAGGGAAAAACCGTCAAGAAAAAGTCGGTGGGCAGCAAGTTCTTCAACGATCTGGCAGGGCTTTTGGGTGATGAATTCATGAAGCGCGGCGCGACGCTGCATGGCTGTGATGTCAAAACCCGCGATGCCTTTGCGAATATGGATATTGCGGGCTATAACTACGGCATTTATCGCTACAAGTACGACCTGAAAAAGTACCCGCAGCGGCTGATTTTGGGCAGCGAGACCTTCTGCAATGATGCCTATAGGTTCCGCGAGCTGGCGAAGGCTGAGCCGCGTCTGGTCGGTGATTTTGTCTGGGCGGGCATGGATTATCTGGGCGAGGTCATGGTCGGCTCGTGGGAGTATGAGGACTATGCCAAAAACTTTGACGGCGGCCTTGGCTGGGTTTCGGCAGGATCGGGCCGCATTGATCTGACCGGTAAGCCGCTGGGCGAAGCCCTATATACCCGCGTGGCGCTCGAAAAGGACAACGGACCGTACATTGCCGTCTGTCCGGTCAACCATACTGGTGACCGGCACAGCCCCAGCGCATGGAAGATGACCAACGCCATGCCAAGCTGGAGTTGGACAGGCTGCGAGGGCCAAAAGGCCAGCATCGAGGTGTACGCCCGCGCGGCGCGGGTAGAGCTGTGGCTGAATGGCCGTATCATCGGCAGAAAAGCATTGAAAAACGACTGCTTTGCGAAGTTTTCGGTGACCTATGAGCCGGGAAAGCTGGAGGCCGTCAGCTATGACGCGCGGGGCTGTGAGCTCGGACGTTGCACCCTGACGACGGCAGGGCAGAAAACCCAGATCACTGCGGAACCGGAACAAAGCACCGTGCAGGCTGGGCATCTTTGCTATATCCGGCTGCGCTACACCGATGAAACGGGTATCACGAAACCGCTGGCACGCGGCAATATCAAGGTGGAGGTAGATGGCGGTACACTGGTCGGGCTTGGCAACGCCTGCCCGTATCATGAGCGCAGTTATCTGGACTGTGTGGCCGACACCTACTACGGCGAGGCGCTGGCCATCGTGCGTGCAGGGGAGGGGAACAGCCTGACCCTGACGGCGGATGACGGCATGTACAGCACTGCCGTGACAGTGCCGGTGACACGGTAAAAGGGCAGACAAAAAGGAATTTTCCAATCAGTAATGGGCTTTACATAAATAACAGGCACCAGACCGAGGCAAGAACGCTTTGGCTTGGTGCCTGTTTGTGTGCTGGGGGGGTGTTCGTCACGGAGAAAGGTGAGCGTCGGGAAAATACTGTACACAACAGGGAATGTGGGCATTTGGCACTATGCCTAAATGAACCGCTGCAAAGTTGTGAAACCTCCCGATAGAGGCACGGACGAAAAAGGCTGGATACATGAAATATCCAGCTGAATGGTACGATACTCCATAAAAGCGTCTTGCATCTTACGGGGGTTCTTGCTATACTCAGTATTAAACGCAACAATTACTTGCAAACAAGTTGCGCAGGTTGCGCAGCCAAAGGAGGATCTGCCATGCAGGGGCGCAAATTACTTCACGGTGGGGACTATAACCCGGAGCAGTGGCTCGACAGGCCGGACATTCTGGAACAGGATATTGAATTGATGAAAAAAGCCCGTGTCAATACCGTGACGCTGGGGGTGTTTTCATGGTCGGTGCTGGAGCCTGAGGAGGGCGTGTTCAATCTGGACTGGCTGGCGGACATCATCCATAACCTTTACGCCAACGGGATCCGCACGATTTTGGCGACCCCCAGCGCTGCACGCCCCGCATGGCTGGCACACAAGTACCCGGAGGTGCGCCGTGTGCGGGCTGACCGCGTGCGGGAGCTGTACAACCGGCGTCAGAATTACTGCTATACATCGTCGATTTATCATGAGAAGGTGCGAATCATCGACCAAAAGCTGGCGCAGCGATTTGGGGATGATCCGGCAGTCATCCTTTGGCACATCTCCAACGAGATGGGCGGGGACTGCCACTGCGCATTGTGTCAGGCGGAGTTCCGCCGCTGGCTGCAGGCACGGTACGGGACGCTGGAGGCACTGAACAAGGCATGGAACGCCCGCTTCTGGAGCCATGACTACACCGATTGGGAACAAATCGAAAGCCCTGCCCCACAGGGCGAAAACGCCGTGCAGGCGCTTGCGCTTGACTGGAAGCGCTTCGTCAGTGATCGACATATCGACTTTTTGAAATTTGAGCGGGATACCGTCAAGGAAATGGCCCCCAATGCCAAATTTACCGTCAATATGATGTATCGGTTTGACGGCATCGACTATTTTAAAATGGCAAAAGAAATCGATGTCGCCAGCTGGGACAACTACCCGACCTGGCACAAGCCCAGTGAAACGGTCGAGGAAACGGCGCTGGACACCGCCATGATGCACGACCTGTTCTATTCAATGAAGGACAAGCCTTTCCTGCTGATGGAGTCCAGCCCCAGCTTTACCAACTGGCAGCCTGTTTCCAAGCAGAAAAAGCCCGGCATTGCAGAGCTTGCCGCGCTGCAGACGGTGGCGCACGGCGCAGACAGTGTGCTATATTTCCAGTGGCGCGCCAGCCGAGGCGCGGAGGAAAAGCTCCATGGCGCTGTCATCGGCCACGATGGGCGGGAGGATGCCCGTTCTTTTACGGAGACTGCGCAGGTTGGGTTAAGGCTGGAGGCTTTGGCCGAAATTACAGCGGTAAAACGCGAAAAGCAGGCTGCCATAGTCCATGATTGGCAGAATAAGTGGGCGCTGGAAGGCTCCTGCGGCCCGCGCAATGCAGGTATGGGCTATTGGGATGAGCTGAAGCGGCACTATAATGCCCTTGCACGGGAGGGCATTGCTGTGGAGTTTGTTGACCAGAACGCCGACCTGACAGGCTATGGCTTGGTTGTGGTGCCGATGCTCTACCTGCTGACCGATGCTTTTGCGAAAAAACTTTGCGCATTTGCGCAAAACGGCGGCACAGTCATCGTCACCTACTGGTCGGGCGTGGTCGATGAAAGTGATCTCTGCCGCCTGGGGGATACGCCCTATGGACTGACCGAACTGTTGGGGCTGCGCCGCACCGAGATTGACGGCATGTATGACGGGGAAACCCGCCGCTGCGTGCCTTCAGCTGGCTGCACACTGCCTGCGGCACAGGCGTCCACCCTGTGTGAGGTGGCGGCCCTTGATAAGAAAGATCCGGCAGAGCCGCTCAGCCTGTATGCCGAGGACTATTTTGCCGGGCACCCGGCTGCGGCGGTCCACCGATACGGTAAGGGCCGCGCTTACTATCTCGCCAGCCGCTTTGACGAAACTTTTTATCGGGCGTTTTATCACGATGCTGCAAAGGAAATCGGCTTGAGTCCGGCTTGGACGGAGGCTCTGCCGGAAGGAGTCTTGGCGGTGCGGCGCGGCAGCTTTGTGTTTGTGCAGAACTGCACGGAACAGCCTGCCACGGTGGGAAACACTGTGCTTGACCGCTACCGGACTGCAGTTTGGAAGGACATGGACCGTATTTTTTGACAAAATCGGCCTGTTTTAGCGTTCTGCTAAAAAGCAGAACGCTTTTTGTTGCTTTCGGACATTGACAACGAAAGAATATCCCGCTATGCTGATATGAGATTTGTTGCGCAATGCAATGCAAAGGAGAAGGTTCCCCCAATGGCCGCAAAAGAAAACGAAAAAATGACTATCGAGCAGGTGGCGGAGGCGCTGGGTGTTTCTAAAACAACGGTGTCCCGCGCACTTTCCGGAAAAGGGCGCATCAGCGAGAAAACCCGCGCCAAGGTGTTCGCCTATATGGGGCATGCCCGCACAGAGCCTGCGTCTGCGCAAAAAGACCCAAAGGTGCGCACTAACAACATTGCCATGGTTGTGCCGCAGCGCTTTATTACACTGGATCTGCCGTTTTTGCGCAAATGTATGGGCGGCATCTGTACCATGGCTGATCAGCGCGGCTACGACATGCTGCTGTGCTACGCCTCCAGCACAGAATATACCCAGCTGCAGCGTCAGCTGGCGAGCCATAAGGTGGACGGTGTTATTCTGACCTACGCCATGGCAGACGACCCCTGCGTTGACCTGCTGCGGCAGTATGATGTGCCGTTTGTGCTGATTGGCCGCAGCGAGGACAAGACAATACCGCAGGCGGACAATGATCAGGTTACCGCCGCCTGCGAGATGACCCGTATTCTGCTGCAGATGGGTGCCAAGCGGATCGCGCTGCTGGTCGGCAGCACGATCTACGCCGTCAACACCGACCGCACGCGCGGATACCTGCGCGGCTTTGCAGAATCCTGCGTGCCGGTGGACCAGCGCCTTGTTCATTCCGGCATTGAATCAACAGGGCAGACCATTGATGCACTGGAGGCAGCGCTTGAGCAAAAGGCGGACTGCCTGCTCTGCGGTGACGATGAGATTGCCTATGAGGTCATGCGAGAGTTGCGCAACCGGCATATTCTGGTGCCGCACGATTTGCGCGTTGCCAGCCTGTATGACAGCTCGATGCTGGCCAGTATCACGCCCTCGGTGTCTGCGGTGCAGTACGATGCCGAGCAGCTGGGGCGCACGGCCTGCCGTATGCTGCTTGACCGCCTGCTTGGCAAGGAAATAGTGCAGCGCCAAATTGAGGGGTATCAGGTTATTTTGCGTGAGTCCACCAAATGGAATAGCCGTACCCACGATGGACGATAGCCTGCGCCCCTCTATGGCATACCCACAGATTGTGCAGCAGGTGAGGTATGCGGCCCTGCAAGCTTCCTGAAAATATAACTTGATGTATAGCGTAACCAGCCCCCGGTTTTATGCCAAAACCGGGGGCTTTTTTGGGCAAATGTATGCTTGTTGCGCAAAAGTTGCGCGCGAAGTGGGCGCTGCCCTAGGTTTTTCCGTCAGAATTTCCAGTTTTCGGGCTGCAATACCGTGAATATCACCCATTGACGGAGGCTTGAAAAGAGAGTATTCTATGTTTGTAACGAGAGGGTTGCTCAAATGTGCGCAACATAAGTGCGCAACTTTTGGCAACATACCACTTCCAAAATCAGAAATGAAGGAGAACTCGATCATGAAAAAATGGATTTCCCGTCATAACGCTCTTGCTGCGGTGAGCACCGTGACGGCGGCCGCTATGCTGACCGCCTGCGGTGGTGCTGCATCTTCCTCTGCTGCGTCCTCTGCCGCATCTCAGGCCGATTCTGCCGCATCCTCCGGTGAGGCTTCTTCCGCCGCAGAAAGCTGGGGCGATGTGAAACTGACCATGTGGGGTGCTGAGGAAGACCAGACCATGCTGCGTGAGATGGCTGATGCTTTCATCGCGGAGAATGCCGACAAAGGCAACGTTACGATCGAGATCGGCGTTCAGTCCGAGTCCAGCGCCAAAGATACCGTTCTGGCTGACCCCGAGGCAGCTGCCGATGTTTTCGCCTTTGCGGATGACCAGCTCAACGAGCTGGTGGCAGCCGGTGCCCTGCAAGAAATCCTGCTGAACCCCGAGGAGGTCAAGAGCCGCAACCTGGCAGGCTCCGTTGAGGCCGCGACCATGAACGACAAGCTTTACGCCTACCCCATGACCGCCGACAACGGCTACTTCCTCTACTATGACAAGAGCGTCCTGAGCGAGGATGATGTCAAGAGCATGGATGCCCTGCTGGCCAAGGCCGATGCCTCCGGCAAAAAGTTCATGATGAGTTTGAACGATGCTTGGTACATTTACAGCTTCTACGCTGGTGCCGGCCTGAAGGCTACCCTCGCCGATGACGGCATCAACACCGTCTGCAACTGGAATGAGGCCCCCGGTGCCGATGTCACGCAGGCAATTCTGGATATGAGCGCCCAGTCCGCCTTCAAGTCCGGCGCGGATGCAGATATCGTTTCCGGCATCAAGGACGGCAGCTGCTGCGCCGCCATCTCCGGCACATGGAACGCCAAAACCGCGCAGGATACCTGGGGCGATAACTACGCCGCTACCAAGCTGCCCACCTACACCCTGAACGGCGAGCAGGTGCAGATGGCTTCCTTCTCCGGCTACAAGCTGGTCGGCGTCAACCCCCATAGCGCCAATGTCGGTGTTGCTATGATGCTGGCTGACTACATCACCAACGAGGACAATCAGGCCAAGCGCTTCAATGACCGTCAGCTCGGCCCCTCCAACATTGCTGTGAACGAGTCTGAGGCCGTGCAGAGCGCGCCTGCCATCGCCGCACTGGCTGAGCAGAGCGACTACGCCACCCTGCAGCGCGTAGGTGCCAACTACTGGAGCTCCGCCGCAAGCCTGGGCGAGATCCTGGTTTCCGGCGATACGCAGGGCAAGACCACCCAGCAGCTGGTGGACGACGCCGTAGCCGGTATCACCGCACCCGTGGCACAGTAAAAAATAATCCAGCGGGCACGCAGCGGCTATGCGGCGTGCCCGCTTTTTTTAAATCCCGCGTATAAGAAAGGAGATGACTTCTGTGGCAGAAATGGTTCTTGCACCGTCGCGTGGCGATGGAAAAGAAGCAAATTTCATTCAGAAGTTCGGCCGTGCATTTGTCCGCGGCGATGCCTTCACCAAGCTGTCGCTGCTTGTCTGGGGTCTGGGCTACATCGGGCATGGACAGCTCATCAAGGCACTGCTGGTAACGCTGGTGCAGGGGTTGGGGCTGTATTTTCTGGGTACCTCCGGCATTCCGGCTTTAAAAAAGTTTGGCACGCTCGGCACTGTCCAGATGGAGATGCAGTTCAACCCGGTGACCCTCAAAAACGAGGTCAACAATTACGATAACTCGTTTGCTATTTTGCTGCTCAGCGTCATTGCGATGGTGATCATTGTCTCGCTGGTCGTGGCGACCATGATGGTCGTGCAGTCGAATTACCTGCTCCAGCAGCGAAAGGCTGCCGGTAAAAAGCCCAACAGCTTCCGTCAGGACATCAACTGCTACCTTAATGAGAAATTTTATGTCACGCTGCTGACACTGCCGGTGCTGGGCGTGGTGGTGTTTACCATTGTACCGCTCTTCATTTTGATTGCCGTTGCCTTTACGAACTACGACCAGCAGCACATGCCGCCTGCCGCGCTGTTTACATGGGTAGGGCTGGCAAACTTTGCCTCGCTGTTTGGCGGCCAGTCGCTATCGATGACCTTCAGCTATGCATTCGGCAAGGTGCTGAGTTGGACACTGGTCTGGGCGTTCTTTGCAACCTTCACGACCTTCTTCGGCGGCGTGTTTCTGGCAATGTTCATCAACAACAAAAAGACGAAGTGCCCCCGGCTCTGGCGTACCCTGTTTATGATTACCATTGCTGTGCCGCAGTTTGTCACGCTGCTGCTGGTGCGCAATTTCTTCTCGGATGCCGGTATCTGCAATACCATGATGAACAATGCGGGCGTCACTGATTTGCTCAAAACCATTGGGCTTTTGGGGCAGAGCATGGACCATATCCCGTTTCTGACGGATCAGCATTGGGCTAAGTTCATGATCATTATGATCAACATATGGGTCGGTATACCGTACCAGATGCTGATTGCCACCGGTGTGCTGATGAACATCCCCAGCGATATTCTGGAAGCCTCTACCATCGACGGTGCCAGCCCGCTGCAGTGCTTTATTTATATCAAGCTGCCCTACCTGCTCAGTGTGCAGGGGCCCGCGCTGGTGACGGATTTCGTCAAGAACGTCAACAACTTCAATGTCATCTACCTGCTGACGCAGGATGTCTACATCACTAAGGATCAAGCCATGGCATCGTCCAGCGCCAAGGAAGTGGACCTGCTGGTTACATGGCTGTTCCGTCTGACACAGGAGCAGTACAACTATAAGATGGCGGCGGTCATCGGCATTATGGTGTTTATCATCTGTGCCATTTTCACACTGGTTTGCTTCCGCTTCATCAATAAAAAGGAGGCGACGTTCTCTTGACACAGCAAACAGTTTCGCTGCCCGGCAGCTCGCAGGCGCAGCTGCGCCAGGGGCGCATCGTCCGCGGTGTGCGCAGCGTTATCCGCCATCTGGTTCTTGCCCTGCTGGCAGGTATCTGGCTGGTGCCCATTGTCTGGCTGGTGGCAACCTCCTTCTCCACCGACCGCGGCATCAATGTGCGGCGCTTTTTCCCGGCTGGTTATACACTGGACAACTACGCTAATATCATGTTCCACCCCGATTCCGTTGCGCAGTTCCCGCGGTGGTTTGTAAACACCTTTGTGGTTGCGTGCTTTACCTGCGTTATCTCCACCTGCTTTGTGCTGATGGTCGCCTACGCATTGAGCTGCTGCCGCTTTAAGGGGCGCAGGCTGCTCCAGAATCTGTCGGTCATCGTCAATCTGTTCCCCGGTGTTCTGGCGATGATTGCAGTTTACTTCGTTTTGAAGTACCTCAACCTGACCAACTCCTACGCCGGTCTTATCATGGTCTATGCCGGTTCGTCTGGACTTGGCTACCTGATCTGTAAGGGCTTTTTTGATACCACGCCGGTTTCCCTGCGTGAGGCCGCCAAGCTGGACGGTGCCTCCGATGCGCGGATATTCTTTCAGGTCGTGCTGCCGATGTCCAAGCCGATTTTGGTGTACACCATCATCAGCTCCTTTATGATTCCCTGGACGGACTTCGTTGTGGCGAAGATGATTCTGAACTCCGGCGTCTCCACCGACTGGACAGTCGCCATCGGCCTGTTCAATATGCTGCAGAGAACGCTCATCAACAACTACTTTGCGCTGTTCTGTGCAGGCGGTGTGCTGGTGTCCGTCCCCATCTCGATTTTGTTTGTCATCATGCAGAAATTCTATGTCGAGGGCATTACCGCCGGCGCGGATAAGGGCTGATCGCAAACCTGCTTTTTCTCCTTCAACAGCAAAGCGGCACCGCCATGTGGCGGTGCCGCTTTGCTGTTGAAATAAGCTGAAATATCTTGGCTTGATTTATTCTGCGTCCCTATAATACTATGCAAATTTGGCAAACCATGAAGAATGAGTTAATTCGTACGCCTTCACACTTATTACATCATCATTGTCAGAGCCATAGCGCAAAGCGGCAGCACCACAATACTGATAAAGGTCGTTATAACGACAGAACCGGCTGCGAGGTCCTCGTCATAGCCAAACTGAACGGCAAACACCGAGGTGATGGCGGCGCAGGGGCAGGCCTCAAGCAGCAGCACGACCTCGGCCACCATGCCCTGCACACTTAGCAGCCGGAACAGCAGAAAGCTCACCAGCGGGATGAACAACATATGTATCAGAATGATGCGGTATATCTCACGGTTGCCCAGCAGCTTTTCCGGCTTGCTGCCGGCAATCAGCATACCGGTGATAATCATCGAGAGCGGTGTGTTCATGTTGCCGACCAGCTGCAGCGGCTGGCGGATAAGCTCCGGCACATTGACCCGGCACAGGTACAGGGTCAGGCCCAGCAGAACGGACCAGAGCACCGGCGTTGTCAGGATGCTGTGCAGCACCTCTCCGGGGCGGACCTTCCCGCTGACCATCGCATAGCCGACGGTCCACAGTAAAATATTGAACACTGTCACATAAGCACTGGCGTACAAAAGCCCCTCGGCCCCGAACAGCGCCTGAATCAGCGGAAAGCCCATATATGCCGCATTGGAAAAGATGCAGGCAAACCGCAGGATCGGCGTGTTTTTCTCCTTGCCGATGCGCAGCGTCAGCAAAAAGGTAATGATCAGCCTTGGCGTGCGGCACGGCATGGTCGTGTACGGCAAGGATAAGCTGGATGAGATCTCGCTGAGCGCACCGACAAAGGTCTGTGAGATCAAGGACGGCTGGTTCAAATCCTATGGTGGTGCAGAAAAGGCTGCACTTTCCACCTGCCAGTCACCGCAAAAAGGAGAGATGTGAGCCACATCTCTCCTCGGCATGTCGAAAAACCTCCCTCTGCGAGACAGACTCCCCCGATACGGGGGAGGTGGCGC
>OLOE01001426.1_pt1 | contig 10348 bp, 3 predicted proteins | sample 1673201 | NCBI WGS metagenome assembly OLOE01 (sample SAMEA3136765, study PRJEB25190) | human gut metagenome | biome: human gut; feature: human-associated habitat; material: faeces | place: Austria | collected 2013
CTGGCAGCCCGTTCCATAAGTTCCAGGGACGGGATTTTAAGTTCATTTATCGTAAATGAATCTGCCGTTTTCATCTGTTTAGCATCTGGCAAATATCTCATAGTTTTGATTCCTCCTGATAGAAAGAAACGTGCAAAGCCAGGATGCTATCTGAACAAACCTGTCTTTACACGTTATCTCCTTAATTATGTTCTTCCTTGTAGCGGCATATATTATATGACAGCCTCATCAGACTCTCGGATAAATGTACATTCTCAACAATCACACTTTCCGGGAGATTCAGATCTGTATGTGCAAAATTCCATATTCCGTGAACATTGTGATCTGCCAGAAATTTTGCGACTTTGATTGACTCATCCTTTGGAATCGTCAATGCTGCAATATCGATACTGTTCTCATCTACAAATTTCGGAAGCTCGTCCATCATATGAATTGGAACACCACGAACTTCCTGCCCGTCAAGCTCCGGATTGATATCAAACAATCCTTTTAAGATAAATCCCCGCTTTTCAAATGATGCATAGTTCGCAAGTGCACGCCCCAAATTACCAGCACCAATAATAATAATATTATGATCCTGTTCCAATCCAAGAATTTTTCCGATTTCTGAGTACAGATATTTTACATTATAGCCATACCCCTGCTGCCCAAAACCGCCGAAATTATTAAGATCCTGACGGATCTGGGATGCTGTTACTTTCATCCGCTTACTCAGATCGTTCGAAGAAATCCGCTCTACACCATTTTCCAACAGTTCGCCCAAATATCTGTAATACCTCGGCAATCTTCTTATGACCGCACGAGAAATCTCTCTTTCTTCCAATGTTTTCACCCTTCCAATCATAGTCTAAAATAATTATATAAAATTGAAAGATTATTGTCAAACTATTGTTGAATTTTATGCAATTTCCGTTATAATAAAGTAGCATGTGTAAATGCATTTTGAGAATACCAACGTATCAATTATCCATAACTCAGGAGGAAATATATGATATTAGCATGTCACGGGATCCAGAAATCTTTCGGTGAACACCTCATCGTCAGAGATGGATCCTTCCATATAGAAGATCACGAAAAAGCAGCTCTTGTCGGACCGAACGGTGCCGGTAAGTCTACTCTGCTCAAAATGATTGTAGGCGAATTAGCCCCGGATGACGGCAACGTCATCCTGACAAAAGGTAAGACACTTGGCTATCTTGCCCAGCATCAAGAGATGCAAAGCGGTAATACGATCTATGAAGAAGTCCGCACCGCAAAGGCCGATATAATCGCTATGGAGCGCCGTATCCGCGAGATTGAGATGGAACTTAAGCATCTCTCCGGTGATGCTCTGAACGACCGTCTGGAAACTTACAACCGCCTTACGGCCACTTTCGAACGTGAGAATGGCTATTCTTGCGAAAGTGAGATTACCGGTGTGTTAAAGGGACTTGGATTTACGGAAAATGATTTCACCAAACCGGTCGACACTCTCTCCGGAGGACAGAAAACCCGTGTATCTCTCGGCAAGCTTCTGTTAACAAAACCGGACATCTTGCTTCTTGATGAGCCAACCAACCATCTGGATCTGAATTCAATTGCATGGCTTGAAACCTATCTTCTAAACTATCAGGGAGCTGTGCTGATCGTGTCTCATGACCGTTATTTTTTGAACAAAGTTGTCACTAAAGTTCTTGAAATCGAGCTTGGAGAACTTCGTACTTATATGGGAAATTACAGCGACTATGCAGCAAAGAAGCAGCAGCTTCGCGACATACGCCTGAAGGAATATCTTAACCAGCAGCAGGAAATCAAGCATCAGGAAGCGGTTATCGAAAAGCTTCGTTCTTTCAACCGCGAAAAATCCATCAAACGTGCCGAAAGCCGCGAAAAGATGTTGGAAAAAATGCAGACCATCGAAAAACCGATAGAAGTTAATACAGATATACATCTGAAACTGGAACCATCCTGTGTAAGTGGCAATGATGTTCTGACTATTGAACATTTAAGCAAATCTTTCCCCGGACAGGAACTTTTTACAGACGTTAATCTCGAGATCAAACGTGGTGAACATGTCGCAGTAATCGGTGATAACGGAACAGGAAAGACTACGCTTCTTAAGATCTTAAACCGAGTGGTATCTGCTGATTCCGGTACTTATACACTTGGCTCCAATGTTAAGATTGGCTACTACGATCAGGAACATCATGTCCTTCATATGGAAAAAACAATTTTTGACGAGATTTCCGATGATTATCCGACTCTTACGAATACGGAAATCCGGAATGTGCTTGCAGCATTTCTTTTTACCGGTGATGATGTCTTCAAACAGATCAGTTCTTTGAGCGGTGGGGAACGCGGACGTGTATCTCTCGCAAAACTGATGCTCTCTGAAGCGAATTTCCTGATCCTCGACGAGCCGACCAACCACTTGGACATCGCATCCAAAGAAATCCTTGAGAATGCTTTGAATGATTATACCGGTACTGTACTTTATGTCTCTCATGACCGTTATTTCATTAATCAAACTGCATCACGGATTCTGGATCTTGTCAATCATACATTTGTAAATTATATCGGAAATTATGACTATTATCTGGAGAAAAAAGAAGAACTCACTACTGCATATGCCGGAGAAGTCTCTACACCTTCATCCGTTTCAGATAACAGTACAGACAAGAATGTATCCGAGTCAAAACTCAGCTGGCAGGAGCAAAAGGAAGCCCAGGCAAGACTTCGCAAACGTCAGAATGAGCTTAAAAAGACTGAAGAACGTATCGGCGAACTGGAAGACCGTGATAGTGAGATCGATGCCCTGATGATTCAGGAAGATATCTTCACCAACTCTGTAAAATGCCAGGAACTTGCAAAAGAAAAAGCCGCAATAGCGGAAGAATTAGAAGAATTATACATGAAATGGGAGGAATTAGCAGAAGACGCTTAAACGCCTGATTTATAACTTTTTAACCCGCTCCAGAAGCTTCTGGGGCGGGCTTTTATATTGCCATGCATTCGTAAGGAGCTGCCGGTGGCAGGTCCTGTAGATATACTCATTATTTACATTTTATTCGATTCTTAGTTATTGGGTGCGTCAAATTCCACATATTTTATTCATTACTTCTTTCCGTTCTGTAAACATCTCATGTGTAGATGGAGAATAGATTACAACTGCTTCTTCTCCGTCTTTTACTTTTGCATCATCATCAGATCTCATTTTCCATTCCTCCATATGTCCATCTGAACAAATGAACTTTTTCATATTATATACATCTGCAATTACTATGCAATATTCTAATGGGTATCCTGCATTAGCAGCCTCTTTGAATTTTTTGTTTTTACGACATACCAATATGTAGCCTACCGCAAATATCAAGATAGCTATGATTACTCCGGCGCCTGCCACATATCCATACCACTTATAGAGCTTGTCATACATAGCAGGAATAACAAATGCAGCCGCTAACTCCAATAATGCAATTACAGCAACACCTTCTATACTGTTCTTCATCCTCTTTTGAAATTTGTAATCACAATATTGTTTTGTCATGTAATAGCTCATTTGTTGGAATTGGTGTTCTGTTACGTTATCTGCTTCTAGTATCAACTGTCGTTTCTGCCGTTTTTTTTCTTTTTTCTCGTCCATTCTTTGTTGTTCTGCTTCTTCTTCGGCAAGCTGTTGCTTCGCTCTCTCTTTTTCTCTTCGCTTTTCTTCTTTTATTGCGGCTTCGTTCAGTGGAATATTATTCCACTCTTCCCTGTGTTCATCAATATTTGCTGTCCATGCTAAAATATATCGCTCTATTACGTAAATGATAAACAGAATAACCAGACAGGTTCCTAGCTGTCGGCCTTTATATATCATTTTATAAGTTATCCATGGCAAGAGTCCATATATTCCGGCCGTAGCACAAGTAATTATGCACCAGCCTTTTCCTCTTTTTTTTCTTCCGCCCTGTACGTATTCCCGATATGCACAATAAACCATATATATAGCATGACCGTTTAAGATTCCTATTCCAATGAATTTTTCTAATGTTTTATTAAACGGATGATCTTGTTTAACATAATATAATTCTTTTCCATTAACTTTTGCAATCATCCGACTTTGAGCCCCATAGAATTCATAAAAATGAATTTCTATTTCATCTCCCTTTTTCAATTCGTTCTCTATTCCGATAATATTGGGAAATTTATATATATTATTTGTACGTTTATTTTTAAGTATAATTGTATATGTCGCAGTATCATTTATATAACTTGTTTCTACGCACCGATATTTTATGACTTTTCCTTTTACAACTTTTTCAATTCGGTTGTATGAAGGCGGAATATTATAAATCAAAAAAATTGCAGGTAATGTATTAAGAACTATACAAATAATTCCAACCACTATATAACACCGCGTATTATTTTTGCGAAATAGAGTATTTTTTATTCCATCGTACATAATAATTATAACAAATACACTTAGCGCACATAAATAGTATCCAAACCTAATATTAAACATATAATCTCCTCTTTGCTACAGGAGCTTTGTCCCCTGTAGCAATTCTTATTACATGGTTCCGGCATCTAATAATCCAAATGCAAAATCATTAAAATAGTCTGCACTTCCTATAATATAACTGCCAACTTGAAATTCAGACGTACCTGCAAGCACTTTTAACGTATCGACTCCTAGAGACATAGCTCCTTGCATAGCACCAAGTCCTGTTGTTTTTAAAGTTTGAAAACGCGTTTGTTTATTTATTACCGAAATAGAGAAATTAAAAAGCCCACTAGTTAAAATTTTTCTTGCAACTTTTGTTCCTCCTTCTACCGCTTTTCCAATATGTTCCGCTGTCATATCACTTCCTGCACTTATTCCTCCAACAATTGCGCCAATTGCGATTGATTTCATAATATCTGACTTTTTTTCTCCTTTTTTAGAATTCAACGCTGCTGTTTGTAGTCCACTTTTACTTCCGCCCTTCGCAGACTCCCAGGCTATTTTTCCTATTCGTTTAGATATAGTGCGCGACTTTCCTTTTGAAATAGCATTCCTCGTTTTCGTCACAGCTTTTCGAGCAACCTTTTTTGTTACATTCCATACACGTTGTCTGCTTGGAATTTTGCGTTTTATCAGTCTCGCGGCTTTTTTTGCAACCTTAGCTACTCTTGGACCTGCTAATGCTCCAATCGCAGCACCACCTGTAGTGCATCCTGCAATAATTGCATATTTCTTCCATCCTTTTGCTTTTGTCTTTTTTGCTATTTTTCTGCCAGCCAGGAATCCAATTCCGCCACCGATTATTCCACCAATTATTCTGGAAATAGCGATGTGTCCACTCGGATCTTCATAATTCACTGGGCTGTTCGCACAATATGCATACAGATTCCATGTAGATGGATTGATTGAATTTCCGCGGTAACTGTCACGACTGATGAATCTTCCGTCTTCCGGATCATAATATCTTGCACTTAAGTAATAAAGTCCCGTGCTTTCATCATATATGCTTTCATTATAGCAGAGTTCATTATAAAAGTCTTTATCTCCATGAATACTTGTCTCGCCAAAATCAGTATACTGATAAGACACTATACTTTTACCATCCGCATCTCTTAGGTTGGTAATGCTTCCTGCCGGATCTTTGTGATAATAGTAATAAGACTCCTGAGTATCTTTTTTCCTGCCTGTTGCAATTACATTTCCGGAGATTCCCTGTAGGTTCAGACTTGTTTCTTTTCCGTTTTCATCAGTTGTATAGAGTACTCCACCATTACTGTAATAATAATCGGTCGTCTTTCCATTCTCAGATTTACGTATCCTGCTGCCCGCCCCATTATACAGATTCGTCTGTTTTACTTTCTGATTTCCATTCTCTGTAATGGTACATTCCTTCAGCCGTCCTGCCGGGTCATAAATATTCTGCTTCTCTTGCTTTTTAACCGTATCTGTTTCTTTTATCTGGTTACCGTCTGCATCATAGGTATATACTTTGGATGATTTTGACGTTCCGTTAGTATCTTTCGTATCACTTCCGGTCAACTGATTCAGACTATTATACCGGTAATCGGTAGTAAGTGTTCCTGCTCCTCCGATCTGCTTCTGTCCTGTACGGTTTCCTACAGCATCATAAGTATATATAGATGTATAACTGTTTGCTGCGTTCAGCCTATTCTCTACTTTTGTCTGTACCAGATTGCCTCTTCTATCATACTCGTAACTACGGACTTCATCCTGTCGGTCATCCTCTTTCTCCGGATACAGATTCTGCAGAGTTTCTTTAACCAGCCGGCTATTTTTATCGTATTGATAAGTATAAGCTTCTTTTGTTACATCTGGATTCTCACTGTCTGTATAAGTCATAGAAACCGGTCTTCTGCAAGTATCGTATGTATAATGACAGGTTGTTGATTCCGGACTTTTTACAATCTCTCCTGTTTTTGACATCACCCGGTAATCTGTGATATCTGATACGCTTCCATACTCATCATAGTCATAAGTCCGAAGTACTGCTTCTTTTCCGTCCTCGGTTACAACTTTAATTGTCTTCAACCACTTATTCTTGTCATATTCATATCTCTGTCCTGTTACTTTCCAGTCTGGCTTCGGATAAGTAACTGCGAGAAGATTTCCATCTATATCATAGTTGTACTTTGTCGTTGCCTTTTCTTTTTCTTCAGCAGTGAGCGCCGACGGTTCTTTCTTTGTGTTCATTTCTGTAACACTTGTCACTCTTTTTAACTTATCGTATTTATATTCTGTATATCGATAAGGTGTTGCTGTTGTTCCGGCAACATTATAATCTGTCATGGACGTAATATTATCGGATTTATCATAGGTATAAGTTGTCCGAAGCTCTTCTGCGCCAGATGCATTCTTATAGTGCATTGCCGTAACGCGGTCTTTCCCGTCATAATCATAGGTCGAAGAAGTTCCAAGACTTCCTTTGCGTTCTTTTACACGCCCCTTGTTGTCATAAGTATAGTTCTGGCTGATTGCCTGAACCGTTCCGTCACCTTTATCAGAGACACTGACTGGCTGCATTGCAATATTATAAGTTGTGACTGAAGTATGTCCAAGTGCATCTGTTACTGTATTCAGTGTGTTCCCATTCTTGCTGTTTGCATCGAATTCATCATATTTGTACTGTGTTACATTCGAAGCTTCACCTTCTCCGGACGGCTGTGTTACCGATGTAATCCTTCCATACGCATCATAGGTATAAGATATCTTATTCCCTTCTCCGTCTGTTGTTGAAGTTACATTCCCTGTACTGTCATAAGTAAGATTCTGACTGAGTGAATCTTTTGTCAGTGTGAATGTCTTTGAATCCGCATTATATACCGGGTTTAAAACCTGTCCGGACGTATTACCATTCTTATCATAAAGGTATACTGTTACAACCGGATTCTCATTATCTGGATCGGTTCCCAACTGACAGCTGGCCGTTATATGTTTTTCTCTGTCATAAGTGTAATCTACGTATAGTCCATTCTTCTTCTGACGAATTGTTTTACCATAGATATCCGCATAAGTCTGTTCAAGGATCTCTCCATCCGGATTCTTTTCTGTTGTAATCTGGACATGTCTGGTATTCTTGGTTGTGCCCTTCCCTGTATTTACCGCAACACTTCCGTATGAATAATCTGTCGTCCAGACTTTCGACAATTCTCCTTTCTGTATACCTTCTTCGATCACACGATTCATGTTATCATAAGTATAAGTGTAGACTGTTCCATCTTCATCAGTTTCTTTGATCAGCGTTCCATTCTTGTCATATGTTCTGGTTACAACATCCGTAATCTCGCCCTGTTTTGCTGTTATTTTACTGATTCTTCCAAATGGATCATAATCTGTTGTAGTCGTTGTTCCCAGAGTATCTGTAGAACTGATCTCCCTGCCCATAACATCATATACCCTGGTTGTTGTAACACTGTACTGTCCGGCTTTTTCTGTTGTAACTTCTGTCTTTTTCCCAGATGCATCATAAGTATAGGTTGTCTCTGTCGAAGTCTGATTTCCACTATCTGTCAGGAAATACTCCCGTTCTGACTTAATCTCGCCTTTTAGTTTCCCTGTTGTGGTATCATCTTCTTCGTAATATGTCGTCTCTACTACTCTTCCGTCTATCGCATCATATGAGCGAATTACATTTCCATTGCTGTCATACGTATACGTCTCATCAGTAATAAGATTTCCTTCTGCATTGACTTCACGGTATCTTGTCGGAAGATCTTTTAATTTTTCCGGGGCATTCTCATTATAAGTATAAGTACATTTTATTCCGTCTTCGTCAGTCTCTTCTGTAAGATTTTCTCTGGATGAATATTTCTTGACTTCTGTCTTATCAGTGGATTTCTCTACAATAGCCTGTCCTTCTATTTCCTGATAGTTCATGGAGTACATTGTCTTAGAAAGAAGATTATCGGTATATTCATACTGTACGGAATCCCCATCATTATCTGTCATCTTAATACTGTTCCCGGAAGAAGGATCGAATGTGTTAACTTCAAGAAGAACCTTGGTCATCTCTCCATCCTCGGTTACTTCTTTATATGTGGTAGTCTCATTGTCCTCCACATTATAACTCAGGCTGATAGCTTCTTTATTCGGATACGTGATTTTATCGGCTTTTTCGCCATCATATCTTATCTGATATGCATTATCACAGGCATCTGTTAATTCAGAAAGCTTTCCGTCAGCATTATATTTCATTGACCAGTGAATAGTTGATGATTTATCCGTACCTGTCTTTGTTACACCTGTTAACCGTGAATCTTTATATTCATAAGATACCTTGCTGCCATCCGGTAACTTTACTTCTTTGACAGTAAAGATATCCGGTCTTGCCCGTCCTTCTTCGTAATCCTTCTCAGAATAATATGTGAATTCCATCGACAGATTCTTACTTGTTGTCAGTTTAGACAGCAATCCCTTATCTGTATCATAATCAAATAAAAGGAAATTTCCGTTAGCCTCTGCCATATAGATCAGCTGACCGCTCGAATTAAAGCGATACTCGACATTATCCTTGGTATTCATCGAGAATTCACTTATTACTTTTACTTTTTTCTTCTTATCTTTTACGCCGATTTCCTTATCAGGAAGCTCAACTTCTTCTGTTTTTGATTCTTTCTTCAGATTGACATATTTTCCCATGGAAGATGTATAACTTCCATCCTCTTTTTTATTAAAAAAGAAAAGTGTACCATTTCCATCTTTGAGCACAACATTTTTAAAATCCAAAGAATCGTTTTTGCAGATGTTGAGTAATTCCATATCAAAGCTATGTGTCCACCCCACACCAAATGCGGTTTTTTCCGAAGACATACTATTGTATGTACGCTCAAGCTTTACAGGCAGCTGTTCATTTGGAATTTCTGTATCCGTCTGTGAGTAGACCAGGTTTCCACGGCTCTTTTCTATGTTGCCATCTCCTGACGGAGTGCTGAATTCGGCGTATTCCCAGTACTCTTTTAATCCCAGACGTTTTACATATTCATCTGCATCTATAACTGCACTGCTAATCTCATTAGAATAACTGCTGGCCTGTATTACTTTCCCACTTTTATCTTTTTCTACAGCACGGATTCTATAATAAAAGTGTTTAGAATAATTTACGTTCATTTCAGCCCAGTAGTTAGACTTCACATCCGAAGCGATCTTATTCTCTTCAGAAGGGACAAAGTCTTCTTCCTGTCCTCTGTATACTTCATAAGACCATTGCTCCGGCCACGTTCCTGTAATTCCCTGCCAACGCAGATATGTTTTATAATTTAATTTGTCTTTTACGCCCGCTTCATACGGATGATAATTCTCTGCTACGGACAGTTCAAAAGTTTCTTCCTCCGCGCAGTCAAGTTCTATTATCCATTTGGAAGTGTCTTGTGAAGCATCCTGTGGCAGAACCTTTATAGACGACGCATCTACACGTGTTCCGGAATCTAATCCGGCAAAATATACCGTCTCTCCGGAAGTAATCTCTTCTGTTTTTGTGCCATTAATTATTACTTTCGCTTTTGTCTCTTCCTGTCCTGTATTCAATCGGAAAGCCACGCAGTTCTTTGGAAGATCTGTCGTTTCTTCGGCTTTTACCGGCAGTAATTGACGATTCTGAATAATATTCCGGCTATAATAATATGCATTGTCCTGGTGGACAACCGCAAGTATCCCATGTGTTCCACTATCTACACCCGGAATATTCTTAGTCCATGTCTGTTCTGAGCTGACCAGTTTCTGATCACAATACCATTGGGTATCTCCGGAAGGGATTTCTCCATCAAGTCCCCACTTCATTAATTCTATTTTATTGATATTTGCCGGAAATACAATGTGGGATTCTGAATGTGCCTCATATTCCGGACGTTTTACATGGAATTTTGC
>OLOE01001434.1_pt1 | contig 10316 bp, 8 predicted proteins | sample 1673201 | NCBI WGS metagenome assembly OLOE01 (sample SAMEA3136765, study PRJEB25190) | human gut metagenome | biome: human gut; feature: human-associated habitat; material: faeces | place: Austria | collected 2013
GATGCGTGATCTGATCCTTCAACTCAGCAAAAGTTCGATTTATTCAACAAAGCCACCACTATCAGGAAGTTCTGGAATATTTGACTGCATAGAAGCTGGGCCACTGTAGAGAAGCTTACTTTGCTTCATCATAATATCACCAGGGCAGCCTAACTCGATGTTTCCTCCGGAAAGGCGAATGTATGCCCCGCCAGCACAGGTAAACGTTAAAGTTTTTGCCGCTGTAAAAGTCATACCCTCTGTTGTACTGGTCAGCGAAATATTTTGCTTAGCTATTACTTCAATATTTCCTGACTGAGCCTGTGATATTAGATCGCCTTTGGCCACAATAGCTTCTATGCCCTCAGTTTCGGTAAAGATTGATATTTTTTCAGAAGCGGCAAGAGTAATATTTTTCTTTGCTCCCAGTTCAACATTTTGCCCTGCAGTCATATAAATATTTTCGCTTGCAACTGCCTGAAGATGACTTCCACTGGCTAAAGCAATACCTTCTGGTGCGCTCATCAGTAATACAGCCTGCTTTAGCGCAAGTAACTTCTCTTCCATCAGTGCCTGTTGTTGCTCATATTGCAAGAGCTGTGCTTTTGCTGCTGATGCTGCCTGTGAAAGAGACTCCATTTGACTAACGGCTTGCGTCAACAAGGAATGTACTGCAGCCATATCCAGCACTTTCCCTTGTGCCTCAGGCTGGCTGTCCGCAGTAATGAATATCCCTTTCCCCGCCCGGATCCCTCCCCACGAATCGGTACGCAGTTCAAACCCTTCCCCCCTAAGCTTGCGGCTGGCATCAACGTTATGTCCTAAATTCAGCTGCGTCTTGCCGCCGTACTCGGTGCTGAGCTTGATATGCTCCTCGCCGCGCTTATCCTCCATTCGCAGCTTATTGTTGGTCGGAGTACGAATCACATTGCGGGTGCTGTTTTTCTCCGTCACAGGGTCGACATGCCGTGAGTCGTGCAGCGCATGCGCAATATACGGCCGGTCAGGGTCGCCTTCGTGGAAAGCAATCGCCACCTCCGTGCCCTGGATCAGCGGGAAGTGAAAGCCGTACACGTCGCCGCCGTAGGGTTTGGCGAGACGCACCGGCATGCTTTCCTGCCCCTGCCCTTTCTCATCTCTGTCAGGGTCAAATTTCACCCGGTACAGGCCGGACGCATCCTGCCAGGCGTAGATATCATTCGCTTTCGCGCTGGTCACCCGCGCCGTCATGGTGCCAGTCACCTTCGGGCGCGGCAGCAGCGGCGGACGCCAGCACAATGTTTCGCTGTAGGGCACCGCCAGCAGGGACACCCGCAGCGCCTCCCGGCGGCTGGCGGTAAAACCGGTGCCGGTGATTAACAGCGGATCCTGTATGGGCGCAGGCAGGGTCGACGGCAGGCTGTCGGTAACGGTCAGCACCTGGGCCGGCGCCAGCCAGGCTGCAGTACTGCTCGCGGTAATAAGCGTCTGGTGAGCCAGAAAACGCTCATGGTCGAGGCGGGCATAGAAGTTGGCGGTCTCCGTCTGCGGGTCGATTTTATCGCCACGCTCCCGGTGGCGAAGCTTATAGTGGTATACCTCACCGTAAGTGATGCCTTCACCATTTCCCCGGGTCATATCCGCTGTTGCCGACTGGAGAACGCTCTGCGCATCGCGGGGGTTATAATCCCGGGTAGTGACGTTCGCCTCTACGACATTGTGCGTGATGTTCAGACCCCATATCGATTCCGTACCGCTGTCGCTCATCCCGGACGGGCTGTTTACAGGAAGTGTTTTATCGAACATCAGCGCCCGCTGCGCGTCGGCGAAATGGACCACTTCGCTCTGGGCCTCTTCCTGCAGGGTGAAGAAATAAAATATCCCCACCTCTGCCAGCAGGCGCTGGATAAATGCCAGGTCGCTCTCCTGATACTGATTAATTTGCTCGCGCCGCGGATAGTGTTGCTTGAGATTAAACTCATACTCCCAGTCATGCAGGTGATGTTCCTGCAATACCTGCTCCACCACCTCCGGCACCGATTTATTCACGAAAAAACGGTGGCTGCGAAACTGTTTATCCAGTAAGGAGAGGAAGGGTTCGAGGGTTATCTGATATTTCGACTGATCTTCTGAACTGCTGATACGCCGGAAGGCAGTCACCACGCCATGGACGCGTTTGCAGTCCGCCAGCTGCTGCAGTGCGCCGCCGCCCATCGTCAGCATGGCGGGTTTGCTCAGGAGCTGTGCGGCATCAATATTTTTCTCTGCGCTGGTAAACGTAATAGTGTAATAATAAAGTTCACTCAGTTTTTCTGCCCCACTGAATTCTTCCACATCCAGCGATGCGGTACATGAAGGAATATCCAGCTGGTAACGGTTAAGGGTGGTGCCGGTAATCATTGAAAAGGTATCCATTATATTCCTGTTTTACTCCGCAGTAATGACCACCAAAAATCAATTAACAGGATGCACTGTTTAATTTTGTTTAATGATAATCATCTCATTCATCATAAATATATTTATGTGCATATCGATATATCAGATACCCCACCAGGAGTTTCGTAACTAAAAGGTAACCCCAGGGATATTTATATTCACTGACTGAGAAATAAAAAAAGCAGCCTGAAACCGGAACCTTCAACGTTTATCGCCGCCAGCATTTCTCTGCCACTGTCCTTAGCGCTATCCATAATGATCTCCTTTATCCATCCCCTTTCCCGAGCTTCATCCCCGCAGAGGCTTCGCCTAGCCGACAAGATTGACTGGCTGCAGGCACGCTACCGCCCATCGCTGTTTCCTGTTTATCAGGGACCCGTAGCGCACAAGGTCAGGCAGGCAGATTGTTGTTCAACCTCCGCGATCGGGGTCGCTGATTACTCGGTTTCGCTTTTTAATCCGTTAGTCTCTGCTCCTGAGGTATTGGCCGTGCCCGGCGCCAGACAGGCGTCCTTCTGCGGGACCAGACTGATCTCCACCCGGCGATTTTGCGCCCGCCCCTCTGGCGTCTCGTTGCTGGCGACAGGACGGCTTGCGCCGTAGCCCTGCACCGCAAAACAGCTCTCCGGCACATCGCCGGTATCGCGCATCCAGTCGCGGACCGCCTCGGCACGCTTCAGGGAGAGTTGTTGATTGGATTTATCGTTGCCGATGCTGTCGGTATGGCCTGCCACCACGATCAGCCAGCCGGGTTTCGCCTTAATGCCCAGCAGCGAGTTCACCAGCAGCTTTGTCGAACCCGGTTTCAGCGTCGATTTGCCGGTATCGAACAGCGCCATGCTATCGAGGCGGATCGTCTGCGGCCCCTGAACAACCTGCTTAATGACCGGACGCGGCGGCGGGGGCGGCGCCCAGTCATTGATAGCGGCTTCCACGAAGGGGATCAGCCGCCCCCCCTGATACAGCCCCAGCCGATAACGCAGCGGCTCCCCCCGGCGCAACCAGTCATCCAGCAGGCGGCTGTCGGCACGCAGACGCTGCTGCGCTTGCAGCTTCGGCGTCGGCGGCGTGCCGCTGAGGCGGTGATACACCGCCAGATGATCGCCGACGCTGCGCACCAGGCGCTGGTTGTTGATAAAGGAAGCCAGCATCGCCAGCGCCAGAAAGAGGAAGCCCACCCCAGCGGCAAGACCGGCATCGCGCATCCGGCGGCTGACCCCGTGGCGGTGCGGCAGTGACGACAGAAGAAGATCCGGCAGCGGGTGAGGACCTGGCGCCGCGTCGTTGCCCGGGGAGAGCGTGGTGATCCCGGCGATTTGCTGTTGCCAGAGGTTATTCGCCACCGCCGCTACCGGTGTCAGGCAGATGCCCGCGGCACACAGGTTCAGCGGAGGAAGTTCCGCCTGCCGGGCGCGGAATGGCCGGAAAAGAGCGTTTTCGGCCAAGGTCAGAATGCTCTCCAGCCACAGCGTCTGATGCAGGCGTGAGGCAGAGCTGCCCTCCCGCTGCCACCCGGCAACCGCCTGGGGCGCTTGTCCCTTCAGCTGCACCTGGAGACCAGCCCTCTCCGGCGTGATGGTAAACCAGCGGCTTTCCGCGGCCTGGCCGCCTGGCGGCGTCACCCAGAACACGCTCCACACCGGCGGCAGACCGTTTAGCCAGGTTCGGCACTGAACGATACTCCGCCGCCAGTCGCGCAGCGACTGCGCCAGATGCTCCCCGGAGGGGTGGTGCTCCGGTACCACCGCCAGCAGCACGGAAACCTGCGATACCAGCGCCGGACGCGCCGCCGCCAGGTACTGCGCCAGCCCCGGCAATTGCTCCGCGCTGTCTCCCCGTAGATACCAGCCGTGACGGGTTTCGCCGTGCGCCGAACGCCCGGGAAACAGACCGTCGGTATCCCCGCAGACCAGAACCACCGCCCCCTGAAAATCCTCGGGCGGCAGGACGATTTCCGATCGCTGACGGCTGACTGCCCGGCGACGCTGACGCCAGAGCGCCGCGCCGCCCGCCAGCAGGATGCACAGACTGAAGATCACCTGGTTGCCGATGGACAGCGGCCAGAAGCCCAGCACCAGCCACAGGGCCAGGATGACGGTCAGTATCGTAAGCAGACGACGGGCGTTATCACGCATCTCTTATCCCTGCCCTGCTATCTGCGCCACCATCTGTGACAGCACGGAGGAGAAGGTCAACCACAGCGCCGCCAGCGCCACAATGCCAGCCGCCCAGCCGCACCAGTACATCCGCCGTCCGCTGCGCAGCCGGGAGGCACGAACCACCACCGGCGCCTCCTGGGTCATGCTGAACGGCGGGACCCGCGCGCCAAGCGCTTGCGCCACGTCCTCACGCCGTTCGTCATCCTCGGCGCGGTACTGTCCGACAAATCCCAGCTGTAAAGTACGAAAGAAGCAGGTCAGCACTGCCGCATCCGCCGTGGGCTCTCGCAGCAGCTGGCGGATCCGTTCCCAGAGCTCTTCCCCGGCGTTGAGAGTGCTGAAAAAGCGCGCCTGCAGCGGATCCTTGCGCCACCTGCGGTAGCCATCATCCTGACTGGCGCGGTTGAGGACGCTCTCATCGAGCAGCGCGCAGTAGGCATAGAGCATCTGCTCAGCGCTGGCTTCACTGACTCCCCCCGCCGTCAGCGCCTCGCGCGCCTCGGTCACCCATCGACAGGCCTGGCGATAGAGCGCCTCGCCATCGGTCACCGGCTGGCCGCAGCGTAACTGGCTGACCATCAGCCAGCCCGGGTAAAAGGTTTTGTTGATCAGATCGCTTTCAGAGGTATTCATGAGCGCAGTACCGCAAAGAGTTCAAGTTTCACGTCGCCAAGCGATTCCGGGGTATAGAAGGTGCAGTTGCCGGCCTCCAGCATCGCGCGGGCGGCATCGGTGGAGAGATCCAGAGCGAAATATTGGTTTTCCAGACGTAGCGGAATGGCCGCCGGCACATGGCTCAGCGGTTTGATCGCGATGCCGCTGAGGGCAATATTGACGACCTCGGCGACATCATCATGGCTACCCGCCTTACAGAGCTGCGGAAAGCGGCTCTGTAGCTGGTGAGGGGGGAGTGAAGAGCGCACCGACAGATAAAAATCCGCCCCCTCGCGCAGCCGCGCATCGTGTAGCCTGCCCCGCCAGATCTCCCGGTCGGCGCCCTGCTCCAGAGCGATGGCGATCACCCTTGAGGGCAGGCTGACTTCGAGCAGCGTATCCAGCAGGACAAACAGCGGTGGGAATACCTGCTCTGGCGAGGCATGTCGGTAGCGGGGGATTGCTTCCAGATGATGTTCAAGGGAGAAAGTCAGCAGACTGCCGGCCAGCCTGGCCAGTTCGCGATAGAGCAGCTCCGGATGGCGCGAAGGGTCCTGATGCAGCTCGCTGAGCACCGGTTCAGCGCTGTTCAGCGCGTTGAGCAGCCAGAACAGGGAAACATCCGCCACGGCAAAATCAGCCATCCGCGCATTGCTTTCACGACGCATGGCCATCAGGCGTCTGCGTCGGGCCTGCAGGCGATGTAACAGCTCGCCCAGCTCGCTGACCAGCGTCGGGCTTGCCGCCAGCGACAGCAGCGGCGGGATGAATTCCGGGTCAACGATCCACTGCCCCTGGGCGTCGTGCACCAGACGCGCTACCGGGCAGGTGAGGAAGGCTGCATTTTCCTCGGTGGAGAGACGCAGCGTTAGCGCGTGTCGCAGAACGGCCAGCTCGCTGCGTTCATGGCCGGCCAGCTCCTGGACGGTCACCTGCTCGGCGCGCCAGCGGCGCGGGCGGGCGCTCTCCTGGCCGTCATCAAGATTGCCGCCGCTGGCGCTGAGCAGCGGCAGAGCGAGCAGAACCTCCACCCTGTCCTGCATCACGTCCGATACATCGCGGACCGGTGGCAAAATATCCGCCAGCTCGGTGTCAATCAGCGTTCCGTCGGCGAAACGCACGATCAGCCGGGTAGCGTTGAGCCGGGAAAGGGTGAGCGCGCTCGCGTCAAACTCCGCGCGCAATACCCCCCACGGGTGGGCGAGCGCCATGCGGGAGACCGTATCGGCGACGTGCGCGTCCCAGCGGGCCTGTTGCTGAAACTGCTGCGGGACCAGAAAAGCCCCGTCGCGCCATAATGGGCGGAAAATCTTCATTGCACCTCCTGTGCCTTTCGCTTTCATTGGTCTGCAGACAGGACCAAATGCCCGGACGGATATCCCTCATCCGCCGTGTGTTCGGCTGGATTTATTACCTGCCGCTTCAGGGAAAGGAAATATCTCCCCTGCCCGCGAGAGTTTCGAAGTCAGATGATATTTTTGGTCAAGGGATGTTTATCATAAAGCGAAAGAGTCAGGGGGAGGTAACGCCTGGCCCTAAATAATATCTGAATTCAACCCAAGGTAGCTTTATTGCTCTCGGTCATAACATGTAGAAGGAATATTCCATAAGCGGCCCTTTTATTATTTTCCTGTTGAATATTAATTAGCGAATTAATCCCTCCGTAGGGAATATTTATATTTACCTTAAATATAAATAATAATAAAAATATCACCGCAATCGATATACCCTCAGTAGCAATGAGTCCAGAGTCTCCCCGGCAACTGCCAGATGCCCGGAGGAGTGCCCCGCCCCCACCCGGCCATTGCCAGGCGCTGCATTACCCCGTATTTTGGTTTCCCGCTCCGCTGTGGGCGGGTATCAGGGCGAACGAGAGAGAAAATGAAACCACTATTTGTCTATGGGACGCTCTGTCCCGGTCGCAGCAATGCGCATATTCTGGAGGCGATCGGGGGCGAGTGGCGTCCCGGCTACGTCACCGGCACCTTTTACGCGCGCGGCTGGGGCGCAGCCGCCGATTTCCCGGGGATCGTCCTCGACGCTCACGGCCCACGGGTCAACGGCTATCTGTTCCTGTCCGATCGGCTGGCGGCGCACTGGCCGATGCTGGACGACTTTGAGGAGGGGTACGATCGGGTGCCGGTGGAAGTGACCACCGACGATGGACAGCAGATCAGCGCCTGGATTTATCAGCTTCAGCCCCGGGGGTAATCCCCCGCCGCGCTGCGCGGCATGGTACAGCAGCCCAGCGCGATCGCGAGTCTGGCGTCGTTTCTGCCAATGCAGGTATACTTGCCAGATGTTTCCTCAGTTTCAGACACGCAGATGACAAAACTCACCTTACAAGAGCAGATGCTCAAAGCCGGCCTGGTCAGCAGCAAAAAAATGGCTAAAGTCCAGAGGACGGCGAAAAAATCCCGCGTTCAGGCCCGTGAGGCCCGGGAAGCGGTGGAAGAAAATAAAAAAGCCCAGCTGGAGCGTGATAAACAGCTTAGCGAGCAGCAAAAGCAGGCGGTGCTGGCGAAAGAGTATAAAGCCCAGGTGAAGCAGCTGATCGAGATGAACCGCATTACGGTCGCCCGGGGCGATATCGGCTTTAACTTTACCGATAATAATCTGATCAAAAAAATCATGGTCGACAAGCCCACCCAGACCCAGCTGATTAACGGCCGTCTGGCGATTGCCCGCCTGGCGGTGGATAACAAGCCCGAAGGTGAATATGCGATTATTCCGGCGGTAGTGGCTGAGAAAATTGCCCAGCGCGACGCCAGCAGCATCGTGTTGCACAGCGCCCTGAGTCAGGATGAGCAGGATGAAGACGATCCGTACGCCGACTTTAAGGTGCCCGACGATCTGATGTGGTAACCCCGGGCTTTCCCGCCGCGGGCGATCAAAACGGGCTCGCCTGCTGGATATGCATCGGCTCATGGCTGACGGGGTGGACAAAGCGCAGTTCGCTGGCGTGCAGCATCAGCCGCGGAGCCTGTTCCGTGCCGGGCAGCTCCCGGCCACCGTACAGATCGCAGCCAAGGATCGGATAGCCCAGCAGCTGGCAGTGAATACGCAGCTGATGGGTCCGTCCGGTCTCCGGGGTGAGCGTCACCCGGGTTAACGCCAGCGCCCTCTCGCCTTCTCGCGCCTGATACAGGCGGTCTATGACCCGATAGCGCGAACGCGCCGGTTTGCCGTGGCGGGCGCAGAGCGCCATGCGCGGGAAACGGGCCGGATCTTTGGCGATTGCCGCCTCCACTATCCCCTCGTCTTCCGCCAGGTGGCCGCACAGCAGCGCCGTATAGACCTTGTCCACCGTGCGCTGGCTGAACTGTTGGCACAGCAAGGCGTTAATGCCCTTGTTGCGGGCGATCACCATCAGGCCGGAGGTGCCGAAGTCCAGGCGGTGCACCAGGGTGCAGCCCGGAAAGCGCTGAACCAGCCGGTGATGCACGGAGTCGAGGTTGCGCGGATCTTTGCCCGACAGGCTCAGCAGCCCGGCGGGCTTATTGATCAGCACCAGGTGTTCGTCCTGATACAAGAGGGTGATCTGTTCGCGACACGGCGGCGCGACAAAGGTATCGATAATGGTGGACATCAGGCGGCCCGAAGAAGGAGTGGCTGGCGATAGTACCTCATTTCGCCCACCGGCACGATGCTGGCGCACAATCCGCCCCTAGCGGCGGCGTCATTTATCACCCACACTTATCGCAAAGGCATGGCCTGTACAGGCAATGTGCTTTACACTGCGCGCTGCAAAATTTGTGTTAACCAACGAGTAATACGGTAATGGCGATGAACGGAACAATCACAACGTGGTTTAAAGATAAAGGTTTTGGATTTATCAAAGATGAAAACGGCGAAAATCGTTATTTTCACGTGATTAAGGTCGCCAATCCTGATCTTATCAAGAAAGACGCGGCGGTGACTTTCGAACCTACCACCAACAATAAAGGGCTGTCGGCCTACGCGGTGAAGGTCATTCCGGAAAGCAAATATATCTATATTGCCGGCGAGCGGTTGAAGCTGACCTCCATCAAATCCTATGTGGTGTACCGGGAAGAAGAGCCGGTCGAGACCCGCGTCGATAAAGAAAACGCCGTGCTGTCGGTCGGGCTGCTGATGAACAGCATCCGGCCAAAAGCCACGGTGCAGCCGGGAGAGATGCGCTCGGTGAAAAAGCTGGCGATCACCACCTTTCAGGGGACAACCCTGATCTTTTCGGAAGACGAAATCGATATCGATGCCACGGTAAAACTGCTTAAGGTGTAAGCCCTGGCGCGCGGTTTCCCGCGCGCCCGAAGTCCTGCCCGATATGCTACCCGCCATCGCCCCTCGCCGGACGGGGCGATGGCGCCAGACAGCCGATAAGGATGCCGCCATGCCCGTAAATTTTGACTTCAACGATCTCTACGCCTTTCGCGCCCTGATGGAATATGGCAGTTTTCGGCTGGCGGCCGAATCCATCTGCCTGTCGCAGTCGGCCCTTAGCCGACGCATCGAAAAGCTGGAGACGGCGCTGGGCAACCGGCTGTTCGATCGCACCACCCGGCGGGTGACCCTCACGCTGTATGGGCAAAATTTTGCCGAACGTTCGGAGCAGCTGCTGGCCCATGTCGAGACGGTGCTGGCGGATATCAGCCAGGTCAGCAAGGCGCGCACCGGGCTGGTGACGGTGGCGACAGTGCCTTCCGCCGCCTACTACTTTATGCCGGAAATCATCCGCAGCTTTCAGGCGCGTTATCCCCAGGTGCGCATCCGGTTGATTGACAGCAGCGTCGGGAATGTGATCGAGGCGGTCAGCAGCGGACAGGCTGACTTTGGCCTCTGCTTTGCCAAAAACCTGCCAGCCAGTATCGAATTCACCCCTCTTGCCGACGACCGCTATGTGGCCGCCTGTCGGCACGATCATCCGCTGGCGCGCAAGACGCACCTAAGCTGGCAGGCGTATTTTGAACAGGATTATATTGGCCTGGATCGGGTCTCCGGCAACCGGACGCTGCTTGACCGGGAGCTGGCGCATCTGACGCCGGCGCGGCCAAGTATCTGCGAAACCCGCCACGTCACCACGATGCTGGGGATGGTGGAAGCGGGCATCGGCATTGCCGCCGTGCCCGC
>OLOE01001437.1_pt1 | contig 10313 bp, 7 predicted proteins | sample 1673201 | NCBI WGS metagenome assembly OLOE01 (sample SAMEA3136765, study PRJEB25190) | human gut metagenome | biome: human gut; feature: human-associated habitat; material: faeces | place: Austria | collected 2013
GTGCCTACCATTGAACAGGTTTATTACGAAGTGGTGTTTTCCTCCCGGATTGAGGTACTCAGCCGGCTGCTTGACACCGGAAAGATTAAAATGGGGCTGGTGTTCGCCAATACCAAAAAGGTGGTGGATGACGTGGTGGACGGTCTGACGGCCCGCGGTTATCCGGTGGATCGCCTTCATGGGGATATGCCCCAGATGATGAGGGAGCGCGTGATGGATTCCTTCCGCAAGGGGAGCCTGCGCCTTCTGGTGGCGACGGATATTGCCGCTCGCGGCCTGGATGTGGACGATGTGGATGCCGTGGTGAATTTTGAATTGCCGCGTGATCCGGAGGATTACGTGCACCGCATCGGCCGCACGGCACGCGCCGGCCGCAAGGGGAAGGCCATCACTTTTGTGGGGCGCCGTGATTTTTCCCTGATGAGCCGCATTGAACGTTTCATCGGCGTTAAGTTGACTCCGGAACCTGTGTTGACTGCCGTTCAGGTGGACCAGCTCCGGACAGAGTCCCTGGTGGATGATATCCTGGAACGTCTCAAGCCGGATGCCGTGCTGCCGGAGGAATTGAAGGAAGTGGAGGCTGCGCCGGAGGCCATGGCTGCGGCCCTGTTTGACTTGCTCCGGGAACGTACGCACCGGGAAGTGCAGCCCATTCCGGAAGACAAGCCCGCCCGCAGGGCGCGGCGTATGCCGCAGACCGGGGAGGAGGCGGAGAGCCCGCAGAAGGGTGATTCCTGGCAGCATAAGGGGGATACGGTTACGCTGTTTATGAATGGAGGCCGGATGATTGGCTTGCGGCCCAAAGACATAGCCGGGTTATTTTACAATACGGTGGAAATGGAAAAGGGAGCCGTGGGCGATATCCGGATTTTCCCCAAGCATTCCCTGATAGAAGTGGACGCTTCCGTGGCGCCCCTGCTTCTGGAGGCCCTGGCGACGGCTACCGTCTGCGGCTATGAAGTTAATGTCCGTGAAGACAAGGGGGCTCCGGAATATTCGGGAACTCCGCGCTCTTCCCGCCGCAATGGAGGATTCCGCAACAGTTACCGCGGAGAGCGGGACCGCAGTGACCGGAGCGGATTCAGAGGAAACCGCGGGGGCTTCCGCAGTGACCGCGGCGAACGCTGGGGCGAACGTTCCCGCAGGGACGACAGGAAGAAGCGTTTCTGATGCCTTCGCTATTCCGGACAGGGTTATTAACGCTGTTCCGGAATTGGCGCGGACATTTTGGAACGTTCCGGTTCATGATTGCTGTTTCCGCCGGTTTCTGTATTTTCTGCCCGGCGGGGGGATTGCCGTTTTATTCAGGATAAAGCATGGCCGGGCGGGGCTGGTGACCGGGGCGCCGGGAATGCAGGAGGAATTTTCTCCCATTCCTGGCTTCAGCCAGAAAAGCCGCTCATTGGTGCAGTATGGCGGGTTGTAGTTGTTCCGGCTGTGAAGGCTGGTTCCCTGATGTTTTTTGCCGATAATACTGGCGATTCAATCCTCTGTGCCCTTTCCTCGTAATTTTCTTGAGGGATGAGAAAATTCATGTAAGATAACGCTTTATTTTAACGTCTTTTTTAGAGTCTATTTTCTTTGAATCATGAAGCTGGTATCTTTACTATCCGTTCTTCTGACTTCCCTGGTTCCGTGCATGGGTGCTTCCGGGCAGGCAACGAAGCCGGCTGCCCGGTCTGTCAAAACTTCAAAACCCAATGTTATTTTCATTCTGGTGGACGACATGGGCTGGGGTGATCTGGATTCCAACTGGAGCCAGCAGAAGCTGAATGGCCGGACGGTGGAGAGAAAGAACGAGTTCAAGACTCCTGCCCTGTCCGCTCTGGCTCGGGAGGGGATTCAGCTGCGCCGTCATTATTCCGCCGCTCCGGTTTGCGCTCCGGCGCGCGCCTCCCTGCTGCTGGGGGTGCACCAGGGGAATTCCCGCGTGGTGAGAAACAACCGTTTCGACCAGCCTATTGAAGATTCCCATACGCTGGGTACCGTGATGCGTGATGCCGGGTATGATACTGCCGCCATTGGCAAATGGGGTGTAGGCGGCGGAGGCCAGAGCCATGTGCCCATGACCGCCGGCCCCCATCAGCGGGGATTCAATTATTTTTACGGTATCCTGGACCATTTGGCAGGGCATTTTCACTATCCTTCCGAATCCCGTGACGTTTTCGAATACAACGGTTACGCTTCCAATCCCGAGTGGAAAAATATCAAGGACCAGGTGCCCCAGACGGCTTATTCCACGGATTTATTTGCCGCCCGCGCCAAGCAGTGGATTGTGGACCAGCGCAAGTTCGCCCGCAAGACCGGAAAGCCGTTTTTCCTGTACCTGGCTTTTCCGGCGCCCCACGGCAATCTGGTGGTTCCGGGGGTTCCCTATCCTTCCGGCGGCGGATTGAAAGGAGGCCTGCAATGGGTAAAGAAGGAAGGCACGGAATCCGTGAATACGGCTTTTGACGCCAAGGCGGAAAAGAATAAGGATACCTATATTCATCCGGACAATTCCCGTTTCCCGAATGATGTGGCCAAACGTCATTCCACCATGATCCGCCGCGTGGACGATGCCGTGGCTGATTTGATCCGTCTGCTGAAAGATTTGAAGATTGACGATAATACGATGATCGTTTTCTCGTCCGACAATGGCCCCCACAATGAGGGTGGCGCCGACTCCAGGCACTGGCACGGAGCGCAAAATCCGCAGTTTTTCAAGAGTTATGGCATGATGGACGGCATTAAGCGCGATTGCTGGGAAGGAGGCATGCGCGTGCCTACGCTGGTACGCTGGCCCGCCCGCATTCCCAAAGGGCAGATCAGCCTGCATCCTGGACAGTTCCATGACTGGCTGGCTACGCTGGCGGATGTCGCCGGGGTGCCGGTTCCTGCCCGCAGTGACGGCGTTTCCCTGCTGCCGACGCTGACCGGTCATGCGGACCAGCAGAAGCCCGGCATTGTTTATGCCGAATATAATTTCGCCGGCAAAACGCCGGAGTATAAGGATTTCCTGGGCGAACACAAGGGAGCGCAGCGAGGCCAGCAGCAGATTGTTTTTGTGGATGGATTGAAAGGCTTGCGCATGGGGGTGAAGGATGCGGACAAGGATTTCATGATTTTTGATACTTTGAATGATCCGCAGGAAAGCAAAGATCTCGCATCCTCCAAGCCGGAACTTCAGGCCCGCATGAAAGCCGCCGCTTTGTCCAATCGCCGGGCTTCCCTTCCTTCCAAAACAGTGTTTGATTCTGCGCTGGTGCCTGCCGTGGATGTGAAGGGAACCGTTTCTCCCGGGTTGCGATGGGCCTTGTATGAGGGGGATTTTCCCTGGGTACCGGATTTCCGCCAGTGGAAGAAGCCTGCTTCCGCCCATGGCGTGACGCCTTCCCCATCCGTGAAAATGAACGGTTCGGACAAGCGCGGTGTGGAGCTGACGGGATATGTGAAGATTCCAGAGGACGGAGCATATACGTTTTATCTGACCACGGATGAAAATAAGGGCAGCAAGGCTTTTGTCCGTCTGCACGGCATGGAACTGATTGACGCGGACAAAACTTATGAGCCGGGGGCCGAGGTCTCCTCCGATCTGGGTGACCGGAAGAATCCCGTTTATTTGAAAGCTGGACTTCATCCCATCCGCATTGGCTATGTGGGGAACTCCGGTACTGCCTCCAAACTGGTTTTGAAGTGGGAAGGTCCCGGTTTGTCCAAGAAGGAGATTCCCGCCTCCGCCTTCAGCCACGGGAAGGAATCCAGGTAAGCGTCCCTATGAGCGATCTGTACGAGTATCAGGCAATTGACGGTTCTTCCAAAGGCCCGGTTGACCTGGTGCTTTTGCTGCGGGCCCGTAACCTCGGCCGCCTGTCCAACCGGACTTTGGTCCGGAAGGTTCCCGGCGGAGACTGGAGGCCTCTGGCCTCTTTTATCCCCTCCATGACTGTTATGGATGATGATGGGGAGCCCTCCGTTCTGCCGGATCCCGGTTCAGAGCCTGGAGGCGCCGACTCCGGCTGGAGCAGGAAGAAGTACTGGATACGCGTCATCAAGGCATGGTGCCGTTTTGAGGGCCGTGCCGGGAAAGGGGAGCTGCACGAGGTTTTTTCCAGAGTGGGGGTTGCGTGGCTGGCCGTGGCGGGAGTCCCCTCTTTTGCGGAATGCGGTTTTTTCCCGTCCCTGGTTCCGTGGGTTGAGCTGGTTTCCCCTCTGCTGTACGTGGTGCTCGCCGTGCTGTCTATTCCGCTGGCGGCTACCATGGTCCGGCGTCTGCATGATGTCGGGAGGAGCGGCTTTTTCCTGGTTTTTCTGGCCGTTCCCTTCATAGGGTGGCTGCTGTTGTGGTATTTATCCCATGGGGAAAGCCGGATTGGAGAGAATAAGTACGGAGATCCCCCTTGGAATTAAGAGGTGTTGGAATCCGGACCTTGTAAAGTTGCTACAAAGTTTTTGACTGCGTTTGCGGATTTGAGGGAATCATCCGGTTAAAAAGTTTTTGCATGGCCATGGCCAGCAGAAGGGAGGAGACCAGCGTCACGATGAATACTACGCTGATGCTTTGGGTTCCATAGAGGTCCCAGCTGAAGTGGTAGCCGAAAATGAATCTGTGATTCAGCCACATAAGTGCGGAATAAGTTCCCAGCAGCGTCAAGAGCGGTGTGAGGCGGAGTTTCCGGGTTATCCAAGGCAGACACCAGAGGGTGAAGAGAAAGATAACCGTCAGGGTTTTGGCTTTTGAAAAACTGAAGAGATGGATGGATAGTATTTCAAGAGCCAGCAACAGGATTGCTCCCAAGCTTTGGGAAATTGAAAGAGCAGAGAGGCGTGAAGCCAGAAAGGCGCACATGTAGCCGAGAATGAAGCAGGGCAGGAAAGGAGGGAAGGAATAGGCGATTCCCGGCAGGCTGGGAATGTGGGCCGTACTTTGAAATAAAAGGGACACTCCCAGCAGAGCTGCCATGGACGGGACAGGCGCAATGTGATGCGTGATCCACGCACAGATTGGATAAAGGGCCATGGTGGCTGCCGCGAAAAGAGCCATGTACCACCAGTCGGGATAACAGGGCCTCAATCCTGTTACGACAAGCAGGCCATTTTTCCAACCCATGTCGGCAACGGATGGCAAAATGGGCAAGGGGAATGCCCAGGAAACCAGAATAGCCAGAAGGAGGCATAAGAAATAAATTTTCCAGAATTTAAAGTAATGGGAAAAGCCTGTTTTAATGAGGGAACCGAAGGTTGGGGATGAATTTGTTTTCCATCCCATAGCGTACCCCGTGATGGGCACGCAAATTTTAAAGATGGGAGCGGCTTTGGTAAGCTGGGGAGCAATCCATGCCGTATCCACACCTGCGGGCAGAGCGTATAAGCCGAAGACATGATGAAAGATCATGAAGAGAATTCCATACCCTTTGAGGATAGCGGAATCTTCCCTGGAAAAAGAAAGATGCTGTTGAAGGCCAGGAACAGTAAGGGCAGAGAAAAAGCTCATCTGAGACGTAGCTCAACGGATTTCCAATCCGAAGTCAACACTCTATTTTGAGAACAAATGGGTCATCAAAATGAAAGGGGAGGAAAAGCGGGGTGGGAGAAATGTTCCTTTTTTCTTTTTCAACCCATATTGCTTTTGGGCTTAATTGTTTTCTGGATATGTTTGCTCTTTCGGATTGGAAATCCGATTCTTGAACATAAGAAAAAGGCTGCTCCAAATGAATGGAACAGCCTTTTTGAAAGGAAGGATGAGATTTTTATAACTCTACGGCCTTGGAGAATTCCTCCACCGTGTCGCAGGTGCAGACCAGATTGCGGTCTCCGTACACATTATCCACCCGGCCTACATACGGCCAGAATTTGTGAATAAGGAGACCGGAGACCGGATAAGCCGCTTCACTGCGGGAGTAGGGGTGCCGCCATTCGTCGGCGGAGACCATTTCTGCGGTATGGGGCGAGTTTTTCAGGACGTTGTCTTCCTTGTCTGCCGTACCGTTGATAATGGCCGTGATTTCCGCATGAATGCGTTCCATGGCTTCAATGAAGCGGTCCAGTTCTTTTTTGGGTTCCGATTCCGTCGGCTCCACCATCAGGGTGCCCGGAACGGGGAAGGACATGGTGGGGCCGTGGAAGCCGTAGTCCATGAGCCTTTTGGCAATGTCATCCACCGTGAGGCCGGCGTCATGAGTGAGCTGACGCGGATCCAGAATGCATTCATGCGCCACCAGCCCCTTGTTGCCGGAGTAGAGAACCGGGAAGAGATGTCCGAGTTTCTTGGCAATGTAGTTGGCGTTAAGGATGGCCATTTCCGTGGCTTCCCTGAGGCCGTCCGGCCCCATCATGGAGAGGTACATCCAGCAGATGGCGGCGATGGAGGCGCTTCCCCACGCCGCAGACGCTACGGCCCCTTCTTCATGGCCCAGCGTGAGGTGCCCGGGCAGGAAGGGTACGAGGTGTTCCGCTACGCCGATGGGCCCGATGCCGGGACCGCCGCCGCCGTGCGGCATGGCAAAGGTTTTATGCAGGTTCAGGTGGCAGACGTCCGCACCAATGCAGCCGGGGCAAGTCAGACCTACCTGGGCATTCATGTTGGCGCCGTCCATGTACACCTGGCCACCATTGGCATGGACGATGTCGCAGAGTTCCTTGATTGTCTGTTCATATACCCCGTGCGTGGAGGGGTACGTGACCATGATGCAGGAGAGATTGTCCTTATGGGCTTCCGCCTGGGATTTCAGGTCTGCCATGTCGATGTTGCCTCTTTCGTCGCATTTGACGGGCACCACCTTGAGGCCGGCCATGGCGGAGGATGCGGGATTTGTTCCGTGGGCGGAGGTGGGAATGAGGCAGACATTGCGGTGGCCTTCTCCGGCGTGCTTCTGGTAGCGGCGGGTGGCCAACAGTCCGGCATATTCCCCTGCGGCGCCGGCGTTGGGCTGGAGGGATACGGCGGCAAAGCCGGTGATTTTCGCCAGACGGTCGGACAGGACGGAGAGCATTTCCCGGATGCCTTCCGACTGGTCCGCCGGAACAAAGGGATGCAGGGAGTTGGCTTCCGGCCACGTGATGGGAATCATTTCAGAGGCGGCGTTCAGCTTCATCGTGCAGGAGCCCAGAGGGATCATGGCTTCATTTAGAGCCAGGTCCCGGGATTCCAGGCGGCGGATGTAGCGCATCATTTCCGTTTCGGAATGGTAGGAGTTGAAAGCCTTTTCCGTGCAGAAAGGCGTCTGGCGCGTGTGGACGGGATCCCAGGCAAGAGCGTCGCAATCGCAGGCAGCGGATGTTTCCGCACCTGCAAGGGCGGAGGCCAGTGCCGCTATATCCGCACAGGTTGCGGTTTCATCCAGAGAGATGGCTGCGTGGTCGGCATCCACCCTGCGGATGTTGTACCCGGCTTCCAGGGCTTTTTGCACCATGGCGTCCGCTTGTCCGGGAACGGACAGCAGCAGGGTGTCAAAGAAGTTTTTGTTTTCAATGGCGATGCCGGCTTCCGTGAGCGCCTTGTACAGGCTTTTGGTTTTCAAGTGGATTTCCGTGCCGATGCGTTTGAGGCCTTCCTGGCCGTGGTATACGGCGTAAAAGGCGGCAAGCACGGCCAGGAGCACCTGGGCGGTGCAGATGTTGGAGGTCGCCTTGTCGCGGCGAATATGCTGTTCCCTCGTTTGCAGGGCCAGGCGGTAGGCCGGGCGGCCCAGGGTATCTATGGACATGCCGATAAGGCGGCCGGGCATGCGGCGTTTGAGAGCGTCCGTGCAGGACATGTAGGCGGCATGGGGGCCGCCGAAGCCCATTGGGATGCCGAAGCGCTGCGTGTTGCCGATGCAGATATCGGCTCCGAAGGCGCCGGGTTCCCGGATGACGGTAAGGGCCATGAGATCCGCCGCCACGACGCAGAGCGCGCCCGTGGCATGCACGCGGGAAAAGAAGTCCGTGTAGTCGCAGATGCGGCCGAGCGTGTCCGGATATTGGACAAGCACTCCGGCCAGATCCGCACCGATGGATGAGCAATCTCCCACGATGATGTTAACGCCCTGGAAGGCGGCGCGGGTACGGATGACGCTGATGGTCTGGGGATGGCAGGTGTCCGCCACAAAGAAGGTGTTTGCTTTGGGGCGCGCGTTCCGGCACATGGTGACGGCTTCTGCTGCTGCGGTGCCTTCATCCAGCAGGGAGGCGTTCGCTACCGGCAGTCCTGTCAGGGAAGAGACCATGGTCTGGAAATTCATGAGCATTTCCAGCCGTCCCTGGGCGATTTCCGGTTGATAAGGGGTGTAGGCCGTGTACCAGCCGGGGTTCTCCAGTACATTGCGGAGGATGACGGAGGGAGTGATGGTGCCGTAATAGCCCTGGCCAATGAAGGTTTTCAGGAGCTTGTTTTTCCGCAGAATGGAACGGAGTTCCTCCAGGGCTTCCGTTTCCGATTTGGCTGCGGGCAGGTCCAGCGGGGCCTTCATGCGGATATCTGCGGGGACGATGTCCGCAATGAGTTCGTCAAGCGTCCGGTAGCCGAGGCTGTCAAGCATTTCCCGGCGTTCTTCCCCCTGGGGGCCGATGTGCCGGCTGGCAAAATCTGAGTGGGTATTCATGTGGTATCTCTGGCTGGTAATAGCGTCCGGCCGCGGAACGGGCCAAACAAAATGCCCCGGGATGGAATCACCGGGGCGGGGGAGGAAAGAATGGTTCAGGAGCAGTATTCCTCGTAATCCGTGGCGTTCATCATATCTTCCGTTTCCGTGGGAACGTCCAGGCGGATTTTGTACAGCCAGCCTGCGCCGTAGGGGTCGGAGTTAATGAGGGAGGGGTCATTGGAAAGCTCTTCATTCACTTCCAGGATTTCTCCTGAAACGGGGGTGTACACGTCGCTGGCGGCTTTGACAGATTCCACGACGGCGACGGGGTCGCCGGCCGCGACGGTGGCGCCTACTTCGGGAAGGTCTACAAAGACGACATCGGAGAGTTCGGCCTGGGCATGGTCTGAAATGCCGATGGTGCCGATGTCCCCGTCAATTTCAATCCATTCGTGATCCTTGGAATACAGCAGATTTTCTGGTACGTCGTGCATAAGATGTAATTGTTTGAAGTGAGAGTGTAGTAAAATGAGGTGTTTGTCAGTTTATTTTTGCGCCGCCGTGTCAGCCTTTTTTATAAAAGGGTTTTTTTACGACCACGGCCGGAAATTTCCTTCCCCTTACGTCAATTTCCAGCTCCGTGCCGACCTTGGCATGGGCGGCAGGCAGGTAGGCCAGGGCAATACCCTTCATCAGCGAAGGAGAGAGCACGCCGCTGGTAAGTTCTCCGATGGCTTCTCCGCCGGGGACGTGAACGGCATAATGGGCGCGGGGAGGGGCTCCCTTGCCGGTGTATTCAATAGCCGCCAGCCGCTGGCTGAGACCGTTGGCTTTTTGTTCCCGGAGGATATCGGAACCGATGAAATCCGTATCCAGCGCGCAGAAGAATCCGAGTCCGGCTTCCAGAGGCGTTTTGTCCGGAGAGAGGTCGGAGCCGTTCAGAGGATAGCACATTTCCAGACGCAGACTGTCGCGGGCGCCCAGGCCGCAGGGTTTGGCTCCTGCTCCAAGAAAGGCTTCAAACCATTTGACGCCTTCCTTAGCCGGGCAGAAGAATTCAAAACCATCTTCCCCGGTATAGCCGGTGCGGCAGACAATGAGATCCGTCCCTTCCGCCGAGATGCGGGAAATTCCATTGCGGGGGGGAAGTTCCACACCGGGGATGACGCGGGAGAATACTTCTCCGCATTCGGGACCTTGAACAGCCAGCCCCACGTATTCGTCGGAGTTGTTTTCCAGGGTTACGCCTGCAGGTTGATGGGCGGAAAGCCATGCGAAGTCTTCATCAATCTTGGAGGCGTTCACCACTACGAAGAAGGTTTCCGGTTCCATCCGGTACAGGATAAGGTCGTCAATGACTCCGGCTCTGTCATTGAGCATGACGGAGTATTGCCCCTGCCCTACATTCAATTTGTTGATGTCATTGGTCAGCATGGAGTTCAGCCAGGCCGCGGCGGAATCGCCGGCTACCGTGAACTGCCCCATGTGGGAGATGTCAAAGATGCCGCAGGTTTCGCGCACTGCTTTGTGTTCGAATGCCGGTGTACTGCACCGGCATATTCCAGCCGGCGAAAGGAACCATTCTGGCTCCCAGTTCAACGTGTTTAGCTGCCAGGGGGGTGGATTTGACGTCTGTATCAGTCATGAGGCGATGTGAAGGTTGTGAGCAATCTGCCCCTTATATCAGTAAAAGTCAATGGAATTCCGGTAACGCTTCCGTCTAGACATTGAAGCGGAATTCGATGACGTCCCCGTCTTTGACGACATATT
>OLOE01001443.1_pt1 | contig 10273 bp, 10 predicted proteins | sample 1673201 | NCBI WGS metagenome assembly OLOE01 (sample SAMEA3136765, study PRJEB25190) | human gut metagenome | biome: human gut; feature: human-associated habitat; material: faeces | place: Austria | collected 2013
TTTGTAAGACGATTTTCCTGCTGGACGACAAGGTGAACGCGGTCGGATTCGAGCGTGCGTTGGCCGCCGTGTCGCGCCGCAAAAGCGAGGTATGAAACGACCGCAATATGTTTTCCGCCCGAACCTTAACGAACCGCAACACCGCCGCGCGTGGGCGTTGTTGCAGCAGGTGCCGCCTGCCAAACGCAAAGAGTTTCTGGTGCAGAGTATCCTTGCGGCAGAACAGACGGATAGGCTGGAGAAAAGCATCCGCAAGGTGGTGCGGGAGGAGTTGCAGGCAGTCAACATAACCAACGCTGTTCCAAGCCCACTGTCAGAGAATGCTATACCAGACTCTGCGCTCGATTTCCTGAATTCACTGTAGGGGGTGATTCCAATGTTTTAATAATAGGTAGAAAAGCAGAAGGAAAAAGGAGGTTTATACATTATGAACGGTAAAAAAATTTTGTTTGGTGCAGCCTATGACGGGCTGCTTTTGTTTTTGATGAGGGGCGCCTATTAAGCACCTTCGCAGATCCGGCAAACATCCCCATCGGGAGTTGTGCCCTTGATCAAGTTCGTAGATATGTTCTCCGGCATCGGTGGTTTCCGCGAAGGACTGACCCGTGCCGGAGGATTTGAATGCGTAGGACACTGCGAAATCGACAAATACGCCAACCGCAGTTACAACGCCCTGTTTGACACGAAGGGAGAGTGGTTCATTGAAGATGCCCGAAAAGCCGACCCCAGCACCATGCCGGACTTCCAGCTGCTCTGCGGCGGATTTCCTTGCCAGACTTTCAGCATTGCAGGATCCCGAAAAGGATTCGGAGATCCGCGCGGCACTCTCTTCTTTGAACTGGCCCGCCTGGCTGAAGCCCGGAAGCCTTCGTATCTGCTGTTTGAAAACGTACCTTATGCACTTCTGCACATAAGGTACATTATGAGTTGTAAGCAATTATGTAAAGCCTCCTTTTGTAAATGATGTAGATACGTTTTAAATTTGTGTTTCGCTGTGCATAATTTTCCTTTATACTTTGGTTATCACAGATATAAAGGAGGCCAACTATGCCAACTCAAAAGAGTATCCCTATCTCAGAATTAATCACTACAGCAAATTCGGAATTATTGCGACTAGATTTCAAGCGTAGTGCATTACAAATTTACTGTGCTGAATTCAGAAAGTTTTCAGATTACTACAGCAATGAGAAAATTCAGGACTACACTGCAACGACCGGACGGGAATATTTTCAATCCATCTATGGCGTAAATATTGCAAGTCCACGACTCCAACTAACAAAGTCGCAATCTGCCACGCGCAGAGCGATCCGACTTTTAGACGACATCTTCCAGTTCGGATACGCACTTAGATATTGCCACCGCAGTTATACAGTCAATCCAGAGTATGACATTTTGCTGGAGAACTATCTTATGAAGTGCAGAAAGAAGCATAATTCACAGGGAACACTACGCACAAAGCAGATGAAGCTATGCCAATTTTTTGAGTATATGGAGGGCCGCAACATTCAGCTTGCATGTTTGACATCTGCAGATCTCTCGAATTTTATGACTACTCTTTGCCGTTGTCGTCGGCCAACACTTTACACGACTGCCAGTGTGCTGAAAGACTTTTTGCGCTATCTTTATGAGTCAGAGCAGTTCACAAAGGATTTATCTGCAGATGTTCCCAAACCTAAGATTTACACAGATGAGGATATTCCTGAAACATGGACTCCCACAGAAGTAAAGCAATTGCTATCTGCTGTTGACAGGAGTAATCCAATTGGAAAAAGAGACTATGCTATGTTTCTTCTTGCGATCCTGCTGGGAATGCGGGCGGGCGATATTTGTAACCTGAGATTCAAAAACTTGGATTGGAACCAAAAGCTGATTACTTACACGCAGCAAAAATCCGGAAAAGTCAGTGCTTTGCCGCTGCTGCCTGTGATTGGAGAAGCAATTATTGACTATTTGAGAAACGGTCGACTTGATTCCAATTGTGACAATGTCTTTATTCGGCACCTCCATCCCTATGGTGGATTCCAGTCCAGCGCTGCCGTATCTTCTGCGCTTAAGAAATACATTACATACGCAGGTCTGACAAGAAAAAATCGAAAAGCGATCCATTCGCTGCGACGTACCCTTGCAAGTACACTCTTGATGGACGGCACACCACTGTTGACGATTTCTAATATTCTCGGCCATTCCAGTCCCAAAACAACCACAGGCTACACAAAAGTAAATCTTCCCGCCCTGCGCAAATGCGCATTATCTTATGGAAAGTGGGAGGCTTCTGCATGACTGCTAAGATGCTACTGGAACAGTATATGGCAGAGCGCCATGCGCTTGGGTTTGTGTCAAAAACCGACGAAGGATGCATTCGGCGTTTCCTGCGCGATTACAAGGAACCAGAAGATGGAAAAATTGTTTTCTCTAAGGAGTACGTCCTTGAGCATATTGGAACGGGCTTAAACCAAAAGGCAAACACTGTACTCCGAGATGTCAGCGCAATAAATGGATTCTTGAATTTTGTAATTCGAAAAGGTTTTACCGCATACAAAATTCCGCCCAAGTCTATGCCCAAAGAAGTGCGCAATTTCAGGGCCTATATATTTACTGACACTGAAATTGAAAAGATGTTGGATTCTGCAGACCATTTTCCTGTATGCACGCAAAACCCGGTAAAAAAGTACCAGATTCCAGTAATGTTCCGCATGCTGTTTAATTGCGGACTGCGTACCTCTGAACTGTTGAATCTGCGCGTCTGTGATGTAGACTTTACCGAAAAAGTTCTTGCAATTCGTGACACAAAATTTCACAAAAGCCGTCTGGTGCCTTTTACGGATGCCGTTGCAATTCCGCTGGCTAACTATTTAGAATTGTTTCCGCCTGCCTCAAATGAAGCAATCCTTTTTGCCAGTTGCTGTTCTCGCAGTAAAGGAGAACAGTATGGAGCCTCTTGGATACACACACAATTCCGGACACTTTTAAGAATGTCCGAGATTCCTTACGGAGGGCCAGATAGAGGGCCTCGGCCACATGATATGCGCCATACATTTGCTGTTCATTGCCTAAATAGCTGGGTTCTTGCAGGCGAAGATTTGACGGCAGGGCTTCCCGTTCTTTCAACTTATTTGGGACACAACGACCTATCCGGAACGCAGCGATATCTCCAGTTGACTGCACAAATGTATCCGGATATTACACAAAAATTGGAAAAACAATTCGGTGAGTTGATTCCAACAATGGAGGTGCCAAGATGAAGTCGCTTGATTTCGCACTACTTTTGTCGAAGTATCTTACACAATATTTGCCTGCACAGCGAAACTTGAGCAGCAACACAATCTGTTCCTACCGAGACACATTTAAATTGCTGCTGATATTTTGTCGCGATATACAGGGGTTCAATATTGCAAAATTACCAATGACTCAGCTAGATAGAAAATGTATTGAGGACTTTATTTTGTGGCTTAGGAACATCCGAAAATCTTCGCCTTCCACATGTAACCAACGGCTTTGCGCAATCCATGCATTCTTTGACTATGTTATGGTCGAAGAGCCACAGTTTATGGAACAGTGCATTCAGATACACAATATTCCCAAAATGGTTTCGTCCGCTCCTCCCGCAAAATACCTTACACCCGATGCATTACGCTGTTTGTTGGCTACCCCCGACATTACAACGCCAAAGGGACGCCGACACCTTGTTCTTCTTACGGTTTTATACGACACGGCAGCACGTGTAAGTGAATTAGCCGATATTCGTATGCGTGATGTTAGACTTGATTCGCCTGCAGCAATTACCTTACATGGCAAGGGAGGAAAGGTTCGCACTGTTCCGCTGATGAAGCAAACAGTAGAATTGCTGCAAAGCTACTTTACGGAAAATGGTATTACGCCCCAAAAAAGTCCGGACATGCCACTGTTTTGGAGTGGGAATTACCGCAAGCTGACGCGCTCTGGAATTACATATATTGTCCAGAAGTATGCAGCTGCGGCACAGGCAATCTCAACTGATATTCCTGCCACTATATCTCCACATGTGTTCCGGCACACAAAAGCCATGCATTTAGTTCAGGCAAATGTAAACACTATTTATATTAAAGATTATCTCGGCCATGCAGATATTTCCACAACAGAGGTATATGCCCGTGCAGACAACGAAGCAAAACGTGCGGCACTGGAAAAAGCCTCTCTATGTTTGGAATTACCTTGCGCTTCGAATTGGGAGCAGGACGCTGATCTTATTGCATGGCTTTCATCCCTTGGCTAAAAGAAACATATTATGCACAGTGGAGCAAAGCAAAAACAGCCTTGCTCCGCTGTTTTTAGGAGGCACTATACATATTTGATTTGTGTACATAATGTACCCGGCCTGTTATCTCATGACGGAGGGCGGACATTTGCGACGATCCTCAACACGCTGGACCGACTGGGGTATGGTGTGGAATGGCAATGTCTTAACAGCAAAGATTTCGGCGTCCCCCAGTCAAGAAACCGCGTGTACATTGTCGGATATCTTGATGAGCGATGTAGAGGAAAAGTATTTCCTTTCACCGAAACAACAGGAGGTTCTCTTATACAAACCCACGGCGGGCATCAAGGAGAACGAGTCTACTCCCCCGAAGGACTGAGTTGTACGCTGGCTGCCAATCCGGGCGGGTTCGGCGGCAAGACCGGGCTGTACGAGGTGGGAGTGCCGATCAAGTGCGCCACAAAAACCGGCTACCAGATGGCACAGGTCGGTGACAGCATCGACCTGAGCTACGCCACAGTCAACAGTCGGCGCGGACGGGTTGGTAAAGAGATTGCGCATACACTTACAACGGGCTGCCAACAAGGCACTGTTGAAGTTCGCCCGGTCAAAAATCCCATCAAGTCCGACCTCGCCCGCAACACCGAACGCACCGGTAAGCCTGGCGCACCCATGCATGCACTTACCACAAAAGACCGTCACGGTGTTCTGTACGAGGGTCGCATCCGCCGCCTGACACCGCGCGAATGTCTGCGGCTGCAGGGCTGGGCAGATGACCGCATCGACACGGTGCTTGCCATTCAAAGCGATAACCAAGCCTACAAGCAGGCAGGCAACGGCGTGACAGTCCATGTGGTGGAAGCCATCGGACGGCGAATTGCAGCCATGGATGCAGAACTGCGGGGTGAGGCGCTTGCCCCTTGATTTCCGTGACCAGTATTTTGGCTGTGAAATCGAACTGACCGGGATAAACCGCGCCACGGCAGCCCAAACGCTGGCCGACTTATTTGGCACCCGCGCCGAGCATTCCGGCGGTGGCTACGATGCCTACCGTGTCAAAGATTTAGACGGTAAAGAGTGGAAAATCGTTCGGGACGGCAGCATCCATCCCGAATGCCGCAGGAGATCTGTTCTTATTGGGGAGACCTACAAGGTCGAACTGAACTCCCCCAAACTCGAATACGGCGAGATGGAAAAGCTGCAGGAGGTTGTCCGTTCCTTACGCCGCGCAGGCGGCATTGTAAACGACAGCTGCGGAATGCACGTCCATGTGGATGCCAGTAAGCACACGCCGCAGAGCCTCAAAAATGTGCTGTCCATCATGTATTCCAAAGAGGATATTTTGTTTGCAGCACTCAAAGTCAACCCTGCCCGCATCGATAGTTACTGTCAGGCGGTGGATGAGCCGATTCTGGAAGAAATCCGAAAGCTGCCCAGCGGTGCAAGTATGGATCAGCTGAAGGACCGCTGGTATCGCGGGCGGGACGGCAGCGACTATCACTACCACCAGAGTCGATACCATGCCTTTTATGGCAAGAAAGCGATTATGTATCCCCCGTTCCAAACTTTAATTGTACAGCGACAAAAATTATAAAAACAGTCTGTTTTTCTCTACATAATAACTATATAATTTGAGTATTCCAGATATGATGGAGGTTGTTATTGTGGATGATGGAAATCGACTGACCGTGTATGAACTTGTGGAAAGAGTTATCCCTTGCATCATTGCAAAGCACTATAGCGAAAACTATATTCAAGGCTTTCGTTCGACGTTTAGGAACCTGTTAGCGTACTGCAATAAAAATGAAAAGAAATATTTTACAGCGGAATTGGCTCAGCAGTTCATGCTGGATTGCTACGGTGTGCAGCCGGGAACAGTAGAACGGCGATGCTCACGAGTTCACCGTGCAATGGATTTGTTGTCAGACTACCAACATTTCAACGCGGTTATGCTTCGGCGAAGGTTGAATCGAGAGTTCCCTGCAGGACTGCAAGAAGGTGCGGTCAACTACTTGCAAAAGCTATCTCTCCACGGACGCAGGGAGAATACGCTGCGCAGCCACAGAAATGTTCTTCTTCGCTTTACAGATTATTTGTTCAGCGTTGGAGTCACGGATTACAAATTACTTTCAGCAGATATTGTAAATCGATACGTCAAAGTTGTTTCGTGCAATTACAGCAATTCGGTTGTAAGGCTCCATTACAGTATCCTTTTACGCTTTTTTCAGTACCTTGCGCATAGTGGCTACAAGGAAACAGATTTGTCTTTGAAAATGATGCCAATTGTAAAAGTATCCACTTCCGCGCGAATTCCTACAACATTAGATCTTAGCCAAATCGAAAGTATCCTTGCATCTGTTGACCGTGAAAGTCCACAAGGGAAACGCGATTATGCAGTTTTAATGATTGCAGTAAAACTCGGCATTAGAACCAGCGATATACGTAATCTTCGCCCTGCCAATTTTAATTGGGAACAGCATTTGGTGTCTTTCACCCAAGTCAAAACAGGAGAGCCGATAACTTTACCACTTCCCACAGATGTTGGATGGGCTGTAATAGACTATCTGAAAAATGGAAGGCCTGTAAGCGATGCCCCGGAAATTTTTCTCCGCGCAGTCGCTCCATACGTCTCTCTGCAAAATTTTGACAACATTCTTATTAAGCATATGCGAAAAGCGGGCATTCCTTTGGATTCAATAAAGCACCACGGGCTTCACTCGCTTCGACACAGCCTCGCAACACATATGTTAGATGAAGGAATCCCCATTACCTCGATTCAGGGTGTATTAGGACACATAAATGCCGATTCTACTCAAAAATATATTGGTGTAAATGTACGTCAGCTTCGCAGCTGCGCATTGGAGGTGACTGATTAGTGTTTGAGGAAAAACTTCTTGAACCCCATTTTACCAGTGTGCTTGCACCATATATGCTGGATGTTGTGGAGCAAAAACGTGCCCTTGGCAATAAATACAACGCCGGTGTTGAGGCACTCAGTGCATTCGATGACTTTTGCAATGAGCAACAATTGCGTATACCTGCCATTTCGAAAGAACTGCTGCAAAAGTGGGAGAAAAAGAGACCTCACGAAAACGAAACCACACAATGCTTTCGGATTTCGTATGTGCGAATTCTTTGTAAGTATTTGCACAGCAATGGCTATGATGCTCCATGTGCATTCCACCCTGCGCCTCATGTAAATAAATGTTTCGTTCCCTACATTTTTACGAAAGACGAAATCGAGAGATTGTTTTCTGCGGTAGATTGTACCAAAGAATCTTCAGAATCTCCACTACGACATTTAGTTATGCCGGTTCTGTTTCGCCTGCTTTATACATGTGGGCTGCGCGTGTCAGAGGCTCTGCACCTTAAGGTTGCAGATGTTGATTTGGATGCTGGAGTTTTAGCCATATACGGTGCAAAAGGAGACAAAGAACGGCTGGTAGGAATTTCGGACTCAATGCTTGCATACATGAAATCCTACCGCAGTAATCCATTAGTGACAAATACAAAAAGTATTTACTTTTTCCCTGCTCCTGATGGCGGATTCTATGATACACGTACAATTTACGATATTTTTCGAAAATGCTTATTTGATGCCGGGATTCCACACCGAGGTCGAGGAAAAGGGCCTCGTCTCCATGATCTCAGGCATTCCTTTGCGGTCCACATCCTAAACAAATGGAGTTCCGAAGGGAAAGACATATATACCTGTTTGCCGATTCTCCGCACTGCTCTTGGGCATGACCGAATTACAACAACCGAAAAATACTTGAGGCTTGTCCCGGAAGCCTACATGGAAGTCACCGAACCATTCAATGACCGATTCCATACCATTACAGAGGTACTTTGCAATGAGGAATAGATGCAGCTACGCCGGTTTAGTCTCCGCATACTTTAGCATGTATCTGGCAGGAACTAAAAATGTCAGTACAAATACAATTTACTCTTACCGGGACACCTTTGTTATTTTTCATGGCTACCTTGAAAAGTATTGTGGCTTTAAATTAGAGAAAATGCTTTTTAACGACCTTTCCCGCGAACTGATTCTTGAATTTCTACAATATCTTGAAACTGAACGCAAATACAGTATATCTTCTCGAAACCAACGACTTGCTGCGCTGAAGTCATTTGCAAAATATGTACAAATTGAATGCCCGGATGAAATGATTCTGTGTCAGCGCATTCTTTCAATTGACAGCAAAAAAGCAGCAAAGCCGACGGTTCAATATTTGAGTAACCAGCAAACTGATATTCTAATGGAACAGCCTGATATTTCCACGCCAAAAGGTCGCAGAGACCTGGCGATGATTCTTCTCCTTTACGATTCAGCTGCACGAGTGCAGGAACTTTGCGATTTAAGAATCTGCGATATCCGAATAGATTCACTACCGGTTGTACATTTATTAGGGAAGGGGCGAAAAAGTCGAGATGTTCCGCTTACCAAACCGTGTGCACAGGTATTGCGCCAATACATTTGTGAGAACCATCTTGATATACCAGAACGCCGCAATGACCAGCTGTTTACAAATCCGCAAGGGAAAAAGTTGACTCGCAGCGGTGTTTCTTACGTGCTAGCAAAATATATCCACAAAGCAAATACTGCGGTGGATTCATTTTTTCCGCAGATTACACCGCATTGTCTCCGGCATTCTAAAGCAATGCATCTTGTTGAGGCAGGCAAAAATCTCATTTATATTCGTGACTTTTTAGGGCACGAATCTATTGAGACAACACAGGTTTACGCAAAAGCTAATCCCGAAGCCCGGCGCAAGGCATTAGAAACAATGGACACGAGGATGAATACGCCTGCCATGCCGGATTGGAACGACGACCCTGACTTAAAGTCGTTTTTAAAGACCTTGTAGAAAATTATGCTGAGATTTCTGGTGAACAGTCTCGAAGTAACGTCTGTTCTAAAAGATTCTCAGCATAACTTTTTTCTGCGCATAACAAGCCTTATGTTGAGCTCAACATAACGCCTTGAACCTGCATTCTGTGTTCTACCATGGCACAGTTGAGTGGCGGTTGTTCAATTCAACACTGCACGCGGGTGAAGCGAAAGCCAACATCATTCTGGCTATGGCAATCTCGGCGCAGGGCATCAACCAGAAGTACACGCAGTTCCGGAAAACGCCCATCGGGGATAATCCGGCGTTCACCTTCCGCACCTTTCTGCTGCGGCTGGGACTCATCGGTCCGGAGTACAAAAATGTGCGGATGCACCTGCTGAAGAACCTGCCCGGTGACAAGGCGTGGCGGCACGACAAGTCGCTGTATCCCAGCAATCAACCACGGCTTCATACAGATGAGGTCAGATAAGGAGAAACCCAATGTCTCGAAAAGAATATTTTGCCTATGGCTCCAATCTGAATTTTGAGCAGATGGCTTACCGCTGCCCCGAAGCGACAGTGGTAGGCACTGCCAAGCTGGATGGCTATGAGCTGGCGTTCCGGCGCGGCTACCTGACGATTTTGCCCAAAGAGGGCGCAACCGTCGAAGGTCTGATTTGGTCGATCACCGACCATGACGAATCTCAGCTTGACTGTTATGAAGGCTACCCGACATTCTATGACAAGGAGACCATGACGGTCACGGATGCAGACGGAACGCCGCACGAAATCATGGTTTACACGATGAACGCACCGTACCGCGACCAGCTGCTCCCGGTCAGCAGCCGTTACAATGCGGTTGTTTTGCAGGGGTGTCTGGATGCCGGTATTTCTCCGCAGCAGTTCTATGATGCTGACGAAAAATACCGCAAAGCCTACAAGGCCAGAGCCGCGCCGGTCCCTAAGAAACACGCTCCCGAACGCTAACCAAGCCCGCTGCACCCCGCAGCGGGCTTTTTCTTTTGCAACAAAAGGAGAAATTCGTATGAAGAACAAACACAGAATAAAGCAGGGCTTGTCGCTGCTGCTGGCGGGTGGAATTGCGCTCACAAATCTGGGCGCAGCGCTGCCCGCTTTTGCCGAGGATGCCGCAGCCACGCCGGAGACAGCTTCAGCGGCCACACCGGAAACTGCTGAAGCCAATGTC